>JAABUO010009506.1_pt1 | contig 10869 bp, 8 predicted proteins | sample 5559291 | NCBI WGS metagenome assembly JAABUO01 (sample SAMN10711878, study PRJNA513372) | rock metagenome | isolation source: Antarctica rocks | place: Antarctica: Victoria Land, Finger Mt sud
TTTGAGGGGGTTGAGGTACGAGAGGGAGTTTTGGATGAGTTCGGCTGTTAACCTCATTGTGACGGGTGACGTTACTCGCAATTATATGCAAGAATCGTTGATTGTTTTTGGTCGGTGGTAGTCGGCAGAGGATCTTGTGTACTGTAAACCTGCCTTTAAGGCTTTCACTGGTATTGAGTTGTTGTGAGGATGTTCAAAGCCTTGGGATAGCCGAGCTAGGCGCCCGAGAGCACATTTAAGCTAGTCCACTTTTGGCCGTGAGGTACGAGACTGGAGGCCCCATACAGGTGTGCGTATCCAGAAGTGCAAAAGACTCCACAAGTTGGAAAACTATTATGATAATTGTGAATTGTTCCAAAAACGTGCACGCTAGACCTTGTAGTTCGACGGACAATCTACACTTGCGCAGAGACCTACAGCTCCGCCAATCTCAGATCCTTCCCAAACCCATTGCAACTCTCATCATTGAAATACATAAATCACTCCCTTCCGATCCACACTAACTGTCATACCGACTGGGTGCTCCAGCACCGCCACATCCAAAATCGTATCCAGATGACTCCTTAACAATTGCTGCTGTTGCGCTGAGATCACCGTACTTCTCGGCGGTCTAGCACCCTTTTTGGCCGGAGAGTTTGACCCAGCAGCCGCATTTGGTGCCGAAGGACCTGGTTGCGGTATTCTCTCCGTATTCAATGTTAGCGTTGTTGTAGGATGCGACGTCGTAAACTTAGGCTGATCCTCGTCGGTGTCCAGACCACTGATGACCATCGATGTCTCGACCCGCGTGACGTCCCAGAACCGAAGCTTCTTGTCCGAGCCACCGGTGAGGAAGAAGCCATACTTTGATTCACGACCATCTTCTGGGGCATCCAGGCCGAGTGCTAGGGCGCGAATGCCGCGATCGGGGTTGCTGGTGCCGTTGCCTGATGATGGCTCGATAGCGGTAGCGAAGCGAGAGAGCATCTCTTCGGATTTTTCATCGTCAACTTTCCAAGGCTCGTAGGCGCGGATACTGTCCTTATTACTGCTTCTTGTGATGCCGGCACGGAAAACTTCGCGGCATTCTGCTTTTTCAAGATCCCAGATTGTGATGTCGGGTTGTCCGGTACCCCCAGCGACGCAAACCCATTTCCCCCTTCCCTTGAAGGGGTGGATATGTATTCGGTGGATTGGCTTACCCCCTGCGAAACCCCATGCTCGAAGACGAAGCCTGAACCGGAGGTCCCAGAGATCGAGCACGCCATGTGAAGTTCCAAGGAGTAGCCATCCATGTCTAATATCGATGCAGAAGCATGTCGGTGTGCCATGATGGACTGGGTTTTCCAGAGTGTAAAGCACACTCATGTCCCTGGAATCTAGGGCGATGATCCGCGATGTATTCGTGGCTAGTATTAGTATTGAATTGGCGTCTGACTTGAAATGCTCTATCCAAACCGCATACTCGTCTTTGAGTAACTGGTATTCTCGCACGAGACGAAGCTTGCCGTACTTTGTAGTGTCACCGACGTAAGTACAATCAACTCTTACAATATTGATACTGCCATCAGTGGCTCCGCTTGCAAAGGTATGCGTATCCTGAATAAATGTAAGGCACTTGACTCTTGCTCCGCTGGAATTTCGGTGTGTCTGTCTGGAACGGTGGGCCAAATTTCGCTCAAGTCTTGAGGTATCCCAAACCTTAACACTTCCATCGTCCGATGCCGTTAGAAAGAAGGTATGATCAGGTGACGGTAAGACTCGATTAATTGGCCCTGTATGCTCGCCAAAGGTAGCGACTAAAAAACCTTCAGGTCTCCAAGGCCTATCAACCTCCTGCGAATCTGCTTTTTTCATTTTGTGTCGGCTACTAACAGGGGCGACCGTAGGCCCAAATTCGCTCAACTTGAGAGACTGACGTTCAGCCGCTAGTGAGTCGAGCAACCTCAAAACGTTGGGATCATTGCCAGCATATGTATGACCGGTTCCGATATGAGCAGTCGGGTTCTGCTTCTCTTCTCCGCGCTCTACTGTAGAATCAGGTGGGGCATCTAAAGGCTCACGAGCGAAGGGGCCATCTAGTTTGCCAAATGCAGTGGTAGAAGTAGTGCTTGTCTCGGCCACCGTCTTGGAGGTATCCCTTCTATTGAGCAGATTGATAGCACTAGATTTATTCTTGAGACTTTTCCCTCGTTCATAATCACTGCCGGTCTTAAGCGAGTCAGTGGGTGTAAGAGTACCGTCGCTTTGATTGCTGTCAACTCCTGGAACAGGAAATAGTAGGTTTGACGCGCGTCTTGGCTCAGCATCCCCACTAGCGGGATGATCTTTGGTCTTGAGGGGTCCACTAGGTGAGCTCGATAGAGGCGATGGAAGATTTGATGAATCACGTTTGGTCCTCGCTCGTACAGGTAGCGGTGGTGAGTTCCCATCTAATCGATCCTTTCTAGCGTTTGCATATGGTTTCTTCCGCTGAGCAAGAGGGTCGTCAACTGTAGTAGACGCATCAAGCAAAGCATCAGCAATGGTATGAGGCGCAGTGGAAGGAAGTTTCTTGGTAGTGCTAGTCGAGTTTGCACCATGAGAATGTCGGCGGGAACCAGTTCCCCTCTTGCGGTTTTCAAAGAAGATGGTTTGAGGCATGACGTTGATTTCCTTCAATTTTATGATGCTGTTGAGATGCGCGTGTTGGACTCCAACTCCGTCCTTCGGACGTTTAGGAGCCATACGCCATATGTACTCCCTAAGAGCCAATAGCTTGAACTCGTCATTTGCACCCATGCCCAAGTTTCGTAATCTCGTAAGCCATTGTTCGTCCTCATCGTTTTTAGAGACTTTGCCCATGGCATTAGGCCGTAAGTCCTTTGAAGATGTAGTAGGGACAGCCTGTTCAGAGGAGCCAAACGAAAACGTCCTTTGCTGTTGTATGGGTTTCCAAAAGAAACTGCCTTGAGCCTGCATTGCCCATGTTGTTGCTAGCTCCAATACTGGACGTGACAACGGTCTTTGGAGAGCATCGAGAAGGTTTGTTTCTGCAAAGTCGATGATGGGCAATTTTAGATAAGGTTGGATAAGGGGTGAGATAATGCAGTGGACGTCAGCCACTGACAGGTATCGAGTAGAAGCTGAGACAAAATGCGCAGCAGCTTCTCTGATCCAGATATTGGAATGCATCATGAATCGTGCGACAATATCAACCATTTCCCAGATCTTTGACCTCTGGAATAACCCAAGCTCCGCCATGCTCGCGAATGATGACAGCACCTTTTCCACAACGAATTCCTCTGGGTCAGTCAAAGCCTGTATCATGAGGGGCAGGATGAATTCCTCGAGACTCGTCCCACCAACGAAGGTAGCTACCCCCACGATTGTCTGGAAAAAGGCACACTTCAGTATCCAATCTCTGTCGTTCAGGTATGTGTTCAGATGACTTAAAACCACATCGTTTGCTTTCGAGCTTCCAAAGAAGACACAGAGACTAGAAACAGAGCCAAGGAACGCTCGTCGTACTGAAGCATTATTATCAGTCAACAGAGCCTTCGTATGTCCCTCGAAGTGCTCCTCTAGATCTAGCCTTGTAACATCGAAGAGATTGTGATAGGCGGCATCTGTAGCAACTCCATTCTCCGCTTCAGGGTCAATAGTCGGAATGGACCCGTCTGCTCGTAGAGCTTGCACCATGTCAAGAATCCTGGCGGAGCTATGTGCCAAGGCAGCTAGACAGGATGCGTAAGTCGCACGCACTAATGGTGATACCTTCGAAGTGGGTCCGGCGACGAAATTTTGAAGACGTGGACGAATGTACTCTGTAAATACGTATGCATTCACAGGTGACACTACTGTGATCAAGGATATCTGTAGAACGTCAAAATTTCGGAAATTTGTTCGAATGGGAAAAGCCTACGACTTGGGTCATTGTTCGGATAGCTGCAACCTTGACAACATCCGCCCGGTCGCTGAGCATGGCTACCACATAGGGCAATATGCGATCGAGTTTGGCCTCGTCGGTAATTCTCTCCGCAAATGCTAGCATAAGATCGCATGCTCTGATCCTAGCAGTAGACCGTGCCGTGTTCCGTAAAGACGAGACGACTAATGTAAGAAATATCAGTGATCCATCATCGACCGGACGTTTGCCCACAGAGGAGGCTTGATGGCAATTGTTCGGTATGTCGATCTGGACAGGAATCACTTCGTCAGAAATTTGCAGGCCGGCTTTGACACCTGCTTGCTCATTGCCCTCCTCGTAACCTAAGAAGTAGGAAATTTTATCGAAGTCATAATATACTCTGTCGATTCTATCATCTGCTTCCCCAAAGTTGGCAGTGTCAGGCAAGACCGGCGCGCGACCGGACGAAGGATCGGTAATTACGCCCATATATTGATGAAGAAAGCTATAGAAGTACCCAGGAAAAGCTTTGTGCCGCCAAAAGTTAAGATATTCCTCGGCTGAGTATCTTGACTCTGGTTCTAGTTGTATCATGTGGCTGACCAACTCACGGATGTCACCATCTTGAATCTTACTGAGGTAGCCATGTTCAGGATCGTATTCTCCTTTTCTGTATTTATACAGTTGACTCAAAGAGAAAATCGGTGATTCGAGGAAAAGTTCTGCAATCACACAGCCAACGCTGAACACATCCATTGCCCAAGTGATTCCTCGACCGTCATCCTTCTCGCCCGCTCCTAAAAATCGCTCAGGGGCAAGGTAGCAGGTTCTTCTGCCAGAAGTATCGAAATAATACGAGAAGTCTGCAGGATTATCTTCAGGCAGATATGTCTGTTTGAAGGATGAGGAGAAGTCGGTGAGGTATAACCAGTTCCATGAAGTCACCAGTATGTTTTCTGTTTTGATATCCCCATGGTAGATATTTCGGGCATGACAGTCTCGGAGGGCACAGAGCAGCTGAAAGGCCAACCATTTCTTCTCAATATCTTCCAGCCAAGGGCGTGTGCTGCAATTATGAGAAACGTCGTCAAGAACAGGGCTGCGGAACGTACCTTAGGCGGTCATAGAGCGAGCTATAAAGATATTGCCTGACGAGATAGCCGTTTGTACTCGTCTCAAGTATTCGTTGGTAACCGAGGGCATTAGGTACGTCCATGAGGACCTCGCGTTCGCCTACAAATCAAGTTAACTCTCTCTACAATGCCAAAAAGTTCAGGTTTCAACCTACTCACGCCGTAGAGCCTGCACATACTTCTTCAAGTCGAGCTGTGGGAAAGGTTTCATGACTAGCTTGACCACGACTAAGCCATGCTGATGCCTTGCTCGGATACTCTTCATGAATCTTGCCGTCCCCAATGACCTTTCATATGTAAGATCTGAAAGCTCCGGCACATCGATTCCTGCCGACCCTGCCGACAGGGTCGTCATAGAGAAGTTTTGTCCCATCTTGGAGGTTTCTCAGTCCATTCATTCAACTTGTAGTTGCGGACTTCGGATGCATGCTGTCCATGGCCCTGTGCACCTGGGACTTCGAAATGCACTACAGCCGCGAGATCTGGTTGGAATGGTCGTATGTACAGAACGTGGAAACCCTGTGTGATGTTTTGGTGGGATATGAAGGGACTGCGTCAATAATACTACAGCTCTCCATCTTCGGTACCGGCAATAATTCCGCGATGACAGCTGATTAAACTCGGCTAGTCTTGCCAGTCGAACTATCTTACAATACATCGGTACATCAAGCAATGGGACGTCGAGCTGCGAAAGGGCGTTGGAGTAAAGTAAGATTTCTTAGTGAAGCTAAGAATTCAAAGGTTCGGCTAATTGGAAAAGCTTCCAATTGTATCAAGATTGCTACTATTGATATTTTCCAATTACACCTTTTCGAGTCAGCTTTGTTCACCAGGAAAAAACCTTTTAATTCATTACTAGCAATGTTCAGAAAAGGAAAGAGGGGGTAGGGAGTAAGTGGTAAAGGAGAAAAGATGTTGTGGCCCGAGTCTAGGGCCCAGAGAGGCCTCGTAACAGTATAAAGGGTGGTAAGGAGTATGGGGAACTACAGCTAGATTTCGAATCAAATAGATCTCACATCTTGTCTTCCTCGGAGCAACTTTATCATCGATGTCGAAGCAAGAGATGGAAAAGACGTTTGTTAGATTATTGGCTACGGATCAGTTAAGTCGGGCTGTTAATCAGTATTTCTCCTCGCCCCAAACCCGAAATTGACCAGAACAGCACGGGGAAAGCGGCGGTATTGGACAACGAGGCGTACATCTACAACAGATCACAGCAGCTGTACACTCCTCGGACACATCAGAACGAAATACCTGCTGACAGTCATGAAGTCGGTTTCCAGCCTTTTTGGCATGTGGATGATTAGACCTCCTGTTCAAGCTCGCTCACTTCCTTAGTAAAACTCTTAGCAAGCAGCTTGCTCGTACATCCCTTTCCTCAAATGGAAAAAGGATTTCTTCCTAGATCGCCGCCACCATGCGCATAGGCGAGCCTACTGCTGACGTCTTCTCGCCGTTTGAGCTTAAAAATAACTTTACGTTCGTAATGGTTAACAAACCCCTGGTCGCCGAAAACGGCAATATACCATAGTTTTGGGAGCCCTTCGCTACGTTGTCTCAGTCGTTCTAATAGCTTCTTATGGCTTTTGTTTTTACGGTTGAACTGGGTTAGAAGAACGAACCCGAGTGAAGCAGAAAGAATATCCTTGACCTTGCAAGCAAGAAGTTCCGGATCGTACGTTAACAGCATCCGCGTTTCGATCCTCAGGCTGTCAAGGGTCGTAAAATCTTGTAGTGATCCGTTAAACTGTCTAGTTTCTGCATGGGGATTCTAAAGTGTAAGCATTTTGAGTGTGTCCTCCGCGGTTTTCAGCAATGCATCACGCACCACTCGAGGATCCCAGTCAAGGCCAATCGCTGGGGACGGTCGTCCATGCACATGTGGATGGCAGAGATTGTATGAAAAATATTCCCAGGCCTTACAGCGACTTAGGAGTCCTTTCAGGCTCCTTCCAGAGACAGCGGAATGGTGAAACGAGATGTGGGTGACTGCTGAACATCCAGAATTACAAGGCCAACAGTTAAGTCTATGGCTAATCGCTCCAACCAGATCGATAGTTCGAACTTGGGGCAAAGCCATAAAAGGCATTAATATGTTGAGTGTCTCTACCATCCAGGAATTCCGGTCGAAGTCGTTTATCAATGTGATCTTGGAAAGTCTTGGTAAGATTGGACTTTGTGCGGTGCCCGTATTACCGATCAGGTTTCTCGTGAATTGCAATTCTTGGTATTTATCGACGCGAATCAACACATCCTCGACATTTGGAAGTGTTGCAAGAACGAGAGAGATCATAGAATTTTCACCCCTTCTCAAGATCCTCCGAGCGAGCCATAGCTCTGCTCCGTAGCGGAAGAGAGAGGTATCCGCTCAGCAATTGCCAAGATCTCATCTTCAATAGCATTTTTTTCGGAAAATTCATTGATGAGCGCTGCTTGCTGTCCTCCATAAGGACTCCAGTACTCAAAAGGGGTTCTGTCCACTTCGATGATGAGATGTTTCGGGTAGAGAGCAATCCAAGGTCTATTACAGATACGATACATAACCTCCGAGCTTGCTCCGACATTGGCCTTAGAGAATTTCGCTTTTCTCGACCTGTGTGTCCTTAGTGATTTCCTTGCTGCTTCACGGTAAAGTCCACAAGTCGCTGAGAAGTTTGCTAAGTCATCAGGGAGTATGCATTCGGCGACACAGATTAGCAACTCGTATGTAACCTACTTAAAGGATGAGGAGCTGGATTCTCGGATCCCCTTGGTGTTCCCTGCCTGACGTCTTGAACGCTTGATCGATCGATTATGCGAGTACGAGGGAAGCGGAGGAAGAATGACTTCAATCGCCGCATGCTCCAAGTCTCCCGTGAAGGAACCGAGTAGAAACAACGTCTATTGCTGCTGTCATGACCGATAGGATTCGACTCCTAGCAAGTTCAATCTAATATTAACGAAGGGCACTCTCAAAGACTACTGATGAAGACTAACAACACAAGACCGAAGCACGAGATCATACAAAAACTTATATGTGCTAAAAGAAACTAAGATGGTGGGCGTGGACAGTCTACGACGTGAGTAAAAGTTCTCAGCAGATAACGAGAGGAGGCGAGATAGGTTACATCGGACTCTTCTTTTGTTTCCTCCATGATCCTACTTGTGCATTACCGAGGATGCCTGTCGAGACGATCAGCTGAAGAGTGTTCGTAGAGAGCTCGCGTTACTTAAACGGTATGATACCTTAATACCGCGATGATTTCAAGTTTCTTGATCTATCATTATTTCGGTTTCTTCTGCAGCATATGGGAGAGCTTACTAAGAGCATCTTGCATGTTTCTGATGGGTAATCTGTTAACAGGTAATGTACCATATAATAAGATCAGGTTAGCACGAAATACATAGCTTAAGTAATGAATGAAGAGCGTAGCTGATGGGTGATGGCCTAAGGAAGAGAAAGCCAATCGAAAATGTGTTCAGGCCGCCTTAAACCGCTACACTTGTTGGAGGCTACGACCGACAACGGTAGCCATAATCACGCACCGTACCTACGATTTCACTGCATGGGACTTTTAAGTTAGGGGACTATAATGATCATTACCATAAGAGTCCCTGCCCTCTTGCAAGGCTTCAGTAAGAGAAGCGTACATTATCATCTTCAATGTGCATGCCAAGTTGAAACTGCAAAGGAAGCACAAGCCCAATACATCTTTAGTGCCTAGGTTCCAGGCTTACAGATGCAAAGCAAATTGGCCTCGCGGCGTTCACAACTTGGTCTCTTGCCTTGCTGAGTCACTAAGTCTTCTCAGGGGCATGTTCCCAGCACCGAGCGGGCCACTAGCACTTGTCGAAGGGCCTGCCGCTGGGGCCGCTTCAGCGCTGGGTATCCTCACCATTGCCACCCTCTGTTGGTTTTGCAATCTCGCGCTTATGAGCCAATGCACTTGCATTCGCATCCCTCCGATGGCTGCATTTGTGCGCGTTAAGTCTTCCTTGCTGCGAAGGCTTTCGTTCATGATCATCATACTTGCCTTAGCGTCAAGGTCGGAAACAGCAGCAGAGACGCGGCCGACTTCGTCCCGCAGAGATTCGTGGAGACAGAGAAGGTGGTGAGCGGTCGAATCGAAAGGGGCGCCATTGGCTCCATCGCCAGAAACGGATGGGGCGTTGATAAGGCTACGGGAAGGACCAAGGCTTTCCTGAATGCTGGCGAAGGAAGTTTCCAAGATCGAGTTTTTATGCTGTAGGTGCTTCAAGGCAGCCTCATGGGCCTCGAGGCGTTCATTCTGTCGCTTGAGGAACGGCACGAGTTTTGCAAGTGGGCAGACTGTGAGGTGTCGATCAAGGTTTATGCGTTTAGAGATAAAGTTGCACCCATAGGCTGCAGCTGGGCAAGGGAAAATAGCCTCTGGACAGTGGTCGATGTGCTTCTCAAGATTGATTCGTGAAACATCTGTCTGACAATCAGGGCATTGAACCTTACGTAGAGTGCATTGTCTGGTGCGATGGTACTCCAGGTCTCTTTCTCGAAATACGCGTTTACAATCCTGGCAGGGAATGATATGATGAAAGCATCGATTTGCTCCAAGATCCTTTCTCTCAATTGTAAGTAGACAGTCTTCCGAAGGACATTCGACCTCGGAGTATGCACAATAACGGTCCACATGATTTTGAACGGATCCACGGGTCATTTCGTAGGTACATCCTAGACTGTAGAGAGGACATCTTACTTTCAATTCGTCCAAAATATGATGAATGATTCTTGCAACGGGCATGGAAGCTCCACTTGTCTTTCTTCGACATGTAGGACAACATCTTGTAAGTCTAGGTTGATGTATCATTGCTTGATCGAGGCAAGACTGGCAGAAGTAATGGTCGCAGTCAAGCTTGACAGGCAATACGAAAGGGCAGTGGCATATAGCACACAGTAGATTATGATCGATAGACCCAATATATTCCAAGGCCCTTAGATCGATGGGGTCAGTCTTTGGCTTCTGTGGCAAACCGGCATCTGAAAGTAACGATGAGGATGACAATGATGGTGACATTGTATCGTCACCATAGTTTGCTCTTCTGCTCTCACTCATGGATAATGTAGAAGACGGAAGGTCTTGTACGTGTTCTTCAGTTTGATCATCGATATCCACCTCACCTGACAGGATTTGAGAGGTATTTGATGCTTGATCATCTTGTATGTCGGACATCTTTACTGATGTAACAGATTCCTTCTCTTTGCGTGTCCTGTTTGCATGGAACGTAGTCGATCAATTAGAAGGACCCTAACGTTAGACTTGCATTAACAATGATCTCAGTTTCCGCTCACGTGACGAGGCGTTTAGCTCGGGGTCCAGCAACCTCGATCTTGATACCTTAGCCTATGGGACGTCTTCGAGCTTGGTAGGAGTTTCACAGTATGGCAAACTCATCACAGCTCTATCTTTTGGCCGATCATATTAAACTGTCATTGCTTGAACGGCAGCGAGCGATTTCCCTGAATCTCGAGCCTGATTCTCAGGATGGACACATCTCGAGATCCCTGGACTCGATGCGAGAGGGTATCGAAGCAATAGAACAAGAACAAAGACAGAAGGAAGGAAGTGGCGACTAGTGAGTTAGCTTGCTCAAAGACCGATAATGCACCTACTAATGAGCAGCAGTTCCGCATCAACAGATCTACGAGATCAAGCAGAGCGCTTACGAACGCAATTCGATGATCTGACATCCCAATTCCGGGGCTTCCCATCTAAATCTATCTCACTAATATCACAACCCAACGACTCAGCCCTGTCGCCTGACTTTGCCCGTGCAAAGGACCCACGGCCTCGAAACCCCTCCTCGTCATCCTTCCTCAAGCGCCCGGGCAACAATTCCCCAAACCCGTCCAAA
>JAABUO010009508.1_pt1 | contig 10868 bp, 15 predicted proteins | sample 5559291 | NCBI WGS metagenome assembly JAABUO01 (sample SAMN10711878, study PRJNA513372) | rock metagenome | isolation source: Antarctica rocks | place: Antarctica: Victoria Land, Finger Mt sud
ACACCATGGGCACTTGCATGTGTCTGGTGACTCGCGACCAGCAGCTCAGATCCAGCACCCGGACTCAGCTAACATCGTTCACACAAAGTCAACAGACCGGCTTCACAGATCAGCCGTGGGTCCATGCGCGCGTCTATGCTGAGGACGACGGCGAGAGTCACTATTTGAGCCAGCACAGATGCAGTTTTAGTAATACTTGCGGTGTCAGATCATACGCAAGTTGGCAGAGATGGCATCAATCTGATTGCCCTACTATCATGTCTGCAAATGTTAGCATAAATACCCAATTGATCAAGCAGCTCCACGGGTGTTTCATGGTGCCAGCAGGCCGCATTCCAGCACAGTGAAAGCCTTTTGCTGCCAGAACATCACTGATCAGCAAGTGTCATGATTTGCTAATGCACAGTCACTCCAGCAGCGACTGAGTGGGTGGTGAACAATGCCATAGGACTCTTTGAAACCATGTGCGTGACACTGGATGCTCGGCTGTGAAGTACCAAAAGCCCTGAGCATGCGGAGCAGCACTGCTGCCGAAGTTCCCTGCATATAAGACATTGTTTCATCATTGTCTGCTGTAAGCAGCTCAGCCATGCAGACTGCACAAGACACGACAGGGGCTGATGAAACATGTGGTGGCATTGCTGTCTGCATATGCCATGAGCACACTAGGTTCAAACAGCAGCTGGTCAAGATGGAGTCTCAAGTCAGTTGGCCCTCTACAACAGAGTCATGGGTTGGGTGTGACAGCTGCACCCATGGGCGTTTTTTGTGGTGTGCACACACCCCACTATCACTCCCACCAGCCAGGTGGTTGAATTGTCATGAACAATGATGCAGACTGAGGCATGAAGTACGGAGGCTTCACTGCTCAAACTGGCAAAGTGGGCAGCCAAACCTTTAAAGTGAAGCCAGTCAACACCCTTGAGGTCCACACGCACAGATGGGTTACTGACAGGAGGAGCCATCGCTGCGCTGCAAAAGATTTCCTGGAGGTTAGTCCCTCTGCTAGGCACTTCCATGACAGGCTCCATAAGGATGCAGTGTCTGCTTTGCCACACAGGTCCTGTGTCACTGCAATGGTCGTTCACTGCACACCATGCACGCCGATGTACACCAGGCTGCACAACACAAGGAGAGTATTGTTCGACACAGCACTGATCAGGCAACAAAAGCTTGAGTGCGCTGCATTGTTCCCTTGCTGCATGTGATCTGCCTCATGATTTTGCTCATCTTTGCTGAAGAATGCAGAATGTGGCACAGGAGCAGTGGTGTCTTGTCAATGGTGTTGGCGCCACTATATGCCTGTCAAGAGAGCACATGTTACACATCAATTCAACACATGCATAGGCAGCAACGCCAAGCAAAATTGCGAGCACCAGTGTTTGTTCCCCTTTTCAAGCTTGTCTTCACCAGGTATGGGTGATCACACAGACGGCAGCAGGCACATGCAGTGTGCTAAACAGATCATGGACAAGTCATGCAACATAGCCCAAGTTAGGAGTCATAGTTGACTCCAGGTCAACACACAAGGCACGCAGCATAGTAAGATCGTTTCAGCACGAGGTATTGTGAGTCATGTAACCCCATGAAGCCTGAGCTGTGCTTGCCCAGGCAAAAAAATTACTAGTCACAGCACAGCAGACATGCCAATAAGCTAACTGACCCCTGTGTATAAGCCATGAGCCCCTTTTGCAACATAGGCGATGGGCTGGCCGGTAGCTGTCTTGGGCATGCTGTCTGCTGGCAACCATTGACCATCTTGTGGCCTATGCGCATGGTAGTAGCAGCCCACCATGTGGGCTGCCTCTGCATCTAGCCTGCAGCCACCCTGCAACTACGTCAACAAAAAGTAAACACACAACAAGGACTACAAGGTGAAAGGAGCGACAGAATAGTTGACGTGTGGTGTCACAGATTGCACTGATTGTCCAAGATGCTCTGCGCAAATGTCCGAAATACTGATGGGTTCAGTTGCAGGTGAAATAGTATGGAAGAACTGGGGAAGACCAGACTCAGTAAGCAGATCGTGCGATGGGTGTGAGCAAGCATGGCATGTTAATGAGCTGTCTCAGCCTGTTCATTTTACAAAGCATTTGCACTGGCTGTTTGCAGCAGATCGACTCCGCAGTTCTGTCAAAGCATCGTCAGACAGTAGACCTGACAGTCAGTCCCCATTGCTGCAGCCAAAGCTGCAATGCAATTGACAGTGGCGCCTCTTACAGCATACAGCAGGCGTATGCTATATGCTACATACAGCATACAGATATAGCAACTCTAGATTGCACACCTGACAGTGAAGTGTTCCCAGTCACCGTCATGCGCTCCAGCTTGAAATGCAAAGGGTGGGACCCCAATTGTGTACGGCCCATTGAAGGCGTAGAACGTGAGGTAATTGATCTCAACAGCCTCCACATGGGCCTCCTTGTTGAGCACTTCTTTGACAACAACATAGAGGGGCACATTGTCCAACTCACTCTGCAAGCAGATTCACAGTAGGAGACAGAAGATTATTGATTTATGCACTGCATGGATTGCCTGGCAATGGGCAAAGCACTATCTGAGCACCTCTGCAGTACGCTGAATCATGAAATGCAACATCTGAATTGGTGCCCTGCACAAAAAGCATCATGAAAATGAGCAGCAGATGAAGATGCTGTCTTACCTGTTGCATGCCATGCCTAGCAAGGGGCTCTATCTCAATACGCAGCTGATGATGGGGGTGGTGCTGCTGTATCTCCAGCAGCTGGGCAGCATCGACTTGCCCCTTGCCCAGCAGGAGCGTGCGCTGAGGTGGCTCCTGGAGCAAGGCAGCAACTCTGTCAGCAGTGCTTTGTACTGATGCTACAGATGACATAGATGCAAATGACGTCAGTGATGGTACTGTTAGCGCGCCAGAAGTGACGAGATGAGAATTTGCAGATGCCGATGCTGATGGAGGTTGGCCGGGCATGACAGTGCATTTAGCAAGCACTTCCCGCAGGTTGTGATCAGCCCGACTGGCAAACACGAAGATGACATCAGCTTGACCTTGCAGGTGGCGCAAGACAGACCAAGCAAAAAAAAAATTTGCTGGCCCCAAAGGCTTGTGTGTTTAGCTGCACTGGCATTTCCAAACATCTGCCAGAAGCCTTACAGCAGCTAGATGCTGAAGCAAAGGGTCATTGTGCAGTTCTGCGTGCTGATTGTTTTGTCAGCAAAGGACCCACATTGGCAACGGGCTCTTCACGCCACAACTGGCTTCTTTCAAGGTACCAATCGACTGAGCAGGGCATGTAGCGCTCATCTGGATGCAGATGCAAGACTGGGGTATACTGAGCAATGACCTGCCTCAGCCGGTCCTCTGTCCACAACATCAGAGGAATATTGTCTCCTGCAGATTAGGGACTTGTGGCTTGCTGCCAAGCTAGCATTTGCATTGTAGCCGAGCACGACAGAATCCCTTTTGCATGCTTGATCATGCATGCAAGCAGGTTGCAAATTGACTCACTTGAAGCCTCATGTCATGATGTGTCACTGCGTTCTTTCTGTGTCTTCTGACTGCTGGCTTTTCGTTTCTCAAACCAGCCTGTGACAGCTGCTCTGACCACAGTCCCTTCTGCACCCTGCATGCAGAGCGTTGTGCTGCACCTGTTGTGGTTTGCATGATGACTTCTAGTAGGAAGCCTCACCCTTTCTTGTTGATAGCAATCCCAAAACGCTTTTTGTTCAGTCTGGCAAGGTGACCCAAATAGGCTAGACCGCTCTCTGAAACACTGTATGAGATCGCCTGCAGCTCAACAACGTCTTGTCACTGTGTGCACTGTGCTTCGAAACATCTATCGGAGGCTGAACACACGCTTCAAGTGCTTCGAAGGGCTAAACTTCAAGTGACGTACTGTGAAAGTCTGAGCAGGCTTCGAGTGCTGCTTCTTTTCGGCGTTTATCGTCTTCTGCAGAAGTACTAGACATACAAGTAGATGCAGGGTGCTGGTTGCAGCGATGGCAGACCAAGTCAAGATTGTATCATGTGAACATTGCTAGGCACTTGCAGTTGTACTGGACTTGAGTTTGCGCCGCTTTCAACGTACGCCAATGTTGAATTTCATATACTGTGCAAGCTTGAGATGAAGAAGATGAATTGATTGCAATTGGAAGGCAACGATTTATCTTCTGATAGTCTGCATTTTGCACGGCGTTGACTTCGACTGTGTCATGTTGTACCAGCAGAAGGATGGCCATTGGCAAGTCGCCTCCCAGAAATCGCAAAGCGTCAGCGCGGCCGCAGGACTTCGCGCCAGCTTCACCCGCTGCAAGCAGAAGCAGGGCCGCCCCGCGCCTTGCAGCTCCTAAGAGCAAAGGTCGAAATAGCAAAAGCTCGAATGCCTCACCGCTGACGGTCGACATCCCGACAACGCCATTTCTTGCAAATTTTCTATCTCCTCTTGATGTCGCAGCCATTCAGCAGGTCAGTTTGAGTTTCACCAGGTTAGAAATTGGCTTTGAGAAGCTGCTATTTGCAGCACGGCTTGAAGCAAGCAAGACACATCTGCAAGGCTGCCTTTGTATGCTCAGGAAGGACTGCAAGGCAGCCCCAGAAAGCTTCCAAAGTCTACAGCCACCTCACCAAAACGGTCTGTGAGAGACGTCACTGTGCCAAGGAGCCCAAAGGTTGAAAGTCAGCTGTATACCAACCGGACACCATTGCAGTCACCCAATGCAGTATCTCCAACAAAGTTGGTAAGCACAGAAGGGTTTGACCACACTCTGTATGCTCAGTACCGGCCTTCGCGCTGGCACCAAACTGAAGGATATGAACAGGCATACTCGAAAATCTTGACAAATGCAGCTATGTGTACATACATGATGAATAATGCAGGGGGCAGATTGTTCTGGGCCGCGTGCTGTTGCTGGTAAGCTGGCCAAGCAGCAAAGAAAGGCCCTCGTGCTGCAACAGGTAAACACCTGTGAAAAGAAATTTACCAAACTTGCTACAATGCAACATTATCCCAGCAGTCATTTGTGTTGTCCTTGACATCTATGTTTTGTTTTGTTGTGACACAGACTGGCCAGAATGGTTGCATCATCAAACAATGCAGCTGGATCCATGAATGCCAACTTTGCACTGCAAAGCAAGCTGTGTGCACTATACCTGGGACCATCTTCTTCAGGATGACATGCATCACCGAAAGTGCATGAAGTCACTGCAAAATGGACCACGAAAGTAATTCAAACTCATATGCAGTTCCAGTAAGAATCAACTGCAGGCAACCAGCGACCATGGCCTACACACTTTCAACACATGTACACAACAGCTGTGCCTGACAAGCATGAGCTACATGGTAGTTATGCACACATGAGGCATACACATTCAGTCCAGAACGCACTGACATGCATTCTGTGTGACTGCAGATCCTGCAAGAGCAGCAAGCTCTGTTGTTGGAAGATTCCCCAGCGTATCTGGCAGCGCTTAGTCAGGATGACCAAGCCGACTTCCTCCTCAACTCTGCAGAGGCCCATGACTGGCAATTGCAGGGACTGGGCAGTGATGAAGTGGCGCATCAAAATGCCAGGAAGATTTCTGCTGCTGCAAAAGTCATGCAGCATTCCAGGTGTGTTAACGTAGAGATCAAAATGCAGATGTGCTCAGACACACAGACTGAAAAGCACTTCAGATGCGCAGACACAGAGGTTGCAAAGCACATCTGCTGCCAACACCCTCATGCTGTCTACATGCTTCAGGCAGTCACAGTCACTGCCTGCTTCATGTCTTCACACTTTGCTTGCAGCTCATGCACCCTATTGTGAGAACTTGTTGACTGAAATAGGACATGGGACAGGTTGCTGCAGTGCTCGGCACGACTTTGAGTCTGTACAGACGACGTTTCATTTGACACAAGCCAGTTTGATATGCTTGGACTCAAAGAGGCTCACATGTCAGCATAACAGTCAGCAGCTGTTACATCTCGCTTCCATGAATGCTTTTGGCTTTTCCATGATTCTCATCGAAAGACAATGACGAAGTATGATTGCTGTTGTTTTACTATATAAAACTTGGGTGCTGCGCAGTGTGAGCCGAGATGCTGCCTTGGCTGGCATGGCAGTGAAGGTTATGCAGCTGGAAAGTCTGCTCATCAGCAGGCAGGCAGATCTTCAGCGGATGGGCGACTCAGGCCAGGCCTGGGTACAAGAAGCCTGCTGCCTCAGAGATGCTGTCACTAGCACTCTAGCTGCTCTAGGTTAGCTGCTCTCAGAAAGCTGTGCTCTTCACAGTTCAAGCCTTGCATGCTTACCCATTTGCCTGCTTGCTTGCCTGCTTGCTTGCCTGCTTGCTTGCTTGCCTGCCTGCTTGCTTGCTCGCTTGCTTGTCTGCCTGCTTGCATGCTTGCTTGCTTGCTTGCTTGCTTGAAGGGCCTGTTATGTGGTTATTCTAGCTGCTGAATGTTATGGAATATCACACAACCAGGCCACGACAAACAGACTATGCATGCAGAAGTCAAAGGTTTGCCAGCTATTGCCATGCTTCCACACTGTGTTCTGTCCTTGCCTGAATTAGTCCTCATTCAACAGACCTTAGTGACTGTAGCGCAATTGTTTTCCTGCTGGTTCTCCACACATATAGAGTTTGTCGTCGAATGGACTTCAGAAGCGCCCCGGATTGCTCAGCGAGACTTGTGCCTGAGTGGCTGCTGATGTCATGCTTTGCAGCATGCAGTCTGTCAGCCTGAAACCAGCACTCAAGGCCAGAGTGAAACTTGCTGGCAATCTGCAATGCGGTTCGTGTCTCCAAGACACACAAACCTCATGACACTTTTTGAAAGATATGCCCTATGTTTCAGATGGTGCTAATGACAAACTCACATGCATCAAAACAAGACGTCATGCTCTTGCCATTTCAGTCATCCTGACTGCATATGATGCTGAAGATGCAGCTGATGACAGCACCACATGCTCCATGCACACGATTCTTGCTGTCATCATGCCAATTGATCTGTTGACTGGTCTGCATGATCATGCCTGGTGCTGCAGATGCTGCTGACGACGAGGGCAGATGCCTGAAGGCAGAAGTGGAGATTCTACGCAGTCATGCCAGGCAAAACGCCACAGCACTAGCTCAGCTTGTACCTCAGACTAACGCCTCCCCTCTACACCAGGAAGGAGCAAAAGGCACCAACTCTCTGCAGACGCACAGCCCTGATCAGATGCTACCTACTCACCAGCAACAGTGGCAGTGGCAAGATCAGCAGCAGCAGCAACAGCAGCAGGATCAGCAGCAGCGGCAGCAGGGCGAGCCACAAGGGTCAGGGATTGCTAGTGAAATGGAGCTTGCTGCCGTGGAGCAAGGCTTGTCAGCTCTGGATGAACAGATAACAGCAGCAGCTCTCAGGTAGGCGAAACTCTCAGCAGTTGGGCTCTGCTGAATGCTATAACAGCAGATAGATGTCATTGTACGGACAAGTGGGAGCTGGAGATCGAGTGACTGTCTGCATGGAAGCAAAACATGCCATCATCTGCACACCTGGGCACTTAAGAAACCCTCAGACCTTGCTGCACGTTTAGTGTGTCCACCGTTGTTGTATACTTCCGGTTGAGTTGTATATTTGTTCAATAGATAAGGCCTGCTGCATGTTCCCGAGCTAGATTCTGCTGCTCTGTCCAAGAACAGCGCTGCTGCTCCTCTACAAACATCACTGCAATCATGAGAGAATATGACTTTTACTGACTCCATGTGCAGGCTGACAGGATCAGAGTCTGCGGTCTTCGATGACGCTGTGGCAGAGCGCAGGTCAAGCAGGCAAGCGTGCGTGCCCAGTCAGCATGTTGAGCAGCAGGCAGCATGTATAGACACCCCCCAGCCTGGTCACCAGCCTGGTGTATATCAGCACAGCGGTGATCAGCATCAGCAAGGCCTGGACGCACAGCAGCACAGTGCTGGCGAGCATCACGCACAGTCTCGTTGGCGTGGTGGTGAGAGTCAAGCGCCGGCCAGAAGGCTGTCACAGAGTCAAGCATCACTTCTGGAGGGACTGGCTTCAAGACATCAAGCTGTGCACGAGCTGGCAACTGAAGGGATGCAGGTTGAAGAACATGCTGCCAGGCAGCAGGGCTGTGACCTGCTAGGCAGGGAAGACAAAAGAGTGCGGCGCTCACAACAGCGGCCTGTTGTGTTGCCTAGGCAACAGCCTTCTGAAATGTACCACCTGCCTCAGCCCACTGATGACTCATCATCAGGCGTGGCTCAGCATGTCTCTGATGTCAGGATGCTGCCACCAACCAGTTACCATAAGCCAGGTGGGACGATTGCAGCAGTCTGCAAGCTGAGCGCAGGTTATACTTGAGTTGCAATGTCCTTTCACAGCAAGATTACATGCTTCATTACGTCTGGTGCGTCATGTCCCTACTTGCAAGGCATAAACATGTTACTGCCGGATTGCCTGATCTCTCTGCATATGTGGCTTGGTGCACTTGATACAGGGCTGAGCCTCTGCACATTTCACATGTAGGACAACACATGGCTCCTGCACACACTACAGCAACTTGGCTGGGTGAGCTGTGGTCATGCTGTTTTGAATATAAAGGGCGAGCGCAAGTTCAGTGAATGAATAGAGAAACAACACCAACACAAGAATGAAACGACAAATGCCATTTTGCACTTTGACAGACCAACAGACTGCACATACCGGGTCACATCCCAACAGCCAAGCAAGCTATGAGCTGACCTGGCAGAGCCTTGTTTGCTCCAAAAGGATGGGGCAGAAGCTTGCACAATTCCCATTTCGCTTGTGATTACAAGCCAAGCTATGACGCATTGCTGCAGGCTTGCACCATCAAGAGGCAATGCCAGCAAGGCACAAGCTGCACAGCGATCATGACAGGACTCCCGATCAAGAGCAGATAGCAGCATCCCTAGCTGGTCATGAACATGTAAGACCAGGCCTAGCTAGGCAGGCCAGTCAGCGCTCTGTCAATGCTCAGGGAGAAGCGAGCAGTGCTGTATTGCTGCAGTCCGTCCAGTCCTCTTCACAGGGAAGCTCCCAGGTTGCACAGCACGCACAGCAGCCACAGCATGCGACTCAAAGCCAGCAGAGGCAGCTTGAGATACAATCACAGCAACTGCAGCGAGCTGAGGATGAAGGCCATGAAATGGAGCTGTGGCAGACCCAGAACGAGAGCAACAACCATGAGTCACAGTCACAGCGTGCACAGCGGGATGCACAGCTGGACAAGCAGGTACAGCCAGCACAGCAGGCACAGCATGCACAGCACAGCATGCAGTCTGGTTTCACTTCCAGCATGACCCTCAGTACCAGGGTCAGACAGCGTTCAAGCTCCCCACAGTCTGGTCGCAGCATAACAAGCTCATGCTCTGCAGTCCTCCACAGTCCTGACGCCACTAGTCAGGTGTCTTTCCATGCTTCGGTGTCACCAGGCAAACGCACCACGCCACCTGCGGACAGTTGCTCACAGCTGTCGATCAAAGCAAGCGTGAGTGCTGGCCAGCAGCAAAGACTGCCTGAGCAGCTGCACAAGCACTCTCTGCCTCAGCAGCTGCCACAGCAGAGGCTGCAGCTGCAGTCAGCTTCTGGTCAACAGCACCTGCTGACCACAGATCACAAGGACCCAACCCCTGACTCTCAGGGGCGGCCACACCAGGAATGTGTTTCCCTGCTGGGAAGAAGTACAGGCACAGGACAGGTGAGAACTCCCTCCAGGACCAATAGCACCACACCACCGTCTGTTGCGCCTCAGGCTGGTGCTGCTGCCACTGCTGCTGCCACTGCTGCCACCACTGCTGCTGCTGCTGCCGCTGCTGGTACAACAACATGCCAGCCGCACATCCAGTCCCCCCCAGCTGAATGCCCAGTACCGGCTGAGCAGGTTGCTGCAGGCGCTGAAGATTCTGGCATTCAACAGCGGTCTGGCAGCAGATCAGAATCTGCAGAGGCCATGTCTCAAGGGCCGGGGGTTGTTGACGACAGGCAGCAGCACGAGGCGTCCACCAAGCCTACTCAGCTGTCTGTCTGTGATGCTGCAGCCACTCGCGCTCAGACACAGATGCTGTCAAGCTGTGGGGGTTTGAAGGGGTCAGGTCAGCCTGTGTCACGCACAGGCAGCATAGAGCAGCTGCAGAAGCTGATGCGTTTGACCAAAGGCGCTCAGCAGGAGCAGCTGCAGCACCGGGTGTCAGGTGCTGGAGCATGCAGCAGCAACATGTCAGTGTCAAGGACTGCTAGTGTGGCTGTACAGCACACCTCAAGTCGTAGTGACAGTGCTGGGGGACCCCAGGGGGAGTCCTCTCAGACCCGGGGCTCTCCACAGAGAGGAGTCTCGCGCACTGAAAGCATCACCAGCTTACCACAGTCTGCACCAAGCTGCGCTGATTCAGCAAGCTCACAGCCTGTGCCGGACATTCTCGAGTCAGGCATGCCACAGCAGGGAGTTGTGCTGCGACAGCAGGAGACATTACACCGTGGCAGTGTAGCAACCCCACAGCAAGCAGTGTCACATGCTGAGGAATTTTCACTATCACAGCAGCAGAGTATGTCACACAGCGCCGGCACAAGCAGCTCACAGCAGCTGGCTGTGCCTGCTATAGGTGCGCGCACTACCACATCACAGAAGTGCTCTGTATCAAGCACAAGTAGTACACAGCAGGCGGTCATACATCCTAGAGGGTCGCAGGCTTCCCAGCTGCAGCGCAGTGTATCAAGCCCTGGCAATACAAGCAGCACACATCAGCCAGCGTCACACATGTGCTGCAGCGGTTCAAACTGCGCAGAGCAGGCACAGCAGGCAGTGTCTCATGCCAGGGGCATTGCTCTTCTTCAGGGGCAGTCACAGATGGCCCTGGGGGTGCAGCCCAGCTATGATGACCTGAGCAGGGAGGGGCT
>JAABUO010009509.1_pt1 | contig 10868 bp, 13 predicted proteins | sample 5559291 | NCBI WGS metagenome assembly JAABUO01 (sample SAMN10711878, study PRJNA513372) | rock metagenome | isolation source: Antarctica rocks | place: Antarctica: Victoria Land, Finger Mt sud
TCAGATAGAAATGAGACAAGCTCCCCATCACACAGCAAGAAGGATAGTCAGAGAGCCGTCCAGCATTGCTCTAGCAGCTGCAAGGCAAATTTAAGACACATCTATAAGGTGTTAATTAATACCTTATAGATGTGTCTTTCGGCAGTGTCCTTGATTTGTCTGTACGCAAGACCAGGCACAGCCCAAAGAACAGCATGACCTCAATCCTCAACCGCAGCTGCAGCACAGAAGCCAAGGCATGTTCAAGCACTCAAGCTGTGTTGTTCCCTCGACTGTGTAGTCAGGTTGTGCAAGCTTTATGAATGGTACTGTTCATGCAAGGACAACGAATGGAAGATGCTGGGAGCTTTTGAAGCAGCAAAATGTAATGCTCATACAGTGACGTCAGGGTCGACCCCTGTGATGGCACATATTGTGATGATGGCCACTGCATTTGTGTGGAGCTTCATCTGCATGCCCCACACTTTCCAGGATGATGCAGCAGCCAAGCGGGTACACAAGTCCCCATGCTACCAGTTGCCATGCAATCCCTTGTGCCTGCTCTTGCAAAGCATGCCCTTGCCTCCTGTAAAACTGGAAGTCTTATCAAGCCCTCCCAAGGGCTTTTGGTCTGTCATTGGTCAAACCCAATGGAAAGTCTTTGACTGATCGCCAACCGACATTCAAGGAGCCAAACTTAGACACTCACATGAGCTGCACATGTGTGTGTAAATCCCAACAAACAGGCTTGACTGACAAACGTAACTTGTGACACCTTCCATTTCCCAATGGCACACGCAGCCGTCATGACATGTCATGACAACTGTACAGTTGCTTCCCTTGTTATTTTGCAGATGTGCATGAGCAGTCTCCTGAGCATCTGTCTTTCTTATATAGTCATTGCTTTGCTGATCAGTCTATTCACTCCAGGTTAGGCATGACTCGCCGGTTGCAGGCTAGATGACCATGACTTGCAGACTTGGGAGTCAGAGTTGACTTTTGATCCGAGGCTGATAAGCCAATCAAGTTGGCTGCTCGTGCACTGACTGTGCCGAAGTGTAGCAGCCTGAAGAGGCAGCCCAAATTCTGGTTTGCAGTCATGATAGAGATGTGGTATTGGAGCTGCCTGGTCTATGATTACCAATAGGTGAGACTGGGATGTGTCCTTGCAGATCATCATATACATGGCAAGCCCTTGTAACAGGGCTTGAATAGTTTGGGTGAGACACAATTACGACTGTTTGAACGAGAAGATGGTCTTCAAGGTATAAAATTAGCCATGGTAATCATGCAATGGCTGCTTTGCCAACAGAGATGTAGAATGTTTGCCGTGTTTGCCTGCCGGTAGTCATGCTGGTTCGGACCATGGATGTGCCTGTTGTTGTCCAGCAACAACTAGCCTAAGCAAGACACTCGACACTGACAGGCATCAAAGCGTTGAAGCTGCCTCACTACCTCTTTATGCCTGCATGGCGTCATCCAATATGACTAAATTGCTGGATGAGCGACATAAACTCTGCAACAACTTGTGGCAACGCGACCGTCGCGGAAAGCCAGCTCGTACAGCTCCTACAACGGCAGAGTAGTCTGCAGGTTGTGACGCCAGGCAATCTGTCACTATACGCAGTGTGCCAACGCGCCACGATGGTCAACCAGCGACTGATCTGGTCTGCCAGTGTCTGCATAACGCTGGCTTTGATCGGTGCCCTGACAGTGCTGAGTGGGCCCTTTTGGCCAGGACATGAGGTATGCTGGCAACGTACATCGCACACCGTGCAGCTTAAGTCAGGACCTGCACGCGCGCCAGTACATGGCATGCTTCTGGCATGCAGCCTGCGCAGCTTCACTACCGTAGCGGTCTGCGTTCACCGCCTGCTAACCTCGCACCTGCCGTGGTTCTGCATGCAAAGCTTTTTCAGCTCAATGCCCAACTGGTGTTACTGGCATATTTGGCCGCTTAACAGGTGATGCACTGCAGAGCGCACCGCCCCCGCGCCCTGGCTCCGCACGGAGTCACGCGATAGGTCATGCCGCCATAGGACAGTTTTCGCGACTTCACCTAGATCACTTGAGCCCGTACTTTCCGGCCGTTCCTGGAGATCCTGCAGTTCTCCCTGCCAACGCCACCACTTTGCACGAGTTCATAACCGAGTTGAAGCCCGTCCTGGATGTGCAACAGCTTCCAAATCGAGCCTTTGAGTGGATATTTCACCCAGAGCAGCTTCTAACGAAACCACATCCAAATTGTGGAGGTACTAACTGCGCCCCCACCAAGCTGACTGCTTTACTAGCAGGCTTGCCATTTTGTAAAGGCTTGGCTTGTTTCCCAAACGGTACAGAGGGTATGTTACATGGGGCTGAAGCAGCATCCTTGCAGGCACGTGGATCGAGTTTGGTGTGTTTGAGGGAGACACAATCAACAGAGCAGCAGACTACAGGAAGGAGTTCTGTGAAAAGGATCCGCCACCGATCTACGGATTTGACACATTTCAGGGGCTGCCTGAAGCATGGGGAACCCATATGAAACAGGTCAGCAGATGCTAGATGCCAACCTGTAGCATGTACAGTTTGCTTGTGTCACCAAGATCAGCCAGTCACAAAGTCACCAATTTAATTGACAGTAATCACAGTAACTATGATATGCAGATGTGGCTGCCTAGCAGTAAGGCTTACAACTTACATGCATCTATACAGTGACCAGAGCTGATGCACCATGTGCAATCATGCATGCCCTGCTATGACATGAAACGTGAAGGACCTTAATGGCTGAATTGTTGATCATTGCCTTTTAGGGCGACTTTAGCTTGGGCGGCAACTTTCCAGAAGTGCGCGACAATGTTCAGCTGGTTCAAGGCCTGTTCAGTGAGAGCTTGCCGCCTTTCCTGAAGCAGCATTATAAAACACATGACCCTCAGGATATAACCTTCCTTCATATTGACTGTGATCTGTATCATGGTAAGTGCTGCACTTGCTTTCTGACAGAATGGTACAATCAAAGGCATGCATGAAGGCCTGGCTTGCAGGGATCAAAGTTTCTCTCGGACTCTCACTCTCAAGACAATTGTTTGCCAACTGTGTGTAATGTTGAATGCTGTGCAAACAATGTCTTCAACAAGCTCTGCACAGTTTGTCCTGCTGTGTTAGGTTGCCATCACAATCTTGTCTGGAACAGGAAAGCAATGCAACTACTCATCAGCTGTTGGCACAAAGCTTGGATACATTGACAAAAGGCAACCATTGTCTGTCTGTGTTTCTGTGCAGCACTTGTGGCCTCGTGACTAATTGTCGACTGGTGCTAGCTGGCTCTTTGGGTTCACAGCAACAGCTCACGTGGCCTCAAGCACATGCTTCTGCAGGTGCCATAGATGCGCTCATGCTGTTGGACCAACACATAGCCCCCGGATGTGTGCTGCTGTTTGATGATCTCATCAACTACCCTGATTACAGGGATCATGAAATCAAGGCTCTCTGGGAATGGCTTGACAGCACTGGCCGCAAGGTTGAGGTGAGTTTCGTCATCTTACCACCAGAACTCAGAAACCCAGCATCAAGTACTGTGGGTGCACAGTTCTCTGCAAGCCTGCTGTCCCATCTGCTGATGTGCCATGTACGTGTCAGCTTTGGTGCATCAGGCAAGCTGTGGTCTTTCACAGTCCTGGTCAAATTCAGCCGGTTGCAGCTAGCCTGGCTCTTGTGGCTGTGAAAAGCACTTGATGCAGTTATGGGCCCACGTGCACCCAGACGTGTGTTTGGAAATGCAAATATGCCATGCTGCATGATATCCAGGAACACTCATCTCATCAGATCTGATATTGCGTTTATCCAACCGAATTTGTTTTGGAGTTTTGTTGGAAACCTAGTGCATAAGGACAAAGACCAGCAATCTGATGACTTGACACTGCGTGAAAGCTGCCATACATCAGCGCATAGCTAGGCGTCCATTTCACCTGACTCTAAAAGCATTTCCCGTGTCAAATGCAGGTCATAGGTGTGAAAGGTCCCCTGCCCCCTCAGAATGACATTGAGCAGACCATTGCCATGGAGATCAACCCTCCACAGGACCTAGGCTGGCATCATCAGTCTGTGGCTTTCATTGTCTTGTGAGGTACCAAATGAATCAGAGCTGTCATTAGCAAACTCCACCCGAAGATCCTTTTTTGAAGGCCGCAAGATACCAAAGTTGCCATTGGCTTGGTCAAATTCCTTTCAAGCCGCTTTCAAGTACCTCTCAAGATGCCTTCAAGTTTCCGTCAAGGCCCAGTTGAAATTTTGGCAATGCCACAAAAGGCTTAGCCTGTACAATGTGGTGTTGTTCAAGGACAGAGTTCAGTCATGAGACCAAAGTAGCTTGATTTGTGCTTTACATTTCAGATGACATGCTGCTGCTGCTGCTGCTGCTGCTGCTGCCGAGCAAGCACTTTTCACCATGGTGAAGCAATTTTCACAGTGGCTGTTTAGTTTTGTACCCAGTTAGTGTGATCCAGCATCATACCTATCCTTATTTTTGTTTCAGCAAAATCAGCTATGTATCATACCCATATATGCAATCAGGTGATAACACATTGCAACATTGTTCAACATAGTCTTGCTTTTCTCCTCATTATTCTTCTGTGCATGCTGTAGCAGCCCTTTTTGCCCAAGTATTGACATGGTTTCGGGCCTAGATTTTCTGGAGATCCTAAGGTGTACAGACGATGAGCAGCATTGTGTCTGTCTAGCTGCTGGCGTATATAGTCTGGACTGGTGTGCTGCCAGTTGCCGCGATTCAGGCGTATACAGCAGGCTGTACTACTTCAATGCACCCTTTACCAAATGCACCCTTTATCCAATGAGGTGATCACTTGCATTTTGCAACACATCATGACTGTCAGCAGCTAAGAGAGCACATCAGGCATGGACGAGAAAGCAAGACTGGGTTCAGCTACAACTCACTAATGCAGAGCATTGCTTTTCAAAGTTTGGCACGGACGTCTGACTCTGTGCAATGCAAATGAGCTATCATTGAGTCCCCCCCTATACACAGGACTGCTTGCTGACTGAGCTGTATTGTTTCATATCAGCAGCATGTGAACCCTTTAGCTCGCATATGAATGCCTGGTCTGCTCTGGTGAACAGCCACAAATGCCCTCAGTGACACAAGCATGAACAATGTTGAGGTCACAACTGATGGAGCATTGTGGCGCTGCCCATGAGCCTCCAATACTCACAATCACTGCTTGATAATTTAGATTGACCTAGACTGATGGATACAGTCACATATATAGGCAACTCTTTAGCTGCTTGTGCAGCATCACTTGATACTCTTGATCTGCCAGCCACAGGGCAACTGACCACAAGTGTGAATAGTCCTCACTACATCAAAACTATCTATCATACAACTCACAGAAGGAAGCAGCTGATGTGCAGCAAGAAATCAGACTGAAGCAGACTCTGCCTTGTTCCAGAGCGCAGAATTAACGGGGTTGGTAAAAGGTCACAGCTAGCCTTGTAAGCAGGCTCATCAGCTCCGTATATGAGCCGCACTGTCACATTCCCTCCCCCTTTCATTCAAGCCACCGCGCTTGGAATACACAGAGTCAAGACCGGAAGGCGAGACCAGACGGCAAGAGTTTCAGGGCTGAGAAAGGGTGAATAAACTTCATTCTGGGCAGAACATCACAGGACAATAAAAGCTACAGACTGGTGATGCCATCCCATGTCTATGGGTGGGTTCAGCTCCATGGCATATGTTTTGTCCTGCAGTGGCCCTTTCACACCAATAACCTGCAAATTGCACTTGCACAAACTAAGCCTTCTCAGCCTGCGCATTTGCTATTGTGCACTTGAGGAAGGTTACAAAACATATGCTGTGCGTAGCAGTCAGGCAGGACAGCATATTGAAGCCCAAAAAGTACGATACGCCCATCCCTGCAATTGCGCTTATGTGTCATGATTGCATCTTGTACTGAGTAAAGGCACTGAACCCAAAACTGCCTGTTGCTGCTGTGAGATGCATCCAGGTGCAAGCAAAATATATCTTACATACTGTTTGCAAAACACCTGCTAGTGCATGCAAGGTGCTCAACACAGTCTGATTCAACACTTGTCTATATGCGCACAGAGCTGCTGGGCTGAGACTATGTACACTGTGCACACACGCAAAGCACACATACAGAGCAAAGTGTCTGACCTCGAGTTTACGGCCAGTTTCTTCTAGCCACTCCCAGAGAGCTAAAATTTCATGTTCTCGATAGCCCGGGTAGTTGATGAGGTCATCAAACAGCAGAATGCAACCAGGGGCTATGTACTTGTCCAGGAGTGTCAATGCTTCGATAGCGCCTGCCGCATCACAGTATTGTCTGTAATGATGATAATGCCTGTGACACTCCAACAGGCATCAGGTGCGTGCAGTGCAAGTATTGTCTGTGCATGCAATCAAACATAGCTGTCATCATAGGCATAGGGACATCGCTTTGGCTAATGATCTGATGGTTGTGTTGATGCAAGCACATTCTGTGACGCTTTGCATTGGGCATGTGATGTGACAATAGCTGACCTTGATACAAATCACAGTCTATGTGAAGGTAGGTGATATCTACAGGGTTCCTGACTTTGTAGTAGCTCTTGATAAACTTGGGCAGACTCTCATTGAAAAGCCCTTGGACTAGCTTGACATTGCTGCGTACTTCTGGAAATCTACCTTCCAAGCTGAACTCTCCCTGCACACCATGACAGGAGTCTCAGACCCCGGTGATGTCCGACCATGTGCAGGACTGGACGCTCTGTTTTGGCTTTACTGTCAGGTAGAGACATTGCATGAGCACATGACAAGTTCACGCCAACAAATTGTTACTAATATTGGTACAACACAGAACAATGAGCCTGTAAGATATGTAGATGAGAATGCCAGCTGTGACTTACTGACGGTCTGAATTCGCCCCAGGCTTCTGGGAGACCAGTGAAGGTGTCAAAGCCATAAACAAAATTGGATGCAGGACGATCATCACAATTGACTCTTCTATATTCTGCTACACCGTTGAGCGTCGCTCCTTCCCACACACCAAACTCAAACCAGGACCCTGCATGACAGCAGACAAGTTCAAGCTGCACATCTGGCTGTTGGCTCATTACGACTTTGTCAAGTGTGAGATGGAAGATTCCAGGTTACAACAACCAGCTTTGAATAGTCACCAATGCAGCATGCAAATGACAGCATGTATGTGTAAGCCTGGTACTGTAGACCTAGATCTGCGCACCTCCACAATTTGGACGTGGTTTGTTGAGTATCTGATGCGGACTAAAGATCCAGTCAAAAGCCCTTTCGGGAAGCTGTTGCCTGTCCAGCACTCTCTTTAGCTCATTGACAAATTCCTTGAAGCTCTTTGCTTCTGGGATAACAGCAGGTTTGCCAGCTACTGAAGGAAAGTATGAACCAAGGTGATCCAGGTGATAGTCAGCATACTGCCGAAGAGCTTCATGACCGATAGACTGACTGTGAGCCATGTCGTTGGGGGCCTGCACCCCGAGCAAGTTCGTAAAGCACGCAGGCAGACAGATCTTACAGCATGACCGTGAACGGTGTTTGCCACCAACAAGCCTACTATACATGTGTTTTTGATCGGCTGAGATGCAGCAAGCAGGTGCGATCAAAGACAGCTGTCACGCAGTGCGCTGAGGATACGACGGCAAAGGTGTACCTCTCGCGGCCCACTTGGCCGAAAGATACCGCTGATGAGCCATAGGGCTCCAAGCAAAGCTGCTGCGCCGACGCAATACAACACGCCTCTGTGCGAGGTGGCTTTGCGATGCTTCTGCATTGAGAACCAGCTTCCGGTGAAAGCATGCACGAAGTAGGCCGCTGTAGCCTGTCACAATTTCTTGCGTCAGCGTCTCAAAGACTCAAGCAGTGCCAGAGGACTTAATTGCACCCGACACAAGTAGGAAGGAATAGCGGAGGGCGCATGCCCAGGGGATGCGAAGAAACCTTAAGCGTCTCAGCACAAGTTTCATGGCCCTGATCAACGATGGATCAGCGTGAGCAGATTATTACGCGATCCTAATCCCGAATTCAGTCATACGCAAATTGCCTCTAAGTCGTACAAACCTATGACCTCCAGGCTGCTGTGAAATGCTTGCCCGGCGTGCATGCTGTGCAGGTGAGGTATGCTGCTGTGCCTGCTGACCCTGCTGTGCATGCTGTGACCTCTGATTCTGCTGTGCAGGATGTGGCCTCTGATTCTGGTGGGCGTTGCGTTGCCACTGAGCTAACAGTGAGCAATTTACCCACACATACCAGATGAGAAGAAACCATCCGAAAAGACCGAAAAGGTAGCATCCAACTAAAATGATGCAAAAAATCCTGTCTGGATTAGACAGCAAACCCTGAGTCACAGCTTGGTTTGCAGCTCCACTCTCAGCAGCGTATTGACCTGCATCACAAGACAGCAAGACTGGTCACAAAAGTCACAATGCACTGCCACTACGCCAGCTGAGCAATGAATTAACGTCCATCCAGGAAATAGTGCTGCCTCAAGCAAACTGTGCAATGCTGATCTGATGTAATGTGTCATGAAGCTTGCTGATTGATAACGCAGCACGCTTCAGTCTCATCTGCTTGAATGCTCAATCAGGGAGCAAGGTTAAATTATCAGATCACTGCCTTGCACAATAAATTGATGCATCTGGTGTGACTGGCATGCTCACATAGAAAATGCAGCAGCTTGCTAAGCTCATGCTGGTGGTACTACTCCAACATCCAGGTATACAGAAGTGCTTGAACGCTGTTTGGCCTTTGAGTGGCTGGTTTCTGCAAGGACGACAGACGCAAAAGGCTGCAGATACACTCTTGCATGGCAGTCAAGCTTGCGCAGGCCACGATGTCCAACCTGATTAAATGCGACAGCCACACAGTGAAACTCCAAATTTGTTGCAAGCAATGCATGTTACCTGAGCTCCTGTTATGAACAATGCTGACCGGGCGAGGGTCAGCATGGTGATCAGGCTCCAGTTCCTCTGTGATGGTCATGGGAGGGGGCTGTACAGTCAAAGCAGGGTCTTCCCTGATAGCAGCAGGTGGTTTGCCTGTCAAATCTGGGCGCTGCATTATCAGCCTCTGCTCTTGAGATACTCTTTCGCGCTCAGCTATCAAGCCAGGATCAGTGGGCATCCCAGCTGCAGCTCTGTCAGCAGTGATGCTGATCATGACATCACTTGCAGTGGAAACTCTGTGGTGAGCAACAGGAATGAGAGGTGGGGTGATGACAGGCACAGCAGTGGCCTGTGCAGCGCTCTGGGGCCGTCGTCTGCGCTGCAGGTGGCGTGTTATGATTGAGGACCAATTGAGTGTTTGCCTCTGCACTGGACCCGTCAAGACAGAATCGACATCAGTAACAAGCCTCCTCTGGGCGGCAGGGCTGTTTCTGGCCACAGGGCTATTCTGTTTGCAGGCGTGTCCCTGCTGATGCTGGCATTCCTAGGCGCATTGCCATTCATGGGTCTCGCCAACTGCTCTGTTGATCTGGCTGGAGTGCGCCTGTTTGAGCAGAAAGCTGGACAGGCTAGTGGGCAAGCAAAAAAGGCAGCTGCCCTGGCTTGTGGTGGAGAAACAGCACTGGGGGTGTTGGTGGCTGCTGGTATGGCTGCATTGCTCTGCGCCAGCCTACTGTTGCTGACAGTGTGACAAGCTATGCCTGCAGCACTGTCTTGCTGGAGATCTGCAAGCATTGCTGTTGTAAGCAGCAAGTCATTGCATTGTGAGACTGCTGCAATCCAGAGATGACTGGTAAAGCCTGACAGGCAAATCTTGCCACACCTGGTGAGGTATCCAAGTGCAGAGGACCAGAGGCAGCATTTTCAAGCGCAGATCCTGCCTGCACGTGATGCACAGCTCAATTTAGGTCCAAGCACATTCCAGTCCTGGCAGACCAAGATGGCAAAATCAAAGAGTTATACAAAGCAAAGTGGCATACCGCAGTTTGTGACTGAGGTGGTAAAGTCTCAGGCGCTCTGGCTGGCTGACTGTAAACAGGTGCTGAATGAGATGGGAGTATGTTGCTTTGCGTAGCAAGCCTACACAATAGAGTCAGAGTCAGAATTCGAAGCCGGGATAGCTGAACATTGGTGACCCTGAACAGCAGGCACATGAGGTGGTAGCATTTCCTGCGCTCGGCAAGTCAGCAGTGCCTCTGTGACCGACAAGTGTCGAGCCTGCTCCAGGAGCACGGCTCTGAGGAGAGGCTGGCTTGATGAGGCCTCGCTCCCCAGCTGCCATCGCAGACATGCTTCTGGACTTGTGTGTCATGTGGCCAAGAATTTGGGGCACTTGCTGGATGATGTCTGAAAGCTGAGTTGCTGACATGGTTGTTGAAGCAGCCTGAATTGTGTTTTCTGTGGTTGCGACTATGAGAAAACCTGCAACATAAAATGGTAAGCCTGAGAACTGTTCAGTCCACCTGTGTGACAATCGTGTGCCAATCTTGGAGAGGGTTTTGCAACACAGCAGGGGAAGCTGCACCTTTGAAGTCCAGATCTTGGAGGCAAAGAGCTTGGTCTCTTGTCAGCTAGAAGACCCCTCTGACTGATCTGCCTGAATCAAAAGGCGGATAGTGAAAATCAAAGAACAGAATATGTCAGACTCTGCAGGGAAGGTGGCGGGCTATGCAGTGACAGCTGTGCAAAACTTCACTGCCATCCTTGACCATTTCAGACAGTATACCATCAATACCAGCAGACTTATTACGCTGTGCACTTCTGTTTGGCTGGCCAAAGCTTGTATTCTTCTTCTTCTTCTTCCAGTTGGCAAACGGGCTCAAAGTTTGTCAGGTACCTCCGTACGGGCTGCTGACGCATCCTGCCTGAATGCACCTGTCACATCAGATGAGCTGCATGACTGCATGAAGCGACTGAAGCGT
>JAABUO010009510.1_pt1 | contig 10867 bp, 6 predicted proteins | sample 5559291 | NCBI WGS metagenome assembly JAABUO01 (sample SAMN10711878, study PRJNA513372) | rock metagenome | isolation source: Antarctica rocks | place: Antarctica: Victoria Land, Finger Mt sud
AATAAATAAATAAATAAATAAATAAATAAATAAATAAATAAATAAATAAATAAATAAATAAATAAATAAATAAATAAATAAATAAATAAATAAATAAATAAATAAATAAATAAATAAATAAATAAATTAATAAATTAATTATAATTAAACGTTACGCGTTAAGCGTTCAGTTTTATTATTATTAATACTTTATATAACGAAATAAAAAAGTTTTTAATTAAAAGTTTATAATTAATAATAATGCGAAGATAATTATTATATTAAATTAACGTCGTTAATAATTAAACGTTATTACATTAACAGTTTGTAAAGTAAACTAAATTTTAAATTTTAGCTTAAATAACATTCGTCGCTTAAAGTCGAATAAAATTTAAATTTAAGCTAGTCTCGCTGAGCTAAGTTTTACTTTTATTAATAAAATCTGCGTTCGTTTATATATCGTTAAACTGAATTTCGCTTTTATTAATAAAATCTGCGTTCGTTTATATATCGCTGAACGAAAGTTAACTTTAATTACTTATGTCGCATATGTTACTTATGTCGCATATGTTAATTTTTCTTTTTATGTTTATTATATATATTTATAAAGACTTATTTAAAGACAGATTATACTATGAAGCGTCGCTATAATAAATGTTATCGTTATACTTAAGAGCATCATTACTAGTACATGAACACTTTTCACTTTCGATCGTTCGTCTCTTTAAAATATATATTAACTTAAATTAAAATAACTCAGAAAACGATTTAATTAATTATAATTTTAATAATGATTCGCAAATCGCATCTCGAGTCTTGCGCGAAGTACATAAAAATAACATTATTAAAAGTTATCTGTAAGCGCGATCATTAAAACATTAAGCGACATGATTTAAATAATCTCATTAAGCATTTACTGTAAACGACTTAAAAAACGACTTAATTAATTTTAATTTTATGAAGATCGATAATCTTATCTGCATATAAAGTATATGTCATGACTAAAGATGACGAATTAATGATTAAGAAAATGAAATGAATGATTTCTATTAATATAATATTTCTCGATCTTCTTATTTAAATATTAATTATGCGTGCATGTCTGAATAAAACAGCTGCTTCAGTTTTTTAACGATGACTCGTTCTCTCATTTCTTAATTTTATATAAGCAATAATTTTAATTCTTTTTTTATTAATTTTCTCATTCTCATCGTTACTTTTAACTTCTCGCAGTCTTTATAAAGCTTAAATTATTCGTTATGAATGCATCGTAATGATTTATTAAACTTAACGCATTAACATTCTTTACAATATTTTAAATCGATTCGACATTATTTAACATGTTTAAAAAGAAAGCTTTATTTATGTATCATTACATAAACGCTTTTATCACTGTGTTTAACGAATTTATTTTCATTTTAAACTCATAACAAGAACTGCTATTAAAGAATAAACATCATAAACGTAAAGCTAATGTTAAATTATCTTTAAGAAAAGCTCATTAATTATGTCTTAATCAGCTTACATTTTTTCACGATCTTTATCATTTCTTAAAGAATTTTAATTATTACAAGAACATTCTTTTTTAACTGTTCTTTAAAGTCTCTGAAAAGAAAATAATTCTTATTAATAATGTAATGTTAATGAGTTCGAAGATTATTAAAACCCTTCTAAAGAATTATTTCTCGAATGCTCGCAAGTTTCTTTTCTTTTTACATAACGTTAAGTTAATTGCGTTTAATATTCGAAATTAAACTCAGTGTATATAATTAATGTCAGTAGCTCGCTCTGAAAAATTTAAAAATAACATTTTTTAACGCTTAAAATTATTAGTTACACAGCATAATCGAAAACTCTCTGAGAAGATTTAACGAGTTAACATAATAGATATAATAAAGTCTTCAGTTATTCATTCTGAAAGAGAATCTTACAAGATCACTGAATGTAATGTTACAGCTTGCGTATCGCATTTTAAAATTAATTAAAGAATCTTTTACAAGCTCTTAATTCATTATGAATTATAATTCTTTTATACATTATAATCGAGAACAAGATCATTAATAATGCGACAACTTATGTTAAACATGTAATTTTCTAAACTTTTCATCGACTTTTTTTATCATAAAAGTAAAGTCGTGCAGAAAAGATTCTGAAATAATTTTTAAATAAAGTTTATAAGTAATATGCTGATCGTTCATTATCTTTTTTCAGAAAGATTTCGTTACAAGTTTAAATAAAGAGTTAAAGAATGAATCAGAAATAAAGAATCAGAAATTAAATATATTCATGCTCTGATTTAATGCTAAATCTTTAAGAAAATTCAGATAAAAATTTAAAATACAGCTTGTAAGCAATCAGTAATTTCACTTAGCGATAATTGCGTCTTTTTGTTAAATTTCTTAAGAAATTATTCGTTAATCGTTAATTATCGTAAAATTAACATAAAGCGAGATTAATCTTAAGTAATCATATATCTGTCGTCTGCAGCAAATTTAATAACTCATTTAGCTTTTTCGCGATTTCGTTATTATTTCTCGAATCATGAATTTAAGATTAATTAATTATATTAATGTACGCGAAATTAATCATTTACGAAAGCGTCGTGAATGTCATCTCTTTAACTTGTATCTTCGCTTAATGTGTAAGTAAACGATCTCATTCATTAAAGAATTAAGCTTTATAATAATTTAACATAACTGCTAAAAAGATTCTATGAGCTGACTTCTTACGATCTTCGGCCTCGAGTTAAATTAATTACGTGTGCTTAACTGATCTTAAAGCAGATACGCTGTTACTTTTTCAGCATTTTAATAGAATGTTAAAGTCTGACTCGATTAATTAAATTATCATCGTACTCGAATCGTAAGAGCATATTAAACGTAATCTTTAAAATTAAAAATCTTTATTAACTCGCGAGATCGAAGACTAAGAAACACTTAGTATGTATGAAAAGATTGTGAGCATCGCATTTTGCAGTAAAGAAAACGAGTCGTGTGCTTTATACGAAAAGTAGTTAAAAAGATTTCGTTTTCATGATCGTATAATGACATTATTTTACATAATTCTTCTTTTCGTTTAACGTAATTGCTGTTAAGAATTTCATATTGTGATTTACAATTTCTTAAATAAACGCAAAGTATTCAGCGATAAAAAGTTTCTCTCATGTTTATAAGTTCAGTGTTTTAAATGTATTACATTTTAAAGATAATACTCGAGTTGTTAAGCAAAGATATAAGCGACTAAACTTTCGTCTTAAACGAATTAAAAGTTAAAGTTAATTTATCTTTAATAATAACGTTCTGCGATTAATTCTCATGTGCAGCAGCACGATTAAAGATTAATAATGTTAAGCGTAATGTTAAAGTTCATTAATCGAGCTATATATACATAATATATAAAGAAAGCATTTCATCTTTTAATGTGCGACTTTAGCGATTAAATTCTCATAGCTTTTAATGAGATGACGTTTAAGAATTAATCTGTCGTTTTCGCGAGTTTAAATGATATATAATTCATTAAACTGCGAAACAGATTTATTAAACTTATAATATTTGCTTTAATGTTATTAATCATTATGTAATCTTTAAAATGTATGAAAGTAATCGAGTTTAACATTTCTCGATCGCATTTAATATCTTAATAATAATCGCTTAAAAATTATAAAACTCGATTATTATGATCGCGATCGAACGAAGTGCATCTGTATCTCATTTAATTAAGTAACTGCATCGTTAATCTTGTTAATAATTAATCGCGATGATTATAACGCGTACGCTCTTTAAGTTATAATCTTTATAAAGAACTTTCGTGAGATTAAACTTTACAGATTATAACTTCTGTATTCGCGATGATGAGCTTTAATTAAGTCATTGTTATAAAACGTGAATTATTTAAATTAATGCAAAATCGCAAATGAGCGAGTTAACACTTAAGTTTCGAACATTAAAAGTTAAGTTAACGTTTAAACTAAAGTATGATATATATGAAGTATTACGCGTTCTTCACATGCGTCGACAGCGCTTCTTTTCTTCTTTAAGAAAACATTCATATACTTTTATATTAATATTCATATACTTTTATATTTCATATCTTCATTAATTACGTTCATCTTCGAATTATTTATAATGTGTGAACGTTTAACAAGTATAAGAAAACGTTCGAGTGCACATTTTCATGTAAATAACTCGAACTTCGTGACTTATAATTTTTAAGAAAAGCGCACTTTTCTTATTTGTAATCTTTCGTTTATCTCTTTTAATGATTCATAATAATGATGTAATAAAAGCGAAGTGAATGTTACTCGCTCGTTCAGAGCATCGTGATTTCAAGTTATAAAATCGTTAACGTTTAATAAACACTTTCATTACTTTAATGAATGAATTTTTTTAAGCTTTATTACGTTTCATAAATGCAGAACGATTATAGCTAAGATTAATACAAAAGAACATAATTATTAGCTTATAAAATGATACTGCGTCTGCTTCTTTAAATCATTATCGATTTATACACATTCAGACATAATGTTAATTAAGTAATCACGATTTTCTTAATGAGCTATTTAAACGAATCTATTCGAAAGAACGCAAATGAGAATTTATAATTATGCTCGAGTAATGTTATTTCTGTCGTTAAAGTTTTATTAAATCGTTAAAGTAATATTTACTAAGAATTACAGAGCTTAATGTTAATTATATAAATTTTTTCATAATTTTAATAAATTTTAATGAACATATTAATAAATGTTAAAGAAGAAAGAGTGAATATAATTATTTATAATACAGATTAATGAACTAGTAACACATCGCGCTTTCTTAATGCACATGAACGAAACTGTGTAATTTAGACTCAGTTCTTGTTTTTTAATAAATCATTAACTTTAATAATGTTATCATCGTCTTTAAAATCGTTTTCGATATCTTTAATTAATTTTATCTTTTAAAATGTTTTAAGCTTTAATGTTAACTTTATTAATCGCGTTCAACGATTCTGTTTATCGTATATTAACATCTCGATCTCGAAATTTACGCAGCGTAAGTTATAAATAATAATCTTCTTAAGTTATTTAAGACGATTAACTCTTTTCTTAATTTATGCTTAATCTTTTTTCATTCATTTCGAGTTTATCTGAACTAGTCTTTTAATCTTGTGTAAATTATAATTAACATCGATTAATTTAGTAATGTTAATAATAAAGCGTGATGACTTCTTATTTAAATACTGTTACAGTTTTTTCGAGTCTTTTTAAAATAATTAAACTATGTTTATTACTTTAAATTTGAACATTAATTTATTTATTAAAGTTATAAAAACTTTAAGAACAAGTTAAAAGTATTACATAATTAAACGTTAGTAATCATGTCGAACATGTTTTTCTCGCTATACGTGTAATAACTTTTAAGAACGACATTAACGAAAGATAAAGACTCTGTTACTTATTTAATAAAGAATAAGTGCATTCGTAAAACTCATGATACAAAATATAATCTTCTCGTTCTTATCTTAAACATTGTTAATGAGCTCGTTAATTACTTTAATCTTAATATAATTCTTCTTAAAGATAATGTCGCGAATGTGCTTCTTATAAAGAGACTTAACTTTCTTTAAGTCGTAGAGACGATCTGATTAAAAGCGAACATATTTCTTCTTAAGATTTTCTTTTTCAGAGAACGCGAGTAACTTTGTCTTTAGAAGTTATTTAAGACGCGAAAATGTATTAAGTACTTTAAGTTAACGAACTTTCATTATTCAGTTATTAATATTAATTTCGAGCTCGTTTTTAACGCAGTTATTTATCTTTCACTCTTTTTAATTTTTATTTCTTATCTTTTAAAGTTATTTAATGATTATCATTACTGAGAAATTAACAAGTTCGTTAAATCTTAATAAAAGCTCGTAATTAACATTTTAATGCTTATTCGATTTCACATCTGTAAGAAAAGAGTTAAAAAACTTTAATTAATTAACGTCACGTCGTAATCATAATGTGTCGCACATAATCTTTAGCTGTTTAATGTACGTCTTAATGATTTAATTATCTAGCTCTTAATCTTTAACGATTTTCGTATGTGTCTTATTCATCTCATTCAGTTTTTCGAAAGTACAGTGCAGAAATTTAATTTAATGAGCTTCTTTTTCTTTTCATCTTAATATCTGTTAATTCATTATTAAGTTTATTATTAGCGTGTTCACTCATGACGTTATTTATTTAAAAGATGATTCGAAGAATGTATCTGTAATAAATCACTTACGAGATTTTTCATTCATGATCTTAAATAAATTAATGGTTTTAATCGTTTTAATTATCTCTTTATGCGTCTCATCTGCGATTAGTCGATCTTATTTTAAAAAAAAGAACTCTTATATTAATCGTGATTATCTTGTTCTAAAACGTGTTTTTAAAGAAATAATTCAGATTTTCATTAATTCTGTAACGCGAGTCTTGTACGTGTTTATCGTGATCACACATATAATACTAGAATTAATTTTTTCATGTCTTATTAAAAGATTTAAATCTGTTAATTTCAGTCTGATGACTAGCGCGTTCATCTTTTTATCATAATACGCGTGACGAATCTGTTAATGTAATAGATCATTATTCTCGTCGAGATAAATTTAAATCTTCTTTAATTAGTTAACGATTAAGTCTGTTAAAATGATAATTAAATTAGCTCATTTTAACGATATGAGACGTGCAGATGAGCTCGCGTTTACATATAAATATTTAATCTTTAATTTATTATCAGAAAAACACTTTACATCATTAAACTGAGACTCACTAAGAGTGTTTTCTTTTAAATGTGCATTAAACTTTCTTTCGAGACGCGCACGATAAATCTCTTCGTGCGTTATATGTAATAAGCGATTCAGGCAAATTAATTTAAGCATCTTTATTATTTTATTAATAAATTAGCACGATTCATTCTTAATTTGTTAATCTTCATGTGTATCTTTTTAAGATTCATATCATCGACATTATATTCTTTTCTTTTAAACATTTTCATCTTAAACATTATAAAAATTTTAAAAGTTTAATATAAAAAGAGTAACGTTTTCATTCTCTGTAAATGTATGCGTGATTAAGATTTAACTTAATTACGATCATGTAAAAATAATCGAGCGCAATTCTGTCATCTGTCTTTCTCATGAAAATGCTTTATAGTAATTAATAATATCTTCGTTATAAGTCTGTTTAATTTTATTAATTAAGAAATAATATCGATTTTAATATCTTAATTATCTCGCGTAACGCTTCTTTATATTCTCATTATCTTTAATATCGTTAAGATTCTCGTTTAATCGTGCATGATTTAATTTTTTCGCGAGATCTTTTATAACTTTATGATTAAAGATTATTATGTTCTGTTAAATTTTCGTCTGCTGAGATGAAGATGATATAGTTTCTTCGAGTTATTTAACTCGACTTGTTAAATCTTAATGTGAGCTACTAATATTATTATTCTTTAATGAAAAATTATTATTATTCGATTCGAAACTTATGATTATTATTAAATTAACAGTTAAAGCTGAGATGTTAAGCTCATTCGAAGCTAGCGTTAACGTGTCGTTTTTTTAAGTTTACATCTTATCGTTAAGCTTTCGTCGCTTTCGATGTCGTGATTTAAAACTTTTATTATACTTTATAAAGATTATTTATCGTTAGTTTATTATTTATACACATACTTCAGTGACTTATTAAAAGACGTTATTTAATTAATTAATGACAGATTAATTTTCTTCGTTGCGAATACGCATGCGATGTTTGTTACGTCTTTCTTTAAATGATTAAATCTTAATCGCTTTCGTGAAACGCTTAAGAACGTTTAAGTCTCGTTCGTGAAATCTTTATTCTTATTAGTTTAACGTTATTATTATATATATTTTATTAACTTATTAACTTTCGATGTAACATTAATTATTAACGTGTTAATATCATTCGTTGTCGAAGTTATTATCTCGTCTGTTTTAACTTCTTTCGTGTCTTTAAGTTTAAATTATTATTAATTTAACATATGAACTGCTTAATTCTCGTTCGTAAAATCTTCACTCTTGTCAGTTTAACGTTATTATTATACACGTTTTTTAACTTATTAACTTTCGATGTAACATTAATTATTAACGTGTTAATATCGTTCGTTATTAAAGTCATTATCTCGTCTGCTTTAATTTCTTTCGTGTCTTTAAATTTAAATTACTGTTAATTTAGCATTTGAACTGCTTAATTCTCGTTCGTAAAATCTTTACTCTTATTAGTTTAACGTTACTATTATACACGTTTTTTAACTTATTAACTTTCGATGCAACATTAATTATTAACGTGTTAATATCGTTCGTTATTAAAGTCATTATCTCGTCTGCTTTAATTTCTTTCGTGTCTTTAAGTTTAAATTGCTATTAATTTAGCATATGAACTGCTTAATTCTCGTTCGTAAAATCTTCACTCTTATTAATTTAACGTTGCTATTATACACGTTTTTTAACTTATCGACTTTCGATGTAACATTAATTATTAACGTATTAATATCGTTCGTTATTAAAGTCATTATCTCGTTTACTTTAATTTCTTTCGTGTCTTTAAGTTTAAATTATTAATAATTTAGCATATGAACTGCTTAATTCTCGTTCGTAAGATCTTTACTTATCGTCAGTTCGCTGTAAATGTACACACTTTATAAATTTATTAAATCTCGCTGCAATGTTAGCTGAGTTAACGTTATTCTTCGTTGTAATTAAAATAAATATATTATTCGCATCGCTTTCTTTCGTGCTATTAATTATTAATTGCTCTTAAATGATATCATTTCTTTAATTATTTACTTTAATAATTTCTTCGCTTTTGTTAACATTAACGAATCTTGTATGCTCTTAACGAGAAGCTAAGATTAATGAAGTCTTGTTTATAAATTTTACATTAATCATTAATTCGCTGTTTACATACCTGTGTTTTTAATTTATTAACATATGATGTAACGCGAATTATATTAAAACGAGCAGCTCGATTAAATTAATTTAAGACGTCGCGTAAGACAGCTCGAAAAGTTTTATTTAAATTTATTTTAAAGAACTCGTCGTTTATAAGATAAATAATAATGTTCATCTTAATGTAATTAATGTTCTCTTTAAGAATTTAAATTCATATCTGAAACGAAACATTATAAAATTAATCTTCGTCTTCGTGTAAATCGTGATTAAATATATTTTTAATTAAAGTTAAGCTTATTTTCGAGATCTCTTTCGAAGTAATTAAATTCGAGAATGAATTCATTATCGCACGAAGTTTAAAGTTTTTAAATGTTTTAAAGAATGACATGACTTCTTGTAATTATAACTGCGAAAGCTCGAACGCAGATAATACTCGTTAAATCTTTATAATCTTGCGTGTGTTAATGAATAATTAATTATTTAAAAATAATGCAGAACTAGTTTATGTACGAATGAAAAATATATTAATTTATTTAACGCGTCTTAATTTAAAGCGTCTTTTATTAAAGAGCATTCGTTAAACTATAACGATTAAATTATTAATAATATGTTTTCTTTTAAAGTTATTAAATATAAACGAGTTAATTTAATACAGAAACGATATTAATTACTCGTTAACGATAGCTATCTTTTTATTAAATCTGTTATGCTTAAGTGTAAGCGCGTGCTTTTTAATTCATTATTAAGCTTGTTTTTTTAAATTCTTTCGCTGATTCGTATTAATGATTAAGATTAGAATTCTAATATCTGATAATAGTATTCTTTTTAAAACGTAAGCTAGTCATTATAATAAGTTAATGAAATCAGTTTAATAAGATAAATAATAATAAAATGTATAAGAAATATTAATATTACTATTTAATTATGTAAGATGAGTTAACGTGATAAATTATGCGCGTACTTAATTAATGTTAAATATGTAAATTTAATTAATTAAATTAAGTTTAATAAACATATCTCGATCTTAATAATGATGCTCGTTATAAGAGATACACGATGTTAAATCATGATCTTATGTGAATATAAAAATAAATTAAAAAACATACATCGAGTATAATAAGTAAACGAATGAAAGATTAAGTTATATTACATGCAGCGAATGTAATATTATGAAAGTTAAAACATAAAGAATTTACTTTAATTTACGTTAAAGATCTGCGCTCACATGATACGTTTAACAGCTTAAAGATTAAGCTAGTTTATTATTAATTAAAGTATATTATATTTACAAGTTGTTATGTCTTTATTTTAATGTATATTACACAGTGATTAATATCTTAATTTATTTAATAAACATGAATTAATAATAAGTAAATAATTTAAACTTCGAAAAAGAATATCGTCTTTTATAAAACGTGTTTATTAAATTAAGAATTCTGTTACTTAAACTTTACTCGAGTTTTAATGATGCTTTTACTTTTCTGCGAAAATTATTATTTAAACTTCGCTTAAGTTCGAATAATGCTCTTACTCTTCTGCGAAAATTATTACTTAAACTTCGCTTAAGTTCGAATAATGCTCTTACTCTTTTACGAAAATTATTACTTAAACTTCGCTCGAGTTCTCGTGATGCTTTTACTTTTCTGCGAAAATTATTACTTAAACTTCGCTTAAGTTCTCGTAATGCTCTTGCTTTTCTGCGAAAATTATTACTTAAACTTCGCTCGAGTTCTCGTAATGCTTTTACTTTTCTTTGAAATTTATTGCATAAGCTTTAATCGTAAGTTATGATGATTCTTATTCTCGAAATTAACGCTCTGTTTTTATAAAATTAATGAGTTCTTATTAATTAAAATATTCTCTGTAAACTGTTTTAATCGAGAATAAATTTTAAACATGTCGTATCATATGTAAATTACGAGTATAATCGTGTTAAAGTTCATTAAAGTTACATAACATAATAAACAAG
>JAABUO010009512.1_pt1 | contig 10864 bp, 10 predicted proteins | sample 5559291 | NCBI WGS metagenome assembly JAABUO01 (sample SAMN10711878, study PRJNA513372) | rock metagenome | isolation source: Antarctica rocks | place: Antarctica: Victoria Land, Finger Mt sud
CCGGCACGATCGTCGACGGCCAACGAGATGTGGTACCTGGAGGGCACCACCCCGATCGGGCGGACCGGCACGTCGGCGTAGGCCGATTCGCGCGGGGCGTGACCGCCGGCCACCCGGTTGCGGGCCGCCGCGACCAGATCGCCGAGCACGGCCGACGCGGTCGGAGCCCCGCCGGCACCGGGCCCGTAGAACATCAGCCGGCCGGCCGACTCGGCCTCGACGTAGACCGCGTTGTAGGCGCCGTCCACCCCGGCCAGCGGGTGACTGCGCGGCAACATGACCGGATGCACCCGGACCGAGATTGCCTCGCGCTGCTCGCCGACGCGTTCGCAGATGGCCAGCAGCTTGATGACGCAACCGATCTCGGCGGCCGCGCTGATGTCGGCGGCGGTGACCGCGGCGATCCCCTCGCGGTGCACCTCGGCCGCCGACACCCGAGTGTGGAAGCCGATCGAGGCCAGGATGGCCGCCTTGGCGGCCGCGTCGAAGCCGTCCACGTCGGCGGTCGGGTCGGCCTCGGCGTAGCCCTGCCGGGTGGCCTCGGCCAGGGCGTAGTCGTAGCTGTCCCCGGTCGCGGTCATGGCCGAGAGGATGAAGTTGGTGGTGCCGTTGACGATGCCCATGATCCGCGAGATCCGGTCCCCGGCCAGTGATTCGCGTAGTGGCCGGATGAGCGGGACGGCACCGGCCACGGCTGCTTCGAAATACAGGTCGGCTTCGGCGGCGTCGGCCGCCTCGAACAGTTCCGGGCCGTCCTCGGCCAGCAGCGCCTTGTTCGCGGTGACCACCCCGGCCCCGCGGCGCAACGCGGTGAGCAGTAGGTCCTTGGCCGGCTGCAGACCCCCGATGACCTCGACGACCACATCGACATCCGGGCGGGCCACCAGCGCGGCCGCGTCGGTGGTCAGCAGTCGGGCCGGGATGTCCGGGTGCCGGTGCGGCCGCCGCACCGCCACCCCGACCAGCTCCAGGGGGGCGCCCACCCGGGCGGCCAGGTCGGCGCCGGTTTCCCCCAGCAGCCGCACCACCTGCGATCCGACCACCCCCGCACCGAGCACCGCCACCCGGACCGGCGTCACCGGCGTCCCCGGGTCGTGGTCAGAAACAGCCGCACCGCGTAGCCCAGCAGCAGCAGGACCATGACCACGCTGACGATGGCGATGGTCAACCGCAGCCAGTGCGGCATCCCCGGGTTGACCAGGACGACCACGATGAGCACCGCGGCCAGCCCGAGGACGACGATGCCGGGAACCACCGACGGTGGTCGGCGCCCGCGCCCGTCGCTCCGCTCGCTCATGTCGCCTCCGCTCGGGTCAGCACGTCATCTCCAGGCGGCCCAGGTCGTCGTCGGTCTCCCGCCGCAGCAGCAGCCGGGAACGGCCGTCCGCCACCGCCACCACCGGCGGCCGCGGCACCCGGTTGTAGGTGCTGGCCATCGCGTAGCAGTAGGCCCCGGTGGCGGCCACGGCCAGCAGGTCCCCCACCGCGAGGTCGGCAGGAAGATAACAGTCGCGGACCACGATGTCACCGCTCTCGCAGTGCTTGCCCACCACCCGGCAGCGGATCGGCGGCGCCTCGGAGCGCCGCGAGGCCAGCACCACCGTGTAGTCGGCGTCGTACAGGGCGGTGCGGATGTTGTCGCTCATCCCGCCGTCGACCGAGACGTAACGGCGACTGAGCCCGCCGTCCAGCTCGACATCCTTGATCGTGCCCACCTCGTAGAGGGTGACGGTGCCCGGCCCGGCGATGGCCCGACCCGGTTCCACCGCCACGGCGGGGACGGCCAGACCGGCGGCGGCGCATTCGCGGCGGACGATGTCGGTGAGCCGGCGGGCCATCTCGGCCGGATCGATCGGATCGTCGGCCGCGGTGTAGGCGATGCCCCAGCCGCCGCCCAGGTCCAGGGTGGTCAGCGTGTCGGCGAGATCGGGATGGCGGGTGAGCACCTCGGCCAGCAGCCCGACCAGCCGGTGCGCGGCCACCTCGAAGCCGCTGGTGTCGAAGATCTGCGACCCGATGTGCGAGTGCAGCCCGACCAGGGCCAGCCCGGGTTGGGCCACCACCCGGCGGACCGCCTCCAGCGCCGAACCGGAGGTGAGCGAGAAACCGAACTTCTGGTCCTCGTGCGCGGTGGCGATGAACTCGTGGGTGTGCGCCTCCACCCCGACGGTGGCCCGGACCATCACCGGGACGGGGTCGGCGGCGTCCCGCTGCCGGGTCTCGAGAAGCCCGGCCAGCCGCCCGATCTCGTCGAAGGAGTCCACCACGATGGCCCCGATCCGGGCGGCCACCGCGATGTCCAGCTCGGCCGTCGACTTGTTCGAGCCGTGCAGGTTGATCCGTTCCGCCGGGAAGTCCGACGCCAGCGCCAGCGCCAGCTCTCCCCCGGTACACACGTCCAGCGCCAACCCCTCGGCGGCGAGCCAGCGCAGCACCTGGCGGGACAGGAAAGCTTTGGCCGCGTAGTGCACCTGGCCGGCGGCGCCGAACGCATCCGCGAAATCGCGGCAGCGGCCCAGGAAGTCGTGCTCGTCCAGGACGAACACCGGGGTGCCGTGATCCGCGGCCAGTTCCCGGACATCCACCCCGGCCAGCTGCAGCGCACCGACCGGCGCGCGGCCGGCATGGCGCGGCCACACCGGCGGGCCCACGGCGTTGAGGTCGCCGGCCGGTGGCGCGCTGGGGTGCTCGACCGGGATGTCGCCGTGCCGGGGACCCGCCGGGTGGGCCCTCACATCCGCTCCGGCGCCGACACACCTAGCGTGGCCAGTCCGGCGGCCAGCACCGTCCGGGTGGCGGCGGAGAGCCACAGCCGGGCCACGGTCAACCCGGTCGGCGCGTCGTCACCGCGGGGCAGCACCCGGTCGGAGTCGTAGAACCGGTGCAGCGCCCCGGCCAGCTCCTCCAGGTAGCGGGCCACCCGGTGCGGCTCCCGCAGCTCGGCCGCGCCGGCCAGCACCCCGGGATAGGCCGCTAGCCGGGCCAGCAGCTCCGATTCCTGCGGGCTGATGAGCAGGGTCGGGTCGTATTGGCTGCCCAGGGTGATCCCCAGATCGGTGGCGTTGGCCAGCATCCGGCACAGCCGGGCGTGCGCGTACTGCACGTAGAACACCGGATTGTCGTTGCGCCGGCTGGTCCACAGCTCGATGTCCAGGTCCAGGGTGGTGTCCACCGAGTACCGGATCAGGGCGAACCGGGCCGCGTCCACCTCGAGCAGCTCGATCAGATCGTCCAGGGTGATCACCGTGCCGGACCGTTTGCTCATCCGCAGCGGCTCGCCGTCGCGGACCAGGTTGACCAGCTGCCCGATCAGCACCTCGACCGTGGCCGGGTCGTCCCCCAGCGCGGCCGCGGCCGCCTTGAGCCGAGCCACATAGCCGTGGTGGTCGGCGCCGAGCATGTAGATGCACAGATCGAAGCCGCGGGCCCGCTTGTCCAGGAAGTAGGCCAGGTCACCGGCGATGTAGGCCGGCTGCCCGTCGGACTTGATCACCACCCGGTCCTTGTCATCGCCGAAAGCGGTGGTGCTCAACCACCAGGCGCCGTCGGCTTCACGCAGGTGCCCGGATGACTTCAGCCGATCGACCGCGGCCGCTACCGCACCCGACTCGTGCAGCGAGTTCTCGTGGAAGTACACGTCGAAGTCGGTGCCGAAATGGTGCAGGGTGGCTTTGATGTCGGCGAACATCGCGGTCACCCCGGCCGAGCGGAACACCTCCAGCGCCGCGTCATCGGGCAGGCCGGCCGCGTCGGGCCACTCGGCCACGATCTTCCCGGCGATCTCGGCGATGTAGGCACCGGCATAACCGTCGGCGGGCGCGGGCAGCCCGCGGGCGGCGGCCAGCACCGACCCGGCGAACCGGTCGATCTGGGCGCCGTGATCGTTGAAGTAGTACTCCCGGACCACCGACGCGCCCTGGGTAGTCAGGATGCGGCCCAGTGCGTCGCCCACCGCGGCCCAGCGGGCCCCGCCGATGTGCACCGGACCGGTCGGATTCGCCGACACGAATTCCAGGTTGACCCGGCGACCGGCCCAGGTGCCGGCGTGGCCGTAACCGGGGTCGGCCAGGATCTGCCCGGCTAGCGCGCCGGCCGCGCCGGCGGCCAGGGTGATGTTCACGAATCCCGGCCCGGCCACGTCGACCCGCTCGATCCCGGGCATGCCGGTAAGCCGGGCGGCCAGCGCGTCGGCCACCTTCCGTGGCGACACACCTGCGCTGCGACCGAGTTTCAGCGCCACCGGGGTGGCGTAGTCACCGTGCTCGCGGGAGCGGGGCCGGTCGATGGGGATCTCGCCGGCCAGCGCGGACGAGTCGAGGACCAGCTCGCCGGCGGCCACCGCATCGGTCAACGCCGTCCGGACGGCCTCGGCCAACGCAGCGGGATTCACCCGTCCATCCTAGGCAAGATCACCAACCGATTCTCGGCGCTTTCCGCAGGCCGGATCGGCGTCGCCGACCTCGGTCGCCGGTCCCGCGGCGGCGTCGACGCGCTCACCGAGAGGTCACCGGGCCCGCCCGTAGGCTGGCCGCACCCTTTCTTGCCCGACCTGACGTCAGTGAGTGTGATGACCAGCCGTTCTCGTCCCCCGCAGTCCCGGCCCGGCCGGAGTGGTGCGGCACTCGCCCTGCGGGGCCGGTCCGGCCTGCCCTGGTTGACCATCGTGGCCGTGCTGGTGATCCTCGGCCTGGTCGTGGCCGTTTTCACCTATATCTACTCCAAGCAGCGGGCCCGCAGCGCGGCGGCCGCGGCCGAAGCGGCCGCGGCCGAGGTGCTCAAGCCGTGGCAGCCCAGCCCGACGAACATGGACCCTTCGATCGCCATCCCCGGCATCTACGTCGGGCAGACGGTGAACGACGGCACCACGATCACCTTCCCGAACTACCGCGCGGCCCTGCACGTGACCAGCGCGCAGCGGGTGGCCTACGACCGGTTCCCGCCGGTGGGTGGCCCGCACGACGCGGAGTGGGCCGCGTGCAACGGTGTCGTCTATCCCAGCGCGGTGCGCGACGAGAACATGGTCCACACCCTCGAGCACGGCGCGGTCTGGATCGCCTACAACCCAGCGACTCTCGCGCCGGGTGACCTGGACACCCTGAAGGCGCTGGTGGTCGGCAAGACCTACCTCAGCCTGTCCCCCTACCCCACCCTGGACCAGCCCATCGCGCTGCAGGCGTGGGGCCATCAGCTCAAGCTCAGCTCGGCCGCCGACCCCCGGGTCCGACAGTTCATCACCGCGCTGCAGGCGAACCGGTACATCACCCCGGAGCCGAACGGCAGCTGCGACCAGCCGGACTTCCTGACCAGGCTGCCGCCATTCGACCCCGCCCCGCGCGGCTCCGACGCCATCCCGTTGAGCGGGGCGGGCCTGGTCGGGGCGACCGCGGAGATGGGTGCGCCGGGCCGATGAGTGAGCTCGGCGATCAGGTCGAGCCGGTGAGCCGGGCCACGGCCCGTTGGGGGCCGCGGGGTACCCCGATCGTGCTGGCGTTGGCCGCCGTGCTGCTGCTGGCGGTCGGGGCGACGCTGGGGCTGGCCCTGGCCCCGCGCGCCGCCGTTCCCGCGGCGGCGGCCGCGCCCGGACCGGTGGACATCGGCTTCTCCCGCGACATGGTCGTGCACCACACCCAGGGCGTGTCCATGGCCAACCTGGCCCAGCAGCACACCGCCGACGCCGAGATCCGGGTAGTGGCCTTCGATGTCGGGAGTACCCAGCAGGCCGACATCGGTGAGATGAACGGCTGGCTGGACCTGTGGGGGGTTCCCCGGATCAGCAGCGATCCGGTGATGGCTTGGATGGCTGCGACTGGCATGTCGGGGATGGCCATGTCGAGCATGGGCATGTCGAGCGGGGCCGGCCCGGGTGCAGACGGCGCGGTGATGCCCGGGATGGCCACCACCGCCGAGATGCGCGACCTGGGCGGCTTGACCGGTGCGTCGTCGGACGTCTACTTCCTGCAACTGATGATCCGCCACCACCAGGGCGGCCTGGCCATGATGCGCGACGCGGCCGGCCAGGCCACGCTTGCGCCGGTGCGGCTTTTCGCCGCGAAGATGCGGGCGGCTCAGGACCGGGAGATCTCGATCATGACCCAGATGCTCGCGGCCCGCGGCGCGGCGCCGCTGGCCTAGGCCAGCCCGGACCACCGTTCAATTCGAGGGTGTCCCGAACCGTCCTTGGATGCACCACCAGTTGTCGCGCATCTCGGCCAGGAGACCCGCACACATCACCGGGTCGACCTGCTCACCACAGTTGAGCCGCCGGGCGAACTTGGCCTCGGTCAACCGGGTCGGAACCCTTTGGCGGCGCAGCGCCTGCAGTGCGCGCACCGTCCTTCCCGTCAACCGGGCCAGCCCGCCGCTCGACATGTCCGCCCGGGCACTTCTGAGTGAGTCCTCGAAAGGACTTGCTCTCATCTGTTCCAAGCTATAGAATCGAACGTATGTTGGGTTCAGGCGATAGCGCGGTGGATCCAGTCCTGCTGTCCGCCGGCGTCTCGGTGGCCGAGCTCTCGAGCGTGGTGTCCCGCCTGGGTGGTGACCTGGATTCGACATCGGCAGATCCGGCTGGGCGCGGAGTCAACGCGCAACGCATCGACCGGATCGCGGTGCTGGAACAGCTCAAAAGCGCATGCGCCGCCGCGCAAGCCGGTCTCTCCGCCGGCCTGCTCACCGACCGGCTGGCCGACGGGCAAGCCGCAACCACCGGGACCCGGCGCCGGTTCGACCCCGACCAGGTCCGGCGTGGAGTTGCTGCCGAGATCGGGTTGGCCCGCCACCGGTCCCCGAACCGGGCCCGGAAGATGCTCGGCCTGGCCCAAGCATTGACCCTCGAGATGCCCTGCACATTGGCCGCCCTGGCCGATGGGACAACATCGGAATACCGCGCCCAGCTGATCGCGCAGGAATTCGGATGTGTTTCCGCGGCCGACCCGGATGATCGCGGACCAGGAGATCGGGCCGAAACTGGCCGGGTCAGGAATGTAAGTAATTCCGTTGGCTACACCGGCAGGTGGGTGGGAGACGCCCGCAGCCGCCACGCCGCCGCCGGGATCGCCGGCCGGCTCGACCCGGCCGCGGTACTGGCCAAGATCCCGCCGGATCTGCCCCGCTCCAGACCATGGGGTGGCCGGCGGCAAGAAGAGAGACCCGCCGGCTGAAGCGCTGGCCAGGAGTTGAGTCCAGCAGCATCCCCTCCTACCCCGGCTGCGGTAGAGTTCTGGATCGCGCCCCCGTAGCTCAGGGGATAGAGCACCGCCCTCCGGAGGCGGTGGCGCAGGTTCGAATCCTGCCGGGGGCACGCACGGCCCGCTCGACCTCAGTCGACCGGATCCCAGATGGTCGGCAGCGCGTCCGGCTTGCGGAAGACCAGACCCCGCACGTCGACCGGGCCGGCCAGCCCTATCCCGGGCAGCCCGTCCAGCACCGCGGTCAGCGCCGCCCGGGTCTCCAGCCGGGCCAAGTCCATGGCCAGGCAGCTGTGCGGCCCGCGGGCGAAGGCGAGCTGATCCTCCAGGTTCGGCCGGGTCGGGTCGAAGGTGTCCGGGTCGGGGAAGATGGCCGGATCCCGGTTCGCGGCCAGCAGCGACACCCGGACCAGATCGCCGCGGCGGATCGACGCTCCGGCCAGGGTGACGTCCGCGGTGGCGTACCGGTCGACCACCGACGCCGCCGGTTCCAGCCGCAGCGACTCCTCGACCACCGCGTCCAGGCCGGACCGGTCCGCCCGCAGCGCCGCGACCAACTCGTCGTCCCGCAACACGTGCAACAGCGTGTTGGTGATCATGCCCTCGGTGGTGTCGATACCGCCGAACATGATGACCGCGGCGTTCGAGGTGACCTCGGCCGGGCTCAATGCCGGGGCCGCCGACGCCAGCAGGCTGTCCTGACCCGAATCGAGCACCGCCTGCACGGCGGCGGCCAGGTCGGCCATCGCGGTCGCCGCCTCGGCACCTGGTGGTGTGCCCGCGGTGATGTCGGTGACCGCCCCGACGATGGCGGCGTACCAGCGCAGCACGGTGGCGGCGTCCGCCCCGCGCAGGCCCAGCGCCGCGGTCACCACCGCCACCGACAACGGCCCGGCCAGCTCGGCCCGCAGGTCGGCGACGCCCGCCGGCCGGACCGCGGCCACCAGCTCCGCGGCCAGCGCGGACGTGTCGGGCCCGAACCGGGCAGCCACCTGCGAGGCGCGAAAGATCTGACCGAACGGCCGGCGGTGGCGCAGGTGCTCGGCCCCGTCCAGCGACAGCATGCTGGGCCCGACCACCCGGGCGGTGGAGAAGCCCGGGTCATCGACGGTGAACGTGGTCGCATCGCGCATCACCGCCACGGCCAGGTCGTAGGTGCCGACCAGCCAGGCGTCGAGCACCGGAACCCAGGCCACCGGCTGGTCACTGCGCAGGCCGGCCAGCACCGCGGCGGCATCCGGGCCGGCCAGGGCGGCCAGCGTGACCTCTGCAGGATCAACCGTCATGAATGCACTCCTCGTGGGGCAGGCCGAATGCTCGGATGCTCCCACGGCTGCACCCGGTGCCGGTGAGGTTTCCCCGGGTCCGGCTCGGGAACCTCCTGCGCGGACCTCGTCCGAGGTCCCCGATCCGCCTGGAGGGCGTCACCGATGAGAAGAATCCTCACTGCAGTCACCTTGGCCGCCCTGTCGGTCGGTCTCGGGGTCGGCCTGGCCGGCACCGCGGCCGCGGCGCCCAGTACCCAGGACACCACCTGGTTGAAGGGCAATGCGGAGACCAACCTGGCCGAGATCACCCTGGCCGGGATCACCATGACCAACGGCCAGTCGGCTGGGGCCATGGACCTGGCCACGATGACCAAGGCCGATCACACCGCCGCCTTGGCCACGGTGAAGAAGTTGGCCGCGAGCAAGAACATCATGCTGCCCACGTCGCCCAACGCCGACCAGAAGGCCACCGCGGCCAAGCTGTCCGGGCTGAACGGCAGCGCCTACGACCTGGCCTACGCCACCGCCCAGGTGGCCGGCCACGTCAAGTCGATCGCCGGCACCGAGAAGGAGATCTCCGCGGGTACCGATCCGGAGATCGTGGCGTTCGCCAAGTACTACCTGCCGGTCGCGCAGAAGCACCTGGTGATGGCGGAGAAGTTGGTCACCAATATGGGCGGGAGCACCCCGAACGCGGTGCCGGCCGGTACCGGTGGCGAATTCGCCACCACTTCCCCGGCCCAGCGGGCCGGTGAGATCGGCGCCGGTACCGCCGGTCTGCTGCTGGTGATCGGTGGCGGCGTCGCGCTGTACCGCCGTCGGAACGCCCGGGTCTGACCCGACCCGAGTAGCACAGATGCCCCCCGCCGCCCGACGGACCATCCGGCGTTTTCTGCCGTGGTGGTTCGTCGGGGGCGGCGTGGCGTTGTTGATCGTCAGCATTGTCCTGATCACCGGGCACCGGTCGCTACCCCGCCAGTTCGGGGCGCTGGATCCCGCCGCGGGACCGAGCCGATCGGCGCCGGCAGTCATGCCCACCTCGTCATCCCGGCCTCCGTCATCGGCCCCGACTCCGCTCAGCTCGGAGAGCGAGCCCACGGTCCAGCAGCTGGCCCCGGCCGTCCCCGCACCGTCTGCGCCTGCGTCTTCGGCGGCGGGGCAGGTGACCAGGCCGTCGACGCCGACATCGCCGACATCGCCGCCGTCCCGCGTCTCGGTCGCACCCGCACCCCTCCCTGCCGGGCTGCCCGCACACCTCTACCTCCCGGGAGCGTCCACTCCGGCCACCGTGCACCCGGTGGTCTCCCGCGACGGCGTGCTCGAGGTTCCCGAGAACCCGGCCGACGTCGGCTGGTGGGCCGGCGGCGCCCGGCCGGGTGATCCCAGCGGGACATTGGTCATCGACGGGCACGTCGACTCGGCCACGCTCGGGGTCGGCGCGTTGGGTCGGCTGTCCGACCTGCGCGCCGGTGACCGGATCACCCTGGACACCAGCACGGGGGCGACCATGGCCTACCGGGTCACCGCGCTGCGGATCTTCGAGAAGGCCTCCGGGCTGCCGGCATCCCTGTTCGAGCGGGGCGGACCGGCCCGGCTCGTGCTGATCAGCTGCGGCGGGCCCTTCGACCAGGAGGCCAAGAGCTACCTGGACAACATCGCCGTAGTTGCGCTTCCGGAGTAGAACGAGCAGTCATCGGCCAAGATGGTCGGGTGAGCCCCCACCCCGACGCCCCCGCCACCGCAGACACCACGAAACAGGAACTCGACCGCCTGCTCGATGCCGCCGTCGCCGCCGCCGCGGACTGGGCCTGGCGCTCGCCGGCGGATCGGGCCGAGGTGCTCGAACGGGTGGCCGACGCACTGGACGACGCGGGCGCCGAACTGATCCCGCTGGCCGCAAGCGAATCGCACCTACCCACCGCCCGGGTGACCGGAGAGTTGGGCCGCACCACCTTCCAGCTCCGGATGTTCGCCGACGCGTTGCGGGAGGGCAGCTTCCTCGAGGTGATCGTGGAGCGGGCCGACCCGGACACTCCGTTGGGACCGCGCCCGGATCTGCGCCGCACTCTGATCCCGCTGGGCCCGGTGGCGGTCTACGCGGCCAGCAACTTCCCGTTCGCGTTCAGCGTGGCCGGCGGCGACACCGCCTCGGCCTGGGCCGCCGGGTGCCCGGTGGTGCTCAAGGCCCATCCCGGCCATCCCCGGTTGTCCCGCCGCACGGCCGCGATTATCTCCGCCGCCCTGGCCGAGACCGGAGTGTCAGCCGGGGTTTTCGGCCTGGTCGAGGGCATGGATGCCGGGGTGGCGTTGATCCAGGACCCCCGGATCAGCGCCGGCGCCTTCACCGGCTCGGTCGGCGGCGGCCGGGCCCTGTTCGACTTGGCCGCCGCCCGGCCCGAGCCCATCCCG
>JAABUO010009513.1_pt1 | contig 10864 bp, 7 predicted proteins | sample 5559291 | NCBI WGS metagenome assembly JAABUO01 (sample SAMN10711878, study PRJNA513372) | rock metagenome | isolation source: Antarctica rocks | place: Antarctica: Victoria Land, Finger Mt sud
AAAATGTGTCCGGGTCTGTGAGTACATTGTAGGTATATCATTATGCCTTGTTACGGAATATTCTACGCAATATAAAGCGAAGTGGATATCATTGCATCACGCGTTCATCGAGCGACTTCACCGACGCGTGTATCGGTTGATAACAATATGCCGAAGTATTTTATCCTTTCCTAAAACATGTTATTGTGAAAATTCAATTTTGAATAGAGACAATTCGAAGATAACGGGATTAGCAGAAGAGGGTAATAATTGGCGAGGCAGCTCGGGAGGGAGGGAGGGTAGGTGCCAGCGGTGGTTGTTTCCTGTCAAGCTGTCAGCCTTTGGACGAACAGCTGCGGATGAACGGTCGGGGGGCGTGTGGCTTGTGGCTTGTGGCTTGTGGTTTTTGCCTTTTTCGATATTCTAAAGTACACAGTACTTATTGTTGATCGTACCTTACGAAAAGGCTTGCTTCAGATGCTGATTTATGGTCTAGATCAATCAGGATAGATTTGGTAGTGCATTATCGACAGATGAAATGCATAGGAGCGCATATGGGGATGCGTTAGATGAGATGCAGCTCAATACGAGGATACCAGCACCATGACATATTTCGGGCAAGATAGATCGTAAGCCTCTGTCAAATTTAAGTCCCGTAGTCTGTGATGAGCCCCAGTGTTGATTTTGGAGATCATTCTTGTGGGGTAACGTGGTGTACTCCGCGTCGTCGTAAAGCAGCTGCAAGATCTAAAGATTTCACCGAGGATCTACAGTATGCACACTGGCTTCCTGCGACGTGGACCTTGTTACTTGGCACTGTCATTCTTCGAAGCTCGACGTTGTGCATAAACGTAGATTCGTGGAAGACGAGGTCATGCAAGCCCTCGAGATGTTTGACATGTACAACGACAGTACAAGATCGGACGCGATGAGCAAAGTCCCGTCCTGGAGTATCGATTTAGACATAGGAAGGAATACAGAGACTTGACTCAAAGCGAAGAGACCTATTGTGTCAAAACTTTGTAGATCTAAACACTCCAAGTGGCGGAGATGGTTTAAGAGTAGAGTAAAAGCCAGAACAGAGTTTCGAATGTGGAGTACGGAAAAGTCCAACAGAAATATCGCAATGAGAACATGCCATGTCTTGGCCGACTACATAATGAACAAGGAGTCCGGCTTCGCAAACATAGAGATGTAAAGCAATAAGGTTTGCATGGCTAGAACTGCATTTCGATCAAGCAAGAACTATGCAGGTCCATAAATACATCGCGCTTACTCCCAACATGCGTTTGACACACATACATCTCTTACGAGTCGGGTTGATGTTGTGTTTAAGGATCTTGACTTGGGGGTGGGAGCTTGTGAGGTGCGCATACGTTGGGAAGCAAGATGAGCTCGAGTACGGAGTCCCGTACTATAGTACTCCTGAAGTGTTGGTGCTTACCATACATGAAGCTGGCACCAATTATTATGCGCTTTTAGGTAACCTATGGTTGTTGAGTCTACCGTGTAGTAGAGGACCAGGCTGTCGGTGTTCCTATCCAGGTACGTAGCGGGAGTTCTGGAGACGAGCTGCACAGATCCTTATCACCTTCAGTAGCCTGTCGAGCCTGTGATTGATTAGGTCTTGGGCTGGCCGAGCTGGGGCCCTGCAGGGCAGAAGTTCTGACCCAATCATCAGAGGAACCCTGCCTCTGCTTGCTTTCTGGATCCCTCTTATGCGATCTAGCCTTCGGTTCCACTTTACAAGCACTTTACGTGATGCTTGATGCAGGACACATCCCAGAAGATTATCCCAGAAGGGCGACCCGATAGAGAAAGAAAGACGCAGACGCAACCTGCGCATTGCAGATGTTCGGGTGCCATACTAGGCCTCCTGCAACCCGATACGGATTCGGAGACGAGAACGCACATGAACCGCACGGAACAGCTTTGTCGTGGGATGATTAGGTTATTGAGTACAAAGTCATTTTCGAAGGAAGAGAGACAAATAGCACTCCTTCCCCCTTTCTGGCCAAACTTCGAACTCATTTACGTACAAAGCCTGCTTCGGCACGAAATCACGACCCTACCACATTTTTCGAGCGTCCTAGCGCTTCACTTTGAACCCATCAAGCTCTCCGCCTCTCGCCTTGGATCGCCAAAACCCAACTGTTAGCGGCGTGTGCCTTCTTCCGCTGCGGCAATAGTCATACTCCTCCTGAGTTTTGGGAAAGCAGATCGGCGCCGGGGAGTTTGATGAGCGATCCTGGGATCACAAGCCCTATCACGCCCAGAGCATCAAAGTGCATCTCCATAATCCAATGATGTATGATACCCCGTCGCTTTGGGAAGCAATTACCCGTTCTATTTCTGGGCGAATGATAACAATGTGATTGAGTGGCAGCGGCAATTACTCTTGTAATTGATTGTTTACGGAGGGTACTTCATTATCCTTCAATTAATATATTCAAGCAAGCAAGGAATTATTGGTTACTCGATAATAAATTTCCAAGGAGCTGAGGAGTTCCAAGGTCCAAACACCGAGAAACGACAAAAACCGGCATCCCGGTTCCCGCACTACTAACTACCGTATCTTACCTGTACTCCTGCCGGCCTGGCGCACCACTGCAACCCAAGTACCGAGGGACGCTCATCGATTGTTGGTCAATTGACGTTTTGTTTACACGTACGGAGTGAGAGGAGCTATTCAACGGGTAAGCCAACATCCTTTTCATTTCTCTTCTCCTGCTTCTTCTTCTTCTTCTTCTTCTTCTTCTTCGAATCGCGTCGTTGAATTCTTTCTAGAAACTGTCGTTACTACTGATCCATTTGGGTATTCTTACCTCACACTACGGTATACCTACCTGATTCTAATTATTCATATTAATCTACCATCTTTCTGATCCCCTGTTATCTTGTTAATCCTTCCATCTTCTTGCTTTACGGCACACTGGCGTGACTGGTACCAAACAACAACCCTGGTAGCCCTGCTGATCAGCTCCGCAAGGGAGTTAGAACAACCCACGGGATTGGTCCCCCTCGATTCTAACGTCCAGTAACTCCGTTCCCCGGAAGCCACACCGAACGGCCGACCCATCCCTTGTATCCTGGACAAGTGCGACAAAGCCTTCAACTCATCCTGGTCATTGTCAAATCACAGCCTTGGCCTTTTCAAATGAAGCTGTACTAAAACACCCGAAAGGCGGCACAACCCCGGAACCTGCAAGATAGCCCGTCACGATGGCTTCCTTCTGAACGGTCTACCGCGCTTGTCCGTGATCGTCCTAGTCCTTAGGTATTTTTTATTGGAAAGGAAATCCAACACCCGCCAAAACCAACCTCGTCCGCAGTCTCTCAATGTCTTCCTCCGCCGACCTGTTGGTTTATCACCAACCCACTCTTTATCTCCAAAGATCTGGAGACTACCAATGGCAATTGCCTGCTCCAAACCGTGACAGATACCGGCAGAGACGGGATAGGCCATATGTGAGCCCTCAACAACCAACGCTGAACCACTTCGGAGCCCTTACCGAGAGCGAGAGGCGGAGTTCGATGTCGTCGTCGAGAGGCGGTGTCGTGCGGTCGAGAAGCAGTACCGCCATGGCTCATCGTTTGCCTGACGAGTATAGTCATTCGCCTTCTTCATCCGCCCACATGTCTTCTCCACGGGATCTCTATAACATGAGATCAATATCGGAGAGTATCGTCTCGCGTGCAGATCGACCGGAAAGCCTAACCAAATCATTGGTATCTAAAGGCTATAAGCTGTTGAGACGTCGGAATAGCAGATCTGATCTGACCTCACTACGACCAATGGACTGGGCGGAACATTCCAGTGGAGAAAATCCGTCACGAAAGTTGTTACGACACAGCAGGTGGCAGTCAACAGATAGTGGTATGTCTGAACCCAACTTCCATGGGATACTAAATCAAGCTGACTTGGGACTTTGAAGTGGGTATTAAACACGACATCTCGAAGCCATACAACTTCCAGCACCTGACACACACCCACGCCAAGCAAGTCCAAGAATTGAAAAGAGCGAGCCACAATGAATTGGTAACAGGGTTCTTCGCAATACGTGCCTCACAAGCACCCCAGCAGGAACTGAAAGGCATCAGAGCCGAAAATCTAGAAAACAACGCACCCCAGTCAGAGTCATCACCGCAGGACTTGACAGACCCTGTTACTCCGCCTTCAAAAAGCCCAACTAGATCGCAATATCACCGGAGTAATAGCTCGTTTAGCCCTTCCGGTAGCCTCAAGTACTCTCGATCAATCGAAAATTTCTCGCAGCCGAGCCCAGGAGCTTATAAAGCGCCCACCTCGCCGCTTGGACCACCTCCTCGGGTGTCTTCAAGACTATTCAGACATGATCAGTTCAAGTGCAATCAAGAAGGGCCCGCTCCGGAGGACTCCGCAGTGACTTCATGCCAGAAATCGTCACCCATCGTTGGCAACGTGAGCCAGGTTGACGATTCATACAACTTCTCTAATGCTCCACATGCCGTAACAACACCAGATGAGACTGCGTTAACCCTGCGGTCATTCCCATTCGGGTCGTCGGGGACGGAGCTAGCCGATGTACCAGAGGAGGACGAACATTGTCTCAAGAGGCTAAGTTCTGGATCAGGACTTCGCCACTCAAGATCTTTCCCAAACCCTCGATCACTTTCTTATCGACACTCTCAAACTCTGCCCCCAATTACAGCTGGTGAACAACACTCGATGCCGTTTGATGGGCCGACTATTAATGACGACCCCCTGCCATGCATTGATCAGCCATTTGACGACGTACCCGTACGGCCCAGGTATTCCAGACGAGTATCAGTCGGTCCGAAAGGGATCGATGCCTCTTGGGAAGAGGACATCGATTACTGCTATGAACATGCCGCTGAAGCTGACTGCGAATTCGACTGGGAAAGTGTGCCAAGAGACGACGAGAAGAGAGACAGCCTAAATGCAAAGCAGGCATCAAGTCTTAATGTCGAATCAACTCTCGATGATCTTATCAATGAGTATGAGAATATTTGCTCCCCGAAGAGTGACAGAAAAGACGCACAAATCTATCTTTCACCGGCTGATACGATATCACTCCAAAACCTCCCGCCGCTCCAAACGCTTATGCCAAACTTGGTACACTCATCCGCGAACTCAGCAAGATCTCCCAATAGCAGCATTCCTAGCGCTCTTACTCCAGCTCAGCTATTCCCAACAGCGCAATCAGTTAGCTTGCCTGCAAAGAATACGAAGAATTTCGATTTCAGTCCTTCTTTTCTGATCCCAAAGGATTACGAATCTCAGATGCTCCAGGGGGATCTGTATGAGAATATACTTGGTGAGGAGCATATTCCCGAGCATCATTATCCAGTACCTGATCTCAGTTTCGATTCCATATCGAGCCGAGATGACTCGCCACGAAGCAGCGGCTCCCCAATCAGCAAGTGCAACTCCCAGGACAGCATAATGTATACATCCGTGTTGGCTATGCGCCGCGCCCGCAAAGCGGACTCTGTTGGCAGCTTGCCAGACTTGGTACATAGCAAAGCCTGTCAAGAGAGATATAATGATCAACAATCGAGCCAGGTCATTCCCGTGCCCTCAAGTGACTCGGACTTTGACGCTCAAAACAGTAAGGGCCAACACAGGCGCAGCCAAAGCCTTGCGGCGGACATAGCCCGTCAATCAATGCTTCAAAAGGCGGCCAGCTACAGCAATTTAAACGATAAACAGGATGCTTTCCCGTCGGTGATTTTAGCTCCTACAAAGCGAAGAGACCGAGCAAACTCAGATGCGGCGGCCCGAATCCTCAATGTTTCCTCGCAGCCGTCGGAGACAACGGGTCCGAGGAAGCGCTCGGCTAGCTCCGGCAGTGCCTTGTCAGGCTCTTCGCAGAGGAGCAGCAGAGCGTCGTACACATTGTTCCCACCCGTTCCCGGTAGATCAACCTCTTGAGCCTCTCTGGCTCCTGTGGCACAAGAGCTAATGAGCACTATGTTTTGATCACCTCCACCACGGATTTCCTCATTCTCATCCCATCCTAAAGCTGCGATACCATAAGCCGGCAACGGTATCATTCGACTACCCCGAGGGCGCTAATCTCATCAAAGGCATTTGACGCCCAAGATTTCACCTACTTGTTCGGAAAGGTTCACGAGTAATGATGTTTATACGATTCACAGCCTTCTGTTAAAGGCGTACGATGTTTATAGAGAGCTATAGGAGGAGCTCGTTCCTTGTACTAGATTTGTGTATAGTAACCAGCACTTGAGTCGTCAAATCCAATTTGTACTCGTGTTCGTGTATTTACCCCCGCTGATTTTCCAAAGGCCGAGGGGACGGGTTGGCTGTAGACTTCAAGTTAGCTTTTCAATGTACTTATCAGATCCTTATAAATTTCGAGATCATCCGTTCACGTTAGAAGATCTGAAGGACCTCGAATTTTCAAAGTCGATATTTGACCATATCATTTATGTGAAATAAACGATTATGTAATAACGCAGTTAAACCGCTTGGTTGCTAGGGCGGAATTTGCCGCTTTGTTGATAGGCCCTATGTGATAGAATCAAGATCCAGTGGAAACCCGATTCACCCGTATATCAGCTAGTATTACTCATTGATTTCTATAAGACCCGAATTGGCTTCCTGAATATCTTAGAAACCTGTAATCTTTCTCTTGATTGTATCCCACCAAGCTGCTTATGCATCCAAGTCGAAATGGGTTTGGTGGAGCAGCAATGGGTTACAGTCCAACAGAAAACATTCACTAAATGGTTAGACTGTTATGTTCTCGATGCCGAGCTTATATACTGACCGAACCAGGCTCAATTCCAAAGTCAGCTGTCGTAATGTAGCTGTCACTGACTTGGTCACCGACCTATCGGATGGGGTACACAAACCCCCTTTCGCCCCCAAGAGGAGCTGAAAAACCGTGAGATACTTAGACTGACAAGAAACTCCCAGGTAATACTTGTCCATCTTCTCGAAATCCTCGGCAATGAGTCCCTCGGCCGCTATGCCTCCAAGCCAAAATTGCGTGTCCAGCGCTTCGAAAATGTGAACAAGGCACTCGACTTTATCAAAGGGCGAGGCATCCAAATGACGAACATTGGCGCTGAGGATGTAGTTGATGGAAACAAGAAGATTATACTTGGACTGATATGGACGTTGATTCTGAGGTTCACCATCAGTGACATCAACGAAGAGGGAATGACAGCCAAGGAAGGGTTGTTGCTTTGGTGTCAGAGAAAGACGGCATGCTACGATGAAGTCGAGGTTAGAGACTTCTCGGCTAGCTGGAACGACGGGCTGGCATTGTACGTTATAAAGAAGATGACGAAGGGGTTATTGCTAATGCCGGTGATAGCTGCGCTCTTCTCGACATCCACCGACCTGATCTTATAGACTACGAGAAGCTGGACAAGAATGATCACCGTGGTAACATGCAGCTGGCCTTCGACATAGCCAGCAAAGAGATTGGCATACCAGATCTGCTGGACGTAGAGGACGTTTGTGACGTCGCAAAACCTGACGAACGTTCCCTTATGACATACATCGCATACTGGTTCCATGCCTTTTCGCAAATGGAGCGAGTGGAGAATGCAGGAAGAAGAGTTGAGAAATTTGTACAGAGCATGCAAGGCGCGTGGGGTATGCAAAACTCCTTCGAGCAGCGGATGCGAGATCTCCTCAAGGAGATTCGCGCTCAAGTGCAGGAATGGCAAGCTGCAACATTTACTGGGACATATGTCGACGCAAAAGAACAGTCAACCCAGTTTGCACAATACAAGAGAAGCCAGAAGCGCAAGTGGGTCGCAGAGAAGTCGGAACTGGCAGCTCTGCTGGGTAACATCAAAACGAAGATGAGCACATATAGATTAAGACCGTACGAGCCACCTGCAGACCTACGTCTAGAAGTTCTAGATAACGAATGGAACATCCTGCTCAAATCCGAAAGAGGCCGAAGCCAAATTATCAACGAAACGATCCGAGAGTCCGTATTCCTTCTTCCCCTACATCTCATCTCACTAATCTCCCCCCCCAGCATCAAAAACTCCCTCCGCCGTTCCTTCGCCGACAAAGCTAACGACTTCGCCCTCACCCTCAATACCCTCTCCCTCGCCATCTCCGGCCTCGAAGGCGACATCGACGACCAATGCGCCCACGTCCAACGCCTGCACTCTAACCTCCCCCCTCTTGACGCCTTCCTCGACTCCCTCGCCCTCCTCGACACCCAGTGCCAAGAAGCCAACATTGAAGAGAACGACTTTACGACCTACACCTACGACGAGCTCTCGTATGAGCTCGGTCTCGTGAAATCTTCTGTTGCGAAGAAATTGTCGTTTCTGGAGAATCAAATGGTCGCGCGAAATATGACGAATCTAACGCCAATCCAGCTCGAGGAATTCGAGAGCGTATTTCGGCATTTTGACCGCGATCTCAGCAACTCGCTGCACGAACTGGAGTTCTCGGCCGCGCTGGCGAGTTTGGGGCTCGTGTATGATGAGGAGGAAATGCATGAGATTTTCGAGCGTGTGGGTGGGAGAAAAGAATACGTCACGTTTGAAGAATTCATAAGGTTCATGGTTTCGGTTACCGAAGACCAGAATACCGCGGAGCAGGTCTTTCAGTCTTTTAGAGAAGTCGCTGATGGCAAGGTACTTCATTACCCCTTTCCCTCTTCCCCGCATCCATCCACCCCCAAGACCAAATCCCAACTAACCCCACCCCCCACCAGCCCTACGTAACCGAACTCGACCTCCGCCACTCCCTCATCCCCGACGACCTCGTCGAAGACCTCCTGTCCAGCATGCCCGAGCACAAAGGCCCCGATCTCGCCGAAGACCGCCACCTGCCGAAATACGACTTTGTGACTTTTATGCAGAAGATGACACAGGGGGGCGGTGTTGGCGGGGCTGGAGAGGTTGGTGGCGGGGTTGGTGGTGGTGGCGAAGGTGGAGATGGGAGTGGGAGTAGAGCAGGGGCGCGAAATGGGAAGGAAAATGTTAATGGTAAGGGACATGGGCATTGAGATGGTGGGAATGTCCGGCGTTTCGTGTTGGGGAAGGCATATGTATGGAGTTTTTGGGGCGAACGAGACGGTAAATAAGCGGGTCGTTCGTTGCGTGAAAAGGGGCTTTTTCGGTCTTGGTCCTTGTCTCGGGGTTGGGGTTGGGGACGGCATGGTATGCGAGTGAATGATTGTAGATATGAAGGGTGCTGTTAGTACACACTCTGCGCCAGGTATTATCCATGCACGCGTGCGTTCCCCTTTTTTTACTACGGAAGTATTCTCTTTATAATTAATGAATGTATATATATATATTATCCTTTTACCTTATTACTTATTACCTTTATTATTACTTATTACTATTCTATTTACTTTATTATCTTATAAAGTAGTCTTATTATAATAGTAATAACTTTTTAATTAGTTTAAGTAAGAGAAGAAGTATTACTTAATAATATCTAAGTAAATATTATTAGTAAGAACTCTTATAAGATATATATATATTAAAAGTTAATATATAACTTCATATTCTTAAAGCTTATAAATTATTTATATAATATTACTTTTTTAATATTTTCCTAATTAATATTAAATTTAAGAGTATATATATTAATATTTTTACCCTTATTAAATCTATTAATAATATAAATATAATTATATAAATTATACTTCTTTTTTTTAAAGAAGACCTTATTAAATTATATATACTTTATTACTAACTTAGCTTCTAATTCTAATTTCTTATTAGATATTAATATAGCTTATTCTTAAGATATAAATAAGAGTATTATTAATAGTAAGAATACTTATATAAATATTAATATATAAGACTTATACTCTTACTTTTATTCCCTTTATATTAAAGTATAAACCTTTAGGTTAATTTTACTTAATAATAATAATATAAGACTAGTTATTTAAAGAGAAAGAATATTCGCTATTATTATAAGAGTATATTAATTAATTAATTAATTAATTATTTATTTATTTATTTATACGTTTATTCTAGTATTATTTATATTAATAAGAGTAGTCTTTTATACTTAAATATCTTTCTTTAATAGAAAAGGTAGTAGAGCTACTATATTCTATTATAGCGGGGCGTAGAAGAAATCTTCTATAACTAAAAACTTCTGCTTATTATCTTCTTTTCCTATAATATTTTACTTTCTAGGTAATTTAATAAGTCTTTTTTACTAGAATTACGTTATTTAGCGCGTCTAGTTAGTAATATTCCCGTAGCTCTTCAGCTACTTTTCTTTCTTTTCACTTTATTTTCAGTGTCTTTATTAATTTCGGCGGTAGAACCGCCTTTCGAGAAAGTTTTATTTACTCTAATTAAAGCTTAACGAGTTAAAATTATTCTAGGCAGTTTATCTTTATTAGCTAACGGGCCGCCGTGCGAATACTTCCTAACTCAGTTAATATCTCTTAAAAGTTGTGAGTTTCAGCGTTCCTGATCAGGTTCAGTCTCGACTTTCGTAGCTCTGAGTAAAAAAGAAAAATATGTCTTACGTTTTATTTCGCTTAACCGTAACTGCATTTAGAGTCCTGAATCCTCAGAACGTTTATCTTAAGCAGAAACGTCTTAAAGTCGTTTTTTTCGCTGCGAAGTTAAGTCGCTAGCGAGCTTTTCGTCTTTCTTAGCCCCTGATAATAATCGGTGCGATCGCTTAAGAGGGGATCCTTCACTGCCGGCTCTTAGCTTTTCTCTGAGATAGTCGCTTAGTAGGCCTTCTATTATTTCTCTTATTAAAGCTGCTTTCAGTCTTTTATCTTTATTAAAATGTTGTTAATATTCTGAAACTTCTTAGTATTTCTCGCTGAGTCGTGCTAGTAAACTTTTCGTCGAGTATCTATTATCGCTTAGTTTTAACTTACAGCTTTAAGCTTTC
>JAABUO010009514.1_pt1 | contig 10864 bp, 12 predicted proteins | sample 5559291 | NCBI WGS metagenome assembly JAABUO01 (sample SAMN10711878, study PRJNA513372) | rock metagenome | isolation source: Antarctica rocks | place: Antarctica: Victoria Land, Finger Mt sud
TGCACCCCCATATCATGCTGCATCCCTATCATGCTACACAATTCACCCTGCATGCTATGTGCTGGCTGTCCTGCCTTGCTGTGTTGTTGCATCTTCATGTCGCATCAAACCAAAACGTCGTGTCTCATCTTGCATGCTGGCTGCCTCAGAACCATTTTCATTTATTACTGTCCGTGGGATTTCACATGGCATTGCCCCTGTCTGGACAAAGAGGTGACACTGGACCACAGTGTGTTAATGGCCACAGTAAGTATACAAAAGGAAGCTGGCTAGTTCACATGAGACATTTGTGTTTGCTGCCACAAGTTGCACAGTCATGCACAGTTGTCACAAGTTTTGGTGTTGTGCTGCAGGTTGCTGGACAGCTGTTTGGCGTCACAGTTGAGGCTGCAGATGGCAAAGCGCCTGTCTGGAACTCTGATGTGCGCTTCTTCTGCATCAAGCAAGATGGCAAGCCAAGAGCGTACTTCTTCTTTGTAAGCGTTTGTCAACCCTCCTGCGCAACAGAAGTCAAGCAGCCTTGCTTTTATGTCTTTCAGCACTGCATCATGCACATCACAAGCAATGGTTTATTTCATGTAATCCAGACGCGTTGCTTGGAGTTCTGCGTCCCAACAGCTTGTGGCCAGTTGCATGCCTTGCTGTACTCAAAAACATACTGCTGTAATGAAGTCTCTGTTGCTGTGGGATCTACGTGCATTGCGCACAACATGAGATCTCATCAACGCCTCTTGCAGGACCCATACAGCCGGCCCTCTGAGAAGAGGGGGGGTGCATGGATGGACGAGGTGGTGGGGCGCAGCAGGCTGCTTGCACCTGCTGGAGAGTCTGTACGACTGCCTGTTGCTCACATGGTGTGCAACCAGACGCCGCCTGTTGGGGACAAGCCCAGCCTCATGAGCTTCAGGTACAGTCACCATTTCCTCTCAAGATCAACAGTAATGTTGTCTAACATGTAGGCTTAGCTGACAGGCATCAGGTGCATGCAATGCAAGTCAGCTCCCTCCAGACAGGCTTGTTCAGAGAACTTTGACTTTGAATTTTGTGCACCGCCAAGTTTGGTGCGTGTTAGATAAAGATGCAGGAGTCTCTCTGAAAGTTGCAGTTGTAAATGGCGTGCAGTGACTACAAATCTGCTGTGCTCATGACGCTTGTCAGCTTGCAACCATACTTGGTGGCATCAAGCATGAGATACCTGTAACTTGTCACTGGTGCAAGACGTCGCTTGACCAGCAGCTGGTACAGCAGGTGTGGAGGTCTGTCACATGTGAGAGCTGTGTCAGATGTGCTCCTTGTCTACAGGGAGGTGGAGACAGTCTTCCACGAGTTTGGTCACGCACTGCAGCACATGATGACCAAGCAGGCGGAGGGGCTGGTGGCGGGCATCAGAGGGGTTGAGTGGGATGCCGTGGAGCTGCCATCCCAGTTCATGGAGAACTGGTGCTACAACCGTGCCACTCTGAACACTTTTGCACGCCACTACGAAACCAATGACCCACTCCCAGAGGAGCTGTATAAGAAACTCGTGGCTGCACGCACATTCAGGTCAGGCCAACTCGGTGCTGTTGGTTGGCATTGATGCTTTTGGTTGGCATCGTTGCTTTGTGATGAAGAGACCACACCTAGCCACAGTAGTGTGCTAGCAACTTATGCTCATATATGACCTCAGTGACTCTTGCAGACCTCTTTGTGTGAGCCTTTGCTATATACCCTTCTGTAGATGCAGCAAGCTCATGACGGTGTGTGGGAGTGAATGAGCACCTGGATCGATGCATGTCCTTGGCAATCACTACTTTCTAGCAGACACATAGCATCTCAATGGTCCCGCAAGGAATGATGAATTAGATGGGACATCCATATTCTAAAACCTCAAGGCGTCAATCAATCCGCTTTCAATCTCCCCAAAATCTAGAGAGGATGGCAGAAGGCGCTGCAGTTAGGATTTGTTCTGGTTGCAGGTCTGGCAGCATGATGATGCGTCAGCTACATTTTGCCATGCTGGATCTGGAGCTGCATGCACGCTTCAAGCCCAGAGGCAAGGAGACGGTCTTTGATGTTGACCAGAGGATAGCTGAAAAGACTATGGTCATGAAGCCCCTGCCCGAGGACAGGTAGCTGAACAGCTCACACTGAAGCAGTGGAGTGCGCCTACGCACCTTTGACACAGCAGCATTGACATCTCATCTTATTATTGCTGCAAGCCGTGAGTGTGTGTATTTGCATGTTGCTGCAGTGTGCAGTCTGCATGCACAATGCTGGCGATAGCAGAGCTTGATGTCATGCAAATGTCAGCAGCTATCAATAGATGGCATCCCAAACTCCAAAACAGGGATATGCAGGTTATCTGGGCTTTTTTCTTCTAAAATTCAGTTTCAACTTGTCCCTGATTGTACTCTGTGCCATCGTAGGTTCTTGTGTGGCTTCTCTCACATCTTTGCTGGAGGCTACAGTGCTGGTTACTACAGCTACAAGTGGGCAGAGGTCCTGTCGGCAGATGCCTTCAGTGCCTTTGAGGAGGCTGGCTTGGAAGATGAGTCAGCCATTGCAGAAACTGGCAGGCGGTTCAGGGACACAGTCTTGTCGCTAGGTGGAGGCCGTGCGCCAGCTCTTGTCTTCAAGGTAATAACTTTTCCTGTCGTCTGATTGATCGTCAGACATGTGCCTTCCCCTTGACGTCAGCTATGCACAACCCTGAGCAGTTCTGTGAATGAGATCCTTTATTTGGCAGTTGACTTCAGTGACCTGCTCCAGCTTGCTGTAAGGCATCCTACCAGGCTCCGTCAACTTTCACATCCTTGGAAATATATCACTTGTGGGTCCAAGCTATCAATGACAAACACGTGTTTGTGTGCTTGGGACATAAGGCGTGTGGTGCATAGGATCTGCCTATGTGCGCCCCATCAAACTGTGTTATGGCTGCATAAAGTTGCAAGGCAATGAGGGTATCTGTTGGTTATTCAGCATCACAACCTTGCATAAACAAGAATGAAGTTGTAGAACAAATACAGACCTGATACTGGCACACTGTCCGCATGTACCTGGTGACAAAGGCTGTGGCCAGATGGCTGTGTATGTTCTCATAACAAAGCTGCTCTTTTCAGCGGGCTTAAAACCACTTGTTTCTTGTTGCTTGCAGGATTTCAGAGGACGCGACCCCTCTACAGAAGCATTGCTTAGACATAACGACCTGCTACCTGCAGCGGCATAGACAAGATGCAGGTGTTGCTGGCCTCGAGGACAAGCGCTGTGACAATACAGAAGTGCTTTGCTAACAACATGCTTGTTTGTCCACTGTCTTAGCTACAACTTTGCAATTGCCGCCACATGCCAAGTAGAATTACGCAGCATGACATGCGCTGTCACTGCTGATTACATCAAGTTGGCAGTTTTCAATGCAGTTCCAACGAATCTTTGATGTCAGCGATTGCTCGAGACCAGAAATCAAAGTATCGATGTCAACATCTTAACAACTAACGAAGGCCCCATTCTCTTGTCAACGACTCGATTGAATATTCCTCTGTTAACGATTCAATTGAGTAATCAGTCTGCACTTGAAATCAGGGCATCAGTCTGATGACCATGGCATGTATAGGCCCTGACAGCTAACCAAAGGATGTGTTTGATGAAGCTTGATTCTGGCCAGGGGACATTCGTGCATGTGGATCATCAATATACATACACTATTCAGATGCTTAAAGGGATGCAGGTCTTTAAGTGCATGCAGATGTTCATTTCTAAGCAGCACTAGCAACAGAATGTCCAGTCTGATTCACACCTGCTATTGTATCCTCATTTGAAAGCAAGACAGCACTGAGTGCATCAGTTGAGCATATAGCTACCACTGTCACTGTCTGCCTATCACGGGCTGCATGAATACTATGCAATATATGCTCTGCGGCTCAAATTGCTCTTAAAAACGCTGTGAGGCAAGCTGGTCAACAAGGCTGCAATCTCCACTGCAGTTTCAGGCAGTCACATGCCAAGCGGTATGGGCACATTTGGCTTCTACTTGCGTGCAACATTTTTGCTTAGCCCTCTCTCCATTGATTTCCACATTTCACACACTTGAAGAACAGTGTTGCTGGCTCATCTGCAGATCTTATCTGTATCTCGTTGAAGTAGGCCTGATGATACCCACATTTCTCACACGTTGCTGCAGCAGCAACAAAAGGATGAACAACAGCATTACTAACCTATGACAAAAGCCAAACAGGGTGCACATACATGCAGACACATGCTCCTGCATGCATCTATATGAACCTGCAACAAGCCAAACTGTGCTGCAGACACAAGCAATGTCCTTACCGTCTGATTTGGGTGCACCCTTCCAGCTGTCAGGACCTCCGAGCACGTCCTCCACCTCCTTTTTCTTTAAATCAATCGACTTGCTGAACTGCAGGTAGATTCGCTGGCTTGAACATCACTGAAAGAGGTCATACGGGTGCGAAACCGTAAGCAGACTATAACCCACTTGCCGATCGACATTGTACACATACGGGCAAGTTTCGCAATAGTATCTCAGGTCTGTGACGTCAAACTCAACTGCAGAGCAAGCGAGGCTTTAGCTTGCACAGCAGAGGATGAGCTGATGCACTTTGCCTGAACATACGTGGTAAGGTTCCAAAGTGTGCAGTAGGACACCCACAGAGCCAAAGCTGTGATCCTTACGTAGCAGAAGATTGGCGCAGGTGGGACAATATGAGTTCATGCGCTCTCATGCCTCACAGCCGCCTCAAAAGCCTCATCACAGTTGGACTTGCCAACGACTACTTGGCCACTTCTGATGGGTAACGATCGCGCTTCCATTTGACAGCGCAAACAAAGCGTTCCCATCATCGATGCCTTTGACCTAATAATTTTATTAGGTTTCGCATGGCGCTGCTGACCTGGCGCTGACGCTGCTGACCTCAGTGCTGACCTGGCCAAAGCTGCTGAAGACCTGCTTTGCGGTGAAGGCCCATCGCAACCTTGCGCCCCTCACGGAATACCCGCAGGAATGGAGCAAGAAGGGCCGAGCTGCTGTTGAAGTGTCAACGGCGAACAAGAATGTCAGACCTTTCCATAGGGTCTCGCGGTGCCATCCTCTCGGTGGTTGTGTTCCTTTCGGGTGGGTTCTAACCCACATAACGTGAACTTTGTGTAGCGATAGCCTTTCAATTGCAACAATGAGGTGCACGCATCCAATGTGCACTCTGTTGCTCTTTTGCACGTCCCCACTTACTCATCGGATGTTTGTATCTGCCGGATTGTCATCTGAACAGGTGTTTTGTGCCTTGCAGTGGCAATGGTTTACTTTAGCACGCCTTTAAAGGACAGTCAAGAATTTCAGGTTGCCAGTGTTGCTGGGGATCTGAGCGGTGTGGAAGCTGCAGGCTCACTCTGTGAGCTTGTTCACTTAGGTGAGCATACCACGCTCAAGAAGCAGACAATCTCTTCTGTGTGCGGTTGTTGCTTCTGTCGTGTATTTCCTGCTTTCCATCTTCCGTTCTTGACACCCTGGTTGATGCAGGGTGCTTAGTTGTTGGTCTGTTGGCCATTGTCTGGGTGCTTCACCGCATGCTTACGCCATCTTTACGAGCACTCTTCTACGCATCTAAGCATCAGGCAGCGCGCCGCAGAGCTGCTAGGCGGACATTCCGCAGAGATGCCCGAATTGCCGCCCTAGTCATATTGGGTATAGCCTCGATGGCGGTCATCCTTAGTGGCTCGGCGACTCCACCCCTCCACCAAACTCACCCCATCTTGTCCTACAAGTGGGGCCCTAGTGTGCACTCCAGTGCCACTACCCCTCCTTACTTCGTGCATCAAGGCAGCCATCAGCCCTTGAGCATGCTGGGAACAGTTCATAGTTCACCTCCCCTCAGGGACAAGGTGACACATTTGCCAGAGGAGCAGCTGCAACTGCCTGTGGCTCAGAACAGCCTCTCAGGCAACAACATTCTACTGATTTGGATGTTGTCCAACCAGGAACAGTCTCTGCAGCGGTGGCAGCCAAGCAGCATGTCAGCAGTGGCAGCCAAGCAGCATGTCAGCAGCAGCAGCAGCAGCGCCGGCAGCAGTGGCCTGCACCAGCCACACTCTGACTATAGTCCCGCAGCAGGCCATGCAAACAGCAATGGCTGAGACTGGGGAGTCATCTACTGCCCTGGCAGTAGCGTCTGACAAAGCCCCAACCTCAAAGCGCATGGACTACTTTCACATGTGGACGTACTCCATCAAGGAGCAGTCCTTGCAGCGGTGGCAGCCGGATATGTCACTGTCAGCAGCAGGTGCTGCAACTACCACGGCAAGCATGGTACAAGGCCCCACCTCTGTCATTGCCACAGCTAGCACAGCTGATGGTGTGTCCATCCCAATCATTGCAAAGCCCAGAGGCCAGTCTTCAGCAGACATGCTGACACTTTGGGTATTCTGGGCCAATGAGCAAAGCATGCAGCAGTGGCAGCCGGAGTTGGTTGCACATGCAGCTGTAGTGCCATCGACCCAGGCAGTAGCCAAGCCTGGCGCCAGTGCAACAGTGCCTGCTGCAAAGCAGTTGTACTTGGCCCGTGCAGACTTGACATCAGAGGCAGCTGTAGCCAGAAGTGCATCAGCTATGGAGCAGGGGCAAAGCGCTGCAACACCATTGGCCCCTGTGCTGAGTACAACTCAGGCTCCCTCCCCCGAAGATGTGCCTGCAGAGCTGGAGCCAGTGGGCAGTGTACCTGCTATCTTGCAGCCTGTCAAGCTCATCGCTGAAGACGTCTACCCAGCTGTGCTTCAGTGGTGTATGGGAAGCATCCTTGGCCAGGTGCTCCTTGGGGTGTTCATGCTGGCCCTGGGTGGGGTCATTCTTCCAGGTAATCACTCTTGTCTGTTGATGATTATTATTCCTGATGTCTTCTGCATTGCATTCATGTGCCCTGCACACACACACAGTACATGATGTTGTCCATAAAGATGTGCATCATTGTGAACTGCGGGGTTTGGTGCCTGCATGGTCAAACACATGTAAAGGTCAAGTTTCGCACATGCTGTACGTTGTTCATTGTTGTATGATGTGTGTGCACACAGTGTGTTTACACGTGGCCTGTCAGATGAGAGTTGGGTCTGTCCACCACAATGTGTCCTCCTTTCATAGTTACGCTCTTGGTGTTGCAGGGTTGTGTCTGTGGTGGGAGTTTGGCACCATCAGCCCAGCTGTTGGTGCCTTCATTGCGCCTATTGAAGACCATCCTGAGCCCATGACATTGAAGATGAAGAATGCTGGTGAGACTCATGCTCCCTTCTGTGCTGTCATGATTCTTGAGCATCCTGGACAACCCACTGCAGTCATGTCATGACTCTTGAGCATCCTGGGCAACTCACTGTAGTGCTGAGCCCTGAACAATTGGACGTATGCATGTGGTTGCACAACATGAACTATCCCTAGTGGGGCTTTGCATGACAAACATGACATTTTGTTCTCAGCGCAGCTTAGGTCTAAGCATTGTTTGATCCTCATTTGTTGCCTGCAAGTGTGCTGTGATCATATGAGACATTGTGAAGTCATGTTACATTCACTGCACAAGCATGCATGGTTTATGTTTGCCATGAATGGCCTTGACTGACCAATAGTGCATATATTGAGAGTTTCTTTGCTTCAGGTGTTGATGCCAGCAAGTCTCTCAGGAGAAAATCTTCATTGATCAAGGCAAGGGTGACCAGGGATCTTCCGGGCCTGCCCTCCCTGCAGCCCCTGCGCCATGTCTTGTCAGGCGCAGAAAGCATCCTAGCCATGCTCATGCGCTTTTCCAGCAAGGTTGGCACTGAAGAAGGCGGCGAGGCAGCTGCTCTGTCTGGTGCATCATCTGCTACAGCATCAGCTGCTCACTCTGGTGGTCAGGCCGCTGCTGCAGACAATGTTCAGCCTGGAGGTCAGCACAGTGGTGGGCACCAGCCTGCTCAGCCAGCACAGAGGGGTGGTCAGCCTAATCAGGCTCCTGTTGGTCAGGGTCCTCAGCAGGCACAGCGTGGGGCTGATGCACAGCAGGCCAGGCGTAACGCGCCTCAGCACAATGTGCACCAGCAGCAGGCACAGCAGGTGCCAATGCCCCAGCAGGCACAGCGTGCTCCCCAGCAGGCAGTGCCCGGCCCCCAGCAGGCGCAACGTGTTCCCCAGCAGGCAGTGCCCGGCCCCCAGCAGGCATTGCATGCTCCCCAGCAGGCAGTGCCTGGCCCCCAGCAGGCACAGCATGTGCCTTACTATGGGCCTAGACAGCTTCCTGCTTTTGTGCCAGCTGCTGCAGTTCCTGCCCCGGTTGTACAGCAGATGCCGGTCATGGCGCCTGCCCAAATGCCTGTCATCAGTGCCGGCGTGACAAACGTGCAGGTATGGCGCAATTCTTGATTTCACACCTGTGGCATAGATTGGCTGCGCATTCAGAGTCATTGCAGTCTAGACAACATGTTGTCAGGGTGTTTTGAGAGCTATCAGCAGACTAGCAGGCACATCTTGACAGCATTGAAACTTCAGCACCTCTTCTGTCCAGTGGTCGCACAAGGCGTCTGTTCACGCACTTTTCTCAGGCTTGCGGCTCTTGATGGCTGCAGGTTGTGGCGGGACCTGAACTTGCTGCCGCCATTGGCGTCCAGCAGGCATCAGCAAAGGTGCAAAAGCAGGCATCACCAAAGGTGACCAAGAAGGCCAAAGCACTAAAGGTGCTTAGGAAGTTGGTGTGCCTGCCACCATCGATATAATGGTGCTTAGGATTGTTTGTCCCAGACAGTCAGTTGTGCAAGCAGTGTGCAGACTCTTGTGTGAAGTGAATGATTTCACATGGAGCTCAGCGTTTCATCTGCTGCGAACCTTTTAGGTATGTGGGTTTTGTGCATTATTTGCAGTTGACATGCAGAAACAGAGCTGTTTGGTTGGATACAAGACCATATCTATACTGCAAAGTTATAGGTGTAGTCTTGCAACTGCGATTGACAGCAAGACAATATGTAGTGTGAATGCAGCTGGCATTTTTTGTCAGTGCAAAAGTATGTTTATCAAGATTCAAAATTGATGATATCTAAACATGATGCAAATTTGCAAGTCTGCCTGTGAGAAGGTCCTGTAAGTATGCAATGCTGTTTTGTTCCATCAACATATGCCTGGCAAGCCTCTGAAGTAAAACACAGCAGAAGTTCGCAAACCAGGCAGACAAGTTTCATGCCGTAATTGTGCATAAGTGGCAAGGTCATGTCTCAACGGAGGGCCTCAGATAATTATAGTCCCATGCCTGTATTTCGCAAGACTCTATGACAATTTGCTTTAGGGTCAGGCCGTCAAAGGCTGTGCATGTTCTGTGTTGATGCATATTTGCAATCAGTGGGTCATGCTGACAATAGGCTAAATCAATCCCAGCAGGCACAGCATAGCTCCGAGTAGACTCCACACAGCTTGCTACACTTGTACCAGCTGCTGAGGTGTGGGCCCTATATGCACAGCAAATGTCTGTCATGGCGCCAGCGTCCATGCCCGCCAATACAGTATTGCAGTAACTGCTGCCTTGACAGGTGTCCAGAAGTAGCCCTCTCTTTTTGTGCATGCCAGCATTGAATGGAATTTCCTTGTGACATAGCTTTACCACGCTACAGATTATGGCAGTCTGGACAACATACGCTCATACACTTCCAAGCATTGGACTCAGGTCAATGGGCATGCAGCAGTGGCACATCTTGACGGCCTTGGCCCTGATTTGTCAGTGCCTGCTGTGACCAATATAGTTACAATGTTGCATCATGACAGGACGCGCAGATGTACTGCTCTGTAGTACAATTTGCTCCTGGCTCTTTGCTGGCTGCAGGTTATGGCAAGACCAGTCCTGCCAATCTAGAAACCTTTGCAATCTTTGCCTTCATGGTTGCCTGGGTTTGTATCTTTGTCACTGCCTGCCCTGTGTCAAAACAGATGTGCATCAGTGCGCGCCTCAGAGCCTCTGCAATCTTGGGAAGCCAAGATTGCAGAGGTGCTGAGGCAGTTGTTGCAAGCAAGAACTGCGACCGGTTGGAACACTGGCTTGCGCACCAACTGCCTCAACAACTTTGCAATCTTGGTCTCCCTGGTCACGTGTTTATTGCTGTTCTTGCTGGACCAAAAGTAGGAAGGCAATCATGCTGAGTTCTATCTGTGCTGGACTATTAGCAGCGCTGTGCAGGAGGTCTGCAGTTCAAACTGGCATGAGTAGTGTAAACAGCTCGGCCATTCAGTTGCAGCACATTTGTTGTTTGCATGTGCGTTAAAGAATTGCAGATGGCAGACATGATGCTGTTTGGTTGGGCACAACAAGAACAGGGATGTATTGCACAGCCGCATCAATCTTGGAATTGCTGTTGTCAGCAAGACACTGTTGAATGTAGATGCAGCTTGCCTGACAAATGTTGGACGCCAGTGCTCATAAGTTTGGTATTGCATTCTGCAAGCTTGCAAGTCTGCCCATGAAGTCCTGTCAATGTGCATATATGGCCGGTATACTTTCTGTTCAACATGTGTTCAACAGTTGTCCCTAGTCGCAAGCTTTGGTCAAGTTGGTGTACTTGAGCAACAAAAGCATTGCAAGCCTATGACATGAAACATTGGACTCTGCAAATCAGGCACACATATTTCATACTGCAATGTACACAAGCCAAAGCTGTGTGGTTTCTCAATGCAGGGTTTGCTGTAAGCCCATGCCTGAAGATTTGATTTCGCAAGACCTTCTGCCAAATTTGCCTAGGGTCGAATTGTCGAAGGCTCGGCATGCTCCTGCGTAGACATGCATTTGCAATCCGCGTGGACAGTAGCGACAATTAACAGCATCAGTCGCTCATTCAAGAAAGCCTATATCGTATTTGTAGGCGTTTCCGCATTTTCCTCTAC
>JAABUO010009515.1_pt1 | contig 10864 bp, 7 predicted proteins | sample 5559291 | NCBI WGS metagenome assembly JAABUO01 (sample SAMN10711878, study PRJNA513372) | rock metagenome | isolation source: Antarctica rocks | place: Antarctica: Victoria Land, Finger Mt sud
CACGGCCATCGGCCTCCTCCGCCGCTCCGGCGCGACCACCAGCGCCGCCGCCTGCCGCTATGACGCGGCCCAACCGCACGCCGCCCTCGCCTTGCTCGGCCTGGCCCCCGACAACTAAATGGCCCTGCCGTATGAGGTGCGCCTTGAAATAGTGGAATGTGATGGTGATGCGGGTCGCAGGTCCCGTTCCGAAAAAGAGCGCCCCTCCGTCTGCGCATTCCCCCTTTTATGCAGTAGAAGGGGCCGTCATTGCGGCCCCTGCACGTTGATATGGATACGCGAGAGATCGGCCGGCACATGGTCGGCCCAGCCTGGCGAGAGGTCGAGGGTGTAGGTGGCGACGTGGTGGTCCAGGTATAGCTTGGCGCTCTCCTTGGATTGGCCCTGTATGGCCGCCTTGAGCGTGTCGGTATCGATCGGCGGGGCGACGCGCGCGGCTGGCGCGAGCGCGATCGAGTTGTCGGGCCGCCAGGTCGCGGTGTACGTCACGCTGTTGGACAGCAGGTTCGGCGGGGCGCCGATCGCCGCGCGCGCGACCCTCTGCAGGTCGGCCTTGCTGACGTAGACGGCGTGCAGCACCACCGAGAGCGAGAGCGTGGCCAACGTGTCCGTCCCGTTGACCCGCGGCTGCACCGGCGAGTGCGGGACGTACAGCGTGTGCTGCTCCACCCCGCCCCCGCCCTCGACGGGCCGCGCGGCGACGAGTTGCCGCGCCTTCGCCTCGAGGCTGGCGAACAGCTTGCCGGCGGCAGCGTCGACGTCGCTCTGCAAGGGTACCTTGACGTGACGGTCGGTCCCGCCGGTCGTGCCGGCGGCGTTCGTTACGAACAAGCCTCCGAGGGGGGAGAGGACGTTCACGATGGCCTTCGCCGGCACATTACCCGCCGCGCCGCCGGCGGCGGCCTTGATGGGGACGGCGGCCTTGCCGTACTCCGCGCCGTCGAAGGTGAGTCGCGCCCCGGGGACGGTCACGTTCTTCGTGGTGACGAAGGTCTGCTTGTTGAGGCGCGTCGTGAACGCGCTGCCGGCCGGCACGACGACCGGCGCGGCGCCTGGGTTGCGCAGCGAGATCTGCCCCGTCGCGGTCTGGCCGGGCAGCGTCGCGCTCCCGTTGACGGGCGTCGTCGTGACCCCCTCGACGCGGGGCGTGTCGTAGGAGTATAGCCTGGTGTACGGCCCGACCCGGCGCTTGGGCGGGGCCGTGATATATGTATGCACGACGGGGTTGGTGGCCGCCGTGATCGGGAGGACCCGCGGCCGCACCGTCAGGTTGGCGCTCGGGTTGAGGAGCCCGCCAAGCACCGATAGGATGAGCCACAGGAGGAGCAGGAGCAGCACGGCTCCGAGGAGGAGCGGCACGAGCAGGCGCGTCAGGCGCTCCGACGCCAGCAGCCCTCCTATCCGGCTGGCCGGCCGTTTGACTGGACGAGCAGCCGAGGCGCCCTTCGGCGGCGGGGCATGGGCATCGGTTGTCCGCCCGCTCGTCCCACCGGCCGCGCCGGCGCTGAACGTGGCGGCGCCGGTCGCGCGGTTCCCACGGCGCACCGCCCTGGCGCCGCCGCTGTGGCCGCGGATACCCCGTGGCCCCTGCGCCTCCTCATCCTCGGCCAGGTCTTCCGGCGCGGTATCGGACGGGGGGGCGGCCGGCTGGCGCGCCACGAACCGGATAGTCTGCGCCCTCGAGCCCGCGACCGGGGCCGGCGCGTCCGCACCCGCATCCTCCCGCGGCGTACCCAAGAGTGTCTCGCCCTCCACCACCGGGTGTGCCAGGGTAATCGCCTCGTGCGCGTCGTACGTGTCGTCCCCCCCTGCGCCGTTGGGAGATGCTTGCGGCGAGTCTTCCAGCGCCGGGAGCGCCGGGAGCGCCGGGAGCGCCGGGACCACCGGGACTACTGAGGCCTCTGGGGCCGGCTCGTCGAACAGCAGCGGTGCGGGCAACAGGCGCATCGCCTCGGCGACAGACGCGGCGACGGGTATGCTCGCGGCGCGCACGTGCGCGGTCACGGCGCGATCCTCGCTGACCACCGCCACGCGCGTCTCCAGCGCCTGCGCGCGGCGCGCCAGCAGCTTGGCGCCGACGACGCTGTTGAGGGCGCGCGCGTGGGGCGGCAGCACCAGGATGCACGTGCCGCGCGCCGGCAGCCGCTCCAGGATCGCCGGCAGCTCGTCGTCCGGGTCGATGCGGATCGTGGTAGCCATACACTCCTCGCTGGTAGCCGGTAGCCGGTAGCCGGTAGTCAGATGACCCCTTTATATCATTGACTACTGTTTACTGATTACCGACTACTTCGTCATATGCCCATGCGCTGGACGGTCTGCTGCAGCGCGTCGCTGACGATGCCGCTCTCGCGCTCGAGCGCGAGCACCTGGTAGGCCAGGCCCAGAGGCGTCACGTCGCGCGGCTCGGTCAGGCGGCCCGTCGTGTCGTGCATCGCGCCGATGTCCGCCGGCGTCAGGATCTTGATCTCGGCGGCGCGCGACATCGGCAGCTGGCCGGCCCAGTCGAAGCCCCCCAGCATTTTCTGCAGGTCGGGCAGCCCGCTGGCGCCCCCACAGAGGTAGACGTACGGCGGCAGCTGACCCTCGCCCGCGAGCTCTTCCAGCAGGAGCTGCACCCCATCCATCCACGTCTGCACGTCGGACACGAGGGCGCTGGAGATGCGCACGCCCTCGGCAGGGTCGAGTTCGCCGCGCGCGTAGCGCAGCTTGAGGTTCTCGGCCGCGTCGAACGTGAGCGAGCGGCGCATGGCCACGCGCTTGGTGAAGGCGCGACCGCCCAGCGCGAAGGTCTTGGTGCCCTCGATGCCGCCGTTGCGCAAGAGGGCCACGTCGGTGGTGCCGCCGCCGATGTCGATCACGATGCCGCCGTAGTCGAGCGCCGGGCGGTCCGTCAGCGCGCTGGCCACGGCGTACGGCTCGGCCACGATGGCGAGCAGCTCCAGGTCGAGCGACTCCACGATCGTCTTCATCGCGCCGACGTGCACCAACGGCGCGAAGGCGTTGAAGACGGTCACGGTGAGGTGGCGCCCCTGGAAGCCCACGGGGTTGGACACGGCGTGCCCGTCGATGCGCACGGAGACGACCGCCGAGTTGACCAGGCGCACGTCGATCCCCTCCAAGCCTGTTTCCCACGCGATCTGCTCGCTGACCTGTTCCAGCGCCGTTTTCTGCACCTTCTGCAGCACGCGCTCGATCTCCGGCACGGTCAGCTTCTCCCACGGCTTGGCCCGCTCCACCGTCGTCGTGGTGGAGAGGCCCTTGGTGAGCTCGCCGGCCATGCCCACCACGACGTCGCGGCCGCCCACGCCGGCCATCGTTTCGGCCTGCTGCAGGGCCAGGTGGCAGTTCTCGACCACCGCCTCGATGTCGGTCACTAGCCCGTCTTCCATGTCGAGGTGGCCCTGGGGCTGCCGCCCCACGCCCAGCACCTCGCCGCGCCCGTCCTCGACCACGAAGACGAGCGCCTTGGCCAGCTCCGTGCCCACGTCGAGCACGGAGTAGTAGGCCCGGCCGTCACCGTGCCCGTTGCGCCCGAAGGGCAGCCGCCCCGCCAGCCCCGGCAGGCGCAGCGCGTCGCGTAAGTTTTTAACCATCAATAGCTCTCAGCCGTCAGCCGGCCGCTGATCGCCGTCGGGTAGTCGACGTAACACCGCGCGCGCCGCGTCGAGACCGGCGTCGATCCTGGAGGGGTCGGGGGCGCTGCCATGCGCCCAGGTTGGGTTGCCGCCGCCCTTGCCGCCCGCCGCGGCCGTCGCCACGCGCACGAGGTCGCCCGCCCTGGCGCCCTTGCCGTTGAGGCCCTGCGTGGCCGCGGCGGTAAACAGGGCGCGGCCGTCGACGGCCGCGCCGAGGACGACGACGCAGGGAGCGAAGCGCCCCTTGAGCGCGTCGCTCATACTCTTGAGGTCGTCAGCCGAGCCTGCGTCGACCCGCCGCGTCACGAACCGGAAGCCGTCCCCCTGTTCGGGCTCGACGCCGCCGGACGCGCCGCCGGTCAAGCCCTGCACCTTGAGCGCAGCGATCTCCTGGCGCGCCGCGTCGAGACTCTTCTCGAGCGCGCGCGTACTATCGCGCAAGGCCTGAATGCGCGCGCCGAGCGCGGCCGGCTGCGCGTCGAGCGCGACGGCCAGGCCGCTTAGCCTGTCCATCTGCGCGCGGGCGTGCAGGTAGGCCGCCTCGCCCGCCACGCACTCGATACGCCGGATACCGGCGCTGACCGAGCTCTCCGACAGGATGAGGAACAGGCCGAGCTCGCCGGTGCGGCGCACATGCGTGCCGCCGCACAGCTCGCGCGACGGACCCATGGTGACGACCCTCACCCGGTCGCCGTACTTCTCGGTGAAGAGCGCCATCGCGCCGGTCCCCACGGCCTCGGCGTAGGGCATCACGACCGTCTCCACGGGCAGGTCGGCGCGCGCCCACTCGTTGACCTTGTGCTCGATCAGGCGCAACTCATCGGGCGACACCGCCCGGGGCAGATTGAAGTCAAAGGTGAAGCGCGTGGGCTCGACGACCGAGCCCTCCTGGTGGACGCCCTCGCCGAGCACGTCCTTGAGCGCGCGGTGCGCCAGGTGCGTGGCCGAGTGGTGGCGCGCCGCGCCGCCGCGCAGATGTGGGTCGACACGCGCCGAGACCGCGTCGCCCACGCGCAAGGGCCGGCCCTCGACGGTACCCTCGTGTACCACGATCGCGCTGCCCTTGGGGCGCTCCGTGTCGACCACGCGCAGCAGCATCCCGCCGCTGTCGCCGTCCTCCCCCAGCAGCGTGCCCCGATCGCCGACCTGGCCGCCCGAGGCGGCGTAGAACGGCGTGCGGTCGAGCACGACCTGCACCGTGTCGCCCGGCGCGGCCATGGGCGCCGACACGCTGTCTTTGACGATGCCGGCGACGCGCGCGGTGGCGTCGAGCGTCTCGTAGCCCAGGAACTCCGGCGCGCGCCCCAGGCTCTCCGCGATCGCGCCGTAGGCCGTGTTGTCGCGCGCGGCCCCCGCGAAGTCCTGCTCTTGCTGTGAGACAAGGCGGTGGTGTCCCTCGGCCGCCCAGTAGGCCTCCATATCGATGTAGAGGCCGCGGTCGCGCGCCAGGTCGGCCGTCAGCTCCAGCGGGACGCCGTGCGTCTGCCGCAGGTCGAACACCGCCGTACCGTCGACCACGCCGCCCGGGGCGGAGCGGTCGAGCAAGCCCTCGACGAGCGCGATGCCGCGCTCGAGGGTGGCCAGGAACTGCCGCTCCTCCGCGTCGGCCACCTCCGCGATGTACGCCCCTCGCTCGGCCAGCGCCGGATAGCCCTCCTTCATCATCTCGACGACGGCGGGGACCACCACCTCGGCCAGGAAGGGGCGACGCAGGCCGAGCCTCCGCCCGTTCATCACGGCGCGGCGCAAGAGGCGGCGCAGCACGTAGCCGCGGCCGTCCGGGCCCGGCGCGACGCCGTCCGAGATGAGGAAAGTCAGCGCGCGGCCATGGTCGGCGACGACGCGCAGGGCGCGGTTCGCCTCTTCGTCGCCGTAGGAGACGCCCGCCGCCCCCGCGACGGCCTCGATGAGCGGCCAGAAGCAGTCGGTCTCGTAGACCGAGGGCTTCTCCTGCAGCAGCATGGCCCAGCGCTCCAGCCCCGCCCCCGTGTCGACGTTCTTGCTCTCCAGCAGATCGAGCGAGCCGTCGGGCAGGCGGTTGAACTGCGTGAAGACGTTGTTCCAGAACTCCAGGAAGCGATCGCAGTCGCAACCGGGCCTGCAGTCCTCCTTGCCGCAGCCATAGGCCGCGCCGCGGTCGTAGAAGATTTCCGTGTCGGGGCCGCAGGGGCCGGTGTCGCCGGGGGCCCACCAGTTGTCCTCGTCGCCGAGGGCCACGATGCGCTCCGCCGGCACGCCCGTGCGCCGCCAGATCGCGGGGCTCTCCTCGTCGCTATGGTGCACGGTAACCCAGATACGCTCCCGGGGGAAGCGCAGCGCCTCGACGATGAGCTCCCAGCTCCAGGCGATGGCCTGCTCCTTGAAGTAGTCGCCGATGGACCAGTTGCCCAGCATCTCGAAGAAGGTGAGGTGGCTGTCGTCGCCGACCCCCTCGATGTCGACGGTGCGCAGGCAGCGTTGCGCGTTGACGAGCCGCCTGCTCGGCGGCTCGGCCAAGCCGAGGAAGAACGGCTGCACCTGCTGCACGCCGGCGATGGTCAGCAGCACGGTGTCGTCGTCGGGGATCAGCGACGTGTTGGGCAGCAGCGCATGGCCGCGCTCCCGGAAGAAGTCGATGAATAGCGAGCGAATGTCGTCTTTGGTCACCAGCGGCGCCTCTTTTAGCTATCAGCGGTCAGCTATCAGCCACTGGCCGATAGCTATGGCTAGTTCCATCAGTATGACAGGTACAGGATGTAGATGATGTAGATAGGGTACGAGTATGGCCGCGCGGCCAGCCCGCGCGGGCCGGCCGCGCGGCCGGCCCTGGCCAAGGGTATGGGCGTCTATCTGAATGTTACGACACGCGCCGCAAAAAAGAGGAGGAGCGGGAGCCCACGCATGTGGTCTCTCGCTCCTCGCAAGCTGACGGCCGAAAGCTGACGGCTACATGAACGCCGAGCGCCCCCGCGACGGGTCCCTCTTGGCTTCCTCGAAGCGCGCCTCGAGCTCCGTGCGCGTCCGTGCGGCTTGGGCCTGACCTTCGGCAATGGCCACGTCGAGTTGCGCCCGCGCCGAGTCGATGTATCGCTGGATGGGGGCGAGACCATCGGCGAAGACGCCCTGCGCCTTTTGCACCGCCGTCGAGGATGCCCGCGTGACGGACGCGCTGATCGTACTGGTGATCCCCGCCACACGACTCGATCCGGCGCCGCCAGCGCTGGCGCCGGCGGCGCGGGGGGCCACTGGCTCGAACTGAATCGTTTCCGATCGCGGGACAGGTGTCCCGTCGGCGTTCGCGATGCGCTCGCCCTCGGGGAGTTGCGCCCCGAGCTGCGGGCCCGACACGCCGCCGAAAATCCCGCGCCGGTTGTAGATGACGAGGGCGACCGCGCCGATGGCGACGCCGATGAGGATGCGCGGTAGGAAGCCCGATGTCTGCTCGCTCGTTTCGCTCATTAAGTCACTCTCTCTCGACGCGGAGTCCCGGTCCGGATACTACCGTGCGCAACATGCGCAATGGCCCGCAGTATACTACATAATCCGCCCATGCAGACAGGCGATAAACGATTAAATGATTAAGCGATGTACAGATGGCAACTTGCATGCCTGCGACCCCATGCAATCGCGGGATGTTTTTGGTGGAAGCATTTAGCGCCCGCCGCGTAGCAGCTGCAGGGCGCGTGCGAGCTGCGCGTCGGCGGCCGAGCCGTCGTCGACGGGCGAATCGACGACGACATCGGGCGTGATGCCGCGGCTCTGGACCAGGCGCTTGTGCGGGGTGAGCCAGAGCCGGATCGTGACGCGCAGCGACGAGTCGTCGGGCAGGTCGTACTCCTGCTGCACCGAGCCCTTGCCGTAGGTTGTGATACCCACGATCCTGGCGCGCCCGTTGTCCTGCAGCGCGCCGGCCGTGATTTCGCCGGCGCTGGCTGTCCCGTCGTTGACGAGCGCGACCATGGGCACGGTGAGGGCCTGGCCGCCGCCGAGCGTGCGTAGCGGCGCGTCGAGGTGGCCCTTTTGATCCTTTTCGTACAGCACGACGCTCCCACCGGGCAGAAACTGGCTGTTCACGTCTACCGCCTGGTCGACGAGGCCGCCCGGATTGTCGCGCAGGTCGAGCACGAGACCGCGCGGGTGGCGCGCCAGCAGCTTGTGCAGGGCCGTGCTCACGTCGCGGCCCGTGGCGGCGCCGAACTGGGCGATGCGCAGGTAGGCTATGTCGCTGAACGCGCGCGACGACACGTCCGGGACGGTGATGCGCCTGCGCGTCAGCGTGACGTAGAAGACGCCGTGCACGCCGGACCGCTGGATGCCGAGAGTCACGCGCGTTCCCGCGACGCCCCGCAGCAGCGCGACGGTCTGGTCCTCGGTTAGCGTCGTGACGTCGCGCCCGTCGATGCGTACGATCACGTCGCCCGCGCGCAGGCCGGCGTCGGCGGCCGGAGAGCCGGGGAGGGGGATGATGCTGATGCCGTGCGCGGTCATATCCACATAGGCGCCGATGCCCTCGAACGAGCCGCTCTGGGATTGCTGCAGGGCCAGATTGTCCTCGGGGCTGATGTAGATGGTGTGCGCGTCGCCGGTGCCGCCGGTGAGCATGCCGTTGATGGCCGCGTAGATGAGGCGCTTGCGGTCGGGTAGCGGGGCGTAGTACGAGCTGTTCGTCACCACGTCGTAGGCGCGGAAGAAGTCGTTGAAGGGTTGCACGAGGTCGGGGCGCTGCAGCGCGTCGGGCACCGCGATAGGCGCGCCCGCAGTGGCCCGCCCGACGGCCGTCCCGGCGACGACGCCCACGAGCAGCACGCCCGGGAGCAGGACGGCGCGCCTGATGGTTGAATGGAGCGACAAGTTCTTCATCGAGGAATCCGTAGTATCCGTACTATGCGCCTCTATCTATAGCAGAGGGTACACTGATTGGACGCAAAACGCGTGGGCGTGTTCTCTCACAGCCCTAGGTTGTCCCGCGCCATTGCCTTTACGCGCAGGTCTGCCCCGGCCTCGGCCCCCAATAGGGTCGTCGTCACGCCTCGATCCGGGCGCTCGGGTCGCTCCAGCGCGGCCCGTAGCCCTTTTCGCGTAGCGCGGCGACTATCGCGCGCTGGTGCTCTCGATCGCGCGTCTCCATGCGCAGTAGGATGCGCGTGTAGCCGACCGGGACGAACATTTCGCCGCGGAAGTGCTCGACCTGCGAGATGTTGGCGCCGAGGTCGCCGCAGATCCCCAGCACGCGCGTGAGCTGCTTCGGCGCGTCGGCGATCGTTACCTCGAGCGTCAGCACGTGGCCGAAGATGGCCAGGCCGTAGTCGATGATGCGGCCGATCAGCGTGACGTCGATGTTGCCGCCGCAGAGCACGGCCACGGCCTTTGTCTCGCGAGGCAGCCCGTGCTCTCCGTAGATCAGGGCCGCCAGGCTGATGGCGCCGGCCCCCTCCACCACGAGCTTGCGCCGCTCTAGCAGTTGCACGATGGCCAGGCTGATCGCCTCGTCGTCGACCGTCACCACGTCGTCGACGAGCGCGCGCACGACCTCGAAGGTCTTGTGGCCGGGCTGCTTGACGCGGATGCCGTCGGCGATGGTGCTGGCCGCCGCGAGGCGCACTGGCGCCCCCGCCGCCAGCGCGCCGGGGAACGAGGCGCACCCCGCGGCCTGCACCCCGATCAGGCGGATGTCCGGGCGCAGCGCCCGGGCGGCGATGGCTATGCCCGCCATCAGGCCACCCCCGCCGAGCGGGACCACCAGCGCGCCGGCGTCAGGCAACTCGGCCAATACCTCCAACGCCAGCGTGCCCTGCCCCGCGATGATGTCCCAGTCGTCGTAGGGGTGGACGAAGACCGCGCCGGTTTCGCGCACGATGCGCTCGGCCTCGGCCATGCTCTCGTCGAGCGACTCGCCGTGCAGGATGACCTCGGCGCCGTAGCTCAGCGTCGCGCGGTACTTGCTCAAGGAGGCCACCATGGGCATCACGATGATAGAGCGAATACCAAAATGGGTCGCGGCGTAGGCCACGCCCTGCGCGTGATTGCCCATCGAGGCCGCCACGACGCCGCGGGCGCGCTCCTCGGGCGTGAGCTGCGCCATCTTGTTGAGGGCGCCGCGGATCTTGAACGAGCCGGTGACCTGCAGGCTCTCGGCCTTGAGATAGACGTCGCAGCCGGCCATCTCGCCGAACGTCCCCGAGTTGAACAGGGGCGTGCGCCGCACTACGCCGGCGCCATGGGTGGCGGCCCGACGCACGTCGTCGAGCGTCACGGGGAAGTGGGACATGCGTCGTCCTCCTGCCACGCAGTATAACCCGTACAAAAAGGGGTGGGCGGCCCGGGGCATTGCCCCAGGCCGCCCACCCCTTTTTGTACGGGTTATACTGTCCTACTGTCCTATCTGTCCGCGCGCGGCCTGGTAGCGGCGCTCGACCTCGGGCCAGTTGACCACGTTCCACCACGCCGTGATGTACTCGGGGCGGCGGTTCTGGTACTTGAGATAGTAGGAGTGCTCCCACACGTCGAGGCCCAGCAGGGGCGTGCGCCCTTCCATCAGCGGGCTGTCCTGGTTCGCGGTCGACTCCACCTGTAGCTTGCCGCCGTTGTCGGTCGAGAGCCAGGCCCAGCCGCTGCCGAAGCGGGTCGTGGCGGCCTTGGTCATCTGCTCCTTGAGGGCGTCGAGGCCGCCGAAGGTCTGGGTGATCGCCTCGGCCAGCGCGCCGCTCGGCTGCCCGCCGGCGTTGGGGGCCATGACCTGCCAGAACAGCGTGTGGTTGGCGTGGCCGCCACCGTTGTTGCGCACCGTCGTGCGGATGTCCTCGGGGACCCCATTAAGGTTGCCGATGAGTTGCTCGACCGGCATGTTGGCCAGGTCGGGGTGGCTCTGTAGAGCAGCGTTTACGTTGGTGATGTAGGTCTGGTGGTGCTTGTCGTGGTGCAGATGCATCGTCTGCTCGTCGATGTGCGGCTCCAGCGCATCGTACGCGTAGGGCAGCGGCGGAAGCTCGTAGGTCATGGCTGTGATCTCCTCCAGATGTCGTGGCGACGCGCCCGGCTACGTCGCCCACTGATAAACCTCCGGGCCACACACCAGGGGAGCAAGCATCGTGCCCCCCGTATGCCACCCTTATACTAACGCAGGAGCCGTCACCGCCGCACGGTCATAGGTAAGAGTTCAGAAGTAGAGACAAGAGAAAGTGGTGGAGGGTGCGGGCGGTGCGCCTGTCCAGCTGTAGGCGGTCAAGTGATAGGATAGTCCCATGATCCAT
>JAABUO010009518.1_pt1 | contig 10862 bp, 16 predicted proteins | sample 5559291 | NCBI WGS metagenome assembly JAABUO01 (sample SAMN10711878, study PRJNA513372) | rock metagenome | isolation source: Antarctica rocks | place: Antarctica: Victoria Land, Finger Mt sud
AACCAGAGCTCAGTAATATGATATGTGTGCCTTCCTGAGATTGCCTGACACCCAACAGTAGTGCCGGGCATGAGTGAAATTAGTCATGATGGTCAACAGCTAGATTTGAAATGCAAGTCAATATCTGAGAAGCTGCTAAATTGCTTCCCCGCAATTGCATTTGCTATTCAATATGACACATGGACCATAGAACAATTGTGCACATGGACATACATCAGTCCCTTAACAACATACAAGGCAACGCGTGCAGGCTTTCTGAGTGATGAGAAGGGCCTTGTGCTGTTGAGATAAGATGCAGGCAGTAAGACAAGCGCATACGTTTCTGCCAGATACACAGGAGCCTGAAATGTGAAGTTGGTCAGCTCCAGTGTCAAGTCACACAGTGCATTCAGTATGCTACATACAGCATCTCCGTAGCCCTGCCGCAGTTTTGTTGGAGGGAAAGAAGCAGGAGCAAACCCAGCTTCTCGCAGCTCGGAAAGGATATTTGTGCATGTCAGATTTGGATCATCATACTGTTGAGGAGGCTGGAAGGGCCTGCCAGATAGTGTCAGCAGCCAAGACACCTGAATTACGGAGTAGGCAACGTTTATTTTCAGTACGGGGTGGCACTGATGGGACAAGGCTGCCATCATGCTGGATAGGCTAAACAGTGTGTTGCCCCAGCGCTTCATGCAGTATGTCGAGCTGCACTTGTGTGTCTATGCAGTACAGTCATTTTGATGCACATACCAGGCTTGTAAAGTAATGGAATTGCTCGTTCTGACCGCTCACAGGTGCTGGTAGGCAGAAATATGTCCTTGACATAGGTTTGAGGTGACGCCTACATATACCATTGTTTGCACAAGTGGGGGATTGCACCATGCAGCAGAACTTTACAAATCATCAAAGTTGGCAATAGATGACTTACTTGGGCGTGCAAAAATCTCTTTCATAGTTCAGCAGCTTCAGCTTGTCAATAACTTGGTCCTACATGAACCAGAAGCGGCATTGCCCGCCCCTGTGATTTGAGCTCACAGTCGTGCTATAATTCACAACCTAAGCTTACCATGCATAGATCAGCTGGGAAATTGGTCTGCATAACACCGACAAGCGTGATCAGTTCAAGAAGTCGTTTTACGGTTGAGATAGCCCACCAATGGTACCTCAAATGATCTCAAGCCCAAACTTTGGGGTCCAGGTCCAGCTTGATTTGACTCTAAGTCGCTGGACGTGCGGGATCGCTGCAAAGGGCAAAGCTTCAATACTAGCACACGTGTGATCTTTAGACAATTGCTTCATCAAGACTTACCCGGGACTGCATAGTACCACAACTGTCGTGAGGGGGAACCGTCAGGGCTAATATTGAAGCAGCGTGTACCCGTTTGCGCTTCTTTTCATGACCTGATGCCACTTTACTATGCTCACGGCAGGCGCTCACGCGGCACGTACAATGCTACAACAGATGATCTACTACCGTACTACATTTGAGACCAACGACCAACATCTGAGAAAAATACGAACCAGAAACACCGTCTGTGGAAGATTCAACGCAATGTCAAATGACAGGTTGGACAGGTTATAATGCCGATGAAAAGTGTATTTCCTGAGACCCCTTCTCAACAGGGCAGTGAATCAGCAGTGAATGGCAAACTTGGCAGCAATTGATGTGAAGCGCTTTATGTTCAAAGACACACATCTTTGCTTATCAACGAAGGCATCTAGTACCTTTGATTCATGCAGGCATCATGGCCTGAAGCCCTTCAGCATTGATTGCAGCATGTCGTGGCTGCCGTTCTTCTTCAAATGGTTTCGGAGGTGCTTTCACCTACGCGCAGTCATCGTCCAAGTACATTGGCACGCGCAGCTGACGATTTAAAAATTAAGCTTCCTGAGCACAAAAGCAATCCGTGATCTATTTCAGCTGATACTTGATTGCCTGTTTTGTAGTTGGTCTCCACCACCGCCCTGCTTCACCTGAACATGTTACTGTCTGCCTAGTATGCCTTCCGCTTGGGGATGCTCAGGTGTCCCTCACAACACGCACCAGCCGCATCATCGACGTCGCAGCCTCTTGCGCCTTGGTCACCGTGTTTGTAAGCAGCACCATGAAGACTTCTGCCGCGTCAAGTCGCGCACAGTCAACTGCTCCTTCTCTCCCGCACAACGCCTGGTTGCACAAGCTGTTGCAGCAGAGCCTGAAGTGATGCAGACAGTAGAAGTCGCCCTCGGCGACCGATCTTACCCAATTTACATAGGTCAAGGCCTTCTGGACAGGAGCGATCTGTTACAGCAGCATGTCCTGGGGAAGAAAGTACTAATAGTAACAAACGAAACTGTGGCTCCCTTGTACCTAGACAGGTGTGTGTTACCACAGACCTCAGACGTAGTCTGATGCCCCGCTTCATTGATGGGCGTCTGCAAACTTAAACCTACCTTGTAGGTGCACCAACGCCCTCAGCTCTGGAGGCAGACATGAAATCCAGGTTGTTACGCTCCCAGACGGGGAACAGTTCAAGAGTCTGGAAGTGCTGCAGCAAGTCTGGGACAAAGCATTGCAGAGCAGACTGGACCGCAACTCCACGTTTGTGGCTCTTGGCGGAGGCGTCATTGGTGACATGTGTGGGTTTGCTGCATCTGCATACCAAAGGGGTGTCCACTTCATACAGGTATGAGGCTGTAGTAGGCACTGAGACAGTTTGAAAGTGTGTTGCTCTGAGAGACAATCCTTGCAGTGTTGATGGCCATTTAAGCGTTGACACGGGGTATTGTAGCGTTGACACAGAGTATTGCATATCTGGCTTAGCAGGACAATTGAGACACAGCAGCAGGCACAGCTCACTGTGTTGTGACCGGAGAAGCACCCCTTGCTACTTCAATGTTATTTACATGACCCAGACGACAGACAGTAGTCACCCACTTTGTCATATGCACAGGATGCCCGACGCGGCACAGAATAGAATGCACAGTGAGCTTTTTCTGCAATGCAAGACAGCATTCTACCATGTATTCGGGGCAGGCATGCAACATCTGCAGCGTCTGTATGCATGCAGGTACCAACCACTGTCATGGCCACAGTAGACTCCTCAGTTGGCGGCAAAACAGGCGTGAACCATCCCTTGGGAAAGAACATGATCGGTGCATTCTATCAGCCACAGTGCGTACTGATAGATACAGATACCCTCATAACCCTTCCAGACAGGGAGCTAGCCTCAGGCATCTCAGAGATTGTCAAGTATGGGCTGATCAGAGATGCACCTCTGTTTGAGTGGCTGGAGGAGAACATGGACAGACTGATGCAGCGTGATCCAGCGGTACTGCCTCTTGCACTTGTATCATAAGTGTGGCACCTGTCAGGCAGGTTGTCTGTTGTTCAAATCTGGAGATGTTGATGCAAAGCAAGTTTTTGAGGCTGCTTGACCACCTGTGTGCTTTGTGAGGCACTTGCAGACTTTGCAGGATGTACACACTTGAGCAACACAGAACAGCACACAGAACATGCTTGTGCACAGCGTTAGCAAGGCAACTCCAATGCAATATCTCTTTGCATTCTATTGCACATGCACAAGTGACATCAGGAAATGTCACTGATGAGTTTTGCTTGCATATCTGCTGCTCATCTGCTATTGTTTGCAGTCCAGTGCAATCCTTGACCTGTGGTATGCAACACTCACAGCACTTTCAACAGCTGTGACAGCTTTGCTGCATCTGTTAACATTCTTGGCTGTTTCACCATCTTTTTGGTGCAGGCATGGACATATGCCATCGAGCAGTCTTGTCTCAACAAAGCTGCAGTAGTGGCAGCTGATGAGAGAGAAGGGGGTGTGAGGGCCACCCTCAACCTGGGACACACCTTCGGACATGCCATTGAGACTGGTCTTGGATATGGTGCGCTGCCTTTCAGCTTATTCCCAAAACGTCTATTTTCAACCAACGTCCATCCTACAGTGGAAACCTAAATTCGCATGTCTGGGGACACTCAAAATGCATGTCTACATTGGGGAGATGTTTCAGATAACTTGCAGACATGTCTGACGTGCCTTGCCAGTGGAATGCTTGTTCTCCATGCAGGCTTATTTGCATTATGTAGTGATTATGTCGTAATCTGTGTATCTGAGCTTGACATGCAATGCAGCAAGCTGTTCTCACACAATGCAAGGTAGGCAGCTCTCAGGCTTAGGCTCGTATGCCAACAGATGGCTCGACAGTGAAAATTCAGGCTGAACCTTGCTCATTGCAAAGCAGAGCATCTGCGGCAGCAGCAACAGCCTGTGCGATGAGGCACAGCATGATGTGCATGTGCATGTTGAGTTTCATGGCCTGAGCTTTTCAGCCTGCAGCATACAAGACTTTCATGCATGACACACAAGGTGGTGTGGTCTGTTGAGCCATGGATATATCTGTTATGCTTTCCTGAGGCTAGCCTCTGCAGGTTTGTGCCTTGCTGTACAAAAGCCTGCTGCTTGTCTCACAATGTCTCTGGTGGCTCTGATCATGTAACACATTCTTATGCAGCTTTTTGTGGTCGTGTAGCACATGTACACAAAATCAGTGGTGGAGTGCAGGAGTGTGGTTGCATGGGGAGGCAGTGGCCGCAGGCATGGTGATGGCAGCCGACATGTCACACAGGCTGGGCTGGATAGATCAGAGCATTCTGGATAGGACGCGCCATTTGCTGCAGAGAGCCAAGCTGCCTGTAGAGGCTCCTCAGGTGTGAGCTGCTGCAGCTGCTGCCTATGTTCTCTGACCTTTCTCCAGGCTCACGGCATGGTGTGTCTAGCTGATTTTCAGTGCCTTGCACCCTTACCCTGAGAGAGCATAAGGTTGCATATCAGGCCATTCTGGTCAGCTGTATGCAGTTGCTGATGCCGTCCCTGGTCGTGATTGGGTGTGTCCCTGCTTCACAGATAGCTGCTCAAAATGTTGCAAGCAACAAGAAGATTCATTTTTCACTCTTGCAGCCCTCATTCTGCTGATGCAGGGCATGACACAGCACAAGTTCAGGGATCTGATGGCTGTTGACAAGAAGGTGTTGGATGGAGCACTGCGCTTGATCCTGCTGAAAGGACCACTAGGAAGCTGTGTGTTCACTGCAGACTTTGATGCACAAGCCTTAGATCAAACACTCATCAGTTTTTGTCAAGCGTGATCTGCATAGCCAGGTTGCTACTTGAGGCATGTTGATCAAACAAGAGATACATAGCTGCATTGTATTTTTCTATGGACAGAGCCACTCTGCTCACAGCTTGCTTACACAAGTGGCATTACCGTATAATGTGATGACTGCAAAGTCTTACAGCATGGATGTGCTTGTCTACTGAACACCATCCACTGGGAACCCTGAGAAAGCTACAGGCACGTGCATGCCAGAGCCTGCCAGCATGTCATTGGCATACAGGAAACATCAAGCGTTATGCAAGCAAAGCCGACTGCAGAACCACAAAACGCTGGGGCAAGGACAGGTCCCCTCTTCGTACACCCATTACTGAAATGGTTAAAAGGCCAAGGGGTCTGACCTGATAACTGCGCTACAATGAGATTAATGGTGCTGTCTTTTCTTTTCTTTGCATGCAGAATTGCTAGGCCTAGGCCTGTTTGCAAGCCGGTTGATTCAAATGAGCGAAGCGGTGTCTGTCTTGATTCAGACAGTAAGCTTTGCAATGCATGTGATTTATAGAAGCTCATATGCTCATAAACACCTGCCAGACTGGATTGCAATGTCCTAAAGCAACATGGCCCGCTCCAAACGTCACTTGAGGAAGCAAGGACAGAAGTCAAAAGCGGCCTAATACATAGAACGTGATGGTATGCCAAACATGACCGGTTATACTACATGCTCAACTTTAGGACACGCTAGTACGGTCAAATACACATCTTGTTCACAAAGCGGACACACCACAGCATCTACACTATGCACTTGCATTGCATCATATGAGAATGCTTTGCCTTGTAAAGCCTACATTTGCACCCTGACCTGCAGGCCTTTGCCAAGATGTGACCTGTCTCAGCTTTCAAAGCTTCCCAACATATACAGCTTAAGAGTTTTGTCTATACAGCCAATAAGCTCTGCTCGGCTTAAACCAGATGTATAGGTGAGAGCACTTGTACTTCTTTGGCTTTCTGAGCTCTGATGCAGCTCGACCTGAATCTTTCCTACCTTGAGGCTGTTCACTACCTGTGTAGGAGGGGCGAAATCGTTGTATGAACCATCGTGATTCTCGCCAGCATTGAGCAGCCCGTCGATTATGTCACGATGGTTCTGCTCGAACTGAGCTACTGTGTCTTCCACCCGTTCGCGGAGATAGCTCGTCGCAAGATACTCTGCGACTGCCGGACTATATTCGGTTATCTGAAACTTGTTGTCTGGAAATCCCTCTAGCACAAACTGTCCGTCCACGTTCTTTCGAACGCTCCAGTTGACCTCAAATTTACTGTTGCTGAAAGGGTGGGCGCTGCACCTCCAAGACCATAAGCACAGGGTTGCTCTGCTGAGTTGAGCGACCTTTTCTCGCTCAGCGTTGCTGAGCGTCGCAGCCTGCAGAAGAATTGCATGAGCCAGTTCTCTGACCATCGGTGCCGGTGTGGTCACGACACTTTGGAATGGCACAACTCAAGGCATGCAGCAATGCAGCATTTACAGCCTCTGTTGTGTTCTTCTTCTACCTTTGAAGGCTTTGACCATTTCTGTAACAGCTGGTGGACGTTCCTCTGGTATGCTTGGTGTCTGTACCAATGGGAACGCTGCACATGATCTTTGACACTGCTGCTGATGAAGGATGTACCCCTGGCCAGCATGCTCTGAGTGACAGGCTGCAGCATGTCAAGTTCTAGGTCGGGGCAGCTTCCAGCTTGACATGAACATGCTGCAGAGTGATACACCTGTGCTGTGTGACTATCTACAAATGGCTGCACACATGTTGAAGCACTACAAGCTGAATCCCTTCCAGGTAAGACATCTATATTGTGGTCTCCCCAGGCTTCGTGCAACACCCAGCTGGACACATGCTGACGGAGCTGCCTCACAGACAACTTGAATGAACTCGCTTGTGCAAACGCAAGCTGCATTTGCACAGGCTCTGCTTTGGTAGACTACCTGGAACATGGCATGTGTTTTCAGCTGGTTCATTTGGCAATTGCCTAGATAGTCTGTGATTGGTAAAATTATGCAATGTATCTCATATGCTGTGTTGCTGTTATTCAACGACTGTGTGGTTACATTGCTGGTGCATGCAGCAATATTGATTAATGCATGTGGGAAGCCCAAGCAATGTCGCAGTGTTGCATGTGTACAGGAAGCTAGTCCCAATGGCATCCTGATTGCAACTGGTAAAGAGTAAAAAATCAGAAGACTTTTGGCGCAGGTCTGCAAGAGAGTTGCAGCGACCCTGTCCAGCATGGCCATGGGAGATCAGCGGTGCGTGACCAACTGACAGTTACGATAACGCCAGCAGTTGGGTCAAGATGCATACATATCGCTCTGCCCATGTCAGAGGCGAAACCAGCGCGATAATCAGCACTGAACACCTGGTCGGATCTTTGTTTGATCTGTTGCACAATCAAGGTGCTGCAAATACTCGCTAACCGGTCCAAATATATGGTACGAGGTCAACCGTGACTGATCACCACAAGCCCTGCTTGCTATGGTGTGCGAATAACTACTGTGTAAAATCAAAGGCAACGGCGACAACAGCACTTTTGCAGTTATTTGAAAGCTACGCTACGCTGCTGTACGCCTGTCCAAAATACGAGGACCGAGTCTTCAGACCAGCATAAGTAGTCGTCAGCCGGGAGCTCATGGTAAGACCTGCTGTTGACTTCTTCGTCGTGCTTCTGGTATATGCAACGATAATGGTTATGCTTAGCGTATCGGCCCTAAGCATTATACGGGTCATGTTGCTTGCAGTATTCAGAACCCCTGCGAGTTTGTAAGCTGCAGACAACCTTATGCCATGCACCCCTCATGCGAACGGCGACAGCACGCCATCTACCCCCATATGCATCGACACTAAAGCATGATCCCAAAGTCCACTGTCGGTGTGTGGGCACAGCAACAGCAGAGACCAGTATCAACCAGTCAATGTCAGAAAGCACTGCACCGCAACAAAATACCCAAATCGAACCTACAGCTCAAAACAATGATATGCAACAGCTTGTGCCCAGGCTCACTGAGAGAGCGCTGACTTTCTTAGAGTCACTGCAGATCAGGCAAGCATTTGTCCCATACCTCAAAAGACCCAAGTCGGATACCTGTCTTCAATGCACAATCACAATGTCAGCATGATTGTTGGCCACGTAGTGCTGCCCTTGCAGAAACTTTGCTTTGATAGAAGAGCAGAATGTGAGCTTCAAGCTTGGGCTGAATGTCATCACTGGAGAGAGTGGAGCTGGCAAATCTGTTCTAGTGGAAGCACTCGGGCAGGTACACAATATTGCATGGAGTTTAACACTACTACTTATGCTGGCTTGCACTGATGCATGGATGCATGCAATCCCACCTGCCACACAGTCCATTCTGATCCTGGTGCTTTGTACTGTAGTATGCCACGAAACACTGCCATCAATCTGCTCATTGCTTTGTGAGTGCTGACGCATAGGATGACAGGCATGATCCTGAATGCTTACAGGTGTTTGGGATGCCAGCAAGTGACAACTGTGTGAGGCCCCCAGCTACAACAGCATCTGTAGAAGCGCACCTTCAACTGTCAGCGGCTCATCAGGTACATCAGCTTGGCCTTCATCATGCATATTAACTAAAAATGTTTTGACGGTGTTGATCATTCCCTCCTGAGGGGTCTGACTTACACGTTGACAACCCCTTGGGGCTAAGTCTGATGCCCTACTCCTGTAGGGAAGCATTGACTTTCAGATCTTGCAAACAATCGCATTACTTGCCTGTCATCTTGCGACTTGCCCATCATTGCTGCTTACTAGTTGCTCATCAGGTGCTGGCTGCTGGTGAGTGCAAGTGGAGCACTGCATTCAGCAGCTCTGCAGCCTCTTCTCTCTCCTCTCTCTGTGAATATACAAGGATGCTTGCAGGGCCTTCTTTGATTAACGCTCCTGCTTCATCTGTGAGCTCTGTAGCACACATGAAACCTGCAGTGATATCCACATGATACACCTGATCGGTAATGACCCTTCGCGCTCAGCTGGTACTCCAAATTTGCAATCCTTGAATGATTTCTGTGAGAGTACCTCAGTGATGCGGCTCAGAGTAACACACAGTTCAACTTATGCTATTTGCTAGGGTACTTGGTAATAATGACAATGATCAGTATGTGGAAAGTATGAAGACATGGATTGCAAGTCTTGATAGTCTGCAGTCGACAACTTTCAGGATTCCAGCTAGAAAAAGAAAGAACAGAAGAAGTCTGTCCATCCCAAGCCAGCTACATACACTGAGTTGTAATCAGGACTACAGTCATGTGCCTCTCAGAGGTCTGATGAGTATTGTGAACCAGGCAGCTGACAAAAGTGTTGATGGTGCATGCAGGCAGCCCTGCCAAAGCTACTGTCTAGCCTGGGGCTTCCCACAACAGCCCCTTCCTCCTCCCCATGTCTCCTTCCAGCAACAAGCCATTCCTCTTCATCATCTCTACCACCTGCAAATGAGCTAGTTCTGAGGCGGGAGATTAGCACAGTGGACACGTCAGTGCGTAGCCGGTATTGCCTTTCTCACTGCCTGCTCTGTCATGTGTTGCAATTCTGCACTCCTGCAACAAGATGACTTGTATGACCACAGCTCAGACCAACACCTCGTATGGGATCGAGTTTATCACTCAGGATCATGATTATCACTCAGGATCATAATTATCATCCCGCATCATGATTATCACTCAGGATCATCTGTTCTGACCTTTGATGACAACACGAGTCTGCTGAATGATTCAGAGGACGAGCGCAAAATGACAATGCAACAGGAGAAGAAGTATGAATGAGGAGTTTGCTGCAGGTGCTATGTGAATGGGACAGCTACATCCCTGAGAGTGCTCAGAGAGCTCAGAGCTGCTCTTGTAGATGTCAACGGTCAGCATGCTGCCCTCTCGATCAGGTATGCTCATCTTTGATGCTTGCTTTTGCATATACAAAAACTTGCTTGTGTCGCTAAGCACGTTGTGCGCTCTGTGTTATTGTTTGCCATTTCATCTTCAAGCCACAGCAGCAGCAGGACCAAGCAATTCTTGAGATGAACACTGCTGCTGCTGCTGCTGCTGCTGCTGCTGCTGCTGCTGCTGCTGCTGCTGCTGCTGCTGCTGTGCTGCTGCTGCTGCCATTGCAATGCCTGCTGATACTTGCAGCGCTGATGTTTGCTGTGATTACTACAGTTCATGTCACATGTGCTGCTGTGAAGGCTGATACTGACTGTACTGTGACACACACTTGTTGATGCTGACTGTACTATTACACAGACTTGTTGATGCTGACTGTACTGTAACACAGACTTGTTGATGCAGGGACAGTGTAATGCAGATTGCCATGCTGGACCGCATTGCTGGAACCACCAGTCAAGCTGCTGCGTTTGGTGCTAGCCTACACACTCTCAGACAGATGGAGCAACAGCTGGCAGACATTGCCTCCTTAGGCAACGAAGAAGAGCGGAATGAGGTCCAGCAGATGATTCAAGAGGTAACATAATCTTATGTCTGCAGATTGCAATCAGTCTATACAGCACTCGCATGAGTCACATATGCCTGTCAGGCTGCATTGGAAAAAATGCCAATCAATGTACATTGCGTACAAACGTGATGTACAAGTATAAATACAAATATGAACGTGAGTAGTGATCTGTTTGTGAGGATAATCTAATTGCAGGTTCAGCGCTCAAAGCTCGAGGAAGGTGAAGAACGGTTTCTGAGAGCTAGGTTGAGACAGCTGGAATCAAG
>JAABUO010009519.1_pt1 | contig 10860 bp, 10 predicted proteins | sample 5559291 | NCBI WGS metagenome assembly JAABUO01 (sample SAMN10711878, study PRJNA513372) | rock metagenome | isolation source: Antarctica rocks | place: Antarctica: Victoria Land, Finger Mt sud
ACGAGCTGGAGGACATCCTGGCGGCGCGCAAGCAGGTCATGGGCCGCATGCTCAACACGGTCACGGGCGGCTACGCGGTGGGCGTGGCCGGCGTCATCGCATTCCTGCCGTTCAGCAGCTGCTCGCTCGTGTCGGCGGGCCGCATCGGCCAGCTGCAGACGTTCTACATCAGCTCGATGCAGCGCGCAAAGCGCAACATCATCCTCATCGACTCGCGCATCGCTGAGTCGTCCAGCTACCGCGGCCTCGCCGGCAGTCCCACCTTTGCCAGCGGCAGCCGGTGCGCGCTGCGCCGGGCCCGTATACCCTTGGTTGCTGCGTGCAGCAGGGTCCGTGCGCTGTGCACGGCCTCGCTCTGCTGAAGCCCTGCTGACAGCGCGCACCGCATGCGCGCAGGTTTGCAAACCTCTATTGAGGACTGCAGGAGCGCGGCCGGCTGTGTGACAGCCACGCCGGTGCGTGAATGCTCCTGCGAGCTGCGTTGCTCCAAGCTGGTTTGGCTCGCTGGCAAGGTGTTTGCCCTGTTGAGGGGCTGAGCGGTGTGTCTGTGCGCGCGCAGCTTTGCGCGCAATTGCTTTCAGCTTAAATAATTGGAATAGTCCATGGCAGCCTGTGTGTCTCATTGGTATCCAGTGTGTCTTGTTAGCCTGCCCACGGTGTGAAAGGCAAGCTTTGCATCTGTTGCACTAGTCTGCTTACGCACCAGGTCACTTTCGACTCAAAACAGGCTCTCAACACAAGCGCAGTGCCTGGGTGCGCGCAGACACCACAGACCACAGCAACAGCACAGCTCGGGTTAACAATGGGTACAAAGCAATGGCAAAGGGCTATCCGACGGCTCCCAGGCCCCGCGGCCCTACTTGTACAGCCAGTAAAAGAAGATGAGCAGTGTACAGACAGCCACCACCGCGGAGATCACCAGCGTGTCCTGCACGCGCAGCCGGGCAGCATGCATTTGTCACCTCCTTATGCGCACGCCTTCGGCTCACCCGCAGCCCACTTCGGCTCAATCGCAGCCCACGTCGCGCGGGAATTGTTGCCAACAGAGGCGACGAAGGAGCTTGAGTAGCAAGCAGTCTGCGCATGTGCACACCAAGCACTGCGCGCCCGGTGAGTACAGCTGGGGGGCGGGCGGGGGGCGTGCCTTGGACCGCTTGCGGCGGATGGCGCCCAGGAGCGAGTTGACGAGCGGGAAGCGCGCGCCCACGTCCTCCAGCCGCGTCCCGATGCGGTCGAAGAGCCGCCGCTGCTCGCCCAGGCCGCCCGCCACCGACTGCGCCTGGCCCATCACGTCGTCCAGCTGCGCGCGCCGGCGCGGTCAGCTTGCGCACAGCTCTGCGCCTGTCGGTCACAGCGTCTATGTGGTCGACACAGGTGGGCGCTTGTTCAGTCCGCGGGGAAGCGGAGCAGAGACTTCCCTATTCCGCATCAGCATGAGTGCTCCGGTGCATGTGTCATGATCAGATGGAGACTGCAACCCAGACGACCTTGGCTGGCATGCTGCAGATGCACTGTCTGCGGGCGGCCCGGCGGGGCTCATTTGTCTTCCTTTGCCGCAAGGAGGGGGGGCCTTCGCACCGCGCTGTTGGCGCCCTGCAGCGCGCCGCGTTCCCGCAGCAGCCCCGCGCTGCTCTGCGGCCCCGCTCACACGCTTTGAGGTCCGGAACGGGGTCTGTGTTTACGTGTGTGCCTACCGCTGGGTTAAAAGCACGGCGGGTGCCTCATTTGTTGCAGTGCCCAAGGCCAGCAGGTGCATCGCACTTGCACGCTCCTGCCTATTCGAGTTTGGAAGCATGTGTTTTGGACTTCAGCCCTGGAGCATCCGCGCACGCCTGCATGCCCAGCAACGCAGACGTGTCGCTCGCCGCCGCCGCTGGGAGCAGCTCCGCGCGCTCGCGCGCGGCGCCCAGCGATGTGCTCAGCCGCCGGAACTCCTGCGCATGGGTGCGCGTCCCCTCCTCACCAGACCGCGCTGCCAGGTGTTAATGTTATTGTCAGCAGCGGCAAGGGCACCTCAGCAACGCTCGCTATGTAATCGAGTCATGTTGACAAACCTGCACTCCACTTGCGCACGTGGTGGACATGGCTTAAGTAGCGCTGCTTGCGCTCATGCGCTGCTGTTGGCAGCGGGGCCCACCTGCGTCAGCTCGACCATGATCTCGCGATGGCGCGTGAGCGTGTGCGCGCGCGAGTCGCCCGCGCCGCTGACCGCGCCGCCCATCTCCTCGTTTACGTCCGACAGGCGCCCCAGCAGCTCCTCTATCTCGCCCCGCTTTACAGCCGCCAGCTGCGCGGCCACCAGGTGCACCATGAACACATGTCAGGCAGATGAACATGTCAGGCAGGTGAGGTGAGGCACACGCCAACACACCGCTGGCGCCTGCAGTGGAGAGCTGTCTGAGAGCGCGCCTGGTCAGTGGCCAGCCCTGCTTCGCCGCCGCGGCCGCGGTAGGCGCCGTCCACAAAGGCGGAGCACAGCTTGGCATACGCTGCCAGGCGCCCCTCGAGCTCGCCCTCCACCTTTCTCGCCTGGTGCACACTGGAGCACGTGAAGCACTATGCCCTACGGCCGCCCGATCAAGGCAGCATTGTGACGCACGTGTTGCCCCACTCGGCGCCCCCGCCTGCCGGCGAAGGATACCCGCTTGCGGCAGGCTGCGCGCAGGGCAGGCCCAGGCTGCACAGTGCCTCTCGCGGACCCGCCTCTGGTCGCCAGCAGGGGGACCGGGGCACAGTTCAGGCAGCCCTGGGGGAGGCGCGCGCCTCGCGGCGCAGGTCCTCCCACATGCTGCTTGACGCCGGGCTGGTTGCCTTGCTGCCGGCGCCGCCAACACTGCGCGGGGCACTGTGCGCGCTGTCAGGGCCTACCTGCCCATGATGCCCCCATGCGACTTGCCTGCGGCGGGTGATCATCGGGCAGCACACCTGCGCGGGTAGGCCATCGCAACGTGCTTTCCGGCTGGTGGGAGTTGGTCGCCAACGAGCATGTGCGAGACGTGGCGCTGCTGCGGCTACGCCGGGGCAGCGCGTAATGCACGCCTGCTGACTGGCGGGCAGGTCACGTGCTGACGCTACGCTACACGCCAGCACCGGGCAGCAAGCTCTGGATGTCTTGTCAGTGCGTAGCCTTGCCACCTTTCTTTAACAAAATGTGTTCACACTTGTGACACTGTAGGAGATGAAGGGAGATGGGAAGAAGAACCCCTCTTGTCTTTATTGCTCGCCCAGGAGCAATCTGCAGACAGGAACTGTGTCGTCGACTGCTGCAACGAAGGGCCTTGGACAGGGCAGCGCTTCCGTTGCTGGCTGCGTGCGCTGCCACAAGTGTGCGAGCATGCAAATCCATGCGGCATGATGGACTGCTCATACAACTATGTCGTCACCGCGCAAAAGCCCAGCAACGTGACGCACTCCACCGTCGGCCACTTCACCAGCCCGCAGGATATCAACCTGATCATCTCGTGCGCGGCGCCACACCGGCCCACCGCCTCAGCGCGCGCGTCACCTCGTCTCACATGACATGCGAGCTCAGCCTTGCTCGGCGTGCAGGAAATGTACCAGGATAGAGATACACACGCTCACGCCGGACGGGCTCCAGGTGCGTGTTTCGCGCTACTCGATCACATTCACGACTGCAGTGTATGTGGCTGCTCAAGAAGATTGACAAGTCTGCGGCTGGCGTCCAGGGCGTGGCAGACGTGCCGCTGTATGGCCGCATCGCCACCATGGAGCTCTTCCGCCCGCCGGCGCGCTCCCTCGCACGCACCGGCCCGCTGCTGCACGACTGCCTGCCGCTGCACACAGTGCCTGGAGCGGGACGCAGCGACTGACTTGCCGCAGACTCAGCCTATTTGCCCGGGCGCGCCGGGGCGCGCTGGGCGGCCGCAAGACCAGCCTCCCCGCCAGGCAGCGAGCAGGCGCCGTGCAGCGCGGCGCGACGCGCCTCAGCGCGCTCAGGGCCGGCGCAGGGAGAGGCTAAGGACCTGCTCTTCATCTCCACGGAGCGCTACAAGTTCTGCCTGCTGGAGTGGGACAGCGCCACGGGTGCGCAGCCCCCCGCGGGCCCCTCCCGCCCTCGTCCGCTTCCATGCGCGCCCCGCGCCCGACGTCCAGGTCATGCGCCTGCCTGAAAGCGCTGCACCAGCCGTCAGGCGCAGGCATGTTTGCCCCGCCACTACACCTGGTCCGCGCTCGGGCTCACCTGTGACGCGCCCTGGCAGCGCACTCAAATTCGCGCCGCCATGGCGCCTGGCCCGGCCTGCGCGGTCGCAGGTGGCGCCACGTTAGTAAAGCTCTTCACACGCTGGTCATGAGCGAGCGGCCGCGGACTGCTTGCGGTGCCACACACGGGCCAGGGAAGCTGGCGCGCAAGGCCGGCGACGAGCCGGTGGCGCACGCCGCCCGTGCAGGCGGCATGCGGGCGCAGTGAGGCAGCGCCGCGGGGCGCGCGCGCGCGCGCAGGTGAGCTGGTCACGCGCGCCAACGGCGACGTCCGGGACAACGTGGGCCGGCCGGTGGACAACGGGCAGATCGGCGTGATCGACCCGGAGAGCCGCATGATCGGGCTGCACCTGTACGACGGCCTGTTCAAGGTGCCGCCCGGAGCCTTGATTGCGAAGGGGCGCCGTCAGCGCCTGCACGCCGGCAGCGCTGCGGCGCACATGCGCGCAGCGGTCCCTGCGCCTGCCCGCTGTCGGCTGCCTGCATGTCAGCATGCGGTGCGGCTGCCGAGGTGCTCATTCAGTCTGGAAGTAGGCGGGCAGACGGCTATCCTGAGCACACCACGCCTCCAGAGCAGGCCGGTGGCGTCCAGCAAAGGCACGCACTCTGCCTGCAGGCCTGGAAGAGCGCCCTTGTTTCCGCACCACCAGGTGCATTGCCCGACGTGCCATCGTCTGCCCTTCCCCGCCTCACCCCCCCATTTTGCTCGGTGCTGCGCCTGACGGCGCACCGCCCGGCGCGCGGCGCGCCGCGCCGCGCGCGCCCCGCAGCGCGCTGGGCGATAGCCTGGGCCCCGGCGCCGCGCAGGTCATCCCGGTCGGCGAGGGCGGGGTGCTGGCGGAGGCGTTCAACATCCGCCTGGAGGAGCTGAACGTGGTGGACCTCAAGTTCCTGCCGGGCTGCGCGCGGCCCACGCTGGCGCTGCTCTGGCAGGACCCCAAGCAGGCGCGGCACGTGCGCACGTACGTCGTGGACGCCAAGCAGAAGGCGCGCGCGCGCGCGCCCGCGCCCGCGCCCGCGCCCGGCCCGCCCTCCCCCGCCCGCCCGTCCTCGGACCGCGCGCGGCCGGCGCCGTCCCGGCGCGTGCCGCGGGCAGCTCGGCAGGCGCGGACGCCGAGCGCTCAACCAGGTCTGCAGGAGGCCTGCCTTGCCTACCCTACCCTACCATAACCTAACCCACCCTGAACCTGTCTGACGCGCCGTGCGGCCGGCGCGCGCAGGAGCTGGTGGAGGGCCCCTGGCGGCACAGCAACCTGGACGCGGGCGCGGCCATGCTCATCCCGGTGCCCGCGCCGCTGGGCGGCGTGGTGGTCGTCGGCGAGGCCAGCATCGCGTACCTGGCCGGCGGCCAGCCCGCCAAGTCGGTCGCGCTCGCCGCGACGATCGTGCGGGTGCGCCGGCGCGCGCGCCCGCCCCTCGGCGCGGCGAGCGTCGCTGCGCATGCGTTGGGCTGCTGCGCGGGGGGACCTGCCAGTGTGGACATGGGGTACTCTGGCTTCAGGGTGTCGCAGCGGGCCGGCATGCGGGCCTGCCGGTTCAGGCTTGGGGCTGTCTGGTGAGCGCGCGCGCGCCAGATCAACTGCGTGTGCAGCTCGCCGGCGTGCAGTGCAGGGCGGCAGATTGGGGGCTCTGGGCTCGAGGGGCGCGCGCTGGCGCGACGCAGGCGTACGGGCAGGTCGACCCGGATGGCTCGCGCTACCTGCTGGGCGACCACGCGGGCAACCTCATGCTGCTGGTACGCGCCGGCGCCCCAGCGCACGGCCGGCCCCAGCGCGGGCGCCCGCGCTGCCGAGGCGGCGCGCGCGGGCGGGCGCGCCAGGACTGGCCAGCCTATCAGCGCATGGCCGAGCCCGCCTGGTCGTGCCGCTGTCGCGGCGCGTGAGCACGGTAGCAGGCGGGAGGAGGGCAGCTGAGTGGCAGAGCGGCCGCCGCTGGCTCGGCCGCCCACGACCTGTGCGGCCGCTAGGGTTACACCCACCCTACCCTACGCCGCAGGTACTCGCGCACGACGGCGCGGCCGTGGTGGGCCTGCGCCTGGAGGCGCTGGGCCGCACGTCGGCGCCGGCCACGCTGACGTACCTGGACAACGGCGTCGTGTTTGTTGGCTCGTGCGCCGGTGACTCGCAGCTCGTGCGCCTGCACGCCACGCCGCCGGTGCCCGCCGAGCCCGCCAACTTCGTGGAGGTGCTGGAGACGTTCACCAACCTGGGGCCCATCGTGGACATGGCGGTCGTGGACCTGGAGCGCCAGGGCCAGTGCCAGGCGCGCCATCACCCTAACCTCTTACCCTAACCTAGCTCGGCACGCTCGGCAGCATCGCAGGCTCTGGCGCCGCTCATGCCTGCACTGCTGGGGGGTGGCGGGAGCGCCTTTGCCTGATGCCCGGCGGTGTGCCCCATGACTGGCTGTCTGGCCCGCACGCTGGGCACCCAGAGCTGGCCCGGCGAGCCCAGCCGCCTGCAGACGGCCGCGCACCCTAATGACCCTGCCCCGGCAGGTGGTAACGTGCTCGGGCATTGGCGGCGACGGGTCGCTGCGCATAGTGCGCAACGGCATCGGCATGATCGAGCAGGCCAGCGCGGAGCTGCCCGGCATAAAGGGCGTTTGGGCGCTGCGCGACGCGACCGCCGACGCGTTCGACAGCCGCCTGGTGCGTGCGGGGCGCCTTCAGGCCATGTGGCGGCTTGCACAGGCAGGTCTGAATGTTAGGCGGCTGAGCTGCGGGCAGCATGTCAGCGTCAGATGTGCCGCTCCTCCTGCGCCTCGTCATTCGGCCTGGCCCCAAGCAGGTCGGTGCACCCTGGGCGACTGTGAGAGCCAGCGTGCACGCACGAAGCCCTTGTACTGAAAAGTATTTCAGCACTCGTCGAGCGGCCCTCAGACTGCACGTCTTTGGTCCTGCGCCCTGCATCGGCCACGCGCGCAGCGCCTCTCCGCTCACTCCGCCCCTCTACAGCCGGCCTGGCGCGCCTGCTCCAGCACCAGGCTGTCCGCACTCTGCTCAGCCCTGCGCTGCCGCGGCCGCGGCGCGGCCAGGTGCTGACGTTTGTGGGCGAGACGCGCGTGCTCGCCATCAACGCGGGCGACGAGCTGGAGGAGGACGAGCTGCCGGGCTTTGACGCGGACGCCCAGGCGCGCCGCAGCATGCCCTACCCTAACCATATCCCTACCTAAACCCTACCCTGTAGCCCAACTGCACATGCCCACCCCCACGCACACACTGGTATTGTCCCAACCCCACACTCTAATCCCAACCCCAAGCTGGAGAGTGCCTGATCGAGCCCGCCCGCACACACGCGCTGCGATGCGAGGCCCAGCTTTGTCAGATCCGGCCGGCGCGCTGACTCGTTGCGCGGGCCGCGGCGGCGCGCAGACGCTCTTCTGCGGCAACGTGGTCGGCGACCAGGTGGTGCAGGTCACGCGCGGCGGCGTGCGCCTGGCCGGCGCGGGCGGCCTGCGCGCCGAGTGGCGCCCGCCGCAGGGCCTGCAGGTCAATGTCGCGTCCGCGAGCGCCTCGCAGGCGCGCCGCCCGCGCATGCTGCTCCCAGTCCGGCCGCGCCTGTGCCAGGCCGTGCTCGATGGCCGTCTCCTTGCCCACGCCGAGCGCTGCATGACTGCAGCAGCGTAACAAGTCTAACAAGCCGCGGGCTGGGCAGGTGGTGGTGGCGGCGGGCGAGGGCCACCTGGTGTGCCTGGAGGTGGGCGACGGCGCGCTGCGGGAGGCCGGGCACGTCTCGCTGGGCGCCGAGGTGCGCGCCCGCGCGGCCGCCCTGCCGGGCGCGCGCGGCCGCCCGCCCCGCGCGCGTGCGGAGGGTGTCGCCCCGGTGGCGGGGTGCTGCGGCGTGGCTGGCGCAAAGCCTGCTGAGCATGTGCCAGGGGCAAGAGCATGCGCCGGCTCGCTGCACCCGGCAGTGTGCACGCCCCACAGGTCTCCGCCCCCTCGGCAGCCGCGCACGCGAGGCAGGCAGCGCCGCGGCCGGCCCGAACGGGCCGCCGGCGCCGCGCGCAGGTGGCCTGCCTGAGCGCGGCGCCGCTGGCCGGCGACGCGCCCGCGGCCGAGCTGCTCGCCGTCGGCACCTGGGACCGCTGCCTGCACCTGCTGCGCCTGCCAGGCCTGGCGCCCGCGACGCCCAAGGAGGCGCTCGGCGGCGACGTCATCCCGCGCAGGTGGGCCGCGCGAGCCACGGGAGGGCTCGTTGCGGGGGTGCCGGGACGCAGGCGGTGCTCCACACAGGCCACGGTCGCCTTGGGCAGCTTTGTGGCGCTACGGACCGTCTCACAATTTTGTATATCGCGGCCGACGGTTGAGGCGGCACGTATGATGCCGTGCGGCGCCGAGCGCGCGGCCGGGCGCGCCGCGCAGCGTGCTGCTGGCGGCGCTGGAGGGCGTGGCCTACCTGCTGGTCGCGCTGGGCGACGGCCAGCTGCTCAACTTCCGCGTGGACGCCGCCACCGGCGCGCTGAGCGAGCGCAAGAAGCTGGCGCTCGGCACCAAGCCGGCCGAGCTGCGCGCGTTCCGCTCTAAGCGCGCGCCCGCCCCCCCTGCGGCCGACCCGGCCTGTGCCTGCGGCTGGCACCGGCACGGCTGTGCCCTTGCAGATGGGCCGGCGGCGCCCGCCGCATGAGCTGCTTCAAGCGGGGCGCGCAGCGCCTCGGCCCGGGCGCGCCCGGCTCCCCGGCACCCGTGCAGCCCGGGGCGCTGGCTTGCTTGGCCCCGGGTTATGCCTGGCGCCCGAGCTTGCGTCACGCTGCCGCCGCGGGCGCGTGCGGCGGGCCCGCCGCCGGTGGCGCCGCAGCTGGCGAGGCTGATACGCGCGCGTGTGCGCGCGCGCAGCGGCGCGTCGCACGTGTTTGCCGCCTCCGACCGCCCGACCATCATCTACTCCTCCAACCGCAAGCTGCTCTACTCCAACCTGAACGAGAATGAGGCGCGCGCTCTGTGTGCCCGCCCGCCCGCACGCGCGGCGAGGCAGCCGCGCTCAGAGCGCTGCTGGACAGGGGCGGCGTGCTCGCGCACGCGTGCTCGCGCCGCACCGGACACGTCACGGCGGCATGGATCCCGCGTGGGAGCGCAGAGCGCGCGCTGAATGGCAGCTGTGGCAGCTGCCGCGCCTGCCGTGCAGCTCTGCGAGGCGCGGCCACGTATGCACAAGAGCCCTACGAGCGCGCCCGCGGCCAGGTGAACTTTGTGGCGCCGTTCAATTCGGCGGCCTTCCCGGACGCGCTGGCTATCGCAAAGGAGGGCGTGCTGACCATCGGCAGCATCGACGAGATCCAGAAGCTGCACATCCGCACCGTGCCGCTCGGCGAGCAGCCGCGGCGGCTGGCGCACCAGGAGGCCACGCGCACGTTCGCCGTCGCCACCGCGCCCTGCGTGGGTGCGCGGGGGCCGGGCCGCCGTGCGATGTCGGGGCGTTCCGCGTGTTTTTGCCCTGGCTCCCTCCGGCGCCACACGTGTGCGCCACGCTCGTCGACTGCTGGGTAGGGGGCAGCGCGAGGGTGTAAGACCCTACCCTATCGCAGCCTCAGCCCTGTTGCAGCCTCAGCCTGACAGGCAGCCCTCCCGCTCGCGCGCGTCCCGACACACTGCACTGCCCACAAGGCGCCCGCTGGTGACCCGGAGACTCTGCGCTGACCTGCTCTCGGTCGCCGCGCGCGCCGCGCGCAGACGACTCCGGCCCGGACAGCGTGCTGCTGCTGGACGACCAGACGTTCGAGGTGATGGACCGCATGACGCTCGACGCCACCGAGGTGCGCGCCCTGGCGCCCGCCTGTGCCGCTGCGCATTCTGTCTTGCTATCCCGGCGCGTCCCCGCTGCCGCGCGACCCCGGAACACCAGCCGCAGTGCGCGCGAGCGCCTGCCGACTCTGCCGGCCTTGCCCGCTTTGCAGCGCGCGCGCCCTGCAGCGCACATGGGCGTGTGCCTGCCAGGCGGTGCTGCCATGGCTTTGTGTCAAGTGCCTGGGCTGGCAGAGTGCCCAAGCATGTGACATGCAAGGCGCGCGAGCGCCCTGCCGCTGCTCAGCCAGCCTCGCGCCGTGACCTCGCGCTCGCGCGCGCGGCGCAGATGGCCTGCAGCGTCACCAGCGGGCAGTTTGCGGGCGACGCGGCGGCCTACTACGTGCTGGGCACCGCCTTTGTGCTCCCTGAAGAGCGGGAGCCCAGCAGGGTGCGCACGCGCTGGCTCACAACAAGTGCTATATTCGTGGTGACCTGGGCATGTGCCTGGCCTGGCCGTGATGCTCTTGACTGCTGCGCCAGCTGCACCCCCGCCCGCTGCCCAGCATCCAGCCAGCAACGGCGCAGGGGCACCTCGCAGCACGATGCTGCGCATGCTGTGCACCACGCATTCCCTGTCGGCGCCGTCGCTGCATCATGAGGCTCATGCGATGCCGCATCAGGTGGCAGCTGCCGATGGGGCATGCAGCGTGGGGCACGGGCCCCCTCGAGCGGCGCGCGCTGCGCAGCCGGGCGGCAGGCCGCGCGGCGGAAGCAGGCGCAATCGGACGGTACGTGAGCCACTTGACGCGCGCTGACGCGCGCGCGCGGGGGCCGCGCAGGGGCGCCTGCTGATGCTGCAGGCGCGCGACGGCCGCCTGCACCTCGTCGCGGAGAAGGAGGTGCCGGGCGCCGTGTAC
>JAABUO010009521.1_pt1 | contig 10858 bp, 15 predicted proteins | sample 5559291 | NCBI WGS metagenome assembly JAABUO01 (sample SAMN10711878, study PRJNA513372) | rock metagenome | isolation source: Antarctica rocks | place: Antarctica: Victoria Land, Finger Mt sud
TGTGCACATGAATGCAGCATTAAGAGTTACGCTTGGCACACCTATCGTCTGATTGTGCATTCAAATCTCCTGTAATTCAAAACCAATATGCCAGCAACAGAAGGAGCAACCCCGGCCAGCAAAGATGTTAGCCTCTCCCTGCTTCTGCGCCTCTGTGACATGCTACGTACCATGTATACACACTGATCAGCAACATGCCTGGAGACTGCATGTTTCGTGCACACAGCCGCAATGTCAAACTCTGGAGGCAGGTAATTCGATATCACACAGACATGCACGTATATACTGCATCAGCAACACATTCAGCCAGCACCTTATGGTTTCAAGCACACCACAGGCAAAGCAGCTGCTGCAGTTTAAACACCACAATCAATGCCACAAATGCAGAGATCCCTGACCTCAATGACTGCAACATACGCACAGCAAGACACCAAACATGCGATTCAACACCTTTACATGATCCTCCATATAGATGTGAACCAGCAACAGACACTGGCTGCCTACAGTGTCAATACCAAATACATGTCTAGAGTCGTGATGATTTGAACTAATCTGAGCGCATCAAAATGTCAGTCATCCGCCAAGTCATGTCAGCCTGCAACCACCAGCCAGCATATACACACTTTCAGTGCCGTGGTCAACATCTAGTTGGCACATGCACACATGCCATGCATAACTTGAACGTTCTGAAGAAAAAAATGTATCTGCCATATGCAATCGTGGCCACTCATTGGCCTTTGCCATCAGAATACCACTGAATGCCAACAAGAAAACACAGTGTCACCATGCTTATGACAGCTTACAGACATGCCATCTGAACATTTGGACACCTGAACATTTGGACACCCAGAGGGCAGAATCATACCTGCCCCAAAAGAGCCCTCGGCTTGCCTTCATGCCGGCTAACCAAATTTGTTTCACTGGACTCGACCAAGCTGGCTGGCAATGGCCACCCTAGCAGCTTGGTTAGACACCAGGCAAGTATGGGACAAAGGCTGACCAGTGACTGGAGACATGCGGCTGTGAGTCAGCCAATCCTGAATGGCGCTTCTCTCCTAGGTGTGCCCATCTGCAGCAATGGTTGGCTCCACCATGGTGGCCTGCACACCAGCCACCACAGCATTGAGTACTTGCTAACCAAATCAGGATTTTGAGCGCTTTCTGAACCAGATCATTGAGTACTACGTTCTGAGAAAACACCAGATCAAAGAATACTTGCTTAGCAAACACCACGGTTTTGAGTACTTGCCAAACAAACATTAGAACACTATGCCCTGCCTGAACATAGTAATTGCATTGCTGCAGGACGCTGTTCACAGGACTGAGCCTATAAGGCCAACAGGATAGCAAGTGTGCAGCACATGTGCAGCAGAACCCAATTGGGTATCCACTCAACGTCACAGCCAGCTACCCAAGCATTGCATTGCTGCTGCACAGCAGCAGTACTACAGATGAATGCCTGTCTGTCAGGAATGGCAATAACATGGCTCACCTTGGTGAGTGGACAGCAGAAGAGCTGCTGCAGAAAGTCAGCATCTGTATGACCCTTGTTGGCAGCTTGGTCACAGGATGGCAAATGCAGGGCTGCCAGCTCTACTGCCACAGCCTTGGCATCATTGTTTTGTTGCGCTGCAGCAGCACCCAACGCAGACAAGACTGACAAACTGGTGCCCCCAGCTTCATCAAGCTGCTGCTGCTGCTGCTGCTGGTCAAGATCATGTGCTTGGGGACCCTCCTGAGCTTGATGCTGACCAGCTGAGGAGGATAGCTCAGACAAGTACATGCTGAGCTGAGCGGATTCTGCTGCAGACGGCTGAGCATCATCTGATGGAATGCAAGCATCATGGGACTCTGCAACAGAAGCAGATGGCTCTGGCTGGGCCTGCTTCTTGGCCTTCAGCTTCTGTCTCAGCTTCTTGGCCTTCTTGGCGGCTGCTTTGGCTGCTGCCTGCTCCTCTTCTGCCACCAGCTCAGCAGCTGCTGCTGAGGCAGAGTCATGAGCTGGTGCAACCTCCTGAAGCAAACCATCCTTGGCGGGTTTGAGCTGTGCTGCAGTTCTGAGCTGCTGAGTGCGAGAGCGCAGCTACAGTCACATGTGGCATCCGTGGACATGAACACAGTGTGAGAGATTAGCACCAAAGGAATGAAAGTTTGCATGAGGCAGTACCATTGTCAAAGTCACTGCTCCAGCACTTGTGGACATCAGTGCCCGGAACAGGCAGCAGGCATCATTTGGGCAGAGGTAATCAGTGCAGCTGTCAGCGCAGCAACCAGGCAGTCCTTGTCTAGTGACACTGCATGTTTCAGCTCTTATTGCTCTTCAGCCAGTGATACTAGGCAGCAACTTTGTTCAACACGCTACAGGCGCAACTCACCAGTAAGTAGGCAAAGATCAGCACAATGTCTTCGAGAGTCTTTTCGGGCAGGCCCCTGGCACGGACGATGCTGCAAATGTTGTCCTTCAGCTCCAGCTGTGCTTGCCTGTCACCACTTCGCTGAGCTTCTGAGAAGATGTCTTCCCAGCCAAGCTTCCTCCACATGCATGTCATGCCGGGCACCACCCGCTCTGCAGTGCCAGTGCATCAACTTCACCGTCACTCATACTACTGTCAAACACATGTGACTTTCACTAGGGTCACGTACGAAAAGCCCTGAGCAGCTGCCTGTATTTGGTTCTGTTTTGACACAGTTGAGTGTCTTTGGACAATGGGCAGGAAGCAGCCAAAGCTGAGCATTACGAACTGGTGCAAGTCTGCAGCCAACGCCTTTTGGAGAGAGCAATGCAAATGCACAAGTTCTGCTCACAGCACGCAGTCTGTTGCACACCATGGCCACTTTGAGAAAAGGTATTGATATGCATCTCAGCACATGCCACTCATCCTTCATTTATTCAACTTGCACAGGCTGCAGCATAGGAGGTTGCTGATGGAATTGTGCCTCTGCATGCACCCCAAACACATAACTAGTCTCCTTCAGCGCAACTTCACATAGATGGGGTTTCTCTTTCAGCACAAGCCCAGACACATGGACCTCTCTTTCGAGCATAAGTCCAACCAGATGGATTCCCCTTTCAGCACAAGCCCCAACAGATGGACCTCTCTTCCAGCATGACTCCAACCATATGGGTTTCCTTTTCAGCACAAGCCAGACATATGGACTTCTCTTTCAGCAGGAGTTCAAACACTCTGGGGAGGCGCATGTTTTCCACAAAACCTTACAAGAGAGAGGCTTCTAACACATTGCCTACCCTACATGTCTGATGCATGCACTTCCAGATTGAGATGACAGCAACAGCCTCACCTACAAAATCCTTGATGTTTGCCTCAATCAGCTTGAAGTGCAGAGGGAGTTTGGCAGGTACCGGCCGCCCACGCATCTCGTGGTATGAGGCACGGGACACCTCCTTAGCAACAGCAGCCGCCACAACCTTTGAGTTCAGTTGCTGTTGGAACTCCTGCTGTGGATTCCTCTCACGCCTTGAAGCTGAGAGAGCAACCGAATGGATCATCCTGATCTCTTGATGCCTCTGGCGAAGGGTTGAAATCAGCAATGCAAGGTACTGCATAAGGGCTTGGGCCACTCTTGCTGGCGATTCCATGCTGAAAGCAGGCAAGTCAGGGTCTGGCCGCATGCGAGCTGCAGAACAAACATCAGGAACTGTTGTCAGGGCTTTGAGTTGCTTTGTGAATACCAGCAGAGTGACATCTGACGTCTGGGCGCAGGCGAGCTGCAGAGCAAGCATCAGTGTTGGTTGTTGGCACCTGAAGTTGCTTCAACATTGTTGCAGAAACTGAGCTGATGCTGCAACCTAATTGTTGTGCCAACGCATATACACGTCACAATAGGCACCAAGTCAGTATCCACTGCTGACAACGACATGTTACTACGTTTTGCAATGCACATGTAGCTCTGCAAGATAGTCCTTCCAGGCAAGATGCTGGGGCGATCATCAGATGGCAAAGCACACAATCGACAGTCAACAAACAAGTTTTCACCTGCCAACTCAATGCAAGGCAGCATGTGAAGCATAAGTGCTGCTTGCTGCGTTCCTTCAGTAGACTTGTCTAGGAGCTGGCCCGCGCTCAGCACCAGATAGTGCAGCCAGGGTGCATACACCAGCTGCCCAAAGTCATGGTCTGGACTAAGGCATGGCAAGAGACACTGCAGCATCAATGTATGTACAATTCGTGGTGACGCATCTATAAGCCCAACATGAGGAAAACGATGCTGATCATGTGAGCCGGACTCAGCTGGTGTGTCTGACTCTGAGGCAACCTCAAAGGGAGGTGCCTTTGGTGGTGACACTGTAGCGGAAATTGCCGTTTGAGTTTGCTTCCCAGGTGATGTTGGGGTTGATGATGGTGCAGCTGCCTTTGTAGGTGGGTCTGAGACTGTGGGTGAAGCTGAGGCAGATGCTGAGGCAGGTGCTGAGGCAGACGCTGAGGCTGAAGCTGAGGTTGAGGCAATGTTGGCAGCTGTTTGAGCTGATGGCAAAGCTGGTGCTGCTGCATCAGGCAAGTGGGGAAGCGCATGTGGGTTTGCTGCACTGATCAGTTTCAAAAGCACCTCAGCCTGCTCCTGTATATCACAAAAGTTTGGCATTGCGTTGCAGGTGCATGGTAGGGCAATTATTGTGGAGGCATCATGCAAGTAACAAAGATGATGTTGGTATGATGCAGCTGCATTCACCTTGCTCCTGTACATCAAGACAGAGGTTTGACATTGAGTGGCAGGTGCATGATAGGACCTTTCAATGTGGCGGCCTGAGCTCAATGCAAAAGGTAAAACTGGAAGGCTCAACAGGCTGTTCTCTGAGCAGCAGAATGATTGTTATACATGCGCAGGCTTGAGTGTAGGCATTCACTGCAAAAGCAAATAGAACAAAACCTGGCAGCATCTTCAGGCTGATAAGGCTTTCAGTGTGGAGGCTTAGATATAGGCAGTTACCACAACAGCTCAGTGGCCCAGCAGGCATGTCAGGTTGGTCTCCACACAGCAGAACAAAGGCAAAAAGCAACATCACAAGTGAGCGGCCTGACCTGAGTAGCATTGCCAGTGCAGTCAAAGGAGTGACGCTCTGCCAGCTGTGTGAACAGTAGGCCCCCCAGCACCAGCTGCAACTTCAGTCCCCGCTGGTCTGAGGCCTCCCAAAGCTTGACAAGACTCAGCCCCACATCACGCTCCACGCCCTGCACTTTCATGCCACTCAAGTGTGAAAGTATTGTGTATTCTCAGGTGTAGTCAGCTAATGGTTCACTCACTAAAACAGTTTGTCAGGGTCAAACAAGCAAAGCAAACAGTCTGCTGCTGATGATCGATGACCAGGTCATTGCAGTGTTTGGTGCAACATAGGGCAAGAATCACCAGCAGATTCAGCACAAGCGCCAGCCAATTCTTCAGGAGAAAATTGAGTCCCAGAACAGCACTTGCAAACATGCCTGCTGCACGACACTCCACTTGATGCCCTTGACATTGCGTTCTGCATCAACTTTTCCGAAAGCAGATGAAACATGACGCCAGAGCATTGTGCGATGATGCTAACCTGTTGCACTGAGCTGTTCTGCAATGGCTGCTGCTTGAGCAGATGTGCCATTCGCTGCAGCACTCGAGCCAGGCTAACGCATTTAGACAAGTCCCATGGCAGTGGTGCCTGCATGCATTTGCAGTAATGTTTGTGGCCTGTCTCAGCAAAGCTGCCAGGATATGTGCCTATGATGACGACTAATCATTCAGCTTGGCTATTTTTATCACTTTTGTTGTCATTCTTACTGTCATTGTTACTGCTACTGCCGCTGCCGTCAACGTCCAGTTCTGGTTATGGTTTTTGTCATTAAAAATTATTGTTATTGTTGTCGTCAGTTTTGTACTATTGATGTCATTAACACAACTTTTGTGATGGTTGACAATTTCACTGTCACTATTACCAGTGTATCAATGCATTTGTTGTTACTGTTGTCACCATTATCATCACCACTTTAGTTCATCAAGAAGGCGGGAAAACGCTTTTCGAAGCTGTTCTAAATGAAAGCACGAGCACGTTGGAGTGCTACTCACCGCCGAGTAACTCAGTGCAGCAGAATGTGCATTTACAAAACCCAATAGCAAGCAATTTGAGATTGAGTCAACAGCAACACCCAGATTGTTGATGATGCTGTGCAACGCACAGAAAAGAATGCAACATGCGGAGATGACACACGATGGATGAAGAGGAGCCCCACCAGAACAGCTTCTTGGATGTGGCTGCAAATCATGATCAGCGTGCCTTGAAACACAAGCCTGCTGCCTGCTTCTGCACCTCTGGCAGCAGGTTCTTTGGCTTTGGCACTTGACTCCCAGGCTTTGCTGGCAGCCAGATCCCAATGTTTGGTAGCCAGGCGTGCCAAGCAAGCTCCAAAGGTGAGTTGTGCAGAGGGCAGCAAGGCAGACATCACGTCCTGGAAGGTTTGTGAGTCAACCGTGTCGCTCTCTAGCAGCTTCTGACAGTAGGTGTCGTGGGAGAACATGGCATGCAAGACTTCCACTGCTGGCCCTTCCACCAGAGAGCTCCAGGTGCTGTCAATGCTGTCTGCAACACAGAGCACAATGTGACTGCAGTTACAGGTGGCCTGTCTCAATGCTTTGTAACGTAGCTGTGCATACTGCTCGCTGATTGCAAGCACAGAGCTTCATGCCACTGGCTTGAAATCACCAGGCACAAAGACAGGTGCAGATCATCAATGTAGATGTGCCTGCGACTGGGACAATGCAGAGAAGAAGACCACAAGGAAGGTTCACTCCTCTGGTTTGGTCTCACCTACAACGAGCTGCCAGGCGAGTGCTGCTTGCTGTGGCTTGACTACATCTTCAGCAGTTTCTGCCGCAGCTTGCTTGTTAGCTAACAGCTCCTCATGATCAATTGCGAGGCGCAGAAACATAGGGACCAAGATGCTGAAAGTGAGGTCCTTTGCAGTGTCCCCTCGGGAAGACCAGTCATGAATGAGGGGATGAAGACCCCTGCTGATAAATCCCCCAACGCATATGTTGGGATCCAGCATATGACCTGCGACAGCATTGACACCTTGCCCAATAAGCACATGCAGGTCTCATGTGTTGATCGGTTGCAGCACCTTGGCATGGAAGTGCAATGAAGCGGCATGCATGCTGGAAGGCATGTATCTTCTCAACTTTCATGTGATAATTTGGAGGCTGTGACATACTGCTATGGGTAAGCAGAAGGGAATATGTAAGGTCACATCTTTCACCAGCTCAGGCAACACATCGTGGACACGTTGCTGGCTGCTGTTTCAAAGGTGCCCAAAGTGCAGTAAGCTCACCTGCCAGGCAACAATGCAGCAGCCGCAACAAAGCTTCTCCTACTGTTTGTTGGGCAGCTGTGCAGAGTTGGAAGTTTTGGGTGGCGCTGCTGAAAGGATTTGGAGTTTCTGTTGTAAGCTTCTGCAGCTGCTCAGGCTTGCTGATCCAGTGCAGAGTGGACAGAGCTCTCAGCGCTATGGCTGACTTGTGCTGCCACTCTGCAGCTGTGGGTGTCGCCCAAAGTTCTGGTGTCATGCTTGGCCAACCAGGCCATGCATTTGCATGTGTGGCCTCTTGAGCTCTGATGTCTGCATCTTGGCTGTGCGTTTCCAATGTGTTTGAAGCCTGAGCAGGCGAGCTGGAGGAGTGATCAAGGACTGTGTTGCCCGACTGCGCAGTAAAGGCTTTGACCAAGTCGACCAGAAGCTGTGCAACCTGAGCCATGAACTGCATCTGGGGAACCAGCTCTGGATCTTCACTCTCAACAATGATATTGGTAGGCTCAAACGGCCCCCAGGCTGCCTGCACAAGGACACTATTGAACAGCACGGTATCAATTGATATTGTGCTGGTTACTTCTTCTGCAATGGCAACAGACTTGGCAAGCATATGGCTATGAATCCGAGCACTTGGACACAGCTGCATGCATGACCTGGACAGCATGCTGCACAATTCACATGCCACAATCCTATACAATGATGTTCATCTCCAGCCCTACAAAGTGATCCCAAGAAGACCAGAGGCAGCACACCTTCTTGCATACCATCTGTAGAGGTCTCTACAGGGCATATTACAGGACATAGAAGGCCAGAAATCCTCCTGAACCCTTGCAAGTGCAGCAAGGTAGCGATGTTGTCTGCGGTATCAATGCTGGGTAAGGCTTTGGAGGACACCAAGCACTGCAACACCAGGAACGCATTCCTGACTTTGTCCCTTTTCCCTTCCCCATTGTAGTTCAAGGCGGCCAGAGCCACTACCAAGGTCCCTACAGAAATATGTGTCATACCAGCGCGAAGCAGCAACTAAGCCTCAAGGTTGCGTACAGCATGCAGGTGTGATTGTTACAATAGGTCGTGAGGCTCTGCAAACACGCAGAGCACATCATTGCTGTGCACACATCTGATCACCTTGGGCGACCAGTACACTTACAGCCCTCAAGGCACAGCTTGCAAAGACCGGACAGGAAACTGCATGTGGAGCAAAAGCTCTCACCTTTGCTCTTGAAAACGGCAGCAAGACGCTGCGCCTTTTCAGAGTCTATCACATCTGAGGTCTCAAGCAACACCGCTTGGATCAGGCGACAGCAGATGTCAGCATGAATGGTGGGCTGCAGGATGTGCTGACGCAAGGTCGTGCACAGCAATGCTGCCAAGGGAACAGAGACATCGCGTTCCGTCTCCATCTCATGCTGTGAGGAAGCTGAAGCTGGGTTCCTTGCTGGCCCAGAGTGCAGACCAGTGCGGTCAGCTTCTGCTTCTACATATGAGTGTAGCTCAACCTCCAGCTTCTCTAAGATTTGCCACAGTACCTCTTTTGCTACATCTGCACTGGAAGATTTGGCTTCCACTGCTGACATGAACGTCACCAGCTTGAGGAGCAGCAGCGTGCTTTGCAGCAGCACAACTCGGCATTCATGATGTGCAGCATGATTGCGGGTTAGCTCTCTGTCCTTTGGAGCTTCATCAATGCTGTTGTTGCTGCTGAGCCTTTGCAGGAACTCCAGTTGACGCTCAGGACAATCGCATGACAGCAAGAAGCCACTTTGGCTCAGGAGAACCTGAGTGAGTTGTAACAAGGGCCTGACTGCATCTTGCACAGCTGGCAGGTACGTTGCATGCGTGGTTCCGAGGCGCCTGCTGTCAAACATGGCAACTGATGGTTTGGCTTCCTGTATTGCAGCTGCTATCTGCAAAGGTGAAGGCTGTCCTTCTTGCCTCCTGTAGGCCATGACAAACTGCCCTGTGGCACCCTCCCAAATACCTGCCAGATATGCAACATTGGCGCCTGAAAGATTGGCCTGGTGATAGGCCTGCCAAATGTGTAAGGCAGCAGATGGCCTCAAGGTGGCTTCAAGGCATACAGTGCCTGTGGAACTGCCTGGGAACTGCAACAAACAAACCATTTGCAGATCGGCGATGGTTGAATGCTGACGTGCTCGCGTGTGGCCAGCAGTACACCAACTAGACAAAAAGAACTTTGGTAGACCTCGTGCAGCATTTTTTTCAAATCGACACTTTGGCCGTCGCATAATAGCTGACAGTCCTGCTCTGAAAGACTGTATTGCTTGCAGAATCGCTTAAAGACAGAGCTTGCCAATGTAGTTGGCAACAGACCAATGTCCAGGTGTACTCCTGGGGATCCCTGCACGCGCAGTCAGAATGATCGGCACAGAGAAGGCATGCACAGATCACGACTCCTGGTTGGACATTCCACAAACAAACTCACCTTGCAACTAACCGTAAGTTGGATAGTCATGAGGGACGATGAGCGGAAGTATGCCGGGAACCAGGCCCCTGACACCAACCGCTCGCGAGTCTCATCACAGAAACAACCCGACGTAACGCCTGCAAAGTCACCATCATTGCCTCTGCAAATAGAGCCTTTGTGATCAGAGGTGTTAGCTGGCTAAAGCATTGCATTCTCTCTCTCTCGCTGTCCAACTGTCGCACAGATTCTGTTGTGGTGCCCGCTTTCACTCACATGTGCATGCCATTACGCAGAATCAATCCAACATTGAAAGGAAGCGCCTGTCAATGGTTAGCTGCATCTATACTGCACTTTCAAGTTGACAACAATGTATGTACCGGTAATCTGCAATCATATCTCAAACCACATCAGGATGGATTAAAAATTATAAGTATGTTGGTGTTTTGAGGTTTCAGCTTGTCTGTTGTTGTGTAGTCTGCGCCATGTCGCATTCCAAAAGAGATGGCATTTGCTTTCACAGCAAAGTGCAGCGGGTCAAAACGCTGTGCAATTGTGCTCAAGGTTTCTTTTTGCTTGAGTCACTCACTGAGTCTGGGCTTATAAGTACCAATTAGGACACAGTATATCTTGCATTGAATGACAACCAACGTGTCGTTTTTATATATTTTTGCTCAGCTTCTCATGAGCCTATACACATTTGCAGATGATGCCTTTGGAATGTGCAGACAAAGAATTCAACGTGTTGTAAAGTTCCTTGTATAACCATGGCAGCACTGTAAAACAGGTGACTCCCGGGGCTGATCTTGAAAACAGCATCAAGTACACATTGTACAATAGTGGTGATCATCATGACCTTAAATGTCAGCACACAAAGGTCACAATGCGTTTGGCATTCTATTAATGATGTGTTGTCAAGACATGATGATTACATATAACATAGAATCTCAAAGGCCAACATGGCTGCTTCACGGATCATCAATTAGCTAATTGGTTAAAAACACTCAACCGGTGCACTTCAAGCAAAACATCAGGGGGCACAGCGGCTGCTACAGAAACTGTCAAAAAATGCATTCAGTCAGAGATTTTTTTGAGCAATCACTAAACAGATAGTCAAAGTCAGTTCTTGGTTTTGTCAGCA
>JAABUO010009523.1_pt1 | contig 10856 bp, 11 predicted proteins | sample 5559291 | NCBI WGS metagenome assembly JAABUO01 (sample SAMN10711878, study PRJNA513372) | rock metagenome | isolation source: Antarctica rocks | place: Antarctica: Victoria Land, Finger Mt sud
TCCACGCCCTGCGCCACTCGGCGGGGACCCGGATGTATAGCCAAACCGGTCGGCTAGAGGACGCGCAGCGCCATTTAGGGCACAGCAACATCAGCACCACGCAGGTCTATGCGGCGTGGTCCGATGAGCGCGTGAAGACGGCCCTGAGCTCGTGGTAGCGCGCGAGCGCCGACGAGAACGCAGTAAGGCACGAAAGCATTGAGGGTATGACGAGCGATACAGGTGGCGCGCCTATCAGTGACGATGATATGAGCGAAGCCGAAGAGGGCAGCGCCGCAGGCGCACCCACTCCCATTCGGCCGCGCGAGATCGCATTGACGCCAGCCGAGTGGAACGCTATCCCATACGATGACAATGATGAAACGCCCCGCCCGGTCCCGGAAGGCTTACCCCTCGGAGCACGCTCGATCTACGACTACCTCAGCGTCCTCGAAAAAGTCGCCCCCGAGCTGCACGCCATCGAAACGCACCTATTGATGGATAGGTGGACAATGCGTGACGTGGCTGCCAGCCGTGACGTGGCGCCCTCAACGGTAACACGGTGGCGCGCGGAAGCGCATAAGGTCTACCGCACATGGGAAACGGACATGGCGGGGCAGTGGCTCCCTCCCAACGCCCTCACCCGCGAGGTCTACCTACTGTGGCGCCAAGGAGTAAGCGCGGCATCTATCACCACCCGCCTAAATGTGCCCCACAGAGAAGTGCGACGAATGATCAAAGCCTTTGAGAAAAACGACAGCACATGGCCAGCGCAAGGCATGTCTACACAGCCACAGCGCCCTGTGCCTTTACAGCCACAGGACGGGTCTGCGGCCGTCATCGACGCGACCGTCAGAGCACACGATGCCGCAGTGGCTGAGGAGGATGACGAACGAGCCGAAAACGGGTTAAAGCCCCGCACGCGCACCAGAGAGATATCCTTATCCCTCGCCCTTTCGGCTGCCCTTCCTGACGGTGATGGGGACGACGATGGCGAGCACGACGACGATCCCGACAGGTATTCCCGCCGCAGCAAGGGTAAAACGAACTACGATTATCTGTACTACTTGGAGCAAGTCGATCACATCATGGTGCCGATTGAGACGCGCATCCGCGTCGACGGCGAGACGGCGGATGCAGTGGCGCTTGATCTCCACTGGGACCCGTCTACCTTGAGCCGCCGCCGCAACCGTGCCTCCGCCAGGGTAGACCAATGGCTCCAGCAGTCCAGCTTTAACCGCGAGCGGGCGATCTGCCAACAATCCTACGTGCTATGGCAACAGGGTCTCGACGACGGCGACATCGCGCGCCGCTTAAACTACCCAACACCAGAGGTGCGCGACATCCTGGGTTACATGAAACGGACATATAGCCATGCGATGCCGCGCTACCATTCGGGGCAAACAGGAGCACAGGAGAACCCGTTGGCGGCACAAGAGCGGGCGAGGAGTAGCAGAGCACGCCGTCAACGCGGGCCGTACCAAAAAGGCGAACAGACGAAAGAGCGCGTCTACAGAGCCATCGTTGACCTGATGGCTCTCTCTGGTGAACCGCCATCAAAGCGAAAGATTCAGGCCGAAGTGGGCGCCCGATCGAACATTGACTATCCGTTGGGTCAACTGAAGGCCGAAGGACGCATCCGCGTAGCGGAGGGCGGCCAGGGCTACCAACCCGTTACCCAAAACGTAGGGTATCGGCCAAATTTGGAACGCAAAATGTAGTGCATCGCGCGCCAGTGGCAACGCGTCAAAGGCGGCCGCAGGGGTGGCCAAATTTCAGATGCAACGTTGGCGCCTATAGTAGAGGGGGAAAATCCCCCGCAGCCCGTCACCTTCGCGGTGACGGGCTTTTTCATTGGCAGGAGGTCCGCATGAAGTCCACCATGACGCCTCACCTTCGCGTGGTGAAGCCCAATCTGGATCGACAACTCATCGTGCCCGTGTCGGCGCCGATGCTGCGCGCACTCCGCGCAGAAGCACGGCACTATGGCTACTCCAGCCTCGCCGCGTTTATCCGCGACTTCAAGCTGGGCATGACTCGCCACGGAGAGGGGGACGATATCGCCTCGTAGCACACTGACCACCTACGCCCCCCACCCTAACGCAGCGACCACTCAGTGGCGCTGCTTTTTTGTTGTCCGGCGCCCCTACGTGGATAAAACATTTACGTGGATAAAACATTATGGAGCACTCGTAAGTCTGTATACTGTAGCTAGCTAAGACGCGACGGCGCCACGGCAGTAGGGCGACTGCGCCACGGTGCCACGAACCGTCTTAGGGGAGCTACAGTTGTGGACCAGACAAAGACTATAGGCCGGCCGTCAAAAGGTGATGGCAAGCGATCGCATCGCATTGCCGTCTACTTGAACAGCGACGAGCTGGCCCTCGTGAACCATGAGGTAGAAGCCAGCGGGCTCACGCTCGCGGTACTTCTCCGCATGCGTGCGCTGGAATCGATAAGGAGGAGCCGAAGCCTCGACGACCCACTATAAAAAGTAGTGGCGTCGCTGGGGTCCGCTACCACACGATCCCAACGACGCCTACCATACTGACGACAGAGGAGCCAACATGAACAGTCCTGCTACCGCTCTATCCATTTTACCATACGAGGGGGCGTAAATGGTTGCGCCTGCCTTCAATGACACCGCCCCAGGTCCGCGCCCCCAAGCTCTGTGCGTGCGACGGGATGGCATCTCGCACGAACTGGCTAGACGAAAGCGATGGCTTGTCTGGCGGTATGAGATCAATAAAGATGGCGCCAAGTGGACGAAGGTTCCGTACGATGCGCACACAGACCAGCATGGCTCCTCAACGAACGCCGATACGTGGGCAACAATCGACGTGGCTTATCAGCGATATCTCTCTGGGGGCTATGACGGCATCGGCTTCGCTATCGACCCCGAGGACGGCATCGTAGGCATCGACATTGACCACTGCATTGATCCAAATGGGGGCATAACTGACCATGCCCTTGGTCTCGTCTCTCGGTTTAACTCTTACACTGAACGCAGCCCTGGCAACCACGGCCTGCGCATCTTTGTATTCGGACGCGTGACTACTGGTGGTCGTGGAGGCCATCGACGCAACGGCATTGAGGTCTATCCGCGGGGACAGTACCTGACCTGCACGGGGCACGGGCTGGAAGGGTTCAATGAAGCTGTTGCTACGGCGCCTAATGGCACGCTACAGGATCTTTGGGACAGCCTTAACCCTCCTAAGCGCACAGAAACACCTCCATATCGAGGAGCGGAAGATCCGTCTACGGACGACCTCTCGTTGCTCAACCTCGCCCGGAACGCTAAGAACGGCCACAAGTTCGAGCGATTGTGGAGTGGGGACACGTCCGATTACGGAGGCAACGATAGCGAGGCTGACATGGGGCTATGCGCTCGTCTGGCGTTTTGGACGCAAGGTGATAGCGCACGCATGGATAGGCTATTCCGTGCGTCTGGCCTTATGCGAAAGAAGTGGGACGAGGCGCGGGCGGACGGCACCTATGGGTCCGTAACCATCGAGAAGGCCATAGCCAACTGCACCGAGTTTTACAAGCCGCGGTTGCGTGTTGTAGGCAATGATCGGTCATCCAATCGAGACGGCGATTGGGAAAAATCAGCGCCGCACATGGATGAGGAAGCGCGTTCGAGCGGCGTGCGCGTGTGCCTTGCTGACGTTGCGGCCGAAGAAGTGACGTGGCTATGGCCGGGACGCATTCCCTTTGGCAAGGTGACACTACTCGTGGGTGATCCAGGGCTTGGGAAAAGCTTCGTCTCGCTCTACCTTGCTAGTCGCCTATCAACGGGTAGCCCCTTGCAAGGCGAAACAGAGAAGCCTCCCAAAATCACCACTTTGTTGCTCAGTGCAGAGGACGACCTGGCCGACACCATTCGCCCGCGCCTCAATCAGATGGACGCCGATGTCACACGCATCTTTGCCTTCAAGGGTGTTATCGAGAAGGATAAAGACGAGCGTGACATCGAGCGCATGGTCCGACTGGATACTGACCTCACCGCGCTTGAGCAGCAGGTGGTTGAAACGGGCGCCCGTTTCGTTGTCGTTGATCCTATCAACGCATATATGGGCAAGACAGACGGCAATCAAGATATCGACCTCCGGCGCGTCTTGAATCCACTGGCGATGATAGCATCGCGGCATAAGGTCGCGATTCTAGTCGTTACCCACTCGAACAAACGCAGCGAAGGCAACAAGCTGCATCGCGTTATGGGGTCTCTCGCCTATGTCGGTTTAGCCCGCTCCGTCCTCGCTGTCGGTGCCGACCCGGACGCTCCTGGCCGTTGCAATATGGTCCAGATCAAGAACAACCTCGCCGCCCAGGCGGGGGGGTTAGGGTATCGCATCATCCAGGGAGAGGTCGTCTGGGACAACGACCCTGTATCACTGACCCCGGATACCGTCTTCGACGGCGCCACTGGCGCTCGGGGCAAGCCCGAGGCAGACGAAAAGACCAAATCGGTTGACTTCTTGCGGAACCTTCTGGCCAACGGGGAAGTCTACTCTAAAGATGTCTATGCCGAAGCTGACGCCGTGGGCCTATCCAAGCGCACGGTAGATCGGGCAAAGGTCGAGATGAACGTAAAGATGCGCCGCGAGGGATTCGGAACAGGAGGAAAGTGGTACTGGAGCCTACCAGTACCAGCCGATGACACGGCGTGGCGCGACTACGGTGAGATTTAACCCATCCCCATAGGTTGCCACGGCTCCTTTAGCCTCTAGCCGTGGCAACCTATGGGGATGGGTGGCAACCTATGGGGCTCTGTATCACAACTGATGGCAATGTATGTAAACACGGGGGGGGTCAATGGGCGTGTGGCAACCTATGTAGCCCCCATAGGTTGCCACTTTTACATAGGTTGCCACCGTTTGAGAGTAAAGGAACGGTGGCAACCTATACACTCTTCCGTGTTTGTTCGTTAGGGATTAGGTGCAGTGAATGTCAGCGCGCGCGCTCTTGCAAAGTCTCACCGCCCGTGGCGTAAACCTGTCAGCTAACGACGGCAAGCTCGTTTACGATGCGCCCCCGGGCGTACTGACTGACGCTGATCGTGCCACGCTACGCGATCGGAAGCCAGAACTACTTGCCGTGCTGTCGTCACCGGCCAGCGACGCGGCTAACTCTCAAGTTCCACGGCGCCGTAGACCTAAAGAGCAGTTCAGCCATGACCCGCTACCCATAATGGGGTGCCCCGCGTGCAGCGGGCGTCGCTGGCGCCTGCGCTCGACGCCGCAGACAGGCGGCGCGTGGCTGTGGGTCTGCGCCGCATGCGCCGATGCGGTACAGGCTGCTGCAGAAGATGCGCCACTTCCTGCTGACCTGGCTCAAGAAGCAGGGCATCGATGACGCGCTGATCCAGCCCTACTCGGGGCACGCCAGCCGACAGTCGCTGGAGATCTACTCCCGTCTCGCGATCGGTGAGGCGCAGCAGGAGTATGAGCAGGTCATCGGACGCTTTCCTATCTAGGAGAAGGACGTGAGCACGATTCCATGTCGCTTATGGGGCATCCTCGCACGGGACGCCGCGCGCGCCGCTATCTTACGCCGTGGACCCAGCCAGTGGGTCCAAGTGATCCTCTGGCACACGGACACCGATACATTTGAGTATGGCCAGTGGTTTCACGGGCGGATTCGCGAATACGGCTGTGATCTCTCCCCAGACGGTCGTTGCTCATCTATTGCGCCAGCAAGTACAATGCGCATACGCTGCGCGACACGGAGTACACCTCGACCTGGACCGCCATTAGCAAACCACCCTATCTCACCGCGCTGGCGTTGTGGCCCAAGCGTGAGCTATGGGATGGTGGCGGCTTGTTTGTGGATGCACAGACCGTCAAGCTGAACCACGACCCTGCCTTCGCTACCCCGCATCCTGACCATCAACCCCATGGACTCAAGATCATCACCTGGCCGCTCCCGGAGGGCCAAGTGGTGCGCCACTTCCTGAATGTCGAACAGATGCAACGCGACGGGTGGCAACTGGTAGACGGGGGGACGTGGCCCTCCCACGCGGCGCTCCGACGGCCACGTCGCGTGGACGCGATTCGTCCGACCGTCTGGCAAAAAACACATCCGTCCGGGCACTATCGCCTTCGCCGGACAGTCGTCGCCGATGACTGGGACCATATGGGCGGCTCCAGCGTGGACGTGTTTGCCATCGAAGAGGTAGCTACAAGCCAGCGGACAAGTATTACCGATGCGACGTGGGCCGAGTGGGATCAGCAGGGACGGCTTGTCTTCGTGCGTGCCGGTCAGATTTATGCGTGGCGTCTTGACGACCATCAGGTTGAAGAGACGATGCTCGTCGATCTGAACGGCCAACGCTTTTATCGGTTAGCCGCTCCCGCGTGGGCCCAGGAATGGTAGGCGTGGGATAGTTTCCTGTTCCGTATCAGTAAACCTTCGCTCTTTCTACCCCTAGTTACAAGGAGCCGGGCAGACCGGCACGTTAGGTAGAACCCGCCGACCACTGAGGTCGGCGGGTTCTTTGCATTCAGAGAGGTACACCGATGGAGTTAGGACCAAGGGACGCCCGCGTGCTCCTGTGGGCAGAGGGTAGCCGCATCTACGTGATGTGGCAGAGCGCCGCGCACTGGGACGCCATCCGACGCTCGCTTAAAGAGACATTCCCCCGTCACAGCCAACTCAGCTACGACGCTGGCCGTTACCGCTGGAGCATGCCGCTTATCCAACGCGCTGCGCTGGAGCGGTGGGCGTCGTGGACATTCGCATTTGGCGTCGTGGAGTGGGTCGACGAGGAGCCGGTTAGCTTTTCGCGTCATGCTCGATGCGCGACCAATGGGAGCTCGATCCCCTATCGTAGCCATCAGGCTGAGAGGGCATCATGAGCGACTACACCGCGAATGTAGGCCGGATGCCCTGGCGCTTGCATGAAGATGTCGAGACAGCCATCGGCCCTAAGCTCGCCGACCCGTTTGTCGACCACCTGGATGGGGTGACGCATGCCGACCCTGCCGTGCAGGCCGAGGCCGCTTACACCTGGCTCGCCCAAGCGCACCCCACGCTGCACGCCGCCGTCGTCCTCGTGGAAGGTCGGGGGCTCTCAGAGCGGGAGGCCGGGCGTCGCCTGGGTGTGACGCATCGCACCGTGGGCAAGCGCGTAGACGCCGGGCTGGCGAAAGTGCGCGCACGGTGCCTAAAGGGCGACTCTGCCGCCTAGCCAGTAGGCGTCAAAACGTAACGAATAGGTAGACAACAGGTATCCAATATGGTACTATAACGGTAGACAAGTATACCCTTTAGGGGCGCCGCACTTCATCTGGGGAGTGCGGCGCCCCTTTTTGTGCGGAAAAGGCGGAGGGGCTCAGAGAGATGGCGATAGCAGAAGCCGAGCAGATCGTCGAGCGTCGGCGCGGTCGGCCACCCGGGCTTGCACCGGCGCGACCGTGCCGCATCCAGGTCGCGTACTCGGAGAGTGAGCGCCAGGCGTTAGAGCGTGCGGCGCGGGCGGAGGGTGCCGACTCCCTGGCGCAGTTCATCAGGTTGCGCACGGTCGGGCGTGGGGTGGGCACGTTGCCGCCGGAGGCGTAGCGTCCTCGCTGGCCAGGAGGGAGACGCAGAAGGCGCGCTCGGGCGCGGCGTAGGCCGCGACACAAAAAAGGGCGGGCGTGTGTGAACGGTTCGAAATCACACACGCCCGCCGCTGCGGGAGGAAAACGCGACGAGAGACAACCCGTCACGAGGGCTATGATAGACGGTGGCTGCTCGAAGGGCCATAGCCCGAATGGGCTAGCGTGCCGCAGCCACGGCCATCGCCATCACTGCCGCCCACGCAACGGGCGGCTTTCCTTTTCCCATTTAGTCGTAGAGGAGAGCGCACATGTCAAACACGTATGCCCGGTCCGAGCTTGTAATCCCCGGTGCGTCTGCGGCGCTGCCCGCCGTCGATATCAATGCAGCCCCGCTGGCGCCCACGCCGGTCGCCCCGGATGCGCCCGCGTCTGCGCTGCCCCCGCACCAGGCTCGGCTTCGCGACGGGCGGCTGGTCACGCTGCGCGAGCTCAAGGCCATGGACGAGTTCGCTATCGAGAAGATCTTGCAGGGCGAGGGCATGTCCCTGGAGGGCGTGGGGCAGGCGAGCTACCTGCGGGCCATCGCGCTGGCCAGCATCGCGGAGATCGACGGGCGCGAGGAAGCGCCGCTCAGACACAAGGCGCAGTTCGACCGCTACCTCAACATGTTCTCGGGGCGCGATATGTCCACGATCCTGGACGCCTTCGTGCGCTTCAACGGGGGCGACGATGACGATGCCACTGCCTTTCGACCGGAGCGTTGAGAATCTCCAGCAGCTTCCGGCCTTCCAGGAAGCCGTCGCGTGCGTGCGCGCGGGGCTGTCCTGGACCGAGGCGTCGAGCCTCACGCGCCGCGAGCGCGCCGCCTTCCTGCTGACCTACGCCGACCAGGAAAACGCGTGGCGTCAGTCAGAGGGCCGTGGCGCTGGCGGTGATGAGCGGAACGACGACGATGATGATGATGACGGATAGGCGACGATGAGGGAGAGACGGACATGAACACGGCCTTTGATGTCGCCGTTCGGCTCTCGATGGAAACAAGCGGGTTTGCGTCGGCGGCCTCGATGGCGACGCGCCTTCTGGGCGACCTGGAGGGGAAGGCGGCGGGAGCCGAGGCCACCGTGGCGAAGCTGGCCCGGCGGTTCAACCTGCCCACCGACCAGTTCGTGGCCCAGGCCACGGGCATGGGGCGCTACACGACCGAGATCGAGGCGATGACGGCCGCGCACGCCACGCTGGGGACCGCCATGGGCGGGATCGGCCGCCTGGCTGCCGGCGCGGGCCTCGTGGGGATAGGCGTGGCGGGCATCGGCGTCATGAAGGGCTGGATCGGCGCGGCTGGCACGATGCAAGACGCGCTCGCACAGGTCGGCATCGCCGCACAGGGCACGCAGGCGCAGCTCGACTCGTTGTACACGCAAAGCTTCAAGGTGGCGAACGATACCCAGTACAGCGCGAGCGCCGTCCTGGGTATGGATAAGCTCATGGCCCGCATGAACTTCAACGACCCGAGCGGCAAGCAGACACAGCGACAAGTCATTCACGATGCCATCCCGCAGTTTGCCCGTGCCGCCGAGATCGCCCAGCACTTCCAGGGCACCGGCTACGAAGAGACCATCACCGGATTGGCGCAGCAGGCGCACATGATGGGCGCGTACAGTGGCGCCGCGCTCGCCCGCAACGTCGGCTACTCGACCCAACTCGGCATCGTGTCGCACATGACGGCCCAGCAGCAAGCGAACGCCCTGAGTTACCTGACGCCCTCCATGAAGACGGGGCAGCTCGGCACGCTCGACGCCATGGCCCTGGTCGCCCTCTCCAATCAGACGGGGCTCAACCAGGGACGCGGCGCGTCCAACCTCGGGGCGCTCATGCGCGGGCTGGCCCCCACGGGGGCGCATAAGCACGACACCGCCCTCGCGGCTATTGAGCGATTAGGTGGTGGCAACTTCTACGACGCGAAAGGTGATGCCGTCCCGCTCACGACGGCTCTCGGCATCCTCAACAAGTTTTACGATAACAAGACGGTCACGAACGAGCGGAAAGGAGTTCTTGCACAGCGCGGATTGGGCGTTCAGGGGGCGCGCGCCGCCGCCGTGTTGGGCAGCGACCTCTCCATCAATCAATTTGGTGGCTTGCGCACGCGCATCGCGGCGGGGACGCCGGCCGCGTCGGAAGCGGAGCAGGGGCAACTGAACGCGACGCTGCCAGGGCAATTAGCTACCCTGTCTGGGAATCTCGGATCGCTGTCCGCATTGATGGGCAAGAACCTTCTCCCCGTGGTGACACCGCTCGTGCACGGTATCGTCCAGATGACTGGGGCGCTCGTCGGGTTCCTGGCCCATCATGAGCAGGTCGCCCAGTTCGCCTCGGTCTTCACGTTGGTTGGGTCGTCGGCGGCGATTGTCGTGGGCGGAATCACCGCCCTCTCCGGCGCCCTCACGCTCATGTCCCTGGCCGCGGCCCCTCTCGGGCTGGAACTCCTACCTCTCACGGCGCTTGTCGTGGGGCTAGGCGCCGCAGTGGCGGCCGGCGTGTGGGTGTGGCAAAACTGGGGAAACATCGTGAAATGGGCCGGCGGGGTCCTGTCGGGCGTTGGGCGTCAGGTCGGCGCGTTCCTCGGGTTGGCGGGCGACTTGTTGGGGGTGTTCGGTCAGATTGGCGGGGCGTTGGCGCACGACCTGGGCCTCGATAAGCTTTTCGCGATGCTCATGCGCGTGGAGGGGGCGTGGTTACACTTCCTCGACACGACATTGCACCTAAAGGACGCGCTCCGCTGGGCGGGCAGCGAGCTACAGTCGTTCTTGCGCTGGCTCGGCGTTTTGCACGACGGCCCCAAGAAGAACGCGCACCCGGTGACAGTCCGGCCCGCGGTGGCCCCGAAGCCGGGGTCGGTGCACGCGACGGCGACCCGTGACGGGACGGTGGGTCTGCCGACGACCCTGTATCTGCCGCCAATCGCGGCGAGCAAGGGGCGGGGGAGCGTGCCGGTCCCGCACGGTCTACCAGGGCCGGGACCAGCCGCGCGCGCGCTCCTCGCACGGACGCGGCAGGCGGCGCCGGCGTGGAGCATACCCGTCGCCGTCCCCGCCGTGCCCGGATCATCGCCTGCGCGCCATCCGGCCCACGCCGTGCCACCAGCGCCGCGGCTGCCCATGATCCCCACGCCGCCCCGTCGTGCCGCCGGCATGGTCCCGGCGGCGCGTGGCGCGCAGCACGTCCACCATCACGCCGCGCAGACCGTACACATCGCGCCCAACCTGCACGTCGCGCTGACCATCAATGGCGCGGACCACCACGATCCCAAGACACTCGCGCGGGACGTGAGCGCCCATG
>JAABUO010009524.1_pt1 | contig 10855 bp, 5 predicted proteins | sample 5559291 | NCBI WGS metagenome assembly JAABUO01 (sample SAMN10711878, study PRJNA513372) | rock metagenome | isolation source: Antarctica rocks | place: Antarctica: Victoria Land, Finger Mt sud
CTTTCTGCTGGTCTGGCTGCTGCGGGTGCCGCGTGACACCCAGGACATTTCTGAAGTGCAGGCGACGCTTGCCGACGTGCGCGACGTGTCCCTTTTGCCCTTAAACGATCTGGAAGCCTTGATGCAGCGCCTGACCACCGACATGCGGCTGGTCATGGCCTATTGCCGCATGTCAATGATCTCGAATATAGGGGCCAGTGAAGCCAAGTGCCTCTGGGCGCTGCGCCAGTACGGCGCTCTCTTGATGGATCAAGCGGAACCCGTCGCGCTTGCCCAAATTCTGCTGCCTTTGTCGCAGGATTCCGCCCGGCAGATTTCGCCGATGTTCTTTCTGCGGCTCGGATCGCGCCTGGAACGCGCCGGGGCTTACGATCCGGCAGTGCGGCTGTACCAGCGGATGTGCGAGGTCTTTCCAGCCTGCCCGGATGTGGAGATGGCGTATCTGCGCGTCGGACGCCTCATGGACCGGGTGTATGGCGACCCCATTCAAGCGCGTTACTGCTACACGCAAATGCTGACGCTGTTCCCGCAGGGCGTGATGGCCCCCGAAGCCGAGCGCGGCCTGCAAAAACTGCCGCCGCGTCCCGCCACGATTTCCTGACACGCGCTGCTGTTTCGCCTCCTCCGGCATTGCTCTGTCCCTTTTCCTGCCTCTTTCTGCCTTTCTGTTTCTTCCTGCCTCTCATTGTTCTCTCATTTTGGATAGGATAAAGTATCAGAAAGCAGAATCACCATGAAACTACTGGTCGTGGAAGATGAAGTGTCGGCGGCCGCTTACTTGCGGCGCGGGCTGTCGGAAGAAGGGTTCGCGCTGGATATGGCGGCGACCGGCGACGAAGCGACGGAGGCCGTCGAAATCTATGCCTATGATGTCATTCTGCTGGACGTCATGCTGCCCGGCACGGACGGCTTCACGCTGTGCCGGCGCTGGCGGGCTGCCGGGGTGACGACCCCTATTTTGTTCCTGACGGCGCGGGACGATGTTGCCGACCGGGTGCGGGGACTGGACCTCGGCGGCAATGACTACCTGGTCAAGCCGTTCGCGTTTGAAGAGCTTCTGGCCCGGATTCGCGTCCTGCTCCGGCGCGGCGCGGCGGCGTCCGGCACGGCGTTTATCGGCATCGGCGATCTTGTGATGGACACGGCCCGCCGCCAGGTCACCCGGCTGGGAACGCTGATTCCGCTGACGGCCCGCGAGTATCAGCTTTTGGAATACATGGCGCATCATGCCGGGAAAGTCATCACGCGCACCGAACTCTGGGAGCATGTCTGGGAAAGCGGCATGGAGCCGGACTCAAACGTCGTGGATGTGTATGTGCGCTATCTCCGTAACAAGCTGGGGCGCGACCGCAGCTTGATTGAGACCGTGCGCGGGATGGGATATGTTCTGCGTGTCCAGGAAGAACAAGAAGACCGCGATGCCGCAGAATGAAAATCAGAATAAAAACACGCCGGGCGGAGTGCGGCGTCCTACTTTTCGGAACCGGCTGACACTGACGGCCACGCTGCTGTCGGTCGGAGTGCTGGTCTTGACTGATCTCTGCGTCTTCTTTGGGGCAAAGCAGGCGCTTCGGGCAAGTACGGACAGTGCGCTTCTGGGCGTTGCCCGCTCGGAAGTGGCTTCCGCGCTGTACAAGTCGGGCGGGACCGCCTTGACCCTTCCTGCCGGGTCGGGATACGAGAAGTTCGTGCAGGTAGAAAATGCCCAGGACAAAATTGTCGCCCAAACGTCCAATTTGATGCAGGGGCCGGCGCTGGAACAAAAACCGCAGCAGGAGTCCCGCGCCCGCAGCGGGCAAATTGTTTTCGCCGATGCTGCTCTGGGCCAGGAGTCCCTGCGCTGTGTTTATTATCCGTTTCAGGACGCTCAGGGGCATGCGCTGCTGGCGATTGTCGGTCTGCCGCAGCAGCCGATGCGGCGCTCGCTGGACTCGCTGGCGATCCTGCTGGGCCTGTCGCTGCTGGTCGGGGCGGGGGCAGCGGCGGCCGGAGCGAGCCGTCTGTCGGAGCGCCTGACGCAGCCTTTGCAGGACATCGCCCAAGCGGCCCAAGCGGTCCGAGAATCCAGCCTGGACCGGCGCATCCCGCCCCTTTCGCCGGACGCCGAAATCCAGGATGTCACGCAGGTCTTGAACGAAATGCTGGCGCGTCTGGAAGCCGCATTCACGGCGCAGCAAGCGCTGGTCTCCAGCCAAAGCCGCTTTGTCGCGGACGCCTCGCACGAGCTGCGCTCGCCGCTGTCCAATCTGCGGGGAACGGTGGAAGTGGCCCTGCGCCGCCCGCGTTCCGCAGAAGAATACCGGGAGGCGCTGAATGTTTCTTTGCAGGAAATCGAGCGCTTGTCGCGAATCGTCACCGATTTGCTGACCTTGTCGCGGGTGGACGCCGGACAGTTTCCGCTTCATGCCGGCTTCTGCGACTTGTCTCAGATTGCCGGGGAGGCTATCGCCGCCTGTTCCGCCCGCGCCGAAAGCGCCGGGGTCCTGCTGCACTTTGCGGCGAACGCGCCGCTGCCGGTGCGGGGGGACGCCGATTTGCTGCGCCAAGTCGCTGACAATCTGCTGGACAATGCCCTGCGCCACGCACCGCCGCAGAGCCGCATCACGATCACTGCCGGGCGGGAAAGCGCGATGGCCTGTTTGACGGTGCAAGACGTTGGGGAAGGACTCGCAGAAGAAGAGCAGTCCCGCGTCTTTGACCGCTTTTACCGCGCCGACCCCTCGCGTGCCAGGCAGTCCGGCGGGATGGGTCTGGGCCTGGCGATTGCCAAAGCCATTGCGGAAGCGCATCACGGCGAGATTCGCGTGCAGAGCCGTCCTGGTGCGGGAGCGGCGTTCACGCTCTGCATCCCGCTCAGTTCCGAGAGCGGAAATTAATTCGCAGAGCGCCTAGTGGAAATCACGGCTTTCATCTTCCTCTCATGTTCGGAAGGCCCATAATACACTGATGATTTCATTCGGACGTAAACAATCTGTGCGCTGCCTGTTCCTGTCTGCCCTGTCGCTGATGGCCGCAGCGTCGGCGTCGGCGCAGACGGCTCCGGGAAACAGGGGTGCAGGCGGCATGGCCCCCGGCGGCGCGGCCGGTGGGGGAGCGTCCGCCGGAGCGACGACGAACACGCCCAATGCCGCGCCGGCGACAGCGGCCTCTCCGGCGGAGCCTGCGCCTTCCTATGCGCCGTCCAACACGACCCCGAACGGCATGGGGGCGGCGGGCGGCGTGTCTGCGCCCGGCCCTACCGCGTCTTCCTCCGGCCCGGTCTCGCCGCAGGTCCCTATCGGCTCTCAGCCGGTGCCGTTCGGGTCGCCGTCCGCCCCTAATGCCTTCGGGCAGCCGCTTCCCGCCGCGCCGCCCGCCTCGCTGCAAGCGGAAACGCCGGGCGCTTCGCCGCTTTTCCTGACCCCCGACAGCGCGGCAATTTTGGCGGCGCGGCGCTCCCTGGGTAGCCTCGCGGCGCTGCGGGACGTGTTCGCGGCCCGCGCCGGGGTCAAGTCCGCAGCCGCGCTCTCGCCGCCGGTGTTTACCATCGGCCCGGCGCTTGAGGCCGGCGGCACGACCGACGGCTTTTTGTTTGAGCAGCCGCTGGAGCTGAACGGGACGCGGGGCGCACGCACCCGTATTGCCCGCGCCCAGCTTCGGCTGACACAGGCGCAGGCGCTGACCGAGCTGCAAACTTTAGTTTATACCGCCCGCACGAACTTCTACATTTTGGCCCGCGCTCAGGAGCAGCTCCGGCTGGCATCGGAGCTGCGGCGGGTGACGGAGCAGTTTGACGCTTTGGCTCGTCGGCAAGTCGCGCTTGGTGCACGGCCCGGCATTGAAGCCCGGCAAACGGCCATTGAAGCGGCGCGGGCGCGGGTCGCCGAAGCACAGGCGGCGGGCGAGGAGCAGGCCGCCCGCGCTCTTCTCAACGCCTACTTCGGACGCGCTCCCCTCGATCCCGTCACGGTTTACTTGCCGGACGAGAGCGCGGCGGGAGCAGTTCGCCCTGTCCCTAATTTGGAAGCCGCGCAGCGGCAGGCATTGGCGGCGCGGGGCGAAATTGCGGAAGTGGAAGCGACCCGCGACCTGCCGCTTGCCCGTGCATCGCTGGCGCGGGCGCAGGGCCGGCCTGATTTAGCCCCGGAGTTCCGCATCGCCCAGATTACGCCGACCTACATGGATGCCGGCCTCGGCGTCGTCATCACCGTGCCGCTGGATTACGGCACCCGGCGTAATCTCATACGCCAAGAAGACCGCACCGCCGACGCCGACGCGGACCGGATTGTCGGGACGCAGGCGCAGGTGCGGGCGGAAACCGTGCAGGCGGCGTCGCGGCTGACCCAGGCGCGGGTGGCGCTTGCCGAATACGACACCGGCATTGTGGCGGACGCCCGCGCCGTGCTGGATTCGACCCGCGCCGGGTTCGCCGCCGGAGGACTCAGCATTATAGAAGTGCTGAACGCCGAGCGGACATTCCGCCTAGTGACCAATGAGCGTCTCGGCGCACTCGCGTCGGCAGACCAAGCGGCGGCGGACTTTGACCGGGCCGTCGGCGCGGTCCCCCCGGCGCTGCTGTCCGCGCTGACCCATGACATGACAGGCGACATATCAAAAGTGACTCGGAAAAAAGCAGCAGAACAGAAAGAAACGGCGTCCCCATGAGCATGAGCTTTCGCGGAAAAGTGCGGGACGGACGGCGTCACGCCGTTGTCGGGGCGGTGCGCGGAGAACATGCCCTCGTAAAATGGTGGCGTCACCTGCGGCGGAGCGGCAAAATTTTTGTCTGGCGCACGGTGCCGCGCTGGGTTTGGATTGCACTGCTTGCACTCGGCGTCGGCACGGCGGGCTTTTTTCTGGGACACGGCAAGTCCGGCGGCGGCGGCAAATCCGGCAGCAGCCAATCGTCAAGCGGCGGTGGCTCGTCAAGCGGCAGCAGCTCGGCAAGCGGCGGCGGCTCGTCAAGCGGCAGTCAGGCTGGGGCTGGCTCGCAGTCGGGTAGCGGCGGTCAGTCGGGCGGCGGGGGCGGCTCGCAGTCGTCAAGCGGCGATCAGTCCGGGAGTGGCGGTCAGTCCGGCAATGGGGGCGGCGGAAGCGGCTCGCAGTCGGCGCAGCCGCAGTCTGTGACGCTTGACCCGCAGCAGCTTCAATACGCGCAGCTTCAGATGGGAACGGCCTACCAGACGACCCTGCCGACCCCGCTGGCCGTTCTCGGAACCGTCGCGCCCAACATCAATGGGCAGGCGCAGGTGTCGCCGCGCCTGCCGGGAAAGATTATCCGGGTGCTGGTTAATGTCGGGCAGGCCGTAGCGGCAGGCCAAGTGGTCGCTCTGGTTTCCAGCCCGGACGTGTTTCAAGCCCAGGCGCAGTATCAAGACGCCGTCTTGAAGCGGGCGGCGACCGGCATTGCCTTGAAGCGCCAGCTTGAGCTGGCACGCTACGGCTACTACGGCCGGCAAGCGCTGGAAGCCGCCCGCGTCAACGCGGCGCAGGTGCAGGGCGAGATTACAAACGACCAAGCCCAGGCCGTCAGCGCCCAGACGCAGGTGGCGCAGGCGGACGCGCAGGCCAATCTGACCCAGAAAACCTATGTCCGCGCCCAGCTTTTGTATCAAGACGAGCTGATCTCGCGCCAGGGCTTGCAGCAGGCGGAGGCCGATGCGCTGGCGTCCGAGGCGGCCCTGGCAACCGCAAAATCCCTCCTTGCCGCCGCTGTGGACCGCCTGCGGAACGCCCGCAACCGGGGCGGCATCACCGAGCGGGCATTAACCCGGCAGAGCAGCTTGTTTCGCAGCGGCGCGGTGGCGTCGGAGCAGATCGCCCCGTACCGCGCCGCGTTCCTGCTGGCCTCGCATGAAGTGGAAGCGGCCATCGCCCAGCTTCATCTTTTGGGCGCTCCCGTCGCCGATGAGTCGTCGGCGGAAGGCGGGCTGCTGCCGGTGCGCTCGCCGATTGCCGGGCAGGTCAGCGCCCGCATGGCGTCGGTCGGCGAATCGGTCGCGCCCGGCGCTCCCCTGCTGACCGTGACCAATCTGCGCTTGGTAATTGTGCAGCTTAATGTCTTTCAGGAAGACATCGCGCACCTGCGGCCCGGCCTCGTAGTCTCGGTCGCGTCCAACACCGCGCCCGGACACAATTACAGCGGCGTGATTTCGGTCATCGGCACGGCCCTGAACCCGGACACGCGCACCGTGCCGGTCTACTGCGTCATCAAGAACCCGGACCGCGCCCTGCGCCCCGGCGTCTACGTTTCCGGGACAATCTACGGCGCGGCCCGCACCGACACGGTTGCCGTGCCGCAGTACGCCGTGCAGATTTACCAAAAAGGCCATGTCGTGTTCACGCCCGGCGCAAAACCCGGCGAGTATACGGCCCAGCCGGTGCAGGTCGGCGAGACCGTGCATGGCATGACGCAGATTAAACAAGGACTGAAAAACGGGCAGCCGATCGTCACGACCAATGCGTTTGTGCTAAAATCCGAGATGATCAAAAATACGCTGGACTAAGGCCATTTTCTAACCCCGTAGGGGCAGACCCCCGTGTCTGCCCTCCTTTTCCATGTCTTTCTTTCGCGTCTTCCAATGCCGGATGCGGGAAAAGGCCGGATTTGGGAGAGGACCGGATTTGGGAGAAGGAAGGGCAGACGCGGGGGTCTGCCCCTACGGGGTTCGGATACGGATTTTTGCAAGAGAACTACCATGATTGACAAAATTGTCGGGTTCGCCATCAAGCAGCGCGTCGCCGTTGTGATATTGACTTTGTTTCTGCTGGCGTTCGGCGTTTGGCAGGCATCCAAACTGCCGATTAACGCCGAGCCGGATGTAACCAATACGCAGGTCGTCGTCAGCGCCCTAGACCCGGCGCTGGGGCCGCAGGAGCTGGAAAAGCGGGTGACATTCCCGCTGGAACTGGCCCTGGCAGGAATGCCGCACTTGGAGCATATGGAAAGCATCTCGCAGTACGGCCTGTCCCAAGTGCGCTGCTATTTTGACGAGCAGGTGAACTTGTATACGGCGCGGGGCTACGTCACGGCGCGGATACAAAACGTGCAGGGGCAGCTTCCGGGCGGCATCAACGCGACTATGCTGCCGGACACGACCGGGACCGGCGAAATCGTGCATATCCGCATTGCCGGCGGACCGATGACCCTGATGCAGCGGCGCTCCTATGCCGACTGGACCCTGCGCCCGCAGCTCATGCAGGTCAAGCAAATCGCCGACGTCAATGTGCTGGGCGGCGAAATCCGGCAGTGGCAGGTGCAGGCGGACCCTGAGAAGCTCGCTATGCGCGGCCTGTCTATCGGCGACGTCGCCTCGGCGCTGTCATCCAACAATAACGACATCGGCGGGTCATTTCTCAACCAAGGGTCGGTCGAGCGCATCGTGCGCGGGGTCGGCTTTGTGCGAAGCTTGGATGACATCCGGCAGATTGTAGTCGGGGCCAAAAGCGGCATTCCGGTGACGCTGGAGCAGGTGGCGGCGGTGCAGGAGGGGCCGGCCCCAACGCAAGGCTCGGCGACTTCCGACGCGCAAGGCGAGGCCGTGCTTGTCCTGCCGCTGCTCCGGGTCGGGGCGAACACGCAGACCGCCATGCAGGGCGTGGACGCAAAGCTTGCGACTTTGTCCAAAGACCTGCCGCCGGGAACGCATTTCATCAAGGAGTTTGACCGGACGGCGCTGACGCAGGACACGCTGCACACGGTCATTCACAACCTAGTGGAAGGCGGCGTTTTAGTCATCGTCATCTTGTTCCTGTTCCTGCTGCAAATGCGGGCCGGGCTGATTGTCAGCGCGATTATCCCGCTGTCCATGACGGTCGCCATTATCGGCATGAGCATATTCCACATTTCGGCCAACTTGATGAGCCTCGGCGCAATTGACTTCGGCATGATCGTGGACGGCGCGGTGATTATCGTCGAGAATTCCGTGCGCCGCCTGGCGGCGGAAGGCAAGAAAGGCCAAGAGGACGACGGCGACGGCAAGGACAAGAAAGGCCAAGAGGCTGACGGCAAGGACAAAAACGCCGACAAAAGCGAAGATGGCGGCAAAAGCGAAGACGACGGCAAAGACAAGGACAGCGGCAAAGACAAGAAGGGCGGCAAAGAGTTGTCCGACGACGAGCGGCACGAGATTATTCGGCAGTCGTCGGCGGAAGTGCTGACGCCGAGCGTCTGGGGCATCATCATCATCCTGGCGACCTACCTGCCGGTCCTGGCGCTCACCTCTGTTGAAGGCAAGCTGTTCAAGCCGATGGCCCTGACCGTCATGTGCGCCCTGATCGGCTCCCTGTTGCTGTCCCTCACGCTCATTCCCGCCCTCTGCGCCTTCTTCCTCAAAGGCGACAAGCAGCCCAAAAACAAGCCTTTAGAGTGGCTGACCGAGCGCTACGCGCACGGCCTAGACCGGGCCATTCAGCATAAATGGGTCACGGTCGGCATTGCCTTCGCGTTCGTCGCGGCGGCATTCTTCGGCGCGACCAAGCTCGGCTCCGAGTTCGTGCCGACCCTGGAAGAAAACAACATTGACATTTCGGTCTACTACGACCCGTCCATTGACCTGCCGGAAATGATTCAGCGGTCAACGCTGGCCGAGAAAGTCATCATGCAGAAATTTCCGGATGAAGTCGCCCATGTCATCACCCGGATTGGTCGGCCTTACGTGCCGACCGACGCCATGCTGCAATCGCAGGGCGACATCATGATTGAGCTGAAGAACCGCTCGCAGTGGAAGGACGCCAAGAACCAAAAAGAGCTGACGGCCAAGATGAAAAAAGTCGTGGACGAGCTGCCCGGCTTCTCCACCGACTACACGCAGCCGATCCAAAGCCGGATGTTTGAGATGATCTACGGGCAGGGGCAGACGTCCGATTTCGGCGTCAAAGTGTTCGGCCCGGACTTAGATGTCATCCATCAGCAGGCGGAGAAAATTGCGGGCGTTTTGAAAACCATCCCGAACGCGCAGGACGTGAAAGTGCAGACCACGACCGGCTTGCCGCAGCTTGTGCTGACCATCAACCGGCAGGCCATCGCCCGGTACGGCATCTCTATTGCCGACGTCAACACCGTGATTGACTCCGCCATCGGCAGCCGGCCGGTGACGCAGGTGGTGGACGGCTCCGAGCAGATTGAAGTCACGGTGCGCCTGACGCCGACCGCTCGGCAGACGCCGCAGGAGATCGGGCGGGTGCTTGTGTCCGGCCCGCACGGCCTTGAGGTGCCGCTGTCTGAAGTCGCCGGCATTCAGGAAGTGGACGGCCCCGTAGAAATTGACCGGGAAAACGAGCAGCGGCGCATCATGGTCAACGCCAATGTCGGCGGCAACGACTTAGGGGGCTTCGTGAAGCAGGCGCAGCAGAAAATCTCTTCCCAAATCCATCTGCCGCCCGGCTACTCCCTGGCCTACGGCGGCGAGTACGAAAGCCTGCAATCGGGCCGCTCGCGCCTCGCGCTGGTCGTGCCGATTGCCTTGACCGCGATTTTGGGGCTGCTTTTGGTCGTGTTTGGAAAGATGCGTCAGGCTTTGATCATCTTTACCGGCATCCCCCTTGCCATCAGCGGCGGCATTTTGGCCCTGCTGCTGCGCGGCCTGCCGTTTTCCATGACCGGCGCGGTCGGCTTTATCGCGCTCGGCGGCATCGCGCTTCTGAACGGCATCGTCATGCTGTCGTTCATCAACAGTCTGCGCGAGCAGGGGAAATCAGTCAAAGAGGCCGTCGAACAGGGCGCACGGGAGCGCCTGCGCCCGGTGCTGATGACCGGCACCGTCGCCACCATCGGCTTTATCCCGATGGCCCTGTCGACGGGGCTGGGCGCGGAAGTGCAGCGCCCGCTTGCCACCGTCGTCATCGGCGGCCTTATCACCGCGACGCTGTTGACGCTGTTCGTGCTGCCGACCCTCTATTCGTGGTTTGAGCATGACGACGAGGGCGACAAGCACAAGCCCCGCCCGCGTCACCGCGCCCGCAGCCGCCGCAAGAACAACGGCAGCGGGAACGGCAGCAACGGCTACCACACGCCCCTGCCGGAAGACCACGAATTAGTTCCTGTCGGGCCGCACGAGCTTGCCCTAAAATTTGACAACAACCCGTAAATCCTCTAAAATAGAAGCCTATGAACAAACGCATCTTTCGACTCTGCGCCGGTCTGACCGCTCTGACGCTCCCGGCTTCCTTTGCCTTCGCTCAGGGCCTGCCGCCCCCGCCGCCTCCTATCGGGCCGGGGGCGAACGCCCCGCAGAACACGGCTCCGCCGCAGGTTCAGTTTCCGCAGGAGGATCCCGCCACCAATCCGACCCTACCGCCGGTTGCCGCTGCTGCCCCGGTTCTCATTCGCGTAGACGCCGCCGCGAAGCGCCACGACATCAGTCCGCAGGTTTATTGTGTTTCTACGGCAAACCCCGTGCAGCTAGCCGCCCTCAACACGACGCTGAACCCGCGCCAGGTCGGGCCGGGCCTGACGACGTTTCACTCGGTGCAGCCCCCATTCCTGAGCCGCGTCTTCAGTGATGACACGTCCCCGGAGACACAGACGCTTCGCAACCAATCTACTCGCCTGCTGTGGGATCCGCGCTATGACGGCACCAAGAGCCGCGTGACCGGGAATGCCGCCGCGCTCATCCCGCTTCTTAAGAGCCGACTCAGCGCTTATCCCGCCGGCACAAAAGCCGGCATCACGAACTACAGTTGGGGTGCGGAAAACTTCATCGGGGGAGCGACCGCGCAGGCGGATGTTTTGGGGATTTTCGGGCGCGCGGGATTAGACATCGCCACGCGGACTGCACCGGACCCGGCGACGCCGACGTTCAAAGCGATGCAGCTCTACCGCAATTACGACGGCCACAACGCCGCCTTCGGCTCCATCAGCGTTTCTGACATCGTT
>JAABUO010009525.1_pt1 | contig 10853 bp, 19 predicted proteins | sample 5559291 | NCBI WGS metagenome assembly JAABUO01 (sample SAMN10711878, study PRJNA513372) | rock metagenome | isolation source: Antarctica rocks | place: Antarctica: Victoria Land, Finger Mt sud
AGCGGTCTGAGCATCTGACGGAAGTGGCAGTTTGGCACTGAGGCCTGGCATTGATGGTCAGACAGTTGTGCACTGTTCCCTTCCCCTGAAGCAAGTCTCTCTTATGAACTAATCTTGCTACACCATGCCAAAAAGACTGTGTACCGCTTGTGAACCTCTTCTGCAAGTGTGCAAATTAATCCTGCCTTGACACCAGAGTGCATGCCTGTCTTAACACCTCCTGCCAAGTCTGCATGCTGCACATCTGCTGGTGTCCTGTATAGACATGCTGTGCAGTGGTACCTGCTGCATACTCTGACAGCCCTCCTCACCCTGGATCACTTGATCAAAGCAATGCAGATGCTGTGTCCCTGCACATATTCTATCAGAGTGTCTGCTGTGTTCTGTGATCCTTTCAAAGTGTCTGCTCTATTGTGTAGTCGTCCAGAAGTGACTGCTCTATGCTGCTGACTGCAAAGCTGCAGCAATGCGGGTGCTGTGCCCTTGCCTGACTCAAGCCTTTTCTGGTGAGAACTGTCTGTTCTGACCATTGCAATCCTCTAGCAATGCAGATGCTGTGCAGCCCCGCAAACGCACCAGACATGGCGATGCAGTGAGTAATGGTGTATGGCCTCTCAGGTGTGTCATGTGGGAGATGCGCTGGCAGAAGAAGCTGCTGTCTCTGGAGGCTTTGCCGGCATTGTTGTGGATCTTTTTGCTGAGGGTCAAATCCTGCCAGCCTTGCAACAGGTGATGTCCGTTGCCCTATCAGCCTTGACAAGCTCATTGTGCACCGGCTGTGCTTTTCTCCATTGTGGTGTGGACACATTTCTGGTATGTTTGGCTCCTCAACAGGCCAGTACGATGCGTGTAAGGCAGCAACTTTGATGTGTTTACGCTATCAAGTAGGTGACCACCCTGTGCATGTGTTACACTGATACTTTCTGTTTGATGCATGTGCCAGTTTGTAATACCTGTGTCCAACATGGTGTTGTGGACAGGTGGAAGTCTGGAAACAAATGGCAAAGAAGCTGAAACCAGGGGGCAGGGTCCTGGCTAACATCAGCGACAACCGTGCATTGGCCGAGGCAATTTTGAAAGCCTTTCCAGGTCAGTGTTCTTTGATAGTTTGAACTGACCGCCATACTTGCACGGTACTGGAGCAAACTGAATTTAGATGCAAGGGTTGACGGTGCAAAGGTATTGCAATTTTCTGTTCCAATCCACAAGGGACAAGCATGTGCCTTGATGCTGGCAGCAATGCTTTGCTGTAACAAAGCTGCTTTGCAGTTGCATTCAAACGTACCGCAATAGACAATAGCCCTCGGCAGAGTGGTTATTACAGCATGTCTTGTCTTGACAGCGTTGTCTTTGTACTGCTGCAGTTTGTGTCTCACGAATCTTGCTGATGTGCCTGCAGAGGCTCAGGGTCACGTTCCCGTCAATGCAAACACACGTAACTATGTAGCGCTGACCGGATCTCCTGTCAGTGAGGATGTTTGGCAAACATTTCCAGAGCAACTAAAATATTGCACTACTGGCTGGCAGCCACTGAAAGACCTGTCATGGGACTTGTGACCAGCTGATGCAGTATGAAGCTTTGCTTCAGGGGAGAAACCCCACTAGGGGCAACGCCCAGCCTGTATGACTGCCCCATCATTGACGACATCAAGATGACGGGTTGAATCTTTGTCCATGTCAGCTGCAATAGCGGCACTGTTTTCAGACCAACAAGCTATTGGGCCAATAGTATTGGCAGCACAAACATCTGCAATAAAGTATTTGTTTTTTCGAGCAGTAGATTACCATTAAAAAGAGATATCAATCTATCTACATTAATTCTGTCGGCTACAATATATCGCGAATAATTCTGAGAATTCGAAACCTTTCCAAAACCTAGCTTTGTACGAATGTAATAAAGTATTCTTTGTTCTTTATGATTAATTATAAAAAATAAACGTTGATTACTAACAATAAAAGTACCATATCCTTCTACAAAGCCTATAAACCATTCTAAAAAAAGGGTGTCTATGTGGTTTTTGTGAGAAACAGTATTTTGTTTGTAAGCAAACCTTCGCCAAGCACGGGACATTGCACGTGGGTGCTTCAAAGATCAGGTTGTGACATAGCGCAACACGACCAAACGCCCTTGTCACTGCGCATGTCTTCTATAGACGGACTGTTCAGGAGCTTCATCAGGGGAATCCCAGCTTGTAACAACCCGGTCGCCCGCCTGAACTGCACAAGCCTTCATCCCAGATCTTGGTCGACTGCAAACGTAAACGCTGACGCCTTGAAGTATACTGTACCGGCCAGCAGTCTTCATCCATGACACCCGTAATGAACTTGCAGCAATGCTGTTGCCGTCAGCAATCTGTGTCAACAGCACTTTGCAGTGAGGCTGGCCGCTGTCAGTACGCCACCCAGGTTTCCAGGCACCAAGCATCAGGTGCTTTTTTGACGTGAGCTCAATCCTGAAAGCACAATATTCACTCTCATCACTACATCGAGCTGCTTGCAGACCGAGCGTTGTCGAGGCACGCCGTTCGATGCAGATCAACCAGGATTGCTGCAGCAGCGGTGCAATCCAGCAGGTGATCTCTTAATGAGCTAGTCCCCAGACCTATCATTGACAAGCAACGCTAACAAAACCACAGTTGCTGCAGGCGAGTCTGCAACCCCAAGGCACTGTCCGCTCAGGAAACCTCTGTCAGCTCAGACAAGATCACAGTAGCAGTCATAGGCATTGGTCTGATGGGTAGGTATGTCTCAGATTCGTACCAAGTCACTCTGGTCCACACATGCCATTGTTCCCAAGCGTTGAAGCTCCTTAACCCTTAGTCCTCTGCGGCAAATATACAGATATGAGTGATTGTGACGCTGTTGGGCCACGTCATGGTCACGCACTGGCCAGCATACCTCATGCAGGAGGACTCTGTCCACATGAGAGTTCATAGATCCTCATTGTGCAGTTGGTTTTACAGGCAACAAGATTGCAAGGAGACTTTCTGAGCAGGGCTGTAAAGTAGCTGCTTGGAACCGCGACGGCAGCAAGACAGCAGCTCTTTCAGAAGCTGGCATTGCAGTACACCACTCTGCTGCAGATGCCATAGCAGCTTCTGACATCCTTGTGCTGATGCTGTCAGATGCTGATGCCATACAAGATGTGCTGCTGAGCGCACAACAGCCAGTAGATCTGCAAAACAAGGTAGTTTTGCAAATGGGAACCATAGGTAAGTCTCTTTCTGAGCATAAACAATGAAAATGGCTGATCTGATGCCAATCTCATTTTTGGACAAGTCCACAGGATGATCACTCAACTTCAGGGCTGGCAGACGTCACCCAGCGACCACAAACATAATCAGCACGTTGTCAGGAGAATCCATTGTGCTTCAATTGCTGCATGAAGGGACTGTTCAACCAGCAGGACTCTGAAGCAGATGACTGTGCATTCATAAGTCCAACAACTTGACCTTTGCATGGCAAAGGATCAGTCCCAGGGATCAGCCTGAGTCCCTGTCAACATATACCCGCACGCCAATCCAGACATATACCAACACACCAATCAGCAATACTAGACTTTCACTGCAGGCCCAAAAGAGAGTTGTGACATTGCCACAAGGATTCAAGCAGCGGCGCAGAATATTTAGAAGCCCCAGTGCTGGGGTCACAGCCAGAAGCCTCCAAAGGGGCTCTCCTGATCATGGTGGGATCTGAGAATGATCCCCAAGATAGCAGAGCATGGCCAGTGCTTGCCTCATTAGGCAAAGAGCCCATGCACATGGGGGCAGTGGGCACAGCTGCAGCCACCAAGCTCGTACTGAACCAACTCATTGCATCCCTCACGGTGAGTGCAGCATTTCACAATGATGTGCAAGCTCTGCAATTGGGGTGTTATGCAGCTCCCCATGTACATCTGTTGACACCCTTACAGTGACGTTGGCACATGCAGCCATGTGAACTCGCAAAATTGTAGAGCGTTGTTCAACACAACTGTCTACGTTATCATCATCACTATGAAAAGCTTTCTATTAGGGCTGCAGGGCCTGTCTGGATGCAAAAACATGATAATTGGGGTTAGTTCATTGCCCATCTTGGTCTTTCTGACTGGTGTTTACGCAAATCTGCATCCAGGTACATGTGTGCAAATTTGACCATTGCCTATTACATTGTAAACAGTGATGCCAGGCTATTGCACAATGGCTGACCAGCTCTGTTCTGATCACCAAGAGAGCCCCTTTGCATGTAAAACTAAAAGCCTGCAGCGACCGCGGTCTAACGCTAGGTCTCTACAAATGGTCCCTGGTCGTCAATCCTGAACTATCCAATCTTACACAGCACAGCATTGCTTTGTCATACTGTTGAAGAACACATTATGGCAAAGCACATAGCCTTTGCAGAAGGCTGTAACTACTGTTCAGAGAGGCACGGTGGCCTCGCACCTCCTTACACTCATGGGTGGTACAGGTTGTATTGTTACTTTCATTTGCTGTGCTACAAGACCTGGTCTGGCTGGTGATGCAGTGGAGCATGTGCTGCAGGTGGGCTTCTCAACATCTTTGGGGTTGCTGCAACGTAATGGAGCAGACATCGACAAGTTCATGGATATCCTGAGGGGCAGTGCCTTATATGCCCCCACCTTTGACAAGAAACTCCAACGGATGCTGGATCGTGACTATGCCAACCCCAACTTTCCCACCAAGGTGACTTCTACAACCATAGAGTGTTCATTCATTCATTCATTCATTCATTCAACATATGTCTTCCCCTCGGGTCAGCCCTGGAGTAGCTGCCCTGACCAGGTCCTGTTTTGGCAGTCGGGGTATCAGACAGTCTAACGATGTGTGTTGATGTGGTGTGAATCAGACTATAGAGTATTCAACAAGCGATGCTGTTTTGTCTGCACTGCCCTTTGCACAAATGATATGCCCTTCAATACATTGGTTGTGAAGGCAAAAAGGCTGGACATCATCTTGAGCAGCCCTGACATATTCTCCCATCAACGACACAGTGTGGATTTTTTGGCCGCTGTCAGGGATCTTCAGTAATCTCTGGAATGCAAGAAGCTGAGGCATGACACAGCAAAGTGCAAACAATGTACAAAAGAAAGACTGACTCGCCTCCATGAAACCTGGCTGTAGACCACCTTGCTTGATCTGTGTGGAGCAAAATTGCATGCAATAACAGTACACCGTAGATGCTGACTCTAAACGCTACGTGTTATGCAGCATCTGCTGAAGGACATGAGACTGTTCACCAGTGAAGCAGAGAAGGCCAATTTGGACACGAACTTTCTTCAGGGCTTGGAAGCTGTCATTGCGAGTACTGTCAACAGGGGCTTAGCAGACACTGACTACTCTGCTGTACATGATGGAGTCACTGAGCCTGAAGCATGACGCTGTTGTCTTGAGCATGCAATGGAGATAACCTTGCCAGCTCATACAAGGCGTGGGCACTGACTGCTACAGCAGTTTTCAGAGACATAGACCTCTTGGCCTTGAGCGAAAGACACACTGCTTGAGTGTATCACAGCTTCCAACAGCTGGCATGAGAAAGCACCTCACTGAAAATAATAGGTTTGAATAATATTTTTGTTTCAAATGCAGCTGCAGGATGAAGCATGCATTCATACAAGCTTGAGCTATGAGATCCTTCTCCTGAAGCCATTCATTAGGCAAGCAGTCCAAATGCAGAGCTTGACCTGCTTTGCTATACAACATGCATGTATGTGCAATCATCACTTGCTCACAATGAAAAGGGCAGCTGCATCTGGTGGTAGGTTACAAGTTTGAGTATGAGTCTGAGTCGTTCTGTTCATGTTGCCCTGCAGCTGTACAAGTTTGCGGTCGAGACAAACACGCGTAAAACGAAATACACAAGTTGACAAGGACACCTGTATGTGCAAAGCTTCGAGTCTTGTTGATCTATCCCGTCTGTTGTACGCTGCTAGCAATTCACTGCAGAGCAAGGTAAACGCATGCAGGGGTCGTCATTTCATACAAAAATCGTCTGTCAGACTGCTTTGACGAAAAATCACAATGACGGCCCCACTGGATGCCGTTAGTGGTTGGCCCTGAGCAACGAGTCCATGTTGACTGTGCCGTTCTTTGCCCAGTCCTTGGAAGTCTGCAGCTTTTCCATGGCCTGCAGCAACTTCTGGCGCTGAAAGCTTGCACCCATGTTGGCCATCTTGCGCTGCTGCTGCAGTTGTGCGCGTGCATCCAGCAGAGACCGGGCCTTCTCTGTCTCATCCTGGATCTTGTGCAACAGCTGGTTGCGCTGATACATGTCCCTCCTCTTGCCTGCTTCCACCTGTACCCATGCAGTACACTGATGATGCAGGGCAGTGTTCAGCACATGCAGGCTGTATATGTCATCTCAAGGGGCGGTGCCTGCCAGCACAGGTGTTTCAATGTAATGTTACCAGACATCCAAACAGGTAGCCGAATCCCAAAGCAGTTGCAGCTCTGCATCTGTCTGTGCACATGTCATGCATCCATGCAGTGACAGGAACAGGCAGATGTGAGCATTTCAGTAAAGCAGCAGAGTTACACAGGCCAACAAGTAAGGCTGCAGATGACCTGCACTGATGGAATGTTTGCTCAGGAAATGGCTGCATGCGCTTGTTGGCAGCAAGAGCTTCCATGAGAGCTTTGTGGTGGTGAGCATGGTGTGCTCAGGCAATGGAAGCCTCTCACACACTGTTCATACCTACGATCATCCTCCAACAACATGCACGTCTAAACCACACTACTTGCCAGCTTCAAAGCAGGACAATGCAAAAAGACAAGAACGAATGCAAATGCGCTCTCATATCTGAGGTCTAGCTTCCGCTTCGTCTCCAGGCTTTAGCGGACATCAACCATGCCAATTAGATGATACACACAATGATCAAGAACCCCTCATGTGGAATTGGAAGCTTACCTTCTCGCGTTTCAGGTCCAGGTCCAGCTTCTTCTCCAGGCTCTTGCAGGCGTTGACATGGTCGCGGTGGTCTCGCAGGGTGGCCAGCTTCTCATCCTTCTCCACAGTGCGATGCACGATGTCACTCACCCTCTCCTCCTCCCTTTGCTGAGCCTGCACACATTCCAACATTTAATTTCGCTGAGCCTGCATACACTCAGCATAAATTTTGCTGAGCCTGCACAGAATCAAACACTTCCTTTGCTGAGCCTGCATACACTCAGCATATGTTTGACCAACCCAACATACATGTAACACATATCTTTGCTGACCTATATGCATGTGAACCTACACTCTGCTGAGCATGCGTATATGCAGCATACACTTTGGTACTTAATGTATGCTGCGCGACACAGCAACAAGAGCTCACCGTTGTTTCCCAATAGTTTGCAGAACCATAGCAAACAAAAGGTGAGGCAAAGAAGGAGTGCGTAAGAGGTGATGCACATTGTACTGTCAGCGGTGTTACACTAAGTGAAATGAACAGCCTTTTTAGAAATTTTCAGGATGCCAAGCATACTGCTCATATGTGTGCATGCATGTTGAGACACTGCAGGCCAGGCTTGCACCATGCGTGATCCTCAATATGTACACGTAATACGCAGTATGTAACAGTGTTGACTGAGCACAGATGTCACCTGCTTGTAGGCCTGCTTGCGCTGCATCTGCTTCTGAGCTTCTCGCTCACGTTTCAAAGCATCCTCCCTCCGCCTCTCTGCTTCTTTCTGCCTGCATCACCCCACATGCAGCTTCTAATCACTATCAGCCTTTCACCGCCGGTATCACATGCTGGATGTCAGTGTTGACCATCAAATGGCAGGCATGATAGGTTGAAGACCCACACAACCTCGGTTTTGTAATGGGAGACTGTTTGGACATATTGTTGTGAAGTGCCATTGCGGAGCACTGCAGGTCTTTACAGTGCCCATATCACATGCCCGGTGGCGTTGTTTTCATGACGTGTCAGGCACAATGAGTCCCAAAACACACAAAGCTTACTGTGCAACAGACAGAGGCTTGAACTTGTTTCCGTCAAGTCCCAGCACGCCTGTCATAGTGCTGACATTTCGCGTTGCTGATGTCTGATGCAGTACATGTCGGTGCTCAGTCCTTTGCTTGCTTGCTGTCTTGTAAGCAAGACATACCATCTATGCATGATCACACAGCTTGTCTGCAGTGATGTGCTTTGCTTCAATCCTTTTTGGACAGGGGTATGTGGTGTACACACAGGCGGATATGCTCACAGAGCAAACAGCATTGTACAGATCAAATAAGCAGCAGAGTGCAGAAGCCAACAGCTTTGTAGGGCACAAGAAGCAGCAAAATATTACATGCGGCGCTCCTCGTTTTCAGCCTGCTTGGTATCAAAATCTTGGCGGCGCTTGATGAGGATGGTGCGATTGGCGTCCAAGGCAGCCTTGATGCGTGCCTCTGCCTTAGCGCTGGCCTCTGCGTCACGTGCTGCTGCCTCCTCTGCCTGCTTCTGCTTCAGCTGCAGTATAAGCAAAGATCTTTCAGTACAAGACAAAGCAAACAAAGACGCATTGCAAGGCGACATGACTCAGCATCACCAGTCTCTGCTGCACACTCAGCTTCTGCTTGGGCTTCAGAATGACTGATCTGTGTGTGAGCACATGTCAAGGCATTCTGTCCAGCAAGGAGGTGTTCTCGACAATGATATGATGCAGGGCTGCGCATGCTGTTGCCCTCTGCCTGCTCCTAGCTATAGGCAATGCTGTGAATGACGATAACCACTATGTCTTCAGTGTGCAAATTGCAGCAGTCCCACTCTGTACGCTGGACTTTGCTGTGACGTCAGCAACAGCTTGTGAGCACATGCTGAGAAAGCCTGTTGTGTGTCACAAGTACGTAACTCCATTAATGGGAGTGTTCACGCATGCAACAAGAATGCATATCTTGTCTTTCATGCCTTGTTACTGTGCCGAGCTCATCTTTGAATGCTTGAATGCTCCCTGATCCACTGGGGCTTGCTGAGCAAGCAGCCAAAGGTCAAAATGTATCATGACAACATCCACATTCTATATGACTTGTTGTTGTTCAAAGTATATTGTTGCTGATGTGACTCTTCATGACATTTGTTGATGACAAAAGTTCCATGTGATTTTTCATTTTGTATGAGCTTCTATTTCTTATGTTCTGTGTATAATTTACCCCGCTTCTATGTGTATTAAACAAAGTGGTGTCATAGTGTCGCAGGCTGACCTTTTCACGCTGGATATCCCGCTTGACCATGTCAGCCTTCTTGGCATCCACCTCGGCCTGCTGCTCACGCAGAATGCGCTCTGTCTCCCGCCGAGCAGCCTCAGCCTTAGAGATGCGTTCCTGCTCCCTGCAACCCAACACACATCCAGTCTGTCTATCTGTCTGTTTGTCTATTGTCCCCCAGCAAGTTTTGTGGTTGCGTAGGCATATTTTCACGCATGATTGCTGGTCTGCCAATCAGTCCCACAGGCTGTTTGTCTGTGCTTCTGTCTGCAACACAGCACACATCCTCAAATTGACAGATCCTGACTGGTCCAGTGAAAATTCTGTTGTGAGATTTGGGCATGAGATTTTACCTGCTGTGTTGGCGTGCTGAGTAGCTCTGCATGCACTAGCATGAAGTCAAACAGCTGGAAATGCAACATCCAGAGATTGATAGCAACTTCATTTTGCAAGTATCTAACACAAGAACAGGGCATTAAAGGCTGTGATGATCCCGATCTGACTGATGGGGTTGTTTGTCACTCTATGCTTGAATATCCCAGGCTTCAGACAGACTTGCAACCTGGCATGTCGCATCCTGTCTTGCTTGGCTTGCATGCTTGAGGTAGTAGACAGCGAAGCAGCTTGAATGCTCAAATAGTAGACAGCCAAGCAGCTTGCAGGCTCGAAGTAGTAGCCAGCCAAGCGGCTTCCTCACCTCATGCTATGCACTCTTGCCGATAAGCTGTGTACAAAAATGCAAAGCGTGTGGAAACACAAGCTCAGGCTGCAGCTGAACCCAGCAGAGGACGGCCGGCTTGCACTGGCTGACAATATGCATGCAGACGTTGGCAGATGACACATCAAGATGAACTCTTCTTTATTGCTGAGTATGACTTAAACTGCCAGTCATTGTCTGTTGACGCCTTTAATGAATCCTAGAAGACAAACACTGGTTGCTTACTTGCTTGGTTGATTCATTCCTTGCTTGTTTGTTTGGAACGCAAGTTGGTCCAGTGATTAGTGGCTTGATCAGTCAACAGATGAATAGGGTGACAGTCATAAAAGGTAGACTTACTTGAGGTAGGCCTGCTTACGCCTGATCTTCTCCTCCTCTGCTTCCTTCTGAGCCATCTTCATTTCCTGCTGGTACCTTGCAATCTCCAGCTGCTTCATCTCCCGCTCCCTCTCCTCTTCTTCCTGCATGATACATGCAGCATTACTCAGCAAGTGGGTGTCTCAGGGGTCACAGCATTGTACTGCAACAACCAGTACCACGCTACAAGGGAAGGCTGATGCGTATGCAATGGGTGTCTGTTTTCGGGATGCTGGCGGTGCAACAGTAGGCACACCTGGGATGCTGAGTTGTGTGCAAAAGTGTGTGCAAGCATCTGCGCTGGACAGCAAGCTTGCTGATGTGCAGTATGCATGTAAGCAATACAGAAGAAGCCCCAGCCATTGAAGATACAAATTCGTCACTTTTTCGCGCGCAATTCATGGTGCAAATGCAGACCCGTAGACACTTGTGATTCAGATTCAGGCATTTCTACTTTATGAAGATGTCTTAGAGCAGCATGACAACAGAGCTAAATCTGGCTCGGATCTGTCTTGGGACCTGTAACAGGGTTTGGATGGATCTGTTTGTGTCCATCTTGTGGCTGGTATGACAAGACAAACCCCAAGGGATTGTTTTGGCAGTGAAGTCA
>JAABUO010009527.1_pt1 | contig 10851 bp, 11 predicted proteins | sample 5559291 | NCBI WGS metagenome assembly JAABUO01 (sample SAMN10711878, study PRJNA513372) | rock metagenome | isolation source: Antarctica rocks | place: Antarctica: Victoria Land, Finger Mt sud
ATTGAGCAGGTCGACGACACCGTCCCCGGTCACGACCACGGAGTACGCGGTGTAGCGTTGCTTGATCGTTTCCTCGTACAACGCGGAGACGACGCCGAGGTTGAGCAGGGCGACCTGGACCTGGCGCGCCATCTCGTGCGAGGCGGTCGCTACTTTAAAGCGGTTGCTGTCGATGCTTTTGCGGCTGCTGACCGTGCCGTCGCCCCAAAACCAACCACCGAGGAACGACAGCACGATGTGGCGCGGCGCTGTCATGACCACGCGTGGGATGCGCTTGTTAGCCGCGCCGCGCGTGATGCCGCAGACGTTCTCTAGCCAACTCACGAGCTTGATCGAGGATATCGACAGGCTTGAACACGACCCATCCGCCTTGGCATACTCTTTGGGCCGTACGTTGAACAGCTGCTCGCACAGCGTATGGACGTCGTCGAGCACGCGCCGGCTGCCGTTCGTAATCCAGAGCGCGGTATCCGTCAGCGAGCCCTCGGCGACGATGTACCCCAGCAGCCGCGCCAGGCGCTCGTCGATGTGCGTGGGGAAGGTCATGCCGCTGTTGGCGCCGCGGCTGGCGGGTCCGGTGTAGGAGAACGGCGGTAATTCCGTCGTGGCGCCGAAGAGCTCACCGCCGCGTTGGAGGGCGATCCGGTCGCCCTCTCGGACATCGCCGAGGCGGATCCATCGCTCCTCGCCGTCACGAATAGTCAGGACGGGGTGGACCAGCGACCCCTCCAACTCGTACCCGAAGTGGGTACGCAGACGGCGCGTCGGCTTGACCCCGCCATTGTAGAAGTGCGACGTCCGCTCCAGACCATGCCGTCCGCTGACGCCGACGCTTAGCGGCACGAATTCGTCCGCGCCTGCGCCGACCTCGGCCTGCAGTTCGTCGAACCGCAGCATCCCGCGATCGGTCAGCAGAATGGCGTCTCCCGTCACACATTTGGGGTCGCTGGGCGCGAAGGTGCCCAGCCCGACGCGGTCCGCGGCCGAGAAGACGACGCGCTCGACCGGGACGCGGTAGATGTCGTCGTCCCACTCCGTCCGCAGGCGGTAGCTGCACTGTGGGCACAGCGCCCCCTCGATATAGAGCCCGTACTCCTCGCGGATCTCCGGCCGCAGATCTTTGGGGATGAGGTGGAGCGGCTCCTCGTGCATGGGGCAGCCGGCGATCGTGTAGATGGCCCCTTCGGGGGTGCGGGTATAGCGCTCCAACCCCTCGCGCAGCATCGTGGCGATGGTGCTCTTACTGCTGCCGACGGGTCCCATCAAGAGGAGGATGCGCTTGCGCGGCTCGAGGCGCTTGGCCGCGGCCGAGAAGTAGTCTACGATGTGGGCGAGCGGTTTCTCGAGGCCGAAGAGTTCGCCCGTGAAGAAGGGATAGGAGGGCGCGCCGTCGGGCCCTTCCTCCGTCCCCGCCTGCATGATCATGTCGTACACGCGAGCGTGGGCAAGCTGCGCGATCTTGGGGTTTTTAGTGACGATGTCGAAATATTGCTCGAACGTGCCCTTCCATGCGAGATCGCGCTGCTGCTGTCGATGCGAGTCGAGCCGCGCCCGGATGTCTGTCGCCATGCGTGCCTCCCTAGCTAACCATCGGCCGCTAGCCATCAGCTGTCGGCCTTGATTCGCCTGCTGTGTGTCGCGATGGGCTGCCACGTGCTTTAGTGCGTTACGGTCGGCCGCTCCGTCGGCGGCCTCCGCGCGGCCGTCGACGAACGACGGCGGTCTTGAAAAATAGCAAAGGCTAGCCTTGTCTCATCGAAATAGAGTCGAGGACAGGTCCAGCCCTTTTTCTGCTTGGTCTTTCTCGGTATTCGCGATGGTCGTGCGGCCAGTGGATGGCATGACGCCGGCGGCCCACCCCGCTACAGGCTACTTACTGGTCAGTCCTCCTCTAAGTCGAGTGTGATACGCACCGCGCGATCGACGTCGATCATAACGGCGGCGCTCAGGGCGCCCAACAAGTGGTTCAGCTTGCGGCGAGGAACCGCGCGCAGCTGCATGGTGAGGATGAGGCCGTCGACCGTCAGGCCTCCTTCGGGCGCGTGGACGTAGACATCGCTCGGGTACGGACGCGGCGCGGAACCGCTCTCCACGATGGGGGCGACGACGACGACCGGCCCGTGCTGGTTGATCGCGTCGCGGGTCAGGACGACCACGGGAACCAGGGCTTCCTGACCCCCGCCATCGCGCCGGCCCAGTGGGTAGAGGTAGACGTCTCCCCGTTTCATGGCCCGGCCTCCTCGATGTCCGTGTCCACGTCGACCGTGAGCGCCTCCTTATCGCTCTCGGCGAAGCCCTCCGCGAGGTCTAGATGCAGACGAGTGTAGCGCGCGTCCTGCCGCATCTCGGCGAACCGCGCGTCGATCGACGCGCCGCGGTCGAGAGCGTCGAGGTACTCCTCGATGGCCACCGCGATCAGGTTGTTACGGCTACTGGCGGCGCCCAGCTTGACGGCCTCATCCGTGCGCTCCAGCAGATCCGGGGGTAGGTCCAGGCTCGTCCGTTTCTTGGGTAAGGTCGTCGCCACACTCTTCATACGCGTCACTTTTCGGCCACACTCCTCATTGCGTGTCGCACGTTTCCGTGCGTAGGTCTATGCTAGCACTTTTCGCTAGCATAATGCAAGGCCTTTGTCGATACGTCGGTGCGTCGGTGCGTCGGTACGTCGGCGCATCGGGGAATCGAAGAGCTAGGGGCGTTGGGGACGGGATGAGGCTTTTAGGGGTAGGGTTGTCACGCGAGAGGGAGGGTCGGAGGGCGTCGCCCTCCGGGTTCCCTCTTGTGTGGAGGGGTGAGCAGCGGCGCTGCTCACCCCTCCACACTAAAAACCTACCCGTGTAAGCGGGGACGAGGGGGCAATCGTTGACGCGGCCCGCGCGGGATGATACGGTACGCTAGCCCCCTCCGCGTTGCCCCGTGTTGTCTCTGTTGTCTCTAGCGAAAGGACATGCTCACCGATGGCCATCAATGTCGATCTGTTGCGTCGCCTGTGTCAGACCCCCGGAATCGCCTCCCGCGAGGGGGATGTGGCCCGCATCGTCGTCGAGGAACTGGGTCCCTTCGTCGACGAGGTGCGCTCGGACGCCCTGGGCAACGTCATCGCCGTCAAGTGGGGCCAGGGCGGGCCGCGCGTGATGCTGGCCGCGCACATGGATGAGATCGGCTTCCTGGTGCGCCACATCGAGGATGAGGGCTTCCTGCGCCTGCACCCCGTGGGCGGGTTCGACGGGCGCGCGCTCTTCGCGCAGCGCGTCCACGTCCACGCGCGTGCGGGCGTCCTGCGCGGGGTCATAGGGGCCGAGGCCAAGCCGATCCACCTGCTCGAAGGTGAGAAACCAACCGTGCCGGGGGTCGGGGACTATTTTGTCGATCTCGGGCTGCCGGCCGAGACCGTTCGCGACCGCGTGCGGGTCGGCGATATGGTGACGATGGATCGCGCGACCGAAGAGATCGGCGACTGCGTCGCGAGCAAGGCCCTCGACGACCGCGTGGGTGTGTTCGTGATGATCGAGGCCCTGCGCAACCTGCGGGCCCACACGGCCGAGGTTATCGCGGTCGCCACCGTGCAGGAGGAGGTCGGCCTGCGCGGCGCGACGACGGCCGGCTTCGGCGTCGAGCCTGATGTCGCGGTCGCCATCGATGTGACGCTGGCCATGGACATCCCCGGCACGAAGGAGCGCGACGCTATCACGCGCCTGGGGGGCGGTACGGCCATCAAGATCATGGACGGTTCGCTCATCTGCGACCCGCGCATCGTCGACGCGTTCCGCGCTATCGCCGAGCGCGAAGGCATCGCCCACCAAATGGAGATCTTGCCGGCGGGCGGGACCGACGCCGGAGGCATTCAGCGTCTGCGCGCCGGCGTCCCCAGCTTTACGCTCTCTATCCCTACCCGCTATATCCACACGGTCGACGAGTTGGTCAGCGCGAACGACATCGAGGCGTCTTACACCTTGCTGGCGCGCTTCCTGGAGCAGGCGCAGGACTTTGACGTCGTCAGTAGGTAACTATCGAACTCCGGCTCGAAGTCGACCGTCTTTACGTCGATGGCCAAGTAGCAGCGCAGCAGCATGATGTGCCCCCAGGGCAAATTGGCAGCAGCTTGCTGCCAAAAGTCCGGCTCCGGGTACGCCGTACTATCGACAAATGTTGCGTATACGACTCTGATAAGCTCGCGCTCACAGATGGTCACGTCACCATTATCCGACCCGACGCGCGTCTCACCGAACCACCTTGCGGACTACTTGAGAGCAGGATTTGGGCAAGACCAGATGGCTCGCTCTCCCGCGCGGGGAGAGCGAGAACGGGGGCGCCGTCGTCCTACACGGCCGCGCGCGCCGGCGCCGACGCCGTCACGATCGCCTGCTCCGTATCGGGGTCGAACAGGTGAAGGCGTCCGGCGTCGAAGGCGACTTGCATGGGCTTGCCGGCCTCGGCGGGCGCGCGTGCGTCGAGCCGCGCGATGAAGGGGGTCTGCCCCGCCAGGAGGTACACGTTCGTCTCACTCCCCAGGTGCTCGACGACCTCGACCGGGAGCGTGGCCGTGTTCCCGTCGGCGTTGGGCAACTCGCTCGCCTCGTAGATATCTTCAGGACGGATACCCATGATGACCTGACGGCCCGTGTGCGTCGAGGCGGCGTCGCGTTTGTCGGCGGGCAGCTTGATGCGGAACGTGCCTGTGTCGGCGTAGAGCGTGTCGTTCACGCTCTGCAACTCGGAGCGGAAAAAGTTCATCGCGGGGCTGCCGATGAAGCCGGCCACGAACACGTTGTTGGGGTGGTCGTAGAGTTCGGTCGGGGCGGCGAGCTGCTGGAGCACGCCATCGCGCATCACGGCGATGCGCGTGCCCATCGTCATCGCCTCGACCTGGTCATGCGTCACGTAGATGACGGTCGTTTGGAGGCGCTGATGCAGCTTGATGAGGTCCGCGCGCGTCTGCACGCGCAGCTTGGCGTCGAGGTTCGACAGCGGCTCGTCCATCAGGAAGACCTGTGGCTCGCGCACGATGGCGCGCCCGAGCGCCACGCGCTGGCGCTGGCCGCCGGAGAGTTGGCGCGGCTTGCGCTGCAGCAGTTGCCCGATGCCGAGCGTATCGGCGGCGTCGCGCACCTTCTGATCGATGTCGCGCTTGGGTGTCTTGCGCAGCTTGAGGCCGAAGGCCAGGTTGTCGTACACGCTCATGTGCGGGTAGAGCGCGTAGCTCTGGAAGACCATCGCGATGTCGCGGTCCTTGGGCGGCACGTCGTTGACGACGCGATCCCCGATGTAGATGTTGCCGTCGCTGATCTCTTCCAGGCCCGCGATCATGCGCAAGGTCGTGCTCTTGCCGCAGCCCGAGGGACCGACCAGGACGAGGAACTCGCGATCCTGGATGTCGAAATTGACGTCGTTGACCGCGATCGAGTCCCCGTACCGCTTGTAGATGTGCTCCAAACGCACCCCGGCCATAGTGTTCTCCTCTTTGAGTGACCTGTCTTACGCCCGCCAGCGGTGGGCTCGCCCGCGTTGCGTATGAGGTATCAAGAATACCTGCTGCCCTTATATCACTAACGGTGGGTCGCAGTCAACTCCCGGACGGCCCTCGTTCCTTTCAGGAGCATGTCATTCGCTCGCACAACAGGGAGAGGAGATAGGAGGGACTAGTCCGGGTACGCGAACGGCAGGCCGATGCGGCCGAGCCAACCGAGCATGCGCGCGGTCGCGCAGGTTCGCTCCCACGATTGCCAAGCCCCCGCCAGTGCGGGTTGATGGGTGAGTTCACGCTCGAAGGCCCAGGGCGCGCGCGGACCCCGCACGATGCCCTCCAGGCGGCGGCGCAACGGATAGTCCGGGATGGCCGTGACGAAATCGCGCGCGTCGTCCAGCCGCACGCGCGGATGGATCGCGGGCACGCGGACGTAGCGCTCCTGGACGGCCACGACGGCGCCGACCCGCGCGGCCACCTCCTCGACTGGGAGCAACTGGCCGCTGAGGCGGTCGAGGTAGAGCGGCGTCGCGGGCGTGCCGAGCGCCGCGCTCACCAGCGACGCGAGGTCGATCGCCGGACCTTTGTTATCGGCCATACCGTGCGTCTATCACCTATTCTCCCACCGCGCGTGGACACGTGGGTCGCGCTGACGCAGCGTACCCTATAGGACAACTATACTCTCATCGGTGGCGTTTTGTGAGGCGGCTGTCCCCAGTTGGGTGTGTATCCCGGAACAGGCGTGGGTGTGTACCCCGGAACAGGCGCGCCGGGACGTGGGACGCCGTTAAACCCGCTTGTATGGTAAGTAGTGAGTCATGGACGACAAAGACAGGGCCATCCTCGATATCTTACAACGCGACGACCGGACCGGTTACGCTGAGATCGGGGCGCGGGTGCGACTGGCCGCCTCGTCGGTGTTCGAGCGCGTGAAGCGCCTGGAGCGCGAGGGCGTCATCCGCGGCTATGGGGCGCATCTCGATCCCCCCCGGCTCGGGCGGAGCGTCACGGCGTTCGTGAGCGTGGCGACCCGCGCGGCGTCGTCCGATATCGTGCCCCGCCTGGCCCTCTTGCCGGAGGTGGAGGACTGCTACAGTATCGCCGGGGCCGACAGCTTGATGCTCAAGGCGCGCACCGGGACGACGCAGGAACTCGAGAATCTGCTCGAACGTATCCGCGCGACAGCGGGGGTGGAGCGCACGCGCACGACGATCGCCCTTGATACCTATTTCGAGCACCGCCCGTTACCACTTGGTAGGGCTGATGATGCCGAGGAGGACGCGTGAACAGACCCGACAACACTGACACCACCCCCGAGATCACCGTCGAGACCCTCCACGAGCGGTTGGTCGGGGACGCGGCCGACCCCGCCTCGCCCACGCATGTTCCCGCCCCGCAGGTCGTCGACGTGCGGGAGGGCTGGGAGTGGACGCAAGGGCATATCGCCGGCGCCGCCCATATCCCCCTCAATGAGTTGCCGGCGCGGCTCGGCGAGATCGACCCCGACCGCGACGTCGCCTTCATCTGCCACCTGGGCGGACGGAGCGAGATGGCCACGCGCTTTGGCCGTCAGCAGGGGCTGGCGCGCGCCACGAACGTCCTCGGCGGCATGGACGCCTGGGAGGCGCGCGGCTACCCCGTCACCTCGACCGACTAGTAGTCCGCCGAGCCCTGTGTAAACAGGTGGGCGGGCCATACCCACGGGGACCGCCGAGGGGCCTGCTCTGTTGGGGGCGCACGGGTCGGGGCGCCCGATCATGCGCCAACGAGATGCCGGCGAATAATCCTGGCTACCCGTGAGGGGTCACGACCCGGCGGACCCCCTTCGGCGGCGCGGCTACTCCGCGCCGATCGCCTCGCCCCCTGCGTCCGGTTCGGTGGCCGATGTCGCGTCGGCGGCGTCCTGCTCCTCCTGCTCCTCCTGCTCCTCGCCGGAGCCCTCGCCCGGGACGTCCCGCGCGGCGCGGATCTCGGCGGCGACCCGCGCGGGGTCGGAGAGCATGGGCAGGTGGCCGGGCGTGTCGAGCGTGACGAGGCGCGCGCCGGGGATGGCGTCGACGAGAGCCCGCGCCGCGGCCAGGGGCGCCAGGGGATCGTCGCGCCCGACGAGCACAGTCGTGGGGAGCGACACGTCGGCGAGCGCCCCCCCCAGGTCGGGTGTCGTCAGCATGTCTAGCCCGTCGAGCAGCGCGTGCGGCGCCGCCGCCAGCATCCCCTCGCCTAGCCAGGCCCGCGTCTCGGGCGACGCGTCAGGCGTCCAGAGCGCGGCGAGCTGGGCGGCCAGGCGCGGCCGGTCCCGCCGCACCCCCTCGTCCCACTCCCGCGCCATTCCTGACACGCCCCCCGCCGCATCGTCGGACATGCCGAGCGCCTGGACTGGGGCAATGTCGGCGCCCTCAGGCAGCCCCGCCGCTTCATCGCGCGTCGCGAGAGCCGGCGCGGCCCCGTTCCCGGCCCCGTTCCCGGCCCCCGTCGTGTCCTCCCCGCCCTCGGCCGCGCCCTCCGTTCCCGTCGTGTCCTCCCCGCCCTCGGCCGCGCCCTCGGGGGAGATAGTGGGCGCGATCAGGATGAGGCGCGCGGCGCGGCGTCCGCCCGATAGGACGTAGCGCAGCGCCGTGGCGGCGCCGCTGTCGAGAGCCACGATGGTAGCGTCGCGCAGGTCGAGCGTGCGCAAGATGACGCGCAGGTCGCGGCTGGCCTGCTCGGTCGTATACCCGCCCCACGGCGCCGTCGAGCCCCCGTAGCCGCGCGCATCGTAGGTGACGACGTTGTGCGACCGCGGGAGGTCGAGCGTCAGGTAGTCCCACACGCGCCGATCGACCCCCCAGCCGTGGACGAGGACGACGGCTGGCCCCTCGCCGAGTTGCCGCACCGCGAGGTAGGCCCCGCCGTCGACCTCGATCGTCGAGCCGAAAAACACGCCCATATCCGCGTAGTCGTCCGCGTAGTCGTCGTCCACCGGGGCTGGCGTGAGGAAGTTGGCGAACGGGTCGTCGTCCGACGCGACGTCATCGCCCGCGAGGGGCGCGCCGTCCGGGTCGTCGTCGAAGGGCGGGAACGCGTCCGTCGCGTCCGACTCGACTGGGGGGACGATCCGCGGCGTGGGGCCGTCGACCGGCTCCGGGGGGGCGGGCGGCGGCGAGTTCCAGCCCATCTTGCGCAGCCGCTCGTCCGTGATGGCGAGACGAACCTTGCGGTCCTCGGCCGCGGCGACGGCGTAGCGCGGCACGTAGACGTCGCGCACGACGACCAGCCCGCGGCTGACGAGCAGGTAGTGCGGATGGACCTCGACCACGTCCCCGACACGCTTGTTATCCTCGCTGTACACGGTCCACCCGCGCTCGATCTCCGTCGTCGCCATGTGTGATGCTTCCTCTCAGGCGCCAAGTGTCAGGCGCCGGTTGCCAGGCGTTGGTTGTCGTTTCTGCCGAGTGTGGTAGGGGCTATGGAATGAGAATTGCAAGGCATGTGACGCCCGCACACACACCGCAACGTACTGGAACGTACTGGCAATCGATACCCGACAACCGGCTACTCTGTCGTGTTTGCATAAGCCTGTGAGGGTGCGGTATACTCTGCCCGCTTATACCCTGCCCTGGTTGGGCCCCTATGTGAGGATACAAAGTCCATGAGTTCAAGCAATTATACCGATACTATCGCGCTGACCCCCGAAGGCCGCGCGGGCCTGGAGAGCGAGTTGCGGGAGTTACGTACCGAGCGCCTGCCCGCCCTCGCCGCGCGCCTGGCCGACGCGCGCGAGGATCTCGCGACGCGCGACGAGGACGCCGGCCTGCTCGAGTTGCAGGAGGAGCAGCGGCGCCTGGAGCGCCGCTCGACCGAACTGGAGCGGGTGCTGGCCTCGGCGCGCGAGATCGCGCCGATCTCTAACGGGGTCATCGGGCTGGGCAGCCGCGTTGCCGTCGACGAGGACGGCGAGCGCGAAGAGTTCCAACTCGTCGACTCGCGCGAGGCCAACGCGACCGCCGGGCGCATCTCTGTCATCTCGCCCGTCGGCAAGGCCCTGCTAGGGCACACCGTCGGCGACGACGTGATGGTGCCGCTCCCGGCCGGCGACCGTCGCCTGCACATCGTCTCGGTGGGGTGAGCGGGACGCGTCGCCCTGACCCTTCGATGTCTGGGCGCTGTCTCTATCCTGCACATCTGGGCTCACGGATACTCCCGACGACGGTGATACGTTCGCCGGCGACGGGGTCGATGGGACGGCCGATAGCGCGGCGCGCCGCCGTAGGGCAAGGAGTGATAGCCGGACCCGATCTGCCCGTCGGAGGCGGGGCGGCGGTCGATCGACGCCCCGCCCAGCGCGACCCGGCCCGAGGCCAGATCGGTCCACGTCCCACCCTGCTCGACCGCGATCGCCAGCACGGGGTGAATCTCCCACAGCGTGCCGCGGGTCCGCCGCGCCTGTTCGGGGTGCTCCTGATCGAGCAGCAGCCAACCGCTCACCCGCACGTGGCGCCCTGCCAGGCGCAGGATCGTCGTCTCGCCACCCCAGCCGGGGTTGCGCGCGACGACGCGCGGCGCCAGTTCGACGATCAGAGACGAGGCCCTGCTGGCAGGGTCGGTCGACGGCGCCGCGCCCAGCCAGACGTGGTAGTCGCGCTCCGCGGGATCGTGGCAGTTCGGCGACTCCGCTCCCTCGTGGCGCACCGCTAGAACGTAGCCCTCGGTCGTCACGGGGCGTCCTTCGTCGCTCGCCACCGTCGCGGCGTCGGCTGGGGACCAGGCGTCGCGCGCGGTCTGCGCTACGCCCGCGGGCCACGTCAGGTCTAACAGGCTCTGTAGCGCCGTGTTCCGCCATGCGCCCGTATCGACGCGATTCTTGCGCAGGTTCAGCGCCGCGTCGCCCCCGTCGCCCGCGGGCGGACAGCCCTGGAACGTCTCCTCTTGCGGGGCCGGGTAGGGCGCGCCCGCCGCGGTCGACGCGGTCGACGCGGGGGTGTTCGCGGACCCGGCGCTCGGGGCCGTCGCGGCGGGCGGCGCCGCTGCCGGCCCCGACGCGGGCGCGCCGCCGCAACCCGTGAGCAGGACGAGCGTGGCGCACGCGCCGGCCGTCCCGAACGCCCTTCTGATCCGCCTACGTCCCGCTATCGACCCACCCCATCGCGCCATCCCACGAGTATAGCAGGGCACAGGGCCCTGTCATTCTCGCCTTCTTGACGGGGAATAGCATGGCCCTGAGCAGGGCCTATGTGCACGGGCGCCGCCGACCGGCGCGACGTGTAGTAATATGAGTCCGTGCGGCGCCAGGGGCGCCGGCCGTCCGCTTAGAGCCTATCCCAAAACTGGCACACGGTTTGCAGCAGTCCTCGAACAAAGGAGGACAAAGGATGACGAGCCACTATGATCCCGAGGCGGAGCCCACGATC
>JAABUO010009528.1_pt1 | contig 10851 bp, 4 predicted proteins | sample 5559291 | NCBI WGS metagenome assembly JAABUO01 (sample SAMN10711878, study PRJNA513372) | rock metagenome | isolation source: Antarctica rocks | place: Antarctica: Victoria Land, Finger Mt sud
GATCTTTATGAAAAATAAACAGTTAACTTAACGTTAAGTTAATTATCTGAATATTTTATTAAAGTTTAACTTTTAAATTATCTTTCGATTAAGCAAGAACAATATTAAAGTTAATGCGTTAACACGTATGTTTATAATCGATTTTTTCGAAATCGTTAAACGAATCGAGAATCGCTATTAAATCATTTTAATCTCGAATAAAGTAAATATTTTAATAACGAAATTAAAAGCTAATCTTTATTAACGAGAATAAAATGTTAACAAAATTAATGAGCTATGCATTAAATATCGACAAGCGATAAGCGATAATGAGCTTAAATTACATAACATTAAACTAAAGAACTGTTAAATCGTTAACGAAGCTTTATTTAAAAAGAGTTTACTGTGAGTTCTTAAAAGTATACGTACGAAATTGTTACAGAAAATTCACGATTAATCGTTAACTTTTCATCTTAATAATTAAAGAATTATAAACTTAATTTAACGATTCTATTATTAATTAAATTATCGAGTTACGATTAAATAATACATTTAAAATTATCATGTTTATTAACGAAGTAAGACGCTTTGCGATAACATTAATGAACTTCATTAATCTCTTTTAATTTTACAGAAACGTTAAAAGAATATAATTATAAACTTTATTACGAAATTATCTTTATTCGAAGATTATAACGCGATCTGCATCATCGTTTATCGTTTTATTAAGAACGTACTTTATCATTAAAGAAACGATAAAATCTTAACTGAAGAAACGATTTAAATCATGTTATAAAACGTTTATAAACTTTATAATTTACTTAGCTTTATTATTTTTAACAGAGACTTTTAATTCATATTAACGATGTAATAAAGTCTTTACAAGCGATTAAGAATTAAAGCTAGTTTATTAACGATTTATTACTTTAAAATAAATAAATAATTAAAACGAGCTAATTAAGATGTTAAACGCGAGTTAAGAATTTATTACAACTACATGCAAAATGATTCAGCAAAATGACTTTTAATGATGAAATTTAGCGAAAAGTTTAATATCTTCTTAATTATTTTAATGACTTCGTTTTACTTTAATAAGAATTTTTACTTACGAATAAGTTTCGATTCAGATACGACTAACTACGAAACAACTCGTGCACGCATTAAAGCTAGAAAGATTAACGATATTGTAGTTAAGATGAAAGAGCTTTTAATTTTTAATTATTAATAATTAAAAAAGACTAAGATAATCATTAAAGCACAGATTAATAAGCATCGTCGAGACGTAATTTATAAGATAAGCGATTAAGTTTAATTATTCTTTCGAAACGTTAAAATAACTAAATCATGTAAGAATTTAAAAAACAAATAGCTAGAACTTTATTAAATTATTACTAATGTAAAGATCTTTTATTAGCTTCGCTTATTTAAAAGTATGAAGCTACTTCATTTAATTTTTAGTCTTAAGCTACTGCGTTTTTATTATTAAAATTCTTTATCAGATTAACATTCGAAATCATCTTAATCGTTAATAATTAAGAACGAGAATTATTAAAAGATAAACGATATTCTAAACTTTAAACGCTATTAAGACTGATTATAATATAAGATTAAATGAACAGACTTAAATCGAGATGATAAATGATATTATGTTAATAAAGAAGAATTCGAAAGCTTTAAGAAGATTCTAGCCGAATTTTATAAACTTCATTTAAACAAGTCACATTAAATTAAACAAACACGACGTTTAAAATTTAATTTCTTTTCTTTTATTCATATAAACATGAATATTTAAAAGAAAAAATAATGTTACGAGTGTATTAAAATTAATTAAAGCTAAATCGAGCTTATCACGAGTAAAAGTTTTAACATACTTTAACATCTTTTAACATAACTTTAACACGAATTAATTAACACTTTCGAGTATTACATCTTCTTTGTATCATAACATTTTTCTTTCGAGTTTAGCTCGAATTTTAAGTCTTTAAGCATAAATATCGCTTCAGAAACTTTCTTTCTTCTGTATTTTTAAACTTCTAGTTATAATTATCTTTATAAATTAAACATTTTACTCAGCTCATTTATTAGTGATTAAATTCTAGACACGGTTTTAACATGAAGTTAATACAGAAAGTAAAAACAGCGCTCTGTAAGAAATTTAACATGCATGATTTAAGAAAGACTTAAATGATTATTAATATGCGAATTATACGTTATAAAACTAAAAGATTATTAACACTTAATTAAACATCGTACATTCACGAAGTACTGTAAGATAAAGACTTAATAATATATAACATAATATTTATATTTATGATTCTCGAATCGTACATTTCGTTAAAAAATAATAATGATAACGAATTAGCATAAATTATTTCATATTAACGCTTAATTAAAAAGCTTTTATACATTATTTACGAAACGCGATTAAATATAATCTTCGCGATTAATTATCTTTTACAATAATGCTCGAATTCTCGCGTTAATTACGATAAAGTCATTAAAAAGATTTTAAAGATTTTAAAAAAACGATAAATATAAAAATTCATTATACTAATTCGTACGACGACACGAAGCATTTATTAATCGTTTTAAATTACTTAAATAATAACTTTGCAGAAGATATAATGAAACGAAAGTTTATTATAAGCTATTATTTCTTTTTAATAAAAGATATAATATGTTAAAGCTTAAAGAAATAACGTACAATATTTATCTTTATTACGAAAGTCGAGTATATTATTATAAATTATATTATTAAATAAGTCGTATAACTTCGTCGCTTTCTCGTAAAGTTATCTTTAAATGAAATTCTCGTACTCGTACGAATCTTAAAAAATAATTAAGCTAGTTTAAATTTAATTAAGAACGTTAAATATTACGATAAAACTAAATACATTAACGTTTAACATTATTATATTAAAGAACTAGTACGAGATAATTATATGCGAATGAAATAAATGTTTATTAAGAAATAACTCGCGAAATAATTTCACGAAAGCTTTATTTAAGATAATCTTTATGAAGTACAGAAGAAAGCTGAGTATTCTGTTTATTATATCGAATTAACTATTATTAAATACTCAGGCTTAAATAAGATTTATTAAAGCAGTTAAAGTACATCGTACGAAAATCTTGTATTAATCATTAACTGCGAAAGCATTTTATTATAAACGAATAAAAGATTTAAAAAAAAGAAAATGCTTTTAAGTAGTATTCGAAGCATTAATTTTACTCTTTACTTACTGAGTTTTTAACGAAAGAATCATTAAATGTACTTAATTAATAAAGAATATATAAACTAAAGAATTCATGAATTTAAAGAAAGATATGCTACGTTTTAACGTACGATATATTATCTTAAAAGAAGTATTAAATATTAAAGTCATTACATTATACGACGTACAGCGTACGACGTAGTTAGCTATTTTTATTAAAACTAGTATTAAGTGTAAAGTTTTCATCGTATCTGTAATGATAGCAAGCGCTAGCTTCACGTCAGCGTTCACTAAAGGCAAGATCAGATAACTTATTAAATAATCTCGAGTCGCTTAATAAGCTAACGTTTCTTATAACGTATTAATGATTTATTATAATTAAATAGCGAAATGTTAACGATAAAGTCATTAAGAGTATTAAATAAGCTAAAGCTCATTTTCTTAATGTTTTTTAGCGATTAATTTTACACATTAATATTATAATAACTAAGTATAATCATAGTAAATTTATTATATCTTACGTCTTTTATATTTAAACGCGTTAGCGAATAATTAACGAAGTCGATCTTATAGTTTTAATCGCTTTTCTTTTAAGAAAAGATCTAAAACATATTATAACTATAACAGTTTTTAAATTACATATTAATTATAATAATGATAGCGACTTTAAAGAGCTTAACATTAAAGCTTAAAATATTTTAAAATCATTAAAACGATCTCGAGCAGGCTTATCATTAGCTCGTGTAATTAATGATGATAAAAAGTAAAGTTCGAAAAATACTTTACGTAATGAATTCGTGAATTAAATATTAATCGAGACGTAAGCGAAAGTTAATTATTTACGTGCTTTACGACGAATCGCAAAATTAAAGATTAAAGCTCGTAAGTTACGATTTACATTATTTATTACTTACGTTAACGAAACGCGAACGAAATCTCGAAATTAATTAATTTCGTCTTTTAACGATGATTTAGCGACTGAATAATTATCTGTTAACTTTAATGTATCTGTCGTATTAAAAGTAATAATGCTCGAGTTATTATAATTAATTTAAGCTTAAATAAAAGCGTAAGTATTAATTAAGTTAACGTAATAATCGCGCAGTACGAAAATCATTAAATTAAAGACGATGCGCTTTTATAAAGATTACAGTGAGAACGAGCATGAAAAATGATTTCGAGAAGTAAAAATTAAGTTTTAATTAAGCTTAAACTACTTTTTTAATAATGTAATAAAAATTCTTTAATGCATGCAGTTTATAATGAAAGATCTTATGAATTAATGATTTTACGAAATAAACGCAGACGTTAAGATAACGAATTATATCTTTATTAAATTTCGTTAATTCTTGTTTAATTTAATAATTAATTCAGTTAATCTGAAGCTTAAAGCTTATTAAAGATTTAAGAAAGTAAAACAAAAATTAAAGCAAAGTATAACTAGCTTTAAGTCGTATCTGAAAGATATTAAAGCTCATTTACTCGAAGCATCGTCGACGCAGAGAATTAACAGTTTCTTTACTAAACTTCTTTTAAAACTGCGTTAAAAGATTCTTATTACTGACGATATAATGTTAAAAAATTAAGAAAAGCTTTTAATAAAAGTAATCATGCTAAAAAGCATTAAATCGCGCAAGCGTAACGACGACGTCTCGAATTTTGTTAACTAAAATAATTAACGTAAATTAAAGAATTAAAAATTCTTTTTTAATAAAGAAAATCGAAACTCACGAAGAAATAATTAATTCGATGAAAATTTAAAGTCGCGAGCGAGCAATAAGCGTTTATTTAAATTAATTAATTCAGATAATAAAGCTAATTATTATTATAACTGCGATGAAAAGAAGTACTAAAAAAAGAATTATTCTAGAAAGAATAAGTGAAACATAATTACAACGATGATTAATGTTTTTAATAAGAATTTAAAAAATGATTAAGCTTCGCTAACGCGTAAGCGAAGCAAGAAAGATTAATAAAGACGCGTGACTTAATTATTACTAAGAATTAAGTTAAACTTTTAAGCGAAAAGCGTTTATTATTCGAGCTCGTTAACTCGAGAGCAAAGCTAAATTTAATTAATTAAATTTACGTGATACAGTAAAAGTTACAATTAATAAAACGCGCTGTCTTATCGCTATTAAAATTTCTTAATAATTAAGATCGTTATTATTACGACGTTTATAAGCTTATATATAATATAATTAACTTTTAAAAGTAACATTAAGAATGTATTTTTTTTTTTACGCTGTAAATTACGTTAAGCTCGATGCTATTTTTAATATGTTAATATTAATCGATTAAAGAATTTTTATAAACTCGCAGATAATAAGTTAACGTTTTAAGATAAAATTCGAAAATCTTAAAGTATTAACATCTTAAAAGTTTTTAAAAAGTCTTTTCGAGCAAAGCGAAATCTTTACAGTTATTTACGTTAGCGTCGTAAAGACGTTAAGTAAACAGATTATAATATTTAAAGTTTTAAAGAAATTAATAAATTTTAAGAATGTTTACGATGCAAAAAAGGCTGATATTTTATTAAAGCAAAACAAAAAAGATCATGTTATTAATTTAATAAAAAGCGCGAAGTCGTTATTTATGTCTTTATATAATTTATTACAAATAAAGCTAACGAAGCTTTAACGTTATCTTAAAGATGCTTTAGTTAAAGATTAAATTAAGCATTTCGTCTCGTTAATAAAAGTCTTTATACTTTTTATATTTAAAAAGAATAATGAGTTACGTTTATACGTTAATTATTAAAACTTAAATGCGATTACGATTAAGAATCATCATTCATTATTTTTAATTATTAAAACGCTAAATTAATTAAACGAATTTAAATGTTTTATTAAGTTAAATCTTAAGAACGTTTATTATCGCATACGAATTAAGCAAGATGATAAATGAAAGACGACATTTCGCACGCGCTATAAGCATTTCGAATATTAAGTTATATCATTTAAATTAGCTAACGTTTTAGCTACTTTTTAAGCCTATATTAATAAAGCGTTAAGAGATTTAATTAATATTATTTATGTCGTATATTTAAATAATATCTTAATTTTTAATAACGATTCAGCGCAACATTAACGTCATGTAAGAAAAATGTTTTAACGTTTAAAAGATTATCAGCTATATGTTAATCTTAAGAAATATTAATTCGTTATTAAGAAGATTAAATTTTTAAACTTTATAATATTTACAGACGAAGTGAAAATAAACTTAAATAAAATTAAAATGATTAAAGAGTAATTTAAATCGAAGACTTATCGCGAAGTTTAAGTATTTCTGAACTTCGTTAACTTTTATAAACGCTTTATTCATCGTTATTTTAAGATCGCAGCGTTTTTTATTAATCTGTTAAAAGATAATAAAAACGATAAGAAATCAGAATCTTTTAAATGATCTGATGCAGCGAAGTAAACTTTTCGTCAGCTGCGCGATATTTTCATGTTAACTTCATTTTTTATTCATTATAACTTAAGTAAAAGAATTAAAATAAAGATTAATGCTTTTAATTTTACAGTAACAAATATTCTTAATTAATAAAATGTTAACGATTATTAATGATTAATAACGTTTTAATTACGTAAAATGATATTAACGAAGTAAAATTACGAAACTTATAATTAAAAGCTTTTAATTATAATAATCGCTTTTAAGCAATAAAAACATTATTTAAAAGACAGTTTATATTTTATTAAGATTTAATCAGATTATAATAATCTTAAAGAATTTATAAAGCAGAAAGAGCTAAACTTTAAACAAGCTCGCTGAGCGCTGAAGTTAACTGCTTATGACTTTAAAATTTTTCATCGTTTAAGTAAACGAAACTTAACGAATGAGTCTTTTAAACGTTTAAATTATAAGAAAGCATCGCTCTTTAATATTAAATTATTATTAACGTTATAAAATAAGTTAACGCTGTCATTAAACGAAAAGACGCTAACGTAAAGCGAGCGAAACAAAATAAATGAGCAAGATTTCGTATCTTAATTAGTAAAAATTCAGCTTAATAACATAAACAGATTAAAGTTACTGTCGTAAAGAAAGCGAAAGATATTAAATAATTTAATCTCTGTATTTTAATTAGCTAATATTTAAATTCTCATATTAAGAAAGAAGATTAAAGATGTATTTAAAAGCCTTTATGAGAAATCGTAAAGATTTATAAAGTTCTTAATAAAGAAGCTTTAAACAAGAAACGATTAAGCGAATAAAATTCGTGTTAAACTCGTTAAGTCTTTTTATCGTTTACGTAAGCGAAATAAAATTTAAGCTTTAAACTTCGAGAATCTCGTTAAACGTAACGAACGTTTTTATATTCTTAATAATGTAATAATTAAAAAGAAGCTTATTAATAAGAATCATGATGATTCTTTAATTAAACACTTTAAGATTAATAAGATTTTAAAACTTTTAAGAAGAAAGTATTATTAATTCGTTTATTTAAAGTAAATAACTTCGTATATTAAAATCTGTAACGTTTATTAACGAATTAAAGTGCTTAAACATAAGTTATATGATAAGCTTAAGTTCTTGTTTATATTTACGAAGTCATAAAAAGAAATCATTATGAACTTCGTTACGAATTTATTATTAAGTAAGCGTCATGAAGTCGTTTATAACTTAATATTCGTAATTATAAATTAATATATTAAAATGACTAAATATATATTAATAATAACACGAATTAATGTCGCAGAATTAACGAAAGTGTTTTTCGAGAAAATCGTTTTACGCTTTAACATGTTAACTAACATAATAAGTAATAAAGACTTTATTTTTACTAACGCGTTCTGATTAATTATATATTATCATGCACGCATAAGATAACGATTAAGCATCGCATTTCATTCGCAAACGAATAACTTAATCGAGCGTTAAAATTAAATCTTAAAGTATTATTTACGTACTTTCGCTAACGCAAAGTAAACGAATTAAGCTAATTTATTATTAATGATTAAATATGCTTATAATAATAATCGTTACGTCTTTATTAAAGTCTCGTCATTCTTTTTAATATATGATTATAATTCGAAAATACATTATGAGATTAAGAATAATCTCGTTAAAAAAATATATTATTCGTAAAAGATCGAGTTTAATAACTTTAAGATTTAAGAAATTAACTAAGCGTCTTATTAACGCTATCGCTTAGCAGACGAAGTATTATAATCGTAGTTATAAAGTTAAAACTTATATTATTAATAATTTAATTATGCTTTTAATTAAAAATTTAAAACAAAAGAAGTTTAGTAAGAAATTATCGCATAGATTTATTAGTTCGTTCAGAGTAAAGAATAAAATTAAAACTTAAGCTTATTAATTAACGTTATTTAATATTTATCGTATTTATAATATTTTTCATGTTTCGTTACTGAAATTATATTAATATAAAGTAAATAATTAAAAGACGAAAGCTTTTATGCAAGCTTTAAAGCTTATTAACGATAAGAAGTAATGAAAAATTAAGAAAATTATAAATAAAAGTAAAAGTAAAAAGAAGTTATAATATAAGATGAAATAATTAAACTAAAATTATATATATAATTAATAATTATTTAAAGAAGAGCTAAAGCTTATTAAAGAGCTGAAAGAAAAATTTAATAATTAAATAGCGTTACGCAAGCGACGACGAAAAAATAAGTAAACGAATATCGCGATAATAACGTTTAATTATTAACGACGTTAATTTAATACAACGATTATCTTCGCATCGTTATTAATTATAAACTTTTAGTTAAAAACTTTTTTATTTCGTTACATAAAGTGTTAATAATAACAAGATCGAACGCTTAACGCGTAGCGCTTAATTATAAAAAATTTATTTATTTATTTATTTATTTATTTATTTATTTATTTATTTATTTATTTATTTATTTATTTATTTATTTATTTATTTATTTATTTATTTATTTATTTATTTACTATCGTATACATCGAGCTCAGATATTAAAATAATAGCTTCGAGCTATTAATGACGTTTAAGAATGTTAAGTTAAAGCTCGTTCGAAAATCGTCTTTAATAAACGAAGCTCTTAATAAGTTAACGCTAATTTCTTTAAAAATTCACTTCGTAATCTCGCGCTCTCACGTCTTCTTTTTATTCTTTTTTTCATTTTTCTTACTTTATCTTTCTTATTATTATTTTATTTATCATTCTTTTAACTTTATCGCGCTGAGCTTAAAATATCTTGCACTTCGTTTACGTCTTATCGCGCTTTCGTTTCGTTTTCATTAAACGCTTAATTAATTAAATAATCTCGCGCTAATTACGTTTAATCGCGAGCTGAGCTTTATGTACGATATTAAAAATATATTCGTTAACGCGACGTTATTTCTTCATGATTGTTATTAATCTCTTTCGTCTGTTCTTTATATTAACGAAAATGACACGTTAATATTAATTTACGCGAGTAAATTCACGAATAACGCGCTTCGTCGCGTTTTAAAAACGTTTAATGAACTAAATAATTCTTAATAGCTGTCGCAGCGTTAACGAGATAAAACTTATCGTAATGTAACGATTTAAGTCGTAACGTTAAGCTTTACACGATTTATAAATACTGAACTTGCGTACGTACTCGCGTTTATTAATATAAATTATACACGAAAGATCTTTACATTTTAAAAAATAAAAGATTAGCTTTGTATTTAAATTAGTAAATATATATATATTAATCGTAATCGTTATCTCGTTATTAATTCGTGTAATTACTAAGATTATGTTATGTTTATTTTTATTAAAAAACATATACATAAGTCTGTATAACGTTTACTTCTTGTTTTTAAATATATATAAATTTGTTAAATTTGTAATATTTAAAAGTATACATTAATATTTATATTATTTACTCGCTATTATTAAGTATATATAAAAAGTATTTAATTAAAAGATAAAAAGAAAAAGAAAAAAGAAGAAAGAAAAAAAGAAACAATAACATTATATGTAATAAACAAGCGTTACGTAATCATCGTAATGATAATGTTAAATAAATATTAAAAGCGTTATTAAAACGACAGCGCGCTAGTAAGCATCGTAATAATAATAATTAAAATCGCAGTTTTATAAAATTTCATGAAAGAATTATAAATTATAATCGATTGTAAAATAATATTACATTTAGAAGACTTTTTTTCTTTTATTAACTTAAAGAGATTTAAGAGATTTTTAATGAGCTTTAAAAAGCTGCGCTTAACAGGCGCGATTAATAACTGTCTTTACTTTAAGAGATTAATACAGCTTCTTTATACTAAAGATTAATGCTTTAAAAAAAAAGATAATTATAATAATAATAAGCGCTAGCTTTACGTTAACGTTCACTAAGAGCAAGGTTAAATAACTTATTAAATGATCTTAAGTCGTTTAATAAGCTAACGTTTCTTGTAACGTATTAATGATTTATTATAATTAAATAGCGAAATGTTAATAATAAAGTCATTACGAGTATTAAATAAGCTGAAGCTTATTTTCTTAATGTTTTTTAGCGATTAGTTTTACATATTAATATTATAATAACTAAGTATAATTGTTAGAGGCCAGCATAGAGCGAGTTAATATGGGTGTCATTTAACTAGAAGATAAATGCTAAGGAAGAAAGGTAGCTACAGGTAAGAAGCTGGCTACATATGAGTGTTCCTCAGCCGGCGCTAG
>JAABUO010009529.1_pt1 | contig 10850 bp, 1 predicted proteins | sample 5559291 | NCBI WGS metagenome assembly JAABUO01 (sample SAMN10711878, study PRJNA513372) | rock metagenome | isolation source: Antarctica rocks | place: Antarctica: Victoria Land, Finger Mt sud
TAAAACTCTTAAGTACGTTACTCTTTAAGAACTGAACCACGCGTTCAAAGCAATAAAGACACGTCGTGACTCTTTAAGATTCGACTTAATCTTATCACAAATCTCGTCGTAATGTGAAAGAATCATAGTTATTATTTTTATGCGATGCATAATCTGCAGATCTGAACGAAGCATTCGTAGCAGCTTTCGAAAATGCTCGTTGTTAATGATTCGAAAGGATAAGTTTAAGTTAACAAAGATCTTGCATAGCTGATCTTCTTAGCTCTTTTAATTAAAGGCAGAGAATAACTCGATATGACTTTTCTTCTAATAGTTTATTAATTTTGCATTATTCATTTACATTATTAAATATAACTTACTCGTCCGAAAGTCAGATCGGTTTGTGATTACGAGTGTTCGCGTTTTCGCTCTGTCGCTACGCAAAAGTCTGATTTAAAATGCTTTTTCATAGTAAACGTGTTAAAGCTATCGAAAGCTGTAGAATGATTCATAATCTTATAGCAGATTTTGCATGAGATTTTAGATAATTCTTTAACGATCGAAGTTAACTGCATAAAATGATTTCATAAATCAGATTGCTTACTGTCTGCAGCTTTTTTAAATCAGAGCGAATTAACTATCTTTCTTTAAGTCTTGTTTTAAATACTCTTAATAACAGAAGTTTAAGATCATCATTATTAAAAAGAGTCATCTGTATTTAACGTTCATTGAACATACTCGCTATTCTCTTTTAGCTTGAGCTGTGGAAAATTCTGTTAAATTTTATTAATCGCTTCTTGTCTAGTCTTCGTCTTTTCGAAAGAATTCGAATGAATAGATCATTAAACTTAACTTGCGGATTCTTCAGAACGAAGATTACTTAAAGATAATTTAGACGAATCGAATTCGCCAGACAGATTAAAAGTTGTTAACGAACTAAACATTTTATAGAATAATTTATATTCACAATAATAATTATATATAGCGTGAATATAATATATAGAGTGCAATCGATAATGCGAAAAGATAATGTAATTTATTGTTTAAGAAGCAGCGAAAATATTGTTATATGTTTCTATTCTTAAATTTCTTGACGTTAAGTTCGAGTTCTTAGCGGGTCGAATTGAGTTAACCCGACCCGAGTCGAGTTATCAGTCGGATCGGATTTAAAATGAGCTTAACTTAACTCGAATCGAGTTAACAATAAGTATAACTCGACTTCGAATCGGGTCGAGTTTAAAAAGTGAACTCGAAACTCGATTCGACGATTAGTCTAGTTCGCAAGAATAGCGATGATAATTATTCGAGTAATTGTTTTTGTTTCATTTACGATTTAGTTAAATATAGTTTATATAATTTATTACGTACATATTTATCGAATTAAAATTAAAGTTAATAACTTTTAATAATTCATTAACATTACGATTAACATTGTTTAATTCATCTCGTTACTGACATTTTATGCACAGATAAATAATTAAGCGTAAGAAATTTTAATAATTCGTTATTTTTTCGTACAAGTTATGTAACAACATTAATCGAAGATTTACAAATAATGCAGCGCGTTTACTCTTCATGTAAGACGAAGATAAACAACATTAACGAGCTTAAACGTCATCTTTATTACTGTCATGTACGCTTGCATGATTAATCGTGAAAGATTTTCTGATAAAAGTTATCGTCATCATCAGAATCGTCGTCATGCGATTTAATACAGCTCATTCAACGAGATCACGAGACTGCAGAATGAGATTTAAACTCGAATGATTCTCATGATAAGAGCGTTCAGACGAACATTAAAAGCGAGAATTAAGAATGCATATTAATAAATGATTTCGCAGAGAAGCACATGAATATTAAGATGAATAGCGCTGATATAAATCAGAATGTAAAACGTATATCGTTAAGAATCGAGACGATACAACTTTAAACTGAACTTCTCTTTACATCGTTAACGCTTCGAGTTAAAATCTTCGTTGAGATAATTAATCGTGATGTCGAAATAACGATTAACGTGTTAAAGAAAATATCAGAGTCATTGAGCTCGAATTCTTAAACGATTAAGAACATAAATAATAATTAATATTATTCATTTCAGTGCGAAGCAGATTACGCGTTCGCTCATTAACTTCATTAAACGAAGATTATTAAAGACAGTGTTAAGCGGTTTTTTCGAAACTCGCGCTTACGAGTCTTACATTAACATGTTAGCTTTCACGACGCGAACGAGTAACAGGCACTTTTACATTAGATTTCGTATGATGTTAAAAATGACGAATGACATTCTTAAACGTTTACAGTTAAATTTAATTACGAAGAAATTTAAGAAGAACAGCATTGCATGTTGTATCGCGACATTATCGAGACACTTTAATTCTTGTTAAATCATTCATCATTTTAAGACGAGTTAATTTACGCATCAGTTTAACATTATAATGTCGATAATTATTAAGTTTACGACGAGATGCATATTGCTGATTAATGATGAGAGACGCAGAAAAAGCTTTCGAATGATGCTACTGTGATATTATTATTAATTTTCATTAATAAAATAATCTTAATTAAGTATCGAGACGATTTATCTGCATGATTTATATATTTAACGATAGAAAATCTAAGCCGACGCATAAGACATGTTTAAAAACGGTCGGAACTGATTCTTCTGAGATTTCTTTTCATAGTTAACAATGACGACGACGATATTAAGTTAAAGATTTAACACATAACGTTATTAATTATACTTAATCGTACGTTAAACACGTATTATCATGCATTAATATATTATCTCACACGAAACAGTCATTAAAGCTACGATCAGAAACGACATTTCTGTTCTTTACGCGAATAATAAAATAAAATAATGTTATTTAATAATCGCCGAGTTCATAATAAATTACGAGAAACAAGTATTAATTATAAACGTTAAGATGAATTAACATTACTTTATTTATTAAGTGTCATCTCATGAACGCGAAAATCTAAACAAGACATGATTAATTCGAACGCATGCGTTTACTAGAAATTAACAAAAGCAATAAAGAAAGAACAGCTTAATCGAGAATGATTCTGCTTAAATACATTCAGTGAAAAACTTTGCATGATCACATATGTTTATTAATATTCACGAGATAATGATAATAAACGTGCTACATTAATTACTTAAGAAAATCGTCTCGTATTTAATGTTATGACTCAGTTAAATCATTAACGAAAGCGTTTATACAAGTCGAAGAAGAAAAGAAATTAAATTAATTCTAAACGATGCATCAGAAACAGCTTAGCTGAATTAAAGATTTCGCGTCATTTCGTCATTTAAAGACATGAAAAGATTTTTCAAGTACAGTACGATTAAGCAATGAACTAATGCAGATCGAAAGTTAATTATATGTTAATTTATTTTAATCATCGCATCGCTTTTAATCACGAGAGCGTCTGCAGCGATTCACTTCGCTCGAGCAATAATAAACTTCGTGATACTTACTTAATATCATTCGCACGACGAAGAAATCCTTCGATATCTTAAACATGCGCTTTTTCGATTAAACAAGTTAAAGAACGTTTTTCGTCATTTGCGACCTGAGCGTTCGAATACAAACGTCGATCATTTTAACATTTTTAAATTACACGTTATGACACATTATGTAAGTCAGATTCGAAGATACGATAATGCTAATAATTTTAATACAGAGCACAGTGAGGCTGCACACAAGTATTTAATAAAGATCTTTTTCGATCGCATTAATAAACGAGACACGTTTTAAACGCAGTTATTACATTACAATACTCGATATCTGAATTTTCTTACGATGAAAGATGTTCTTCTTTACAAAAGTACAAGACAGAACAAGATTAATAAGCATGCATTAACTACTATGATAACACGATTCAGTCGAGTCTTTAGCCTTCGTAAAATTTAAAACGCATTCATTCGCGAATAATGTAATTAAATACAAGAAACAGAACTTAATTCAGAGTTATGATGTCACGCATCGATCTTAATCAGAATTCTGAACATGAAGAAGCTTCTCGACGCGTTAACAGTTTTCGTGCGCGAGTGTCGTAACATAGTTAATGAAAAAGTCGTATCAGACAAAGAATTAAATTAAAAGAAGAAAGACTTAATCTGAGTTAAATTATACTACGTAAGCGTTCATGAGTCATTTTAATGCTGAAAACGAGACGAAAAAAACGTTAACGACTTAAAGAATCTGATCAGCGACAGGATATATTGCTTATCGAACTGACAGAAAAAGAAGAGAATTTAAAGACGTGATTATGTTATGATTCAGAAAAGATCGAAAGAAGCGACTAAAGCATTAACTTTGCTAAACGATTAACTGCCTGATTAGCTACGACTTATTCTTTTCATTATAAATTCGTTGCGACGAGACAACAAGAATAATAAGCTACGACATAATGACGTTCTTGTTAAATTACTTAAATCTCGCAATAAGAAAACTTAACATGCTGTGCATGAAATGATTAAGATAGAGCACTGATTTAAAGATAACGTTAAAAATTTCCGTTCGCTCGAAGCTAGCCGATTTTTTCATTCGCACATAATTCTGAGAAGTGTGCATGTTATATTAATAAACGATAATCGTAGCGAGTTAAATAAAAATAAGTTCTTTTACATTAATAACTTCAGCGATTAAGATTCATATAACTCGATTTACGATAAGAATTTCTTGCATAAAGAAACAAGAATAGCAGAATACTACTTTAAACGCGAAAGCTGAAAATATTTAAAATTAATTTAATCTCATCGCAGACGAAAATTAAATAATGTATATGTATTACGTTTATGTCTTAAAGCATATATAGAATCATTAAAGTTAACGATGTTACACGATTAATTAACTAATAAATATAATCATCTCTTAACTTTGCTTAATTAAATTCTTCTTAACGAATAAAAGTCTTAACTACGAATTAATGAAAACTAAAGTTAAAGTTAATCTCATAAAAGTCGTGTTCGTATGAAATATACGTAGTAAATAAAGCTTTGCTCGTCGCAAGAGTATCATCAGCTATTAATTTAATATCATGAAGTCAGTCAGTTAAAGTTAATCGTATTAATGAATTAATTTAGAAAATTAAATGAACTTAGTAATCGCGAGCGATTGTATTATAAAGAAATGTAAGCGACTCAGTAATAAACTTTAAATAATTAATATGTATTTCATAAGCCTGATTAAGAGCTTAAGCAATAAGTAAATTACTGAGAACTGACGTTAATTATTACATGAACAAGATGTAGCGAATGTAACATTAATTAAATTCTGAAGTTATGAATTGCTGACGTTAAAGTTTTTTTATAATAAGCGTAGTCGTTAATTATCGACGCGAAAAGATTTAATAAATATTAAGTTTTCTGTTTAATATAATGAATGCATTATTAAAGATGTCATGCAAAGAATATGTACATTATAATTAATCAGTAAACAGAGTGAAAGAAAAACTCGACATTAACGAGTCTGAATATACATAATTAAAGGCGCGAATACGAAATTAAATGAGATTTCTTCAGCTTATAAAACGAAAGCTAAATATAAACAAGTTGAAAGAGATTCTCAGATTAACATTCGAAGTCGTATATCACGAGTTTCATATTATATTTAACGATGTCGCAAGATTAAGAAATGATTTTATGTTAATGTTCGTGACACAGCGATTAAATTACAATGTAAAAAGACGACTTAGTGTTAAAGAAACACGACGAAACAATCTTAAGTACAATTCTTTATTATCGTCTTAACTAAAGAGACACACATACATCTTAAATTATGTCGTCTGCGACGAACGAGATCGCAAGAGATCTTAATTAATATTAATTAAATCGATTAAAAGTATCATAATATAAATCAGTCGCGATCTTAATCGTAGTATATGTTACAGATTATAAGATCTGCTTAAACGTGAAGTAGTAAAGAATTTAATTCGCATCGATGACATGAAATACGACAGATTTATAAAATTAATTAAGAACGAGCTGAATTACGATTATGTTTTAGATATAATAATATACGATCGAGCTGAATTCGCGAGAATATATATTAACAACGAGCGCGAATGAAAAATAGCACTAAAAGAAATGCATGCGAAAGAATCTATTCGCTTTCTTTTTATAATTAAGTCTGCTGTAAATAATGATTATAGATTTCAGATTTCTTGTAATACTCGATTTAAGTAATTAATCACTGAAGAAATTATATAAAATGCTCGTAAAGAACATGTTCACGCTTAAGATTCTCAGTATAAGATGACATGACGAGATCATATCATAATTGAGAAATCTTAAGACTCGATGATAAGACTTATGATTCGTTTAATCTTAACAGAGATTTAATGAATTCTTATTAATGTTAAATGAATCATTCTTAATGCTCGAAATAAAGTAAATTCTCTTTTTATTTGAGAAAAAATCATTCGCAATCTGACATTCTTTTCTGTTCTTCTTCTTAATCGTTTGTTGCATAAATTTTCTTAACGATCATACATTATCGAGTTACATTAAACGATTCTCATCTCGAATGTAACATGAGAATACGTTAATCTTAATGATGATAAATTTATTAAAATATTAAGTAATATTACAGAAAAGACGTCGTCATATAAATAATTTTAAGACATCATTATCGTTAAAGCGCAGCGCAGTTAAACATACAAAGACTCACGATGACGACGAGATCGTAACAGACTTAAGCGACAGCGATTTTATAAGAAAAGTCTTCAGCGAAGATAAACGTGTCACTCTTAAAGTAAGAATTCGCTTAAAGATTTAAAAGAATAAATGATTAATTCGAAAATAAAAAGAATCGAACACTGTTAAAGCATTCAGTGAAAATATTCTCACGAAGTTATTACGACATTTTAAAAACTCGATGTATACAACATCGAATAATTTAATTCTTTAAAATTTATTAATAATAGACATACTAGAATTAGTTCTGATAATAATGATGTTAAGAAAGCGAACTAAGAATTAATAACATCATATTTATAAGAAAAGACGTTACGTCGAATTAAATGTTAATTCATCGTAAATCATGAATCGATTATCGAGATTTACACTCGTTATTTACTTGCGTGAATATTAAACGATTATGTTAATAACAACAGCAGTTCATGATCAGACGTTAAAAAAGAATAGCTTAATGAGAAAATGAGAGAGACGTGAAAGAAGATCGCAAATTGCTTAAATAAGAAGTTAGGTCATAAACGTTTTAAAATAAAGAACATTTTAACGAAGGCAGAGGCTTAAAAGATAATACGCTCAGATTTTTCGTTGCGAATAAGACTCATAATAAATAAATATACGATATTTTTAAGACATGACGATTTAGTGTATTAAGTCGAGTACGAATTATAATCGAAAGCGAATATGATTAACAAAAGTAACTCACGAGAAAAATGCGAAAGAAGTTAACTCAGAATCTGCTAGATAATGACGACTTTGCGTGTAATTGAATATGTATTAATCGAATATTATAACATTAACTAACATGAAATGACTTCTCGAGACAGATTCTGCGCGAGAATCATAACGAACGTACTGATTCAGAAGTTTTATTGCAAAGTCAGAGATGAGATAGCATATTAAGCATACACGAAGATGTTCTTTAATTCGCTTTTTACTAACGTCGTTCTCATCGCAGTAATAATGATCGCTTATTGTATACGAGAATTTAAATCAGAAAAGCATAGATTAAACAAGTTTAAGAAATTAAACGTGAAGAATAAGTGAACATTTGCATATATTAGTGCTAAAGTGATTAAAGCGAAGCTGAAATTTATAACACGCAGCGACATGAATGCGCGTTAACGCGACATGAAATTAACAAGCTCGCGATCGTAAAAAAGTAATATTAAAAATTCTGTTATGTCGTATTAAGTAACAGATCGATAATAACGATATCGAGACGATTATTAACACTTAAGCTGTATTTAATATATACGTTAATAACATTAACGATCTTTCATTATACGAGTTAAAAAATGACATGTAACTCGATTTAAACGCAATTCATAAGAAAACATTCTCGCACTTAGAAAGCATTTTCATATCTTAATCTTCGAAATTATCGTCGCTCGTCTCGAACGTAATGTTATCGAATAGAGCTGTAAATATTATAACTCGTAACTAAATCTTTTATCATTAACGCTATGTAAAAAAGATTAATTAAATCGAACACAGAGAGCGAATCGTTAATTAATAACGCTCGAGTCAGTAAGAAATAAATTCTTAATTAAAAATCTCATTTAACATTACAGATTAAACATTAATCACGTATTACATTACGAAGCGACGAATATAAGCTCGTGATAGCGCGACAGAAAGATAACGAGTCGATAACGATTAAGATTAGCTGAGAATGAAAGTTTAATGACTTGTGAAATGAATTAAACATAAAGAAAGACGAACATTTGTAATATAAAGTAAATAAGATGAACAAGATTTTAAGCGATGAAACGAAATATGAAAGCTTCGTGCGCAGAATGAGAAAGAAAAGCATTATGAACGTAACTCGCGAAAAGAAAAAAATAATAAAATAATAAAACTTAAGCACAGTAATCACGATATTCAGATGTTTTGAACACAGCGCATATTTTACTTCATACTGCGAAAGCGCTAATGTCGCATATACTTGCATGAAAGAACATAATACTGATAATGATGCGAGCGTACTAATTAATCATAGCGCATATTTTACTTCATGCTGCGAAAGCGCTCGTGTTAAATATGTTAACATGAGAGAACATAATACTGATAGTGATGCGAACGCATTAATCGAACACAGCGCATATTTTACATGAGAATGCGAGAACATTAATGTCGCATGTGTTAACACGAGTAAACATAAAGCCGAAAGTAACGCGAGTGTACAAGAAGAAAGAAGTAACAATGTTAAGAAGAATCACGAAGGCGCGTATAATGATATTAATTTTCAGAGAAAAGAAAGTGCAATGAGCATCTTAATCGATTTGCGTGACTTTAAAGCTATGTTCGTCGTAAATGATGATCGTGCTATTAACAGTAAAATCGTATTTAATGAATTTAACGAAAAAAGAACATGCAGAGATGAAAGTGAATTACGTGCTTTAATGATAATATTCGACATTGCGATTATTAATGCTACAAGTATTAAACTCGAGTTTATTAAATTAATAAACAAAAGTAAATGCTGCGCTCATGAACATTCTAGAGATATTAACGCTTCGATGAATATTAACGCTTTTATGAATGTTGTGAATGTTAACGCATTTATAAATATGTCTTAGCTTAATGCGGCGAAAATCTGAAACATGAGATTTAACGAATATTTAAAATATTAATCGCATAAAGCGCTAAAATCTGTCTCTGTCACTCTTTACAAACTGTCGATGTAAATATACGCGAAGAAAGAAACAAGTAAAAATACGACATTATTAATCGTTACGAAGACGTAAAATATAATTTTAACTTAATTTTTCGTGTAAAAAGAAAAACATATAGTGTAAAAAAAAATATGCTGCGTTAATATAATTAATTTAAGAAAAGCGACGTTTTTCATTAATAGTATTACGTTTTGTATTAATAATCTCGCGAGCTATAAAAAGATTTATACGTCGTTAACTAAATTCAGATTTTATAATTAATCGCATACGAGAATTAATTATAGTTTTTTATATTTTTATATTAATTCGCGTATGTTTAATTTATTTTCGTACAGTTTCGTAAAAAGTAATAAATGAATTATTATAAACACGTATCATTTAATTAAGTTATTTAAAAAATATTAATGTAAATTAATATTTTACACGAATCGTGACGTAACTGTTAAAAAGAAATCATGAAAATATAACTGCGTAAAGTTTAATAATTATTTTATAAAAGCATGTAAAAAATCTTAAAAATAATAAAGCTTTTCGTAAATAAAGAAGAGTTAAATATTTATACGATTTTATAATCGTTAATTAAATTAAAATATATATAAAATAAAGATTATAATGTAATTATAAGATTAAATATTTATAATAAAATAACGTAATTAAGATATAATGTTCTCGAATAACGTTTATAATAGCTTTAAAGATTTTAATAAAGAATTAAATAAATTATTATCTTTAAAACAGTATATTATAAAAAGAAAAGAATCGCGTACGATTTTATTTCTTTAGTACGTAATCGCGTAATTAATATATAACTTCGTACGTAATTTAAAATTATATATTTTTATTTCATAATTAAAGAATAAAACTCGTAAGCTACGACGCGAATCTTATACAGAAGAAAAAAATAAAAATAAAAAGAAAAAAGAAAAAAATCGAAAACGAATTATAAAACGCGATCTCGAAGCAAAAAATGTTCGTATAAAAATTATACGCTGACATTTAAATTAACATTAAGATTATAAAACAGTATTTAAATTAACTTTTTATAAAGAATATCTCGTAATTTATTATTTTTTAAATTATTATCTGCAGCGAAGACAAAGACTGAGTAAACGAGAAACATTATGTTTTAACTGAAAATTAGTAACTAAACCAGTATGTGCACAGCGTGAACAGATTTATTATAACATTATTGCGATGAATACGAAAAAAAAAAATTACAAAAAAAAAAAAGAAAAAAAAAGTTCAGTCACGTGTTGCAAGTCTTGACGACAAATCATAGCCAATCAACCTTAAAAACCTTAATTGTATTCCCGATCTGTGACGGACCATTGGATTATGCGCAGCTGTAATTCTGCACCGAGGATGAGCTTTGTACTTTCCTGTGCTGACACTCGGATCAAGATTCTTGAAATGAGCAGTCTATCTCTGCTGCTACGAAGAGACTAAATCTTGATGATTCATGCTTTCTGTCAATGTTTATTAAACCGCATAGT
>JAABUO010009530.1_pt1 | contig 10850 bp, 9 predicted proteins | sample 5559291 | NCBI WGS metagenome assembly JAABUO01 (sample SAMN10711878, study PRJNA513372) | rock metagenome | isolation source: Antarctica rocks | place: Antarctica: Victoria Land, Finger Mt sud
GCGACCCTGAGCTACGCCCCTCCTTCGATCACGTCGAGGAATCCATCGACCGCTGGATTGACCAGGCCAAACTCGTCGCGTAAACTTGACTCATTCGCACCACGTTTGCCTGTATTAGGAGTCTAGGCGCGAGCCTCCGAATCGTCCGGGTCGAAACGGCGCCAGGAGCGCGGTGTCGGGCTTACCGTCAATGAGCCCCACGACGGCCTCGCCCGTCGCAGGCCCGAGCGTGACACCTAACATGGCATGGCCAGTGGCGACGACCACATTAGCCAGCCCTGGGGCGAAGCCTATCATGGGTAGTCCGTCCGGCGTCATGGGACGTAGCCCCGCCCACTCCTCCTCGATTGTTCCTATCTGCCAGTCTTGCACGTAAAGCGTCGGCGCCGTCTTGAGCGCCGCAAGGCGCCGGGGCGCCAGTCGCTCGTCAAGCCCGCATACGTCCATCATGCCGAGGACGCGCAGCGCGCCGTTGTACGGAGCGAGGCCCACGTGAGCCTCGGCGAAGTACACCGGCCGCCGTGAAAAGGCGTCCGCCATGGCCATCGTCACGCTGTAACCCTTCCCCGCTTCCACTGGCAGCCGGACCCCGAGTAACGCGGCTAGTTGGCCGCTCCATGCACCCGTCGCCAGGACGACCTGGGACGCCTCCATGAGTCCATTGGTTGTGTGTATGGCGGTCACACGGCCCGCGCGGCAATTGAAGCCGCATACCGCCACCTCGCTGTGTACAGGCACACCGAGATCAGCGAGGCGTCGTTCCAGACCCGAGATCAAGCTCTCGGGGCGGACATGTCGTTCACCGGGAGCCAGCACACCGGCCACGACCTCAGGTCGGATGCACGGCACCTCGACGCGCAACTCGGCGGGCTCCAGGCGACGGGGAGCTGCGAAGCCGTAGCGAACCATGGCATAGAAGTCATTGTTTAATCCCTGCGCCGCCGCCTCAGTGCGACAGAGGAACAGGAGGCCCTGTTTGTGCATCTCGAAGCGGACCCCATCGGTCGTCATAGCGTCGTAGAGGTCCATGGTTTTCGCGTTCAGGCGAGCAATAGCGTCGAGGCCTCGCTGGTAGGAGCGCGGGGTGCAGTGCCGCCAGAAGTCCCACAGCCAGCGCGCGAAGCGCGGGTCAGCGCGGGGCGTGATGGACAAGGGGCTGTCGGGCCGCAACAGCCACCGCCACGCATCCACACGTACGCCCGGCGCCGGCACAGGTCCGGAGAACGAGGGGCAGATGTAGCCACCGTTGCCGTGCGAGACGCCGCTCCCCGGCGTGGCACGGTCGACCACGACCACGTCCATCCCTCGTTTCCGCAGGGCATAGGCGCAACACAGACCAACAACGCCAGCCCCAATCACAACGACCGATGCCATGAATCCGTCCTCCACCCGCTGAAACGATCGCTACCACGGACGGGCACTCCCTGCTCCAACCAGGTGACATCAAGCGATTTCTACCTCTACGCCGCTTGCGCTTACCCCGTCCAGTTCGGTGACCGGAGTCCCCTGATCCGTGATGATGCAACGGGCCACCTCAATCCCCGCGACACGCATGGTGCCCACCTTGCCGAATTTCGTGTGGTCGCACAGGACAAAGACGTCATTGGCGGCGGCAATGAGGGCCCGCGCGATCTGCACCTCGGACAGGTCGAGGGCCGAGAGGCCGTAACCCACGTGTATGGCGGGCGTACCCAAGAACAACTTGTCGGCACGCAGGTTCTTCAAGGCATCTTCCGTAATCGCTCCAGACATAGAAAGTTGATCGTGGCGCAGCACACCGCCCAAGATCACAACGGTGATGGCGCGGTAGGCGGCCAGGACCGTTGCCACATTGAGCGCGTTGGTCATCACGGTCAGGGCCTGACGATCGGCCAGATGGGAGACCATCTCGGCCGTGGTCGTGCCCGCACTGATGATGATGACGTCGCCATCCGTGACATGACGGGCCGCTGCCTGACCTATACAGCGCTTCTCGTCAAGCTGCAGCGACGCGCGATGGGGCACGGGGGACTCGGAGAGACCGTGGTCGTGCCGCACGCGTTTCGAGACAGCGCCACCATGAGCCCGTTCGATCAGACCACGTTGGCTCAAATGCCCTAGGTCGCGGCGCGCTGTCGCCGCACTCACCTCGAAATGCCTACTCAGCTCATCGACCGTGGCGCGGCCATTCCGCTCGATAAAAGCGACGACGCGCTGCCGTCGTTCCACATCCAGCATGCCCACCTGCCATCACCGTAGTAACCAGTCTACTCACAACAGAGCGTAGTTTTGCATGAATGGACACGGATGTCAAGCGGTGACGACCAATCGAGCAGGGCTTATGCCTCTGGGGGCAGGGGAGCGCTAGGTAGAGCAACAGCCTCTGCGAGATGCCGGCCAGCTATCGTAGCGCATGTGGATGCTGATCTGTCACGCATCGCATCAGGATTCGCACGACCGTCGCAGCTATGCGTGGGGTAGCATTCTATTGATGCGCAAACCCCGCTCACGCATAAGCCCTGACCCATCGGCCCGTCGATCTCCTTGACAACAGCCGCGTATTTGTGATTGTATATGATCAACGATGATTGATCGTGCTGGTCAGGGTGTTTGAAGAGGGGGTGCTACCACGTTGTATCAGGGCTGTCGCGCCTGCGTCGTTCGGTTCTGTCGCATCTGATCGCATTATGGCTGCATCATTTGAAGGAGATATTCCATGAAGGATCCTGCAGATACCATCACCACCGCCACCACCGCGGCCCTCTCCCGCCGCACTGTACTCAAGAAGAGTGGCGCCGTCGCCACCGGACTCGCCGCTGTCGGTGCGCTGGGTCCGCTTGTCGACCCGCCCCGCGTCCTGGCCGACAATACGGTCACGCTGAAATACTGGTCTATGTGGAACCTCAAGGAACCTCAACAGATCGTGCTGCAGCAGGCAATCACGCAGTTCGAGCAGGCGTACCCGCACATCAAGGTCAATGTGCTCTGGGGTGGCCGCGATATTCTGACCAAGGTTCACACAGCGATCGCTAATGGCAGTGGCCCCGACTTGGTCGACAAGGATGCCGAAGAGATCGTTGGCGCCCTTGTGTACACCGGGCAAGCCACGCCATTGGACGACCTGATATCGACCAAAATTCCGGGTGAGGACAAGACGATCGGCCAGGCGGTCCCTGCCTCCTATCTCAATCTTCTCGCGTGGCAGGGAAAGCGCTACTTGATCCCGTACGAGGTGCTTTCATCCGGGATCTGGTACAACCAGACACAATTCGATGCGCTCGGCGTCCGGCCGGTGAGCACGTGGTCCCAGTTATTCGCGCTGGACAACGCCATCAAGCACAAGGGACGCGGCACCGCGCCGTTCGCCAACGACGGCAACATTGGGATCTACAACGCCTACTGGTACTATTGGCTGGTGGAACGGTACGCCGGCCCCGGCGCGTTCAGGCAGGCGGCGGGCGACCGCTCGGGCAAGGCCTGGGATCATCCCGCCTTCCTCAAGGCCGCCCAGGATGATGCGGCCTTCGTCGCGTCGGGGGCGCTGATGAAGGGATACCAGGGGAGCAAGTACCCCTCAGCACAGATCTACTGGGCGCAGGGACATGCCGCGATGTACCTCTGCGGGACGTGGTTGCCGAGCGAAACGCTGGCCTACTCCGCCCACGGGGTGAAGTATCGGATGTTCGACTTCCCGAGTGTTCCCGGAGGACATAACTCCGTGGAACTCTACCTTATCGGCTGGGTCGTGCCCAAGAGCGCGGCGAACGTGGATGCCGCGAAGAAATTCATTGTTTTCGCTATGAACAAGAATCGGCTGCGAGGAATCGTCGACGTGGCCAAGAACCTAACGCCGCGCCCTGACCTGCCGGCGCCACCTGTGCTGGTGGATGCCAAGCGCCTGCTGGAGAGCGGCCGGCCCGTCCACCGCATCTATGACGGCATCCAGGCGACCTATCCCGGCTGGTGGGAAGAGGTGTTCATGCCGCTCGACGATTCGTTTTTCTTTGGCAAGTTTACGGCTCAGCAGTTCATCGCGCAGCTCAAGTCACAAAGCATCTCCTACTGGCAGCGGAACCCGTGATTACCTCAGTGGGTAGGCGCGCGCGTCCGCGCCGGCGCGGACGCGCGGACGCGCGCGCCACGTCGATGAGTGGGGGGCAGCGGCGCCTCGTCGCTGTGTTCCTCCTGCCGGCATTCGTCTACTACGCCATCTTTTTCCTTGGTCCCGCGCTGGCGACGGGGTGGATCAGCCTGACAACCTGGTCTGGCCTGGGGAGTGATATGGTTTTCGTCGGTCTAGCCAATTACATCGGGATGTTCCAGGATCCCATGTTCTGGCTATCCTTCGGCAACACGTTGCAGATCCTTGTGGTCGTCGGCGTGTCCGTCTTCGCGGTGAGTTTCTTCTTCATGGCCATCCTGCGTGAAATGAAGGGGCGCCAGTTCATCCGTGCGGTGATCTTCTTCCCGAGCGTCGTGGCTCCGGTGGCCCTGGCGATCGCCTGGGGCTTCGTATTCGATCCCCAGGCTGGCCTCGTCAACGCCTTGCTCAGGATCGTTGGTCTGGGGAGCGTCCAACCGGTGTGGCTCGGTCCCGATCTGATCTTGAAGAGTGTGATGGCTGGCCTGATCTGGATCAACGTCGGTTTCTTCGCCACGATCCTGTTGAGCGCCGTCGACCGAATACCGGCCCCCTATTACGAAGCAAGTGCAATCGAAGGGGCGTCCGAGTTCCAGAAGTTCATCTACGTCACGCTGCCGATGACCTGGGATGTGCTCTCCATCGCGGCCGTGCTCTGGGTCATCTCGGCGATCAAGGTTTTCGAGTTCATTTACGCATTTGGCGCGACGTCCGGCGCGCCGCCGACCAGCCTGTGGACGAGCCCCATTTTCATGTACATGGTCACGCTGGGCAATCGCAGCCCTATCTACAAGCTGGGCTACGGCAGCGCCATCGCGGTGGCCATGGTTGTGCTAACAGCGGTCCTTGTCCTCCTCATACGACGGGTGTTGCGGCGCGAGGCCATCGAGTTCTGAGAGTGTGCAGGGGTATTCAGGGCCAGCGATAAGCGCGGAAGGCGGTGTGCTCAATGGAGACAACAACGCGTCGAGTTAGCCGGTCAATCATATGGGCGTGGACGGCAGGGACCATTCTCCTGTTCGTCTGGCTGATCCTGAGTTCGTTGAAGAGCAACGCGGTTATCTTTACGCAGCTCTGGTCTCTGCCGGATGGGTTCCATCTGGAGAACTACCAGACTGCGTGGTCGGTCCTGAACCTCGGGCAGGCAACGCTCAACTCCGCCCTGGTCGTGGGATTCTCCACCGTGGTGATCGTCGGCCTGTCGGCGCCGGCGGCGTACGCGTTGAGCAGGGTGCCATTCCGGGGAGCCGGCTTCGTGACGATGTTGTTCATCATCGGCATCGGCGTCCCCGTCCAGGTACTACTGATCCCGCTCGTGACACTGCTCGCACGTTTCCACCTCGCTAACAGCCTCTTCGGGCTCGGCATCCTCTACGTGAGCATCTCCTTGCCGTTCACCGTCTATCTGCTGACCGGCTACTTTAAGTCTTTACCATTTGAGCTTGAGGAGGCCGCGGCAATCGATGGGGCCGGACCCTTCACGACGGCCCTGCGCGTCATGATGCCCCTGGCGCAGCCGGGTCTCGTCACGGCGGCCATTCTCAATGCCGTCCTGCTCTGGAACGAATACCTGCTCGCATTGACGATCCTGAGCGACAACAGCCAGTACACGCTAGCTTTGGCCATTCTCAATATGTACGGCAGCATGAAGTATAGCGCCAACTGGGCCGGCTTGTTCGCTGGCCTCGTCATCGTCGTGATCCCCATGATCGTGCTCTACACATGGCTGTCGGGCCGCATCATCGAAGGGTTGACCCTGGGCAGTAGTAAGTAGCAAGCAAAGTATGAGCGTAGGGAGTGCTCACAATGAGAAATATGACGTCGAAGTCCTATGCCGATATCTTTGACCAGGCGTCTACGTTGCCTGGGACGATTGAACTGCTCACACGCACGGCGGTCCCGCCCGTCGCCACGCGCCCGGGACAGTCGTTTGTGTTTACAGGGTGTGGATCATCCTACTATGTGGCGCAATGCGGGGCGCAATTACTCCGTGCGTTGAGCGGGGTGTCGGCGTCCGCCGCGCCCGGTTCGGAGGTGTGGTTACTGCCCGACCTGTGGCTGGACGAGAACAGTGTGCTCGTGGCGATCTCGCGCACGGGGACGACGACGGAGGTGCTGCGGGCACTGGAGCGCGCGCGGGAGCGCGGCATTCCAGCGATCACGATCAGTCTCGCCGCGGACGTCCCGATGCATGAGTTGAGCGACGTCAGCCTGACGCTGACGCATGTGCAGGAGGCCGGCCGGGTCATGCTACAGTCCTTTGCCAATATGCTGGTCGCCGTCCAGTGGTTAGTGGCTACTATAGCGCACGCGGCTGGCTCCGCGCAGGCCACGACCTACCTACAGGGCTTGCACGGCGTAGCCGGAGCCGTGTCCGACCTGCTCCCGACGTTTGATCGCGAAGCGCAGGCGATCGTCGAACAGGGGGTTGGCCAGTTCGTGTTCTTGGGCAGCGGCCCTTTCACGGGCGTGTGCGCGGAATCCGTGCTCAAGGTGCAAGAGATGGCGCAAGCTCCCGCGGAGAGCTATGCCGGACTCGAGTATCGCCACGGCCCCATCGCGACCTTGACAGACCGCTCGTTCGTCGCCTGCGTGTCCTGTGCGCGGACGATTGCCTTCGACACGCTTCTGGCCGGGGACGTCCAGTTCCTCGGTGGAACGCCGCTCATTGTTGGACCAGAGGATTGCCTGCGCGCGGCGCCCGCTGGCGTCCGTACGATCAGCCTGCCCGCAGGGCTACCGGACTGGCTCTATGGCAATGTCGCCTTGCCCTTCTTCCAGCTACTCGCGTACCATCAGACGATCAAACAGGGCGCGAACCCCGATTCCGTCCGTCTCCTCGATCGGATGATCGATCCGCACATCAATCCCCATGATGTGGACCTCGCGCTAGCATCCCCCCTGCCGGTATGAGCCATGATGTCGTTGTAGCGCTCGATGTCGGTGGGACATCGATGAAAGGCGCCCTGTGCACCCGCGATGGCCACGTTACCCACCTGGAGCGTCGCGGGACACAGGGATTTGGGGATCACGCCGATCTCGTCGAAGCCGTCGTCGCCTGCGCGGCGGATCTCGTCGAGATCGGGCAGGCGACCTACGGGTCGGTCGTGGCCGTCGGCCTTACTGTGGCGGGCGTGGTGGATGTGACCCGCGGGGTCGCGGTGTCATCAATGATGCTGGGGTGGCGCCAGGTACCGTTCGTCGCGTTGCTATCTAGGCGTACGGGCCTCCCGGTCGGATTTGGGCATGATGTGCAGACGGCCGCCTATGCCGAAGGCATCCGGGGCGCGGCGCGCGGGTGCCGCGACTACCTATACCTATCGCTCGGGACGGGGGTCGGATCGACGATGGTGTTCGACAGCGACATCTACCTCGGCGCCACGGGATTAGGCGGGGAGTTGGCACACTTCGTCGTCGAGCCAGAAGGTCCACCATGCCGGTGTGGAAAGTTCGGCTGTCTGGAGATGGTGGCCTCCGCCGACGCGGTGGGTCGGCGATACCAGGAGCTGCATCCGGGGGGGGGCTATTTTTCGGCGCAGGACGTGGTGGATCGAGTGAGAGCCGGCGAACCGGCCGCGCGCGGCGTGTGGAACCGGGCGGTTGTTGCCCTTGGCCGTGCCATTGCCACGTATGTCGAAATCCTTGAGCCAGAGCGCGTCGTGGTGGGCGGTGGCATGTCCGCAGCAGGCGCGGATCTGTTCGATCCGCTCAACGCGCTCGTCGCGACCGGCGTGAGCCGCTTACGTGTGGCGCCCGTCATCCCTGCCGGCCTAGGAGCATTGGCCGGCATCCATGGCGCGGCGCTACGGGCGTGGGAACGCGCGGGGGAGGCTGACCGATGACCAACCCGGTTCAGCATCGCGCGCGGTCGCGAAGACGGGCGCGTCTGTCGGCTGGATAGCTGTTGCCGATTCGCAGATAGAGTCTGGTAAGGAGAACGCTCATGGCTCACCCTCATTACGACGGACCGGTCATCGACGTCCATACGCATGTGGATGGCCCACGGGTTGACCTGGTGGACAGAATCATGGATGTCAACGGCATCGCGCGGATGGTAAATCTGTGGAACCTGGCATGGCCACCGCCCGGTTTTGATCAGTGGCAGGCCGAGCTATCGGTGGCCGACAAGCGGCGAATGGTGGTGTACCATACGCCAAACCTATCACGCATCGCAGAGCCAAACTTTAGGCGGTTCATTGTCGACGATGTACAGAGCGCGGCCGCTCACGGAGCCGCAGGGATTAAGGTGTGGAAGAACTTGGGTCTACGCATCGCGGACGAGACGGGGCGGTTGGTGGCGGTCGACGATCCGCGACTGGACCCGCTATGGGAAACGGCGGGCGCGACCAACCTACCCATCTCAATTCACATAGCCGATCCGGTCGCGTTTTTCCAACCGCTTAACGAACATAACGAACGCCACGCCGAGCTCGTGGCCCATCCGGACTGGTGGTTTGGAGGGCCAGGATTACCATCGTTCACGGAGCTATTGGACCAATTCGAGCGTGTCGTAGCGACGCATGCGGGAACGAGCTTTATCGGCGTCCACATGGGATGCTACGCAGAGGACCTCGGCTTTGTTGGCCGCATGCTTGACGCCTATCCGAACTACTACGTCGATACGAGCGCCCGCATCTCAGAATTCGGGCGCCACGGCGCACAGGCGGTGCGCGACTTTTTTACACGGTATGCCAGTCGCATTCTGTTCGGCTCTGATTTGGTACGCACCGCCACGGAATGGCTCCCCGTTGAGGGGACCTACGAGCCAACGCTGGCGTCCTTTTACGACCGTCACTGGCGCTACTTCGAAACGGATGAGAAGAGCATTCCTCATCCATTTCCCCTGCAAGGCGACTGGACGGTAGATGGTATCGATCTATCTCAGGATGTGCTTGAACAAGTCTACTACACCAATGCACAACGTGTCATTCCCACGTTAGCACCCTGAGGGTACAGGCATGTGATGCGATCGTCGTAGGTGTAGGATTCCACGCGACGTGCGCCCACGTCCGCGTATCCTGTGCCAAACCCATGCGCAGCGTCGCCCAGCAGCACTTCCTCGACCTCTGCGCCGTGCGCGGCGAGCCCACGACGGCGACCGCTGATCCCGAGGGCAGCTTCTACACCTTCGAGAATGTATTGTGCGGGCCGTTTAGTCCATCCGTGCGATAAATTATCGCACGGATGGACTAAACGGCCCGCACAGGCCTGGTGAGCGTGGACGAGGGCACGTCCGCCCCTCAAAAAGGGCGTCGTGCGGATCGGCGCAGGACCTATGACGCGGCTGGCGCAGGACCTATGACGCCTTACACCAGGACCTCATGGCTCCACGCCGACTGTTATCCATGGGCGACGGCGACGAGGCCGACGAGGCCGAGCACGTACAGCACGAGGACCACGACGGAGTCCAGGCCCATATTCAACACCTGACGCCGGGGACGGAAGATGAGGCCATAGAGGTAGACCGTCGTGAGCAGGATACCCAACCCGGCGAGATAGATGTCGGTGCGCTGCGCCCGCGGCAGGACGGCCTGGCCGGAGAGCAGACTCGCCACGAGGAACAGGACGGGCAGGAAGGCGTTGCCGCCGAAGATGTCGCTGAACGCGAGCCGGTAGTCGCCGAGCTTGACCGAGGCCAGCCCGGTCGAGACCTCGGGGATGGAAGTCGAGGCCGCGAGGAAGGTCGCGCCGAAGAGGACCCCGGTCATGCCGATGTGGCCGGCGATGGCGGTGCCGCTCTCTTCCAGCACGACGCCGGCGACGAGCGTCACGCCGGCCGCCACGAGGAAGACGATGACCTCGCGCGTCGTGCTCTTCCCCGTGTGCGCGGCATCCTTCTTGTGCGGGGCCTTGGTGGGGTCGCCGGGCTCCTGTCCCCCGGGCGCGTCGCCCTTGGCCTGCCAGGGCAGGTCGGTGCGTGCCTTACCCAGCAGCCAGATGCCGACGAGCCAGAGCAGCAGGATGAGGAGGCCGCCGGGTGCGACACGGGCAACGATCAGCGACGCGGGGAGTTGGTTGCCCATGATGGCGACCGTGAGCACGGCCACCACCAACACGCCCTCGAGCACGAGCAGCAGCGAGGCGGCCATGTAGCTCAGGGGGTGTTTCTGGCGCACGCCAAACTGGTCGAGGATGACCAACACGACGGTCTGGACGGCGATGCCGCCCAGGATGTTGCCGATGGCGATGCCGACGTTGTGGCTGAGTGCGGCGCTCACCGTGATGGCGATCTCGGGCAGATTCGTCGCGATGGAGAGGATAATGAGCCCACCAAGGGCCTGGCCCAGGCCAAAGCGCGACGAGAGGATATCGGTCGTGTCGGAGAGTTGGGTCCCGGCGACCCAGACGGCGGCGGCGGCGGCAACGAAGAGGGCGAGCAGGAGGGGCAGGGACAGCGCGTCGAACATGGCATCACCTCGATCCGCTTATATCGCGCTATGGCACGCGCACGCGCAACGACACGCGCACGAAGTGTACCCGCTGCTCCTGGGGGGGCTTCTGGCGGCTCTAGCAGCTTGTCGGAGAGAACGACGCTGCGGCTTGCGCGACAGGGTGCCGCTGTGCGGATGAGGCGCACTGTCTGCGGCGGCGCGTGATTGATGTACGGCCATAGGCAGGACACGACTGCGGATAACCGCCGCGCGGGGTGGACACAGGCCGTCACGCCTCCTTAATAGACCGGGAACAAGGTATGAAACCGCTTGAGATTGAAGGCCAGGCAGACCAGGAG
>JAABUO010009532.1_pt1 | contig 10849 bp, 10 predicted proteins | sample 5559291 | NCBI WGS metagenome assembly JAABUO01 (sample SAMN10711878, study PRJNA513372) | rock metagenome | isolation source: Antarctica rocks | place: Antarctica: Victoria Land, Finger Mt sud
ATTTTATTATAAATTTAACTTAAAGCTTTAAAAAGCGAAGCTTTCGTTAAGAAGAACTGTTAATAGTAATAATAAAAGCGCGAACCTGTTTCATTACTTAATAAATGCATTAAATTTTTACATTATTAATTTAATAAATATCTTTTTAATAATAATGTAAAGATTATAACTTTTAATTACATTCTTAACTTAATTCATTTTTAATAATATAGCAGAATCGTTATTTAAAGTCTTTAATTTAATAACTTTAATAAACTTTTAAGTTATTAAATTAATGATATAAGTTAAATAAGAAATTAAGTTTTATGCTTTATTTCATGAAATGTCGCGTCGATTAAGCGCTCTTTTAAGTTTTTTCTTTTAAGTATTATTATTACTTGCGTTATTAATAATAACGTTAAAAAGCTTATTCTTAATATCGTATGTATTTAAAATCTTAAACAGCTCTTGCATTAAATGATAATTAATATGTTTAACTTAAAAAAACGTAAATTTAATAAAATGTTCACGAAATTAAAATGTAGCATTCATTTAATATATTAATACTTTTAAATAAGCGACTTTTTAAAAACTAGATTATGCATTTAACGCAATAGAAACACGTCGTGACTTTTTTAAATCTTGCTTTATTTTTTTACGAATCTCATCGTAATTCGAGAAAATCATGCTTAATAATTTAATGCGATGCACGAAAGTAATCTTTAAACGAAGCATTTATAATAATTATTAAAAAGGCTTATTTTTAATGATTTAAAAAGATTAATTTAGTATAACGAAGATTTAATACAATATCTTTTCTTAATTTTATTAATTAAATTAAGATGATAAATTAATACGACTCTTTTTTTATAAAAATGTTAACTATATATTATTTATTTACATTATTATATTAAACTTACACGATTAAAAGCTATTTTAAGCTACGAAAGAGAGTTAAGTCGTTTTCATTCTTTATAAACATTTATTTTAAAATGCTTAATCATATTAAATGTATTAAATTCATTAATAGTTATAAAATGATTTAAAATCTTATAACAAATCTTGCATAAAATCTTAAAATATTCTTTTAATGTAAAGATCATTTAAATAAAATTATTTTAAATGTAAGATTATTTATTTACTTTAATCTTTTTAGTTTAAACTGAATTTATTATCTTTTTTTAAGTCTTATTAATAACACTTTCGTTAATAAACGTTTATAATTATTATTACTAAAATTAAGCATTAATATTAAAATTTCACTTAACATATTAATTATTCTTTCTTAATGTTAAAAGAGAAGTATTGCGATAAATTTTATTTATCGCTTTTTAAACAATTCGTTTCTTATTAATAAAAATTTAATTAATATTTCGTAAATCTTAACTTACGAATTAATTAAAATAAAGATTATTAAAAGTAAATAAATAAACGATAAAAGAATTAAATTCTTTCTTAATTAAAAATCTTAATGATTCGTATATTTTATTAAAATTAAACATTTTATAATATATATTATTAATAATGTAATAAAGTAATGTAAATAACGAAAAAATAATATAAAAGAATAAGAAAACAGTTTTAATTATTACTATAAGTCTTTTAATAATAATAACGTAATAAATTTAAAACTAATAAATCTTAACATATAACGTTATTTTTAATTACTTAACGAGTTAAGTTAAGAATTTAAATTATAACTCGATTCGAAATTAATATTAAGTTAAGTTACGATGTTAATATTAAGTATTTAAATTAAATTATGATGTTAATATTAAATATTCGAGTTAAGTTATAATGTTAATATTAAGTATTTAAGTTAAGTTAAAATATTAATATTAAAACTTAACTTAATAATTAGTTTATTCTTATCTTCTTTACTAATGCATTTAATGCTCGTTAATGACTCTTTATTATTTAAATCTTTAAAGTAAATTTTTTTAGTTAAATTTATAATAATAATTTAATCAGAGCGTGTAATGCTTACACGATAATTAATTTCGTTAAATTTTATGTATCATTATTCGTTATATTATATTTAATAATGATTTCATTAAACTTATTAAAATAAGTCTGTAATACTTTTAAATCATGCGCATTCTTTCTTTTAACTGCTAAAGACTTTCGTTTAGCTTTAAATAAATCTAACTAACGATTTAATCATTACTTAACTTAATTATCGCTTAATAAAGATGAAGAATTTTAACGAGAAAAGTCTTAAGCACGTAAAGCGTTTATCGTTAATTGCATCATGTGTAATCTAGCTAATAAGCTTAACTCATTCATTTTAATTAAGTATAGCCTTAAAGTCGACTCCTGATCAGGTTTTAAAGCTCTGTTATGCAGTTCTCGTACTGCTGTTTTAAACTAATAATTCTTTAGTTTAGATCGAAGTCTCTTATATGAAACATTAAACTCTCGCGCAATTTGAGCGCGATTGAGGTTTTCGCGCGTGTTTATGGCGTCAATAGCCTTTTGAAGTCGACCTTCGATTACTGCGTATGTAGAAGTCATGGCGTTGAATTTTGGTCGATTTTTGAAGGTGGTGGGTCAAAAATTGGAAATTTATTGTTGCATGGCTGTAGAGCACTAAGCGAGGAACCGAGCGAAAGTGCGGGGGACGGATAAGCGCACTGATGAGCTTGGATGGATCAGGATAAACTCGCGAGTCTCGAGGAATTCAAGACGGAGATTTGGAGATAAGACGGATTGAAGCTCGGCCTTTTACTCCGCTATTCTCTTAAAGCCGCAAATTTTGTCAGCAAAGCGCTATCCCAACGCTGTCTTGGAAGAAAGAAGAGGCCTTCCTTGCAGCAAGTGGAAGACGACTATCATGCTTTGCTCCGAACCAAATCGTAGGGTTTACAGGGACCTCTCACCTTCTGTAAAGGGAGAGCACGTCCCACAGGGAGCGCGTGAAAGCTTGATTGGTAAGTATGTAATATGATCTTAACATAGAATGAAGAAACTCCAAGCTGATCATGGCGCCGCCGGCAGTGTACCAGATAGCGCCCATTGAAATGCTTCAAACAAGTATCTCATGTAAATTTGCCTCGTCCACCCACTCGTGATGCTCATGACTGTAGCCCTACCACTTGACCAAGTAGCTATGCCTGAGTTCGGAGCGCGGCTGTCCTTTGCTTCCCATAATTGTGTGGGGACCTATCCATGAGGCGTTGTTTCCAGAAGACATATCAGCCTTTGCTTCAACTTCCGCCCTGTCCAAAAGGCTTCAATTGTCTTTGATAGACGACCGATTTATTTCATCCGACTAAATTGCATCGTCGTCTCGGGGAGAACGGAGCGTCTAATTGTAACGTACTACATGTACGAAGGCTTTCCGTAGTAGTGTGAAACTGTGAGGGTCTCAATCAAGATGGTCAAATGAATAGACTAGGCTAGATTGACTAGGAGAATACAGTGAGAAGAGAAGGTCCTGTTGGGCGAGTGGCTTCCATACATGTCCTTCGCTTGAACCAGTTGGCCTCGTAACATTCGCGTGTACACAATAGAACGATTATGCTCTAGCATCGAGTTCCCAAACAAGTTTCAACCCCTCACAGTTGGCACGATTTCGTGGACATAATATTTAGCGATAGTCTCTATCACGGAACCAAGTTAATCAAATTCATAGGTGAGGTTAAATACACTCTGTGGACATACTAGCAGCATAGATAGCCTCTATCCTCAAGAAGTTGCTTCAAATCGTCTACCAAGGCTGAAGCGTATCCTTTCGTATAGCTTTTCCAATATCCTGGTCACGCGCCCCCTCGATTACATCTACCACAAAATCCCCACCTATTGCGGGATCCAATGCCCCCATCTGATCCTCGTCAGCAGACTTCCGGCCATCTTCAAGCACGGCAAGATCTTACCTTCTTCAATTGCTCTGGCCCAAACCCGCCTAAGCCCGTCGCCAGAAACCCTGGTGAGACACACCATACCTTGACCCCATCATTCTTCAAAATCCTCGTCCATTCACGCATCAACATGTTAAGTCCGGTCTTACTGCTTCGATATGAGGCGAGCGTGTTCACCGCCGCGTCTTTCGGCCACCCTTTAGGCGGATTTGAATTGAGGCGCTTTAATATCTCCGTCGCTGAGCTCTCCGTCTCCGTCAAGGTGGATGTCCCGCTCGTCATGAAGATGAGGCGTGGGTCGGCGGCCTTTAAGAGTAGTGGGATAGCAAAGGTGGTCAGGACCTGAGTCCCCGAGACATTGATATCCCAGGATTTATTCCAGCCGTCACGGATGCTTAGAGACCCGGATTGGATTTCATTGCCGTATGCGGCGCCTCCATTATTGACAAGAGTATCAAGACGGCCGTATTGGGAGGAGACGGTGTGGATAGCTTGTTCAAGAGACTGGTCGGAGGCGAGATCAACTTGAATTGTGCTAAAAGTAGAGGATGTCGATGGATATTGTCGTTTGACTTCGTCGATGGCGGCCTCGCCTTTGAAGAGGGTACGACAGCCAACGAGAATGCTGTAGCCGGTGGTGGATCGGGATAGGGACTTGACGATTTCAAGACCTAGGCCTGCGTTCGCGCCAGTAATGAGAACAACCTTGCGGTCTGCCATGACAGTGATATCAATTAGTCTGCGTCTTTGGATGCTAACTTTAGAAAGGAGGGCGCACACTTGTTGATATTATAGAGGCCATGGGAGCTAACCGGAAGCGAGTGGTGGGACCGAGGGAACGTTCGGGGCAAGTTTCGGGGTTAAGTTCAGGGTTTGTCATCGCCCACTTGGCTCCTCTGGAGGCATGAGTTCTCCCGTCGCCAGCCCGGTGTGGTAGTCAAAAAAGTCGCTTTGAACTTGTGTTGCTGATCTGAATCTAATTAAGTCTATTGCTCTGTAATACTCGGCAAGCAAATATTCAGATGAGCGGTCCACTTCGAAGCAAGCAGGGTTGCTGGACCTGCCGCTTGCGCAAGAAGAAGTGCGACGAGGGCCGTCCTTATTGTTCGACTTGTGAATCGCTATCGATCACTTGCTATGGGTTTGGTCGGAAACCTGACTGGATGGACAATGATCAGGAGGAAAGAGCAGTCCTTGATAGCCTCAAACAGATCGTGAAGTACACCTCGAGACGCAAAGCTACAAACAAACCTTCAAAGCAACGCGATCCCATCATTAGGATAGCACCCAAGCCCGTCCGTGCGTCCGTGAAGAATTCTTCCTCCGGACCTGGATCAAGCCCCGAGCTTGGCGTTAGCCCTCCTTCAGATCATGGGTCATTACAAGAAAATGGAAATTCCAGGCTGCAAGATGGATCGGTTGTAAGCATCTCGACCTTTCAGTAAACTTGAAAGATTCTGATCTCAATTAGCATTCACTCTCGCCTACATATGGTGACCATCTAGTGGACAGATGTGTACTTCCCATCTCGGCGGATGATTCTGTTCTCTTGATGCATTTTTTGGACCATGTATTCCCGCTGCAGTATCCCATGTACAAAACAGGAATCTTGGAGGGAGGACGAGGCTGGCTACTAACCCTTTTGCTTCGGTCGGATCATTTTTACCATGCAGCTCTGGCCCTCAGTGCGTACCATCGCCGGTCGGTCATACTGGCAAAAGTCAGCCATCCGCTTCAAGTCGTTGCCTTGGTTCAGCTAGGAGAGCATCTTGAAATCTGCATAAACTTGGTTCATCGGTCGGCGGAGAACTACTGTCCAAAGATGGGACTAGGTATCGTGACTTCAGTGGTTCAACTGGTGTTTTTCGAGGTATTCTTCGACTTAGAAAATATCCATATTCTACTCTACTGACAACATTCGCAAAGCTTTTCACCGGCTGTGGCAACACATGGCAGGTACATCTTCGTGCGGCGGTAAATATGTACCAGAATGGCCATAAAAAGAATTTAGTTCCCTTTGGCTTGGCCGACAATTCCAGGAGAATATTATTTGACGACCGTCCTCTCCTGGAATCTGGAAATGCGGCTGTCGAAGAAGTTGGGAACTTTAGATTCTTGAGCGGCACAATCATTTGGCTTGATATCACGTCTTCTATCACGGCGGGACAGGCTCCACATTTACTGCCTTATCATGCCTGCATGATCGCCACCAATTCGAGGACCAGACTCGAAGGGATTATGGGTTGTAAAAATTGGGTAATGCTGCAAATTGGCCGTATTGCTGCACTATATGAACGTAAAATCCAGGCTATACGGCAACAGCGTTTCGAATGCGCAGATCTTAAGCAAACTGTGGCTGATATTAGTAGCCAGATCCGGTGCGGTCTTGCCCAGCTGGCCTTGGAAGCCTCCAATATTTCCGACTCGGATTCTGCTGCAAGTTCCAAACCGATATCAGATCCTCCGACGCTTGTCACGCACGTTTTTGCTTACATGGCATATCTCTACCTCCACTTGGTCATTGAAGGATTTGAAAGGCTGGAAGTATTAAATACAACCATCTCAGAAGCCATGGCAATGCTTCGAAGTCAGGTTCCAACACAAATTCTACCAGCCTTGGTCTCTCCGCTCTACGTTATTGGATCCGTTGCAAGGAAAGAAGACGAACAGTTCTTCCGAGACGTATTCGCCTCTCCACCATTGCTCGATCCATCACTTAATCATCGAAAAAGGATTTTGCCAATGCTAGAAGAGATCTGGAGCAAACGGCGGACCGCACCTCTCTTTGCGTGGGAAGACAGCGTTGAACTTACCCATGATATCCTGCTTCTTTGAAATATGGATAGCGCTCGATGAGTTCTGGCTTTTAATTGTCACGATTTCTCATTGTGGCAATTAAAATCTCAGAAAAGACCTAAACGACAAGTCACACTGAATTCGGTTGACTGATAATTACAAAGTAAGGGGGGGGCCTTTCTGGTATTACCAAGCCATGATATCAATTGGTAATAGCGTTCAGCCTATTCACTGGGGCCTTGGCAACTGGATTTTTCTTATTCTCATGCCGTGTGGCTTCGACACTCCTCAAAGAGTCTACATATATTCAACAGTCTATGGGATCCGGTCGGCGCCCCCTGTGATTAACATGTCGCTCCGTACCAGCTACCCCAGCAGGTGGGAGGCCTGTATGCGTTCACCTCGCCAGGGGGCGGGGGGCCTTATCAGAAGGGAGGATGACACCATCTCACGATTGACCTTACCCAGGGGGAAGATGGCTTGCCAGAGGGCAAGGGCGAGGAGGACTTGCTAGCCTCGTATGATGATGGACGAGGTGGTCCAAATGCCATTACCCTCCTATAAATGGTGAGCTCGCTACAAACGGTCTATCCTACTTCAATACCCCTCTTTATTAGATGTTAACATCCATTCGAATTTTTCCACCCACCCTCCCTATGTTACAATGTGGGAGGAGCTTCTTACTTCGTCATTGCGCCACTCTAATTCGCCAAGTCTATACTCGCCTTGCCTCTGTGCAGGGACGAAAGGGGGAGAGAGGGGGGAAGAGAGAGAGGGAAGAGAGAGAGGGAAGAGAGAGAGGAAAGAGAGAGAGGGAAGAGAGAGAGGGAAGAGAGAGAGGGAAGAGAGAGAGGAGAAGCAGAGAGGGAGGTGAGGGGGAGAGCCTAAGAGGAGAGGGAGCGACGACGGACGGTGGTAGACGAAAGGAGCTACTATCTACTGAAAGACATACTGGATACTGGTATTATGGGGGAGCTATCATACTGCTGCCAGAGAGGAAACCGATGAAGGAGGTCCACCGGAGCGATCGCCCACCGTCAAGAGGAGTCGCTAACTCAATACTCTAGGGCTTCACCTGGTGCTGACAATACGGGGTTTTCCTACGCCACCATCACCGACTGGATTATTTCCCAGATTGTCACCGCTCAAAGGCGTATATCAAGACAAGGTCCTGAGTATCCCACATCATCGAACAAGCCTGTATTGAGATGATCGTCCTTCTCTGCTTATTCTAGCCACAGCGGATCTCTCTATGGGTGGTTCCAAGTGCGGTTTGCACGATAGTTCGCTTCGGGACAAGGCCCAGTCGTGACTGGGCTGCAGCACGATTCGTGGTATCGGACCGAGTCCTGTACAATGCATTCCGAACAAACTCCATTCCCGAGATGTTGTAAGCACACGATCGATAAGCAACTCGTCGTCGATTTCTCAGCACTGCGCTCACTCTTCTGCTTGGTTGGTGGCCGCGGTAGACGACTGCTACGCTCTGCCCTGTGATTGAATACCATCGGGGCTCCTTCTTCGGGTTAGTCTGTCCGTCAGTCGTCCTTGGCAGCGGGACGCGAAACCGGCGCTGCGCCCTGTGATTGGACCTCACCGCGGCTAATGTACAATTACCTGAATTCTCTCTGTTGTGATTGTTCAGCACATTTCCTCGGGCGATCACAAAGCTCTGATAGTCACCAGAGATCCCGGGACCTAATTCCGCAAGATTTCGGTGAATTGGTAATATTCATAAGTATCATATTTGTACTTGTTCGGTTCCAGCACGCCGTCTATGCATTTATAATGACTGATATCCTTATTCGTGCCGTGAGCATCCTTCAGCAAGCCATCAACATCTTCTTTTACTTCCTCACTGTGAATTACTTTCAACGAATCGAAAACCCAAGTCTTGCATTTCAAACCATGAAGCACATTGTCATTCTCGGAGGCTCCTATGCCGGGATCAGCACAGCGCATCGCATTCTCAAGCAAGCCGCGAAGATTGGGCCTCTCAAGATCACTCTCGTGTCCCCAAACACCCATTTCTACTGGAGCATGGCCTCACCGCGTGGCGTAGTCCCTGGACAGCTCGCCGACGGGAAGCTTTTCCAGCCGATCGCCGCTGGCTTCAGTCAATATCCAGCCAGCCAATTTGAGTTCATCCTTGCCAAGGCCGAAAGTCTCGATCTTGGAGCTAAAACAGTGGGCATTTCTGTGGGTGGGGCGCTCGACTATGACTATCTCATCCTTGCAACTGGCTCCCATACCAGGGGACATACACCATTCAAGGGGTTGGGGACGACCGAAGAAACAAGAAATGCTCTGCATGACTTTCAATCCGAGGTGACGAAGTCCAAGACAGTTGTCATAGCTGGTGCCGGCGTGACGGGTGTTGAGACTGCTGGCGAATTGGCATTTGAGTACGGACGGGAAAAGGAGATCTTTCTGGTAGGTTTGAGTCGCCTTGACACAAATCATTCTACGTAACACTGCGACTACTGTTTTGCCACGATGAAATGATCCGCTGACCATTCTTAGATCGCAAGTGGACCAACCATTCTCGAGGAAAGCCCAGCGAGCGTATCAAGATATGCATTGAAGGCTCTTGAAAATCTGCAGGTGAACGTCAGGCTACAAACAAAGGTCAAAGGATCAGTGCAAGGGCCAGATGGTCGGAAAGAACTGACACTTTCGAGCGGAGACAAACTGACAACGGATATGTATGTTCCTACGTTTGGTTTGATCCCCAACTCTTCGTACGTTCCAGCATCTCATCTCAACGCCAACGGATCCGTCATGGTCGATGAGTTTCTACGAGTCAAGGGAGCAAAGGATGTGTGGGCCATTGGCGACGTCTCGGACGTCGAGTCGTGGCAGTTCATAACCTGTGATAGGCAATCGACCCATCTAGCCAAGAACATGATCTCCATGTTAAACAACAAGGCACCAGTTCCTTACAAAGTGGCCACAAGCCGTATGACCATTCTCCTCGTTGCCAACGAGCAATTTCCGCTAAAGTCTCTACAGGTTTCATGGGCCTTCAGATTGGGAAGAAGGCCGGAACGGGCCACTTTGGGACTTTCAAGGTTCCAAGTTTCATGATCGTCAGGGCTCGGAAGACACTGTTCGTCGAAAACATGGGGCCTACCGTCAATGGCGCTTTGTTTTGATTCATCTTATTCCTCGGTACCGGCTCAGTGGATTGTAAATCACCACCTATCCAGCAGCTCCGTCTATGACCAAACATCGGTCAGTCCACTTTGCGCATACCCTACGTTTGCAGAGCGCAACTAGGTATCTATTCTTGATCCTATTAGAGCTAGGCTAGAGCCCTCGGATCGTTTTCCAATGATCCGAGATACCATTCTACAATTTCAGCCCAAAGGTCTCCTTCCCTACGTGAAATTAGTTCAATTCTCATTCAGACTGTCCTTCGCATTTCTCTTCCACTTTTCGCTCAATCTGGTCATCAGTATGTTGGCAATCTCCCACTTCTTCTCCACGAAATCTGTCTTAGCCAGAGTCAGCCAACTCGGCGTCCACTCTACCAGGTATCCCCATCACTCTCCCAGACCAGCGCGGATTATGGCAAAGATGACCTCCAGATCAGTATATCACCACGAACGCTCGTTCCCGCAGATGTCTGCCTTTCCACCGAAAGAGACCCCCACCTGGCAGCTTTGGCTGCTGAACGTGTCCCGGACATTAAACACAAGAATAGTCAGACCAAGAAGCCTTGTGTGACGCTCCACGTCCGTCCTACAAAATCTGCATCTGGGCGTAAGGTATCTTTGCGATTGAATCCACCAAAGAGGGCGCCAAAGCCAAAGTCTATCGCTGCGGCCCCAAGAACCGCACTAGTAAGAGGATTTGACATAATCAACGGGATAAGCAAGTACTCAAGACAAAGTTTACAGCTTCTCTTTCTCGAACAATGCTGCAAGTCTGAACAAAGACATGAGGTGCACTATCATTAACGTATCTCACCCCTCACCCGCCACTACCCATCACCCGCCAAACGCCCCCATAAACGCGATAAAATCTATGTTATCTCAACCACTTTATACTAAAAATCTATGAAACCATTACTGTTTATTATTATAGCGAAATGCGTATGTACGAGCAGTGTGCTCGAGCGAAGAACATAGACTCCATTACGCTACGAAGTGGGTTGAGTTTGGGGGCTTTCTTCGTATGCGTATATTCCCAGTTTTAGATTTCTAAAGCTT
>JAABUO010009533.1_pt1 | contig 10847 bp, 7 predicted proteins | sample 5559291 | NCBI WGS metagenome assembly JAABUO01 (sample SAMN10711878, study PRJNA513372) | rock metagenome | isolation source: Antarctica rocks | place: Antarctica: Victoria Land, Finger Mt sud
ATCCCAGCGTCGCCAACGCCCCGCATCTGCGCGCTCACGGCATGCGGAACACCTTGTGGAACGCGTGGCTGCACCGCCGCGCATTCAGCGCGGTGCGGTGGACCGTATTCACCCTCGTCGACACCCCGAAGAACATCGACTGGTTGCGGGGTGTCGTCATGGCGGTCAAAGGCGTCCGCTGGGTGTCCCGGCAACGCCGGCCGATGAGTCGCCATCTCGACGCGGCGCTCACCGTTCTTGACCGCCGTCGATTCGCCGACCGCCGGTCGCTGTTCAACCGCATCGACCCGGTGCGCTCCCGCGCCGGCGACGGGCAAGTCGTGCAATCCGACCAGCGGACCAGCGCGCCTCGGTAACAGAAACCGGCACGGAACCGGCTACCACCGACGATTTCCGGCCGGCGTGGCGAACCCTGCACAATCCCGACTGAATCCTATTGATCTGGCGGTTGCGCCCGGGGAATGAATCTATAACCAATTGTTGCGACGAAGGACCGCGTAGAGGCCACCGGCCAGAGCGATGATGACGGCGCAGCTGACGATGAATCCGGAATGTTGGCCAAATCCCGGGTAGGGAACGTTCTGGCCGTAGAAGCCGGTAATAGCTGTGGGCACGGCAATGATGGCTGCCCAGGCGGCGAGTTTCTTCGTGATCTCGTTCAGCTGGGCGCCTTGTTCGTTGAGTTGGGTGTCGGCGATGCGGTCGACTCGGTCGCGGCTGGCGTCGACGGTTTCGGTGGTGCGCAGGGCGTGGTCGTGGACGTCGTCGTAGTAAGGACGCAGCGTTTCGTCCAGCAGATGGCTGTCGGCTCGCATGAGGCGAGCGGTGACCTCTTGCATCGGAGCTACCACTCGGCGCAGGCTCGCCAGGTTGGCGCCCAACTCGTAGGCGCGGCGTCTGATGTCGATGCTGGTGCGAGCTTGGAAAAGATGGGTTTGCAGTTCGTCGATGGCGTCGTCGAGTTGTTCGACGGCGTGATAGTGGCCGTCGACAACGGCGTCGAGAAGGCCGTACGTCAAGGCGCTGACCTGATTGGTGTTGTCGACGAGGTCGGTGTTGAGGTCCCAGCGGGCGATGAGGGCGTCGATGTCGAAGTCGTCCTTGCGGACGGTGACCAATGCACGCGGGGTGATGAAGATGCTGATCTCGCCGACGGTGATCGCGGCGCCGTCGAGGCCGACGGAGACGGCGTACATGTTGGCGAACAGATGTGAGCGGTACCGGTCCACTTTGGGTCGTTGGTGCGGGTGGATCGCATCCTCGACGGCCAGTGGATGCAGCCCGAACTCGCCGGTGACGATCTGCAGGTCGGCCTGCGTCGGATCGTAGAGGTCGAGCCAGACGACCGCCTGTGGATCGGCTGCCAGGAGTTCGCTGATCCGTTCTGCCGCGAATCCTTCCTCGAGCAACTGTCCGGCGCGATAGAGCCGGGTGCGAGTCGGGCACAGCGGGGGAGCCGCGGACGAAACGCTGTCGGCGGCGGGACCGGGTGTATGCGGATCACCCGCCGCGGGTTCGGCTTCGGGTACTGGCTGTTCGGTCACCGGGGCCAGCATGCCACTTCGGGCCAGCGGATCCGCTAATCCTCCCACCGTCAGAAACAGTCGCGATATGGACATTGCACTGGTCAACACCTCCAGCTTCCTCACGGTCGCATGCGACATTGAGCCGTTGGATTCGAGGAATTGAATTCCCCGGCCCGAAGGCGGCCCGAAGGCGACCTCGTCGCGCTCATCGGGGAGTTCATTCCACGCTGCTGGCGACTACGCCCACCGCTGGCCGAAAGATGCCGGTGCAGCTCTGGTCCGGTGGAGATCACCGTGCTGGTCGACTTCGCCGCGACTGGCCGTCGTCGACCGAGGGCGTTCAACACGCACCGGAGGTAATCGCCCGCTCAGCGGCTTCGAGCGCCCGCATGGCGACACCCCGAAAAATCCGTCCGAAGATCACGAACAGGCAATATCTGCTGGAAGTACTTGACCAACGAAGTGTGTGAACGTTAACATTTCGGGGCACAGGCGGCCGGTCTCATCGGCACGCCGGGCCCGCGAGGAAAGGCACCAACGATGGTGAGCTGCGGTACAACCAGAAGGCCGGGCCAGCGGGCATCTTCGTGCTGCGCCTGGTGGCCAGCGCCGTCGTGATCATGTATTTCGTTGTGCAGCTGTCGAAGTATCACGGCCTGCCGGTGGTGCTCATCATGCTGGCGGTGCTGGTGCTGATCTACGGCGCCGTGACCAACCGGTCGGTCTTCGGCCGCCACGTCTATGCGATCGGCGGCAACCTGCAGGCCGCGACGCTGTCGGGCATCAAGACCAAGGCCGTGACGTTCTGGGTGTTCGTCAACATGGGCGTGCTGTCCGCGCTGGCCGGCATCGTGTTCGCCGCTCGCATCAACCTGGCTAATCCCACCAACGGCAACGGGTTCGAGCTCAGCGCGATTGCCGCCGCCTTCATCGGCGGAGCGGCGGTCACCGGCGGTGTCGGGCGCGTCATCGGCGCCATCGTCGGTGGTCTGATCATCGGCGTGCTGCTCAACGGTATGTCGCTCCTGGGCGTCGACAACTCCTATCAGCAGGTGATCCAGGGTCTGGTGCTGTTGGCCGCCGTTGTCTTCGACGTCTTCTCGAAGCGCCGCTCCGGCGGCAGATAGCCAGGCGCCGGAAGGGCCAGGCGCGAGCTTGGTTTCGCCCGGCGGCCCTCGAGCCCGGCGCCGACCTGAGGGCAGGTCGGCGCCGGGCTTTTCGCGGTGTCAGCGCCCTGTGCGAATCACCTCAGACCGAAGGCCTCAGGCGGAAAGCTCTCCTGCGATGAACTTCTCGACGTTGTCCCGCGCCTGATCATCAGGGAACTGAACCGGCGGAGACTTCATGAAGTACGAGGACGCCGAGATCAGCGGGCCGCCGATGCCGCGGTCCTTGGCGATCTTGACGGCACGGACCGCGTCGATGATGACGCCGGCCGAGTTCGGCGAATCCCAGACCTCGAGTTTGTACTCGAGGTTCAGCGGCACATCGCCGAAAGCCTTGCCCTCCAAACGGACGTAGGCCCATTTGCGATCGTCGAGCCAGGCGACATAGTCCGACGGACCGATGTGCACATTGCGGGCGCCCAGATCCCTGTCCACCTGGGAGGTCACTGCCTGCGTCTTGGAAATCTTCTTGGACTCCAGGCGGTCTCGCTCGAGCATGTTCATGAAATCCATGTTGCCGCCGACATTGAGCTGCATGGTGCGTTCCAGCAGCACGCCGCGGTCCTCGAACAACTTCGCCAGCACCCGGTGCGTGATGGTCGCACCGACCTGGGACTTGATGTCGTCCCCGATGATCGGCAGCCCGGCAGCCCGGAACTTCTCGGCCCACTCCTGCGTGCCGGCGATGAAGACCGGTAGGGCGTTGACGAAGGCGCAGCCGGCGTCGATGGCGCACTGCGCGTAGAACTTCGCCGCGTCCTCGGAACCGACGGGCAGATAGCAGACCACCACATCTACGGCTGCCTCGTGAAGGGCGGCTACCACGTCGACGGGTTCCTCGTCGGACTCCTCGATGGTCTGGCGGTAGTACTTGCCCAGCCCGTCGAGCGTGTTGCCCCGCTGGACGAAGACGCCGGTCGGCGGCACGTCGGCGATCTTGATGGTGTTGTTCTCGGAGGCTGAGATCGCTTCCGACAGGTCGAAGCCGACCTTCTTGGCATCCACGTCGAAGGCGACGACGAAGTTCAGGTCGGAGACGTGGTACTCGCCGAACTGCACATGCATCAGCCCGGGAACGCGCGCCGACGGATCGGTGTTGCGGTAGAACTCGACTCCCTGGACCAGCGAGGCGGCGCAGTTGCCGACCCCGACGATGGCCACACGGATGGGATGCGAACCCACAGCGGGTCCTCCTTCTGCTCGGACGACTGCTCTCGGGCCGGAACCCAAGTTGACAAAGGCCACCATATGTCAACCTGAAGCCTGCCGACGATACGACGGAGTTCCCATCCGCGCGGCAGCGTCGACCGGACCTGGACTACCGCTGCCTGCTCAGATGCCCCCGCGTACCCTGAATTGGTGCGGACTCAGCGAGGACTGGTGGACTACGCGCTGCAGCGCCGCGCGCTGTTGGCCGAAGTTCGAGCCGGGCGCACCGGGGTCACCGACGTCTGTGACGCCACGCCCTATCTGGTCCGGGCGGCGAAATTCCACGGAGTGGCCACCGATGTCAGCTGCCCGGTCTGCCGGAAGGAGCCGCTCACCCACGTGTACTGGGTCTACGGCGACGAGATCAAGCACATGGCCGGTTCGGCGCGCCAACCCCCGGAGTTGGAGAAGATGGCAGCCGACTTCGGCGAGTTCTCCGTGTATCAGGTGGAGGTGTGCCGCACCTGCTCGTGGAATCACCTGGTCGCGTCGTTCGTGATGGGCTTCAAGGGTGAACCGGCGCCGCGACGACGACGGGCCGTGAAATAAACGCCGCGGACGAGGCCGCCGCCAGTGCCCTTGACCTGCCGGACGGGTCTGCCAGGCAATCAATTCGAACCACCCAGTGGTTCCGTTCGGCCGTTGTGTATCAGGTGTATCCGCGCAGCTTCGCCGACTCCGATGGCAACGGCATCGGCGACCTCGGAGGCATCATCTCCCGCGTCGACTACCTTGCCGACCTCGGCGTCGATGTGTTGTGGCTGTCACCGATCTACCCGTCCCCGCAGGACGACAACGGCTACGACATCAGCGACTACCAGGGCATTGATCCGCTGTTCGGCTCGCTTGCGCAGTTCGATGAACTGCTCTGCGCCGTCCACGGTCGCGGCCTGAAGTTGGTGATGGACCTTGTGGTGAACCATTCGTCCGACGAGCACCGGTGGTTCGCCGAGTCCCGGTCGAGCATCGACAATCCGAAGCGGGATTGGTATTGGTGGCGCCCGCCTCGGAACGGTATGGCTGCGGGGCAGCCCGGCGCCGAGCCGAACAACTGGACCTCCGCCTTCTCCGGGCCGGCCTGGACTCTGGACGAGGAAACGCAGGAGTACTACCTCCACCTGTTCTCCCGCAAGCAACCCGATCTGAACTGGGAGAATCCGGAAGTGCGCCAGGCGGTCTACGCGATGATGCGCTGGTGGCTCGACCGGGGCGTCGACGGTTTCCGCATGGACGTCATCAACATGATCTCCAAGGATCCGGCCCTGCCGGACGGCATGGCACTTGGCGGGCAGGTCGGTGCCGACCACTATCTGGCCGGCCCCCGGATCCACGAGTTCCTGCACGAGATGAACACCCAGGTCTTCGCGGGCCGAACCGACAAGTTGCTGACCGTCGGTGAAATGCCGGGCGTGACGGTGGAGCAGGCTCGGCTGTTCACCGACCCGGCCAGCGCCGAGGTCGACATGGTCTTCCAGTTCGAACACGTCGGGCTCGACCAGGCCGGCACGAAGTGGGAGCACCGGACGCTCGAGCTGACTGCCCTCAAGGCCTCGCTGGGCCGATGGCAGGCCGGCCTGGCCGACGTCGGCTGGAACAGTCTGTACTGGAACAACCACGACCAGCCGCGGGCGGTCTCGCGGTTCGGCGACGACGGCCGGTATCGCGTCCGATCGGCGAAGGCACTGGGAACGGTCCTGCACCTGCACCGCGGCACGCCGTACGTGTACCAGGGCGAAGAGCTCGGAATGACGAACTTTCCCTTCACCTCCATCGACCAATTTCGTGACATCGAATCGTTGAACCATTATCGGGAGGCCGTTGCCGGCGGGCAGGATCCGGCCGCGGTCCTCAAGACGATGCTCGGGCCGAGCCGCGACAATGCGAGAACACCGATGCAGTGGGACAACTCGTCGAATGCCGGTTTCAGCACGGGTACACCCTGGCTGCCGATCAATCCGAATTACCCGGAGGTGAATGGCGCGGCTGCGCTGGCAGATCCGGATTCGGTATTGCATCACTATCGAAAACTTATAGCCCTGCGGCATGCGGAGCCGGCCGTCGCCGACGGCGACTTCACAATGTTGCTGCAGAACGATGAACAGATCTATGCGTTCACCCGTCGGTTGGGCAGCACGCAATTGCTGGTGCTGGCGAACCTCTCCGGCGAGCCGGCCGATTCCGGAGTACTGCCGGAATGGACCGGGGCCGAAACGGTGCTGACCAATGTTCCCGACGGTGGACAGCAGGTGCTGCAGCCCTGGGAGGCGAGGATCCTTCGCCGCGTCATGTCCGACTGACGACTGGAACGACAAACAGCGGGAGCGACGATCAGCGGGAACGACACCCTGCCCTCACCGAAACACGGCCATCACCGAAACCCCAGTACCATCGCGCCGTGGACGAACCTCGACAGCAGCCCAACGGCGACGATGTGGCGGCCTCGGCGGAAAGACTCGTTCGGGAGCCATCGGGCGGCGCGCCCGGGCCATCGGACGCGGTCGAATCCGAGCAGTCGACCGCCCCCGCATCCGGCTCAGACGCGTTGGACGGGAACTCCGAACCCGTGTTCGCCACTTCCGAAGTGGCGGGTTCCGGCATCGAGGCGACTCCCGGCGGCCTGCCCCGGTCGGCGTCGCTGACACCGACCGAGCGTGTTGTTCCGACCTGGACGGACCCGACGGTTCGGCGGGCGTCCGAGGTGATCGGCGGACCGCTGGGCCGGCATGCACTGGTCGGCCGGGCGCCATGGCTCACGCCGCTGCGGGTCTGCCTGTTGATGGCCATCGTCATCCTGATCGGCGGCTGGCTCTTCAAGGCCGCGTGCATCCAGCAGGGGCCGAACGGGGCGGGCGGCGTCACTCTCGACCAGAGTGGCCAGCGGCCCTGGCTGACCGCCTGCTACAACGACGTCGTGCCGCTCTACGGCAGCCACAAGCTGGACACCCAGGCGATGCCGTACAAGACGTCCTGGACCGACGCCGGCGAGGTCCACTACATGGAATACCCCGTCGTCACCGGGTACTTCATGTGGGCGGTGAGCGAGTTGGCCAAGTACTACAACCACTTCGCGCAGAGCGCCGGCCTGCGAGTGCCGTTGGACGTGGCGACGTACTTCACGATCGGCACGATCCTGCTCGCCCTGTTCTACCTATGGGCCGTCGCCTCGACCGCTCGCATCGCGCGTCGGCGCGTCTGGGATGTGGCGATCATGTGCCTGTCGCCCCTGCTCCTCGTGCATGCGTTCACGAATTGGGACCTGTTGGCGATCGGTCTGACGGCGGGTGCGATGACGGCCTGGGCCAGAGGGCGACCGGTGCTCGCCGGTGCGCTGATCGGGCTGGGCACCGCGGCGAAGCTCTATCCGCTGTTGCTGCTGGGGCCGCTGCTGCTGCTGTGCCTGCGGACCGGAAAATATCGGGGGCTGGTGCGGGTGACGGTGGCGGCCGCCGTCGTCTGGTTGGCAACCAACCTGCCGGTCCTGACGCTGTACCCGGCTGGTTGGTACGAGTTCATCAAGCTGAACTCCGAGCGACCGGCCGAGTACGACTCCTGGTATTCGATCTACACCAACCTCTCCAAGAGTTCGGCGTTCGACAATGCATCGGGCGCCGCTTCTCCCACGTTCCTCAACGGGCTGTCGTTGCTCCTGTTCGGGCTGGCTTGCGCGGCGATCGGGTGGTTCGCCCTCTCGGCGCAACGCCGGCCCCGGTTTGCGCAGCTGATCTTCCTGGTGGTGAGTGCTTTCCTGCTGACGAACAAGGTGTGGTCGCCCCAGTACAGCCTGTGGCTGCTGCCGCTCGCCGTCCTGGCGCTGCCCCGCTGGCGACCGCTGCTGGCCTGGCAGTTCTCCGAGGTCGTGGTGTGGATCCTGCTGATGTTCTCGTTCGCGGGCGTGGAGAACAAGGGCCTGTCCATCTACCCGTTCATCGGTGCGGCCATCTTCCGGGACATTCTGCTGATCGTGCTGGTGGTGCGGGTGATTCGGGAGATCCAGCGTCCCGCCGACGATCTGGTCCGGATGGCCGGCGACGACGATCCGTCCGGTGGAGCGTTCGAGAACGTGCCGGACCGGTTCGTCCTGCCCTCGTTGCCGAGTCTCTGGCGTAGCCGCAGGCGCCCGCCCGAGCCGGAACAACTCGAGGAGAATCGCGAGTCGGTCCTGGTCGGCGGTGGGGCCGCGGACGACGACGACCTGTCCCGGTCGGGACCGGTCTGAGCCAGCGCGGGCGTTCGGCCACTGGAATCAGGCGGGTTGCAGTTGCGCTCCGTCCAGCGCCGACCAACGCAATCGCCGTGGCCTGATCAGCTGTCCGGGCCAGAGCGGCGCTTGTTTTTGTACATGTCACGATCGGCACTGCGCAGGATGCTCTCGCGGTCGGCGCCGGCCACGGCGATGCTGCTGACACCGGTGCTGACCGTGACGTCGAGGAGGAGGTTCTTCCAGGGGACGGGAACGCTCACGATACGACGAATCCGGGCTGCCAGCTGAGCCGCCTGGTGCAGTGGCAGGTCATTGGCGATGACGACGAACTCGTCGCCGCCGACCCGTCCGACGAAGTCACCCGGCCGCAACGACGACCGGATCCGCTCGGCCAACTCCGTCAGCACGTAGTCGCCGACATGGTGTCCGTGTTCGTCGTTGATCGCCTTGAAGTCGTCGAGATCCAGATAGAGCACCACTCCGGGCTGACCGGTTTGCTCTGCAGTGCTGATCGCCTTGCTGAGGTGCTCGACAACGGCGGCCCGGTTGGCCAGAGTGGTCAGGCTGTCGTGCCGAGACAGGTAGTGCAGCCGCTGGTGCTCGGCGCGTCGTCGAGTGATGTCCTCCACCTGGCTGACCACGCACTGCGGCGTGCCGTCCTGGGCGCGGTTCACAGTCGCGGTCACGCACACCCAGATGATCGAACCGTCCGCCCGCAGATAACGCTTGTCGCGTCGGTACATCTTCGATGCCCCGGTCAGCAGATCCGCGACCATCCGCTCGTCTTCCGGCCGGTCGTCAGGATGGGTGATGGCTGCTGGCGTCAACGTCAGGAGGCTGTCGGCATCGCGCCCGAGGAGTTGACCCATGGCGGTGTTGACCCGTTGGAACTGCCCAAGGCCCAAGCCGTGGACGGAGATCAACGCCATCCCGCCGCCGGCCAGATCGAACGCCTGGCGGAACAGCTCCGCCTGCGACAGGAATTGCTCCGTCAGCCGGGCATTGTCCAAAGCGATGCCGGCCTGGCCTGCCAGTAGTTCGAGCAGATCCTGCTGATCGCCGGACGGCCGCCTCCCGTTCGCGGGCAGATCGACGGACAGAACGCCGATCAGGTCGCCGGAAGAAGAATGCAGCGGGGCGAAGAGCGCGTCCAGTGGATGCCAGGCGTCGCTGGCATCCGCCATCTCGAAGTCGGGAATCCAGCCACGCTGATCCGCATCCGGCCGGCGCGCGTGTGGCACGAACCGCAGCGAGCCCCAGTGGTGGGCGACGGCGAATTCCTCGTCGTAGGAGGAGCGTGGGCGCTGGGTACCCAGCAGCTGGCGTCGTGCTGCGTCACTGCCGGCGACGGCAACGGTGCGGAAATTTCCGTTCGAGCGGGTCACGCTCAGGGCGGCAACACCGAACCCGACAGCGGCCACCACTGCGTCGACGACCGCCTGCGCCGTGGCCGGCACACTGCGCTGAGCGTGCAGGGTGGTAATGGTGAGGTGCAGCTCGCGAAGGGCAGCGATCCGAGATTGACCGGCGATGTCGCTCACGAGCTGTCCTCCTTCGTTGCGATCGACCTTCACCGGATGAACGCGACAATCACGTACCACAAACAAGCCTCGGACGCGGGCGGGCACGAATGAGCCGCCTGACCTATCAGCGTAACCGGATCACATTCCTCGACCACGATCACCAGCGGTTCGACCAAACCTGGCCGGTGATGCTGCTGTGGGCGGCTGTTCGGCGAACCGATCATCTGTTCGTTGTCGGGGGAGCGCATCGAGAGGCCCGGCGGCCTTGCACTGTGGCGGTCCACTGTGCTCGCAACCCGGATTCGGCCGGGAAGGCCAGCGTCTTGACGGTCAGCAGCTGAACACCGTCGGGCATGTACCTCTCCGCCGAGTTGCGCGGGTCGAATCAGAAGCCATCTGGCCGACACCGGTTGGATCGCATGATCCCCAGAGCCGCGCGCATCGATGACGATCCGCGCGGGTTGCAAACCGCGCGGCTGACCCGCAACGTGCGCGGATTGGGCGCTAGTGGCACCCGGTGTACGGCACGCCGCCGAGGTCCGGGAAGCCGTACAGCTTGGTGGTGGCAGCGTGGCCGCTCTGGCTGTAGTCGAGCGGGATCGTCAGGTGGAGCGGCGCGGGGCAGTCGATAAGGACGTCGACCGTGACGGTGAACCATACGGAGGCCCCTTCCGCGAGGCGATAACCATTGATGCTGTTGTCGGAACCAGGTAGCTGCCCGCACGCTCCGAGTGCAGTGCGAACCGGCCGGAGCTCATCGCCGGCCGCAAAGGGCACTCGTACGCCGACCAGCGTGACCGGCACATCGAATTCATTGCGGACCTCGACGCCGAGCTGGAGCTGGTGGCCGTTCTGCGCTGAGCAGCGGGCGCCGGTTCCGATCAGCTCGTTGAACGGCGAAGACGGTGCCGGCCGGGAAGTGACCTGGCGAACGACAGTCTTCGTCGCGGTGACCTGACGAACTGCCGTCACTGTGGCCGTAACCTGCCGAGCGGCTGTCTTTGCCGCCGGAGCGCCCGACCCTGCGGCCCTACCTGCGAGAAATCCCAGCGCAACCGCGAGGGTCACGATCAGCACGCCGACCAGCACCCGGCGTCGCCCCAGCAGATCGACGACGGACGTAGGTCCGTGATCCGCAACGTCCTGTGACCCGGTGCCGGGTCGGCGGTCGCCCATCTCGATGAAGCGAGGTTCGGGCTCGTTCGGCATCAGTCGATTGTGC
>JAABUO010009534.1_pt1 | contig 10847 bp, 12 predicted proteins | sample 5559291 | NCBI WGS metagenome assembly JAABUO01 (sample SAMN10711878, study PRJNA513372) | rock metagenome | isolation source: Antarctica rocks | place: Antarctica: Victoria Land, Finger Mt sud
CGGGTGGAGCGACATGAACGGGCCTCCAAGCGGAAACCCTACCCAACGCCGCCGCCCGCGTCAGGCTGCCGACTTCGCCAACAGCATCCGTTGGTTTGAGCAACATAAAGCGTCTCCAACGCAAACAGGCTCTTGCGTGTTGCATTACATTGTTGCCCATGGACGTGCTACTGCAACAGAGTTTCGCGACGTGTTTGCCGCTTGTTCTGCAAGTTGGCCGTTTTTCGGCCTATGAGGTGACTGGGCCAGTCAGGGGACGAACACCGCGCGGACGCAGCCATCGGTCTTGTGCTTGAACATGTCGTAGCCGCGCGGCGCGTCCTCCAGCGGAAAGCGGTGCGTTGCCAGATACGAAGGGTTCAGCTCGCCTTTCTGCGCATGGTCCAGCAGGCGCGGCAGGTAGGCCTGGCCGTGCTGCTGGGCGGTACGCACGGTTAAGCCCTTGTTGATGATCAGGCCCATGGGGAATTTGTCGATCACGCCGTAGATGCCGAGCACCGACAGCACCCCGCCCTTGCGGCAGGCAAGGGTTGCCTCGCGAAGCGCCTGGCCGCGATCGGTTTCCATCCGCAAGGCCTGCTTGGCGCGGTCGTAGGCGTACTGCAATCCGGTGCCGTGGGCTTCCATGCCGACGGCGTCGATGCAGGAATCTGGGCCACGCCCGCCGGTCATCTCCTTCAGGATGTCGGGAACGCTGTCAACCTGGGTGTAGTCGATAGTTTCAGACCCGGCCTGCTCGCGGGCCATCCGCAGCCGTTCGGGGAAGCGGTCGATCGCGATCACCCGCTCGGCGCCCAGCAAGCGAGCGCTCTGCTGCGCCATGAGGCCCACACCGCCGCAGCCCCAAACGGCCACCGTGTCGCCCGGCTGAATGTTGCAGAAATCCGCGCCCATGTAGCCCGTGGGCGCCGCGTCCGAGAGGAACAGCGCCTGCTCGTCGCCTACACTTTCGGGCACCTTGAAGCACCCCACATCGGCGAACGGCACCCGCACGTACTGCGCATGCGCCCCGGCATAGCCGCCGAACGCGTGGGTGTAGCCGTAGATGCCGGCGGTCGCGTAGCCGAGCAGGGGCTCCTGCAGCTCCGGCTTTGGGTGCGTGTTGTCGCACAGCGAGTAGAGGTTCTGCTGGCAATACCAGCACTGGCCGCAGCTGATAAAGGAGGGCACGACCACGCGGTCGCCCCTTTTCACCTTGCGCACCTCGGCGCCGATGTCCTCGATCACCCCCATGAACTCGTGGCCGATTACGTCGCCGGCCTTCATGGATGGGATATAACCGTCGATGAAGTGCAGGTCCGAACCGCAGGTCGTGGACAGGGTGACGCGCAGGATCACGTCGTGCGGGTTGACGATCTCGGGATCGTTGACCGTGCCGACGCGCAGGTCGTTCACGCCGTTCCAGTAGAGTGCTCGCATGGGTCTGCTCCTCCTGACGATTCAGCGTGGGTCGGCGCGGGCGGTGGGCTGGCGTTCGGTCGTCGGGATTTCGCCGGTTTCGACCAGGCTCTTGAAACGGTGCAGCGTCTTGTCGGCGATCGTGGCCGGGACGAGGCCGCCGAGAAACTTGGCCACGGCCTCGCCCACAAGCCCGCCGGGCGGATCGAAGCGGATGCGGAGCGTGGCCACGGTACCCCGCCCGCCTGTGGCGGGGCGGAAGCGGATAGACCCCTCACTGGGCGCCCGTGCGCCGGGAAGCGACCGCCAGCCGCTTGCCTCACCGGGGCGATCGTCCACGGCTTCGGTGTCCCAGTCCAAGCTCTGGCCGAGCGGACTGTCCATCCGCCAGTGCAAACGGCCGTTGTCGGACGCGTGCACCGTCGCAAAATGCGCCATGACCTTGGCCAGGGTTTGCGGGTCGCGCCAGCGCCGGTACAGCTCCTCCGCGCTTTTCCCGATCGTGATTGAGCGTTCCACCTCGGACGCATCGCTGCCTGCTCCGACGTCGCGCCCGGTTCGGCCCACTTTCCCGCGGTCGCGGCTGAGTTGCTCGCCACACATCACGTCCAATGCCGTCACGCTGGCGAGGGCGGCCAGCGCTACCAGCACGCGACCCTTCCTGGGGCCTTGGAAGGCCGCTGCGACGGCCGCGACGTCGAGTGCGTCGCCGCCGACCCGGCCCCAGATCCATGGAGCCGGATCGTTGGATGCGAGGATACCGAGGCCGGTCCCGATCTCGCGCACCCCGTAGGTGCGAACCAGGCTTTCATGCCCTTGCGCGCCGAGGACGCGCGTGACGACACGCGGCGCCAGAAGCTCGGCGACGCCAAGGGCGATCGAGAACCAGCCTAGCCCCCGGGCCAAATCGCCGGCCGACGCGCGCGACCAGAGGGTGCGTCGCGAGGCTGACCCTCGCTGCAAGGCTACAATGCCACCTGCCATTGCGTCGTTCCTCCCTGGCTCGCCCGCGGATGAGACGGCCACCGCGAAAAGCAGAACGTCCGCCTCGCCCGTCACAATGGCTATCTACGTCGATATGGTTTTGCTGTCACCACGATGCTTGGCAAGGCGCAGGCGCTGATCCGGCACTGCGTGCCGTGACAGGCCAACCAAGCGACCCTTCCGGGCCGGGCCGGTTGCGCAACCACCACGACCAGTCCTCCGGAATCAGCGAGAACGGATCGTCGTGCGCCAGTTCGCGTGCAGCCCAAATGGGGTAGGTTCAGGATACGTGTAATTCTTGGTCAGAAGGATTCTGAGTTTTCAAATTGCCTTTTAAAACAATGAGATAGTGCTGCTGCGCGCTGACCGTAAAAACGTTCTGACCTCGTTGTTTCATCAGCAGTTCGGCTCGATGTCCAAAAATGGTCCGGCCAATGACTGAGGGAAAGTCTCACGTATTCAGTAGGATAACTGAGGCACTTCTCTGTCCAGAAAGGCAAGCTTTCCCGGACGACGTTCCCCGCTTCGGCCTATGACCACTTTTTACACTTATCCCGAACTCGACTTTCCGCATTTTGAGGGTTCGGCAGATATTCCCTGGTGGTCTCGTGCTGCTGGTGCGCATGGGAGCCGCGTTGGTACGCGATGCCGACAGATCGCACCCACTCCGGCGTCATCGCCGGGCATCCGAGCCCGCCCCCGCCCGTGCTCGCAGGCTGGCTGGCGGCCTTTCGCGGCGGCTTCTCGGCCCCAGTCTGGTCCCGCGTGCTCGTGCTGGTTGCAAGGGCGTTGCTCGCGGCGGGCAAGCAGACCGTGACCCAGGCGCTGCGGGTCATGGGCCTGGCTTCGAGCCCGGGTTTCGCGCGCTACCACGAGGTGCTGAACCGAGCGCGCTGGAACGGGCGCGTCGTGGCGCGCACGCTCCTGATGCAGGTGCTCGGCGCCTTTCTGCCTGCGGGCGAAGTGGTGATCGGCGTTGATAGACACCATCGAGCGCCGCTGGGGCCTCAAGATCAAGGCGCGCGGGCTCTACCGCGATCCGGTGCGCTCCTCCCGTGACCACTTCGTCCGGGCCAGCGGCCTGCGCTGGCTGTCGCTCATGGTCATGGTTCCGATCCCTTGGGCAAAGGTTCCTTCGGCGACAGCCGATGGAAAGCCACCGGAGGGCGGCCGGCGCTGGGCGCTGCCGTTCCTAACCGTTCTCGCCCCCTCTGAGCGCTGGAGCAGCGAGCGGGGCCGGCGGCACAAGACGGTGGTCGATTGGGCGCGCCAGGCCGTCCTGCAGGCGAGGCGCTGGCTGCCGGGCCGCCGCCTGGTCGTTGTTGCCGATGCCGGCTTTTCCGGCGTCAACCTGATCGCGGCATTGCGCCGCCACGCCTGCCTGGTCACCCGGTTGCGGATCGACGCCAGCCTATTCGCGCCGGCCCCGCCGCGTCGGCCGGGACAGATGGGCCGCCCGCGGCTAAAGGGCCGGCGCTTGCCGACGTTCAAGGCGGTGCTGGCCGACCCAAAAACCATGTGGTCGCGGACTACCGTGGCGGAATGGTATGGTGGCCAGCCGCGCGAACTCGAGGTCGCGTCCGACACCGCGGTCTGGTACCACTCTGGTTTGCCGCCAGCGCCGATCCGTTGGGTGCTGGTGCGCGACCCCTCCGGCGAGGGCGAACCACAGGCGTTCCTCAGCACCGACCTCGCAGCCACGCCGGAGAGGATCCTCGGCTGGTTCGTCTCGCGCTGGCGCATGGAACGACGTTCCAGGAAACCCGCGCCCATTTGGGCGTGGAAACTCAACGGCAATGGTCCGATCTCGCCATCCTGCGCACGACGCCAGCGCTGCTCGGCTTGTTTTCCTTGGTCGCGGTGTGGGCCGACAAACTGGCCAGCACCCCGATCGGTGCGGTCCGTCCCCGAACCGCTGCGTGGTATGACGAGCGCGAGCCGACCTTCAGCGACGCCATCGCCGCGGTCCGACGCGCCCTCTGGCGCCCGGACGCGCCCTCTGGCGCCCGCCGGGTTTATCCATGTTCCGCCCGAACACGGGGACCGTTGAAATCTCCGCTGCCCTGCGGCGTTGTTGCATTGATTGACGGGGTGGACGCATCGACCCCGTCCTCGTTCAGGCGATGCGGACGGAGTTCGGGCGTCCGAGTTCCAGCATGCGGTTGAGGACATGAACAGCGACGTTCACCTCGGTCGCTTGACGCTCGTCCGTGTGTGAGCGCAGGCCGTCACCGATCACCTGCTTGAAGCGTGACATGCCCGTCTCGGCTTTGGCGCGCTTGGTGTAACCGGATGCTGCCTGCCAAGCCATGCGGCCGTGCTTTGCGATGTGCTGGAGATGGCGGTCGCGCTGTGTGGGCGCGGTCTCGGCCGTGTCACTCGGCACTGCCGTTGTGCGTGGCGGCACAATGATGGCCGCTTCTGGATGACGCTCGGTCACGCTGGAGGTAACGCCCTCCTGGTCGTAGGCGCCGTCGCCGGTGGAGGAGGCGAGCGGGCCCTCGACCTGGTCCAGCAAGGAGCCCACTTGCGAGCCATCGTCCACGTCCTTGGTGGTCAGCAGGGAGGCGACAATCTGTCCAGTGCCGACGTCCATGCCGAGGTGCAACTTACGCCACGACCGGCGCACCTTGGTGCCGTGTTTCTCATGCGGCCATTCCCCTCCGCAGGTATTCCACTCGCTCCGCGAGCGGAACCTTGACCAGCTCCGCCCGTGCCACAGAGCTTGAGGCCCGTGCTGTCCACCAGCAGGTGCACGGGTTCGGCGCTGGCGCTGAAGCGTGGTTGCGGCACCTCCAGCGTTTCCGCACGGCGGCAAAGCGTGCTGTGGTCGGGGACGGCGAGATCGAGCCCGAGCAGCCGTATGATGGAGCCGATCAGGCCCTCTGTTTGGCGCAGAGCCAGCCGAAACACCGCGCGCAAGGTCAACGCCGTCAGGATGGCCAGAGCCGAGTAGGTCCGCTGCCCGCCCCGGATCGTCCGTGGTTCAGCCGTCCACGCCGCAATCGCCTCCTCGGTAACCCAAACCGTCAAGCTTCCGCGCTGGCGCAGGCTCGCGTCATACGCCGCCCAGTTCGTGACCTTGAACTGCTGCTTGGGGATGTGGTGGCGGCGATCGGCGTTCAACTTGAAGGGCAAGATCGCATCCAGGGTCAGACAGGGACAAACCTGCTACCCCGGCCAGGGCTCGGGCGCCACCAACCCGATCCCTGCAACAACGCCGCATGCGTGTGTTGGGTGTTAAATTCTCGACTGCTCGGGAAATGTAATCATTGCGCGATGCAGCTACGTCGCTCGCTACGGAACTGACGCACCTGCACTCCCAAGATTAAATTTTCTTTCAGCCGCATCTTCAGTCGTATCTTCAGCCGCATTGGGCAGTATTATTGGAAAGTCGGACCCTATGAGGTAAGAGGTTGCTCCAGAAACTCCGCCGGCGCCGTCAAGACAAGGACTGTGGCGTTGGTCCAGACTGCTTTGGGAAAGCTAGTTGATGTCTGTTGTGAAATCGCGGCCAATAGTGGCTCTGGCGCATTTTTGGTGCAGGTTGCCGCCCCTTTCAGCCGGTTTGCGTCAGTCGCGCGCGGAGTAGGTCAACTTTGCCGCGACCATACATCTGCCGTTTGATGAGCGTGAGTTTGGTGACCTGCCCCTCGGTCTGCCCGTTTGACCAGGTCTCGACAATGGCGGCCCGCACGGCGGCGTCATGAGCCTGAATCGCACTGGCGAACGATGCAAGCTAGCTGCCAGCCGCCTCCGCGAGCCACGGATTAAGATCATCCGGCTTCTTGGCCGCGATCATGGCTCGGAAGCGGTCCAGCAGGTTGCGCGCCGCGACGAGAGCCGGCGACGCTGTCTCGACCGCCACCTTGATGGGCAGGCCTCAGCTGAGTTGCAATGGCACTCGGTTGTCAGCAGGCGAGCGATCACGCGCGATGTTGGCATGGTCGTGGCCGTTATCCCGGCATGCTCCGCGCCAGTCTTCCTGGCCCGACGCTTGCGGGTGGCCCACTCGCTCACGACCCGCGAGCTGCCGCCGAACCCGGCCTCGCGCAGGCGGCGCCAGAGTTTCGCGCCGCTACGGCACCCGCTCTCCCACTCCGCCGTCAATCGCTTCGCCCAGTGGTCGAGGGTGCTTTCGCGGGATCGGAACATGTCGTCGCGTCTGCCGCGCAGAACGCGGCGAACAGTCTGGCGCGACACGCCGGTCATCTTGACGGCGGCCTTGATGCTATGGCCGTCATGATGCAGCGCACGGATCTTCTGGTTCATCTCTTCCTGACGCTGCCAGCCAGCCCATTGTACTTTCTCCGCCTTGCTGAGCATGTCGGGATCGATGTCGTCGCTGCTGATCGCGCGGCGAAGATGGCGCATGTGCCGGCGGACGATGTCGAGGAAGGCTACGTTGGCATTCTCCAGCAGGTGCCACCGATCAACGACCTGCAACGCCTGCGGGGCGCCCTTGGCGGCTCCTTCGCGATAGCCACCTTCGCGATCCCGGCACACGATTTCGATGCTGCTGCTGGGACGCTCGGCGAGCCAGTTGGCGAGGGTGCCAGCCTCTCGGTCCGGCAGGAGATCGATGATCCGGCACGTCTAGAGATCGCACAGGATCGTCCCATAACGTTGCCCTTAGGCCAGGCGAAATTGTCGATGCCGACAACCTTCACGCAGGCAGGCGGTGGCGTCGCGCGCCGGCGTAAGATGCGCAGCAGCGTGTCGGCGCTGACCGGCATGGACAAGCGTTCAGCAAGCCGAGCACCCGGACGACCGCCAAGCACCAGGGCAATGCCATGGGTAAGCAGATCCAGGCGCGATGTGCGCCGTGCATGGGATGCGACGGTGTCGTGAGCGAACCGCTCGGTGAAGATCTTGCGATCACAGGTCGCGACCCGGCAGCGGAACCGGCGCGCGGTCAGCTTGATCGTCAGGCGCCGTCTGTGCGCGGGGAGTCGGCCAAAGATCGCGTGTAGCAGCTGTGGACCGAGGATGAAGGTGACCTACAGGCTGGGCACATGGTTGCGGGTGGAGCGCCACAGGCATGAACAATTAAGCCTTCGGCCCCGATCTCGTGGCGCTTCACGATCAATCCTGATGGTGCGACGGCAACGCGCAAGCTGGACGGTGTCATGCAATCTGGCTCTCCTCGGCCAAATCGCCTACGCCATTGGCATCACTCGGGATTCATCGCTGCCTGCACCAAAAGTGCGCCAGAGCCAGGTTTGGAAGCGATTTGGCAATCAAGTCGGCTTCGCTGTTATCGCCCGCAGATGGGTGGTCGAGCGCTTCTTCGCCTGGATCAACCGGAACAGGCGGCTCGCGAAAGACTTCGAAGCAACCATTGAATCCGTCGAAGCCTTTTTCTACGCTGCATCTGTTCAGCCAGCTATCACGCTTTTGATTAAAACGCGCGGCTTCCAAGTGCTAACGTTAATCCAGAAAAATCGAACGTAGTTGGCGATGAGCACCGAGCGTTTTACGAGATTGTACCGAAGCTTTGGCTTAATCCCTTATCCGACTACCTTGCCGTATAAAGCTTGTTTGGACATTATTGCGCTTGTTTTAATCGTTGTATTTTGCGTGGCGCTGCGCGCGTTTCATCTGAGTGCCGCCTCGTTGTGGACTGACGAAATCTTCTCGCGCTACTACGCAGACCTATTCGGCCTGCGCTACCTGGTCACCGACGGATTATCGATCGAGCCGACACCTCCCACCTATTCTCTCCTGCTGCGCGGCTGGATCGCCCTATGGGGCGACAGTGAAGCCGCGTTGCGTTCCTTGTCGGTTGTTGCGTGCGCCGCTTGCGTTCTTGTGATCTACGCGTTGGGCCGGGAATTGGGCGGGCGTCTACAGGGCCTGCTGGGCGCGCTGTTGTTCGCACTATGCCCCATGAGCCTTTACTTCGCGCAGGAAGCGCGAGTTTACGCCATCCTCATGCTAGCCGCCGCCATGGTGCTGTGGGCCATCGCGGTGTTCCAACGCGACCCACGCTCGACAAAAGCGGCCGCAGCCTACCTGATCGGGGGCACACTTTGCCTGTATCTGCATGCCACCGCCATCTTGTTCATTGCCGCTTGCGGCGCGGCCGTGTGGCTGGCCCTGTTGACACAGGGTTCGGGTGGGCGCGAGGCCTTGCTGAGATGGACGGTGCTCAACACAATCGTGCTCGCATTCGGACTGCCTTATCTCTTGCATGTTGCCACAGCGAGCCAAAACGGCGGCCTGGACTGGATGCCTCCCTTGAGCCTCCACGAAATCGGCACGTCGGTCTCAGCGGTGGCGGACGGCATACTGATGCCGTATCCATGGCCCGCCTTCCCTCTTGCCATTGCGCTAGCGGCAAGTCTTGCGGCCTCGATCTACTGGTTTCAGCCAAGTTCGCGCGCCATCGTCACCCTGGTGGTCGTGCCCTGCCTGTTTGTCGGCCTTGTCATGGCCGTCAGCCTTGCCCGGCCGCTGCTTCTGCCAAGAGTCTTCGCCTGGACCACTGTTCCGCTTTGCACGGCTCTCGCCGGCCAGCTTCTGATAGCTGGGCGGGTCCGCTTGGCCGTGCTTGCCAGCGTGATTGCCGCTTTCGGAGTTGGCCTGGCATATCAGATCACTTCACTCAGCAGCAACAAGGAGCCTTGGCGCGAGGCGATGCGGGAAGTGGCGCCGGAACTCGCGAAAGCGGATTTGGTGGTGATCAGCCCCCAGTTTGATCCAATGGTACTGACCTACTACGCGCCACAGGCACGGAACATACACCTTTGGGATGCGGGCCTGCGACCAAACATTATGACTGCGGCGGCTGAGAGAATGCACGTCCCGATGATTGTCCAGAGCCAAATCCTGGAAGCCATCGAGGACGGTCGCTCCGTTTGGGTGCTCTCAAACGGCCTTGACGCCCCTCACATCGCTGACCTTCGCTCCGTTGCTCCCGCGACGACGGTTCGGAAATGGCGATGCGACGGGACTTGGCCATGTGTCACGGTGGCGGGATGGCTCCCGGATCGACCCTCTCAGGCGGTCAACGCCCTTGTCTCCACATCGGTGAAAAACCCGCCGATCCATCGGTGACACAAAGTAGCATCAGCCTACTCCGGTGCTGTTATACCAAAGCTTTCTGACCCCGATCGTGAGGCCTGGACACGTGAGTGAAGTTGTGGACCAAACGGGCGTGAGCGCGGTCAAGGGCGGGGTCTTCCGCCGGTCGTGGTCACCTGTGCAGAAGCGCCGGATTGTCGAGGAGGCTTACCGTCCTGGAGCCTTGGTCGCCGATGTCGCCCGGACCCATGGGTTGAACGCCAAGAGCGCGTCATTGTCGACTCCGCTGGTGCTCCAGGGCGAGACATCGGCGGCACCGGCCGCGACGTTCTTGCCGATCGGCACCATCGCGCCGGCGGATGACGCAGGAGCTTTGCTGGCGTTGTCGCCAACCGCATCCGGGATTGGTCGCGCTGTGTCGGAGGGTCCGAGTTCGGCCGGTCCGGCGATGGGCGGGCGGGCTTGATCGACATAGACTTGGCATGCGGAACACGGCTGCGGGTGGTCCCGACCCCAAACTCATGTTCCTGACGGAGTTGCTCAAATAATTCCACTCTGGCGTTCCAGTCCACTCCAAGCCCGCCGGCAGAACCAGGGCCACCGCAGGGGCGACGCATGAATTTTCTCTCGCCGACCCGGTGCTGACGTTTGATGACGTGTCCTCGCACCGGCGAGGGAGCAGGGCGTGTCGATCGAGAATCTGGCGCAATATTTCAACACCATCGAGGACCCGCGCTGCGGCGGCAAAGTCGAGCACCGCCTGCGCGACATCCTGGTGATCGCGGCGTGCGCGGTGATCGCCTGCGCCGAAAGCTGGGACGACATCGCGCTGTATGGCCGCAGCAAGCTGGCTTGGCTCCGCACTTTCTTGGAGCTGCCGAACGGCGTTCCTTCGGACGATACCTTCCGGCGCGTGTTCATGCTGATCGACCCCGACGCGTTCGAGGCCGGGTTCACGGCTTGGGTGGGCGCGCTGGTGACCGGCTTCGAGCTCGAGGTAGTCGCCATCGACGGCAAGACGGTCCGGCGCTCGTTCGACCGCGGGCGGGACCAGTCGCCGCTGCATGTCGTCAGCGCGTGGGCAAGCGAGCAGGGCCTGGTGCTGGGCCAGCGCTGCGTTGATGGCAAGTCCAACGAGATCACCGCCGTGCCCGAGTTGCTGGACCAGCTCGCGTTGCAGAACACCATCGTGACGCTGGACGCTATGGGGTGCCAGACCGCGATGGCAGAGAAGATCCTGGCACGTGGGGGCGACTACCGGTACCGTCAACTTGTCAGGTCAAGGTCGCGGTGACGCACGACGAGGGCGGCGTGCTTGCAGCTAGGCCGCTGTGGCGACGCCGGTCACCTCGGCCCAAACCTGGAAGGCTTGGGTCCGGGCGGCTCGATACTGGACGGCTGGAACGTGGTGGCGGCGGAGCAGAAAAAGGTTGCTGATC
>JAABUO010009535.1_pt1 | contig 10845 bp, 9 predicted proteins | sample 5559291 | NCBI WGS metagenome assembly JAABUO01 (sample SAMN10711878, study PRJNA513372) | rock metagenome | isolation source: Antarctica rocks | place: Antarctica: Victoria Land, Finger Mt sud
GCGACTCCTGAGCAGGGCGGGGGGGAGGAGGGGGGGGAGGGGGACAGGACCGGGGGTTCGTCCTGAAGGTGTACCCCTTGTCAGCGGTGCAGCGCATTTGCTGCGCCGCGTTGGGCGCGTCATTCCGGGGACAGGCGGGCGTGCGGGCGAACTTGATCCGTCAGCAGGGCCCGCCTCTGCGCCAGTCGCCGCTGCGGCCAGGGATTCCCTTTCCGTCTTTATTGCCTCGTGGCTGCGTATGGCTGCTGGTGCCAAGAGCGGCATGTGCTGATGAGGAGCGCCGGGGGGCGTAGGCTGGGCCGGGCAGTGTGCTGCAGGGTGTTGTGTATTGGCCGCCTCGCCACCCAGCGTAATTTGATCTAAAGGTGCAGTGTGGCGCGAGTCTGCCAGAGCGTGTTGGGGAGGGGTGCGGGCAATGCAGCTACAGTGGTGACCGGGGATTGCGCCTGGCTGCCGGTGGCCACTGCTGTGGCTCTTGGGGCGTGAAGGGGCCCTGGGAGCGGGCCAACAGGGGCGCTGCATGTGCGCACGCTAGGGCCCTCTTTTTTGGTATATTCACCCCCATTCCTTCCCTTTTGCGTCTCTGCTGACCAGCGCGCGGACGGTGTGTGCATCTCCGCCCCGGCCCCACTGGCGGGCCGTCCGCCCTGCGACATGCAGGGGCGCCAGGTAAGCCGGGTGGACTACCCCTAGGGAGCCACCCTCGAGCGTGAGCGTGCGCTTTGTGGCGCACGTGTACAGGTGTGGGACATGTGGGGTTGATAGGAAGACACGCGGCAGTGGGCGCGGCATCCTTCAGATTTGCTTTCAGCCGCGCGCGCTGGGCGAGTGGGGCCTCTCGGGGGGTGTGCATGGGGCATGGGGGAGGCGCGTGCCCGCTCAGCGCGCGCAGCGCATAGGGTACTGTTCTGCACTGATGTCGCGCTAGATCGGATGAAGCTTGGGTTTCACAGTGTGATTCGGGCCGCGTCTGGACGTGGGACGGGTTAGACGGGCCCTGCGCCCGGCCCGCCAAGCTGGGCTGGCGGCGCCAGCTGCTGGGCCCAGCTTGGCAGGGTGCGGCGCAGGGCCGGTCGCATGCGGGCATGCCGGGCGCTTACCACAGTCGCCGAGGCCCCATCTTGGCCCCTGCCTTCTGTGCGCGCCCCTAGAGGGTACGACCGCCACCCCCCTTCCTGATCCCCCAGTCGTGGGGGGAGGGCAGGGGCGGTCCGGGGGGGCGGCGCGAAGGCAGCCCACCAGCCAGTTCGGGCGTACTAGGTGTGCCCTCCCTGCCGCGCGCAACACCGCGCGTGCGTGGGAGCTTTTTTTTGGTTTTCAGACCTCCCGGTGAGGCTCGCGGAGCTGCTTCTGCCCTGATCAGGCCCCGAGACGGCGCGGCGGGGCACCCGCCCTGCCAGCTTGCCCGCCGCGGCCTCTTCTTTCCCTTGCTTTTTACAGTCGGGCGGTGCGCGCACGCGAGCTGCCTCCCTGCGCACTGCCCGCCCCAGGGGCGGGGCACCGAAGTCAGCGTGAGCGCACCACTGCGCCCTGCTTTTTGTGCCCCGCATGCGGGGCGCCCAGCGCGAGGGTGCGTTGGCGGCTGCTGTTTGGGGCAATGTACCAGTAGGGTGGATGTTGCGAGACGGCGCAGTGTGACTCCCCTGTCGGCTCAGTGCCCCCGTGTTTCCTGCCCTGGGCCAAAAGTTTTCCTGCATCCCTAGGTGCGAGAGTCAGAGGTGTACCTTTGCATATGATGATAGGATGCGGTGCGGGGGCGCCAGCTCGGCGTGGTGGCCTGTACTCTACTTGGTGTGTCTTCCATGGAGTGTAGCACTGGTGGCATCCTGTTATCTGAGCCCTGAAGCTGACCTGCCCTCGAGCATAATGAAACTGGTGTTCAACCGTGTGCTGCACACGGTGTGCAAAAGGCCTCAGGACAGTGTCACCCAGGCAGTGCGATGTAGCCTGCGTCGTCCATGGCACACTGTGCTGCACCACCCTCCCGCAGCACAGCAGCTCCCCAGGCCAGCGAGCCGCAAAGATGTGCGACTTCTTCGTCGACGACCTGGATGTCGGCGCCGTGCGCAAGCCCGTGCAATGGGTGGCAGTGGCACCGCCGCTGGTCGTGCGCCACAAGCAGAAGTGCGCGGGCCGCGCAGCCCTCAGAGTGGTACATGAGCCTGTCTCGTGCTGCAGCCTGTGGGAGTGCGCTGCGCTGTTGGAGGGGATGTGCAGCTTCTAGCAAGTAGCCAGCAGTCACATGCGGGTTCACTGCGAGCGCTCGTACTGTGTGGCAGGCTCGAGTGCGTGTGCTCTTGCGCTGCATCGGTGAGCTGCGCATTGCACGCCATCGTTTTACCTTGGTCCAGCCCGCTACACCCTGGGCACATACACACACGTGCACGCGCACACTGCACGCTATGTCTGTGGCGGTCCGTTCATCTCTTTTGTTGCAAGCGCTCCCACGCTAGTGCAGTATCTGCCGCCTTTGAGGCAGTCCTCCCTCGCTGGCGGATGCAGGGGTCCCACCCCGCGCCGCCGCTCGCGCTCTGCTGCAGCGCCGCTGGACGCGCCGCACGCCGCCGACGCCGACGCGGCCGCGCGGCCGCAGCCGCAGCAGCCGCAGCCTCGGCGCGAGGAGCCCGCGGCCGCGGACGCGGCGCAGGCCGCGGCCGCGGGCGTGCAGAGCGGCGCTGCGCGGCGCGGCCAGCCCGGGGAGGCGCGCCTCCGCGGCACGGGGAACGCACTGGGGGAACCGCCGGGCGGCGACGCGGCGCTGCAGTGGCTGCCAGCAGAGGACGACTTTGGCAACGTGGAGTACAAGCTGCGCCTGCGCGAGCCGCTGCCGGGGCACCGCTTCCAGCAGCTGGTGACGCAGATGCAGTACCGGCTGTCGGAGGGCGCCGGCGAGTGCTTCTACTACGTGGGTGCGCGCGCGCGCGGCGCGGGGCCCCGTGGCGCCTGCCGAGCTGTGCTCTGCGTGCGGTCCGGGCGTGGACAAGGACGCGCTATGGCCAGCACTTTAAGCCAGTATGCCGGTGCCCGCCATCCAGGCAAAGCGGCGCGGTGCACCCCGTGTGCAGCCCCGCTCCCAGGAGCGGGGCTCCCGAGGGTGGCCCGCTGGGCAGGCCGCCAGGATGCGGTGCGGCGGCGGCTGGGCGGGCAACCGGCCCGGCACGCGCGCAGGCGTGGAGGACGACGGCTACCCGCGCGGCCTGCCGCCAGGCGAGCTCGCCGCGTCGCTCGCGGTGCTGCGCGCGCTTGCGGCCGAGGCGGGCTGCGGCGCGGCGCTGGTGCGGACGCTACCGGGCGCGCGCGCGCGGGCCTGCGCGCTGCTGCGCGTGACGCGCCTGGCCGCGGCCGAGGCCGGCCACGTGGACCTGCGCATCGCAGGTGCGCGCCCTGGGGCGGCGGTGGTGGCTGCGGTGCCCCCGCCTGCGGCCCAGCTGCTGATCTGGCGTCGTTGTTTCCCTAGGATACCTTCCACCAATGGGATTTTAGAAGTGCCACACCCAAACCACACGCCTTCTGTGAATACAGGCCCCTAAATACCCGCCTGCGCCTGGCCGCCAAGGCGGCGCGCGGCGCGGCGCTGCTGCGCGCGCCGTCGCGCGCGCGCGTCAACATGCGCGCCGCTTCACAAGCCCCGCCTGGCCGCTGCTGAGCTGGGCTGTATGCCTGACACGTGCGGCCGCCGCGAGCCAGCGCTGGCAGCACTGGACCTGTTTGGTGAGGCACGCCGCGTCAGCGCAGTGGCGGGCGCGCGCGGGAGCGCGCCAGCGGCGGGGCTGAGGCAGGCTGCCTGAGCGCGGCCCGCGCCGCGCGCGCAGTGGCGGGCGGCATGGGCGCCGGCAAGAGCACGCTGGTGGCGGTGCTGAGCCAGGGCGCGCGCGGGCGGCCCGGCCTGGACGACGGCCGCGGCGCCGCGCGCCTGGCCGTGCTGCGGCACAAGCACGAGATCGAGTCTGGCCGAACCAGCAGCATCTGCCAGCAGGTAGGGCGCTCTCGCCCTGCTCCACCGGCAGCGTATGCGGGTCCACGGGTCCACGCGCGGGAGCCAGTGTGAGGGCCCAGTCCAAGTGGGTGCAGGTCAGCGGCGCGCACCGCCAAGGGTCCACTGGCATGCATGCAGGGGTGCTGGGCTGCCCTGGAACGTCCGGCGATGATCTGTGGAGACAGATGCGGAGTGTATCGCCTTGAGCTGCGCGTACATGCCCGCCGCGCCGCCGCTCCCCTGCATGCGGCGCATGCGGCCCTGCATGCGAGGCGGCTGTCGCAACGGGCGGCAGGTGGTGGGCTACGACGCGGCCGGCCGCGTGCTTAACTACAGCGGTGTGGCGGCGCCCACGCCGGCCGAGATCGCCGTTGATGCGCAGAAGGTGGGCGCGCCCGCGCTGCAGCGGCCGCCAGGCTTTAGGGCTCTACATCCTGTGACGCGCAGGAGGTGGGCACGCGCCCGCCCCGCAGCAGCTGCCAGGCGTCGCGCTGCTAAGCAGAGCAGCCGCCCGTCCCCCCGGCATGGCTGCCGCACGCGCCCGCGCACACACGGCGCGCTGCGATGAGCGCGCTTGCCTGGCGGGCGCTGCCTCGACGGCCGCCGCGCGCCGCGCGGAGCGCCCGGCGAGCCTCGCCTGCTTGCCGCGCCAGCCGCGCGCCGCGCCAAGCGCGTGCGCGCGCGCGCGCGCGCAGGTGCTGTGCTTCATCGACCTGGGCGGCCACGAGCGCGTGCTCAAGACGGCCGTGTACGGCCTGACCTGCATGCTGCCGGACGCGGTGCTGCTGTGCGTCAGCGCACGGCGCGGCGCCGGCGCAAGCCGCGGTGGCGAGGAGCCGGGCGGCGGGCCGAACGGCGCGCCCGGCGGGCTGCTGCCGCGCGCCGCGCGCGAGCACCTGGCGGTCGCGCTCGCGCTGGACGTGCCGCTGGCGGTCGTTGTCACGCAGGCGCGGCTGCTACTCATAGGGCCCTATAACCTAGGGTGCATGGCCCATAGCATAGGGTATAGGGTTTGAGCCCGGGTGTAGTGGCTTGAGCCCGGGCGCGCGCGCCGCGGCGGGGGCGCGCGAGCGGGATGTGTTAGGAGTGCGTCGGCGGCGCGGCGCGCCTGTCACGCATAGCTACGCGGTTGCGCGTTGCCAGACATGCGCCTGGTGGCCGCGGCGGCGCTGCGCGCGCCTGCGGCGGCACCCGCTGCGCGACCAGCACCTGGCTGGCACCCGCACGACTCTCCGCTTCTGCCATTAGGTCCTGCCCTGACCTACCCTGCCCAAGCCATGGCTGCCCGCAGGTGGACGTGGCGCCGCCGGGCGCGGTGGCGGCGGCGGTGGCGGAGGTGCGATCCGCGCTGGGCGCGGCCGTGGCCGGCGCGGGCGTGCTGGGCGGCGTGCCCGCGGGCGCGCGCGGGGCGGTGGCCATGCCGCTGGTCGCGTCCGAGGCGCAGGTGAGCGGCTCCCCGGGACAGACCCCTCGTCGCCGTGGCCTGTGCCCTCATCGTCGCAACATGCAACGTCTGCCGCTTGTGGCGTGCGACGCTCAGGTGAGGGACGATGTGTGGCAAACCTCGCTGTTAGGACGCACCTGTTGAGTGGGTCACCGAGAGAGGCAGCGCGCCGCTGGTTGTGTCCGGGGCACAGGCGAGGCCCCTTTTGGTCTGACAGACTCTCAGGGCGGTTGGATGCACTGTCCTTTCCATGGAGCGCGTCAGCCGTGAGGTACCATACATCCGCCAGTGTCATGGGCATGGCCATGTCCTAGGCGGGGCGATCACGTCAGCACGTATGCAATGCAGCCTGGCCGGGTCAACCAGCGAGCCGCACGCAGCTGTGCCTGGCATGGCGCTGGCGGGGAAGCTCCCGATGCTGGGAGCGCCTGGCTGATAGACAGCGTCTGTGCACTGAAGGCTTCTGGAGCGCCATGGCATGCCTGCATCCCAACCCGGCTCCTCGCGCCGCAGGCCGCGCAGCTGGCGCTCCGCCTGCGCGACAGCAGCCTGGGCGCCGCCCTCGTAGCGCGCGGAGCCGCGGGCCCCGAGCCAGGGTCCGAGGCCCCCGGCGCGGCGCCCGCGCTCGGCGGGGACGCGCCGGGCGCCCCCCGGCCGCCCACGGTGCCGCTCTTTGCGGTGTCCTGCGTCACCGGCGCCGCGCTGCCGCTGCTGCACGCGTTCCTGTTTGCGCTGCGGCCCACACGTGGCGCGGGCGGCCCGGGCGCCCCTGGCACTGGGCGCCGGGGCCCGGGCGCAGGCGCCGCGCAGCCCCCGGCGGGCCAGCCAGGCGGCACTCTGGCGAGCGCGGCCGTGCCGCCTGGCAGGTTGGGGCCGGGGCCAGCTTGCCCGCCCCATGGCCAACGCTCAGTCTGCGCCAAGGGAATGGAGGCGGGAGCGCACGCGGGGGGCGCCGGCGGCGAGGCGCGCGCGCCGCCAGCGCCGAAGGGCCGGGGCGCGCTCGCGCGCGCGCTGGCTGTGGCGGCCGCGGGCGGCAGCCGCCCGGGGTCGCCATGCTCTCCAACCTCCTCGTCCTCTTCGTCGTCCGGCCTGGGCTCGGCCAGCGGCGAGGCGTCGCCGGCCCCCCCCCTCGTGCGGCAGCGAGCGCGGCGCCAGCCACGCAGGCGGCGGCGGCGGCGGCGAGCCGGCCAGGGCGTGGGCCGAGGCTGCCCACGCCCTGCCGCGGCCAGCACCGGCCGCAGGCGGCTGCGAAGGCTTGGACAGCAGGCTCGGTGCGCTGGAGCCATGTGCTGCGGCGGCCTGCGACGCGTCAGCGCCCTGCTTGGCGGCGACGGCGCCACACGGGCCAGCTGCTGCAGGCTGTGCAGGCTCGCCTGGCGTGACCGCTGCGGGCGCTGATGCGGCCGCGCCGGCGCACTTCCAGGCGCGCCCGGGCGCCTGCTCGGCGCATGCTGGTCCAGTGGCTGGCTGCCGCGGCTCTCGGTTCCGCCAGCTGCAGCTGTTTCGGGTGTGCGCCATTTGAGTTTGCAGATGTCGGTGCTGCACGCTGAGTTTGGAGCGCCCGCGCGATCGGCGCGCATTCGAATTTGTGGCATCCGACGCGCATGCCGCCACAGGCAGCGTGGCGATCGACACAGAAACCGCTGCTGCGGTGCACGAGCCTGGAGGTGGCTGGCGGAATGAGTAGGACCCTAAGCTCATTCTATCCTGTTGCCAGCCCGCACCTGAACATTCAGAGGGGCCGCAGGTGGACCAGAGCTTTGAGGTGGCCGGCGTCGGCAGCGTGGTTGCCGGCACGGTGGTGGCGGGCGCGGTGCGCGTCGGGCAGCGCCTGCTGCTGGGCCCCACGCAGCGCGGCGGCTTCGCGCCCGTCACCGTCACCGGCATCCAGCGCGCGCAGGCGCGGCGCGCTCGACAGCCTGCGCTGTGTCGACACGGCTGCGGCGGCCTCGTCAAAGCCTGCGTGTGCATGCACATGCGGGCTGGCTGCTGCAGTCCTGCGCCACGCAGGCCGCACATGGCACCCGCGAAACCTAGGGTCCTTGATCTTGTGCAGCACCTTGAGCCTGTTGCAGAGGATGCATACCGGCTTGTAGGTGCTGCGTAAGGTTGCCAAAAGCCTGTTGCGCCACAGCCGCCTCTGCCTGCGTCCGCGTGCGGCAGCGGCGCGCCTCCCAGCCATGCGCCAACCCGAGCGGGCTGTCGCTGCGGGGCCGGGCGCAGCGCTGCTCTATGCGCGCACTGAGTCCCGTCTGCTCGCCGCGCGCAGCTGTCGGTAGGTGTGGTGCGCGCCGGGCAGCATGCCACCCTGGCGGTCCACCCCGCGGAAGGCCCTGCGAGCCCGCAGGCCGCGGCGCCCGGCGCCCCCGCGCGCTGCCACAGCGCGCACGCGGCCAGCGGCGGGGGCGCCGGCGGCGCCGCGCGCGGCGCCAGGCAGGGCGGCGAGGCTGGCGCGACGTCTGCCGAGCCCCAAGCGGCGGGCCAGGGTGGGTTTGCGGGCGCCCCTGCTGCAGAGTCGGACGGCGGGTGGGGGGCTGGGGCTGCTATTCGCCTGGCCGCCCCAGACGGCCGAGCGGCCAGCGCAGAGCTGGGGGCGACAGTTCTGCAGCGGCGGCGGCAGCAGCCGCTCGTGCACCCAAACGAGGCCTACAGGGAACCCCAGCATTTGGGGGCCGTTTGTGAGCCGCCGCGCAGCCCCGAGTGGGAAGGAGATTCCCTGAGGCATAGCAGAAATCGTGCGGGGTGCTCGGAGGAACTGTGCGCTCCTCCATCACCGCGCCCGTCGCGCGGCGCGCGCATGGCGGTCGCTGGGTTTGCTGAGAACCTGGAGTTCAGCAACATGAATAGCAGCGGTCGGGGGCACCCCGGCGACCCGCCGCCGCCGCCGCCGCCGCCGCCGCTGCCGCCGCCGCCGCCGCCGGGCGCCAGCGCCGCCGCGGGCGTTGGCTGCAGTGCGAGCTCCGCGGGAGCGTGCTCAGGCTCGCGGCCGCTGCCCCGGCCAGCGCGTGGCGCGCGCGCGGCTGCCGCGGACTTTGCTGGCAACCTGGAGTTCAGCAACACCAATGGCAGCGGGCGCGGGCACCCCGGCGACCCGCCGCCGCCGCCGCCGCCGCCGGAGGGCGCCAATGCCGGCGCCGGCGCCGGCGGCCTGCAGTGGGTGCCGGAGCCGGCGCGCTGGGAGCTGCGCTCGCGCTCCGCACCGCTGGCCGGCGCGGCCGCGGCCGCATGCTCGCCGCCCAACTCGCGCAAGGCGCGCCCCGCCCACAGTGACCTGGGCGCAAGCGTGAACCAGGTCTGCTGGCGCCTGCTTGCTGAGTCAGGGCTGCAAAGAGCGGCACATTCGGTTGAGCGCCCACATTTGATGCCGCCATGGGCTCTCTCCTGCACTCCCGCATTATGAGACGGCTGCTTTGCAGGTGCTGCTGTTCAATCGGGCGCTGTTTCACAGTGATCGAGCCTAAAAAATGATATTTCGGGGCAGGGCACGGTTCTGCTGGACGCGGCATGGCGCCCGCGCACGGTGTGGCGCTTCGAGGCCGTGCTCGTGCTGCTCGGCGGCGCCTGGCCGCCGCGCGGGCTGCTGTCCGGCCGCTGGCCGCCCGCTGGCTGCGGCAGCGCAGGGGCTGGGCTCGACCCTGGCCCTGCACAGGACCCTTGCTCCAGCCATGGCCCTGCAGGCTGCTGGCCGCCCGCTTGCGGCGGCAGCCCGGGCTCCATCGAGGACGGGGCTGGCCATCGCCCGGACGTTGACCCGAGCCCTGGCCGAGGTTGCAGCCCCCGCGGCAAGCTGGATGGGCGAGGGATCCGGGACCGCAGGCCGGAGGGGGGCACTGAAGGGGGCCGGGGCCGCTGGGGCGCCAGCGGCAGCGGCAGCGACAGCCCCAGCGGCAGCTCCGGCGACACGCGCGCGCGCGGCGCGCGGCGGCGCGTCAGGTGCGCGGGAATTGTGCGCTAGGTCCTGCTTGCCTGGACGTTAAAGGACGACGTGTTTGTGAACGCGCCTTCTGTGTTACAGCCCTGCTGTCTTGGAGCATTCAAACCCTTGCGCGGCCCATTTCGATGCCTGTTGCCTTGACAGTGTATATCCTACGGGCATCAGCGGTCCGAGTGGGCTTTCAGGCATGGCCACGCATGCGTACCAAAACGTCCTGGGTGGACATATGAGGTTAGAACCTCAACCTCAGATCCCTAGCCCGTAACAGGGGGTTGGGCGCACGCCGCAGGGTCGAGTACACACCGGTGGTGCACTGCGGCAGCGTGCGCCAGGCGGCGCGCGTCGTGTGCGTGCAGGAGCTGCCGCCGCCGCGGCCGGGCGGCGGCCGCGGCTGCGTCGTAGACGGCTGCGACCTCGCGTGCGCCGTCACCGCCGCGGCCGCGCTGCTGGGCACCGCGCCGGAGGCGGCCGCGCGCGCCGCCTCCCTGAGCGAGCGCGCCCAGGCGGCGAGCCCTGGCGGCGACCCTGACCAGGGTCCGGGCTCGCATGCTCCGCGCGCGGCGGCCGCCGGCGCCGCCAGCACGGCGGTGAGCATCCCGTGCGCGCCGGCCGGGGGCCGAGCCCTGGACCCTGCGAGCACGGGGACGCCTGCTTCGGGCGCGCCGTGGGCGCCCGGGCGCGGCGAGCCGGCGGGCGGCGAGGGCGGCGGCGATCTGGGCTGCGTCGCGCGCGTGGTCTTCGAGTTCTGCCACCGCCCCGAGTGGCTGCAGGCCGGCGCGCGGTTGGTCGTGCGCGACCGCGCGGACGGCTGCACCGCCGGCGCGGGCGTCGTCCGCGCCCTCGCGTAGCTCCGCGCGCGCTTGCCTGCGCCGGGGGCCGTGGCGGCCTGCGCACGCGCCTTGAGCCGCCCGCGCTGGAACGAGCTGTACGTGGGTCAGGGTCAGGGTCAGGGTCAGGTTTAGGGTAAGCATTAGGGTCAGGGGATCGTGGCTGCCGGCGCGCGCCTGCTGCCGGCGCGCCTGCCCCACCTCCTGCACAGCTTGTCGTGGGGCTGCCCGGCGGGTCCTGGCTGGGCGCCTGTCACGAGCTGGGGCATGCTGTGAAGGCGTGGTTGTGCAAACGTTGGTGAAGGTGGCAGGCCTGCCGCACAGGCAGGTGCGGGGGGGAACTTGCGAAGGAAAAGTGCATGAATCGCGCCTGCTGAACGCGTTCCGTATTCCCTACTAGGCGCAGCGCGATTTGTACGAGAGTGTTTGGTAACATCCTCGACTGCCAATCGGTCAAGCAGGACACTGCTTCACTGTGCGCGCTGCTGAGGCCGTCATGACGCCCTCCGTGCTGCTGGCCTGCGCTTGGGCGGCAGTGCTGACCTGCACGGCGCACGCCGCCGCTCCGGTCAAGGTGCTGCTGCCCCTCATCCCGGGCGCGACCAGCCATCAGTTCCAGCTCCTGCGGCTGCACGAGGAGCTGGTTGCCAGGGGCCACGAAGTG
>JAABUO010009537.1_pt1 | contig 10842 bp, 10 predicted proteins | sample 5559291 | NCBI WGS metagenome assembly JAABUO01 (sample SAMN10711878, study PRJNA513372) | rock metagenome | isolation source: Antarctica rocks | place: Antarctica: Victoria Land, Finger Mt sud
GCTGACTCACGTGATGGTCCACACACATGATTTTGTACAACAATGAGCATTGCTGGAAATGTGCCATTCTGGAAGTGACACAACTTTATATTGACCACCGGCATGCATGGCACCTCACTCCAGCTTGTCATCACTGACGCTCAAGCCTCATAATAATAATAATAATAAATTCGTTTTCCAGCTCGTGATGAGCTATTTACGTGCGGGACAAGTCTTGTCTCTCCAAAGGTGTCTGTCTTGCGCATCTCTACAAGGTCTATCCATTCGACAGTTTTGACAATCAGGCAAGCCTGAAATGCAGATTTTTGTAGAACAACGTGCCTGATGTGGGCAATAACTTGACAGCCTGGTCTTTTGCCTGTCTGAGTGTTTGCTTCAGAGGCGACGCTGGATCCACCTTTTGAAAGGTGGAAAGACTGCATTTTCCAAGCCAGATTCTGCATCGCCACGTAGCATGCACCGAGCCTGGAACACAGAGTCAGCTGTGTTATTCACCAACTTACTGACATTGCAGTCTTGGCCATTTTTACTCTTTGTGGGTTTGTTCAGGAGAAAACGGAGAGGCAACAGATCTGTACTGCGCCCAGAGGAGGACAAAATGAACCCAGATCTGCACTGAGTGTCTTGAAGCAACTTTTGCAAGCACACCGAGGCCAACATGCCTCTGGCCCTTTTCAAGTTCTGTCATGCAGCTAGTGGACAAACACCTCTGGCCTGCAGGTGTTTGTGGCGTATTTCACCAAAGGCAACAGACGCAGATTCTCACACAGTCTTAGTGGCAGTAGTCACAGCTCGTCAATCCCTTGAATCTCAAATGTGGGCCTGTGTTGCTGTCGCACTGACTGTCATCATCATGCAAGTAGTTTACAAGGCAGTGTTGCTTTGTAGGTGTTCGTGGGGGCATTCAGAGGAGGCAAAAGAGGCGGCAGTCGCACGGCACATCTTCACGCAGCAGCTGCAGACGCAGCTTCATCAGAAGCTGACCTGCCTGTCACCACATGGCGCACCTCCAGGCCGCGTTCCCGCCAGAAGGCTGAGCACCCTGCCGATAAGGCGGCAAGCTCCCGCCAAAACACTGCTCAGGCCCAAGCCCAGCCTGAGCACAAAGGCAACCAAGAGCAACAGCAGGATGAAGAGGAAGGCAGTCAGGCAGAGCAGATTGAGGACGAAGAAGCGGAAGCAGAGCAGAAGGAAGAAGAGGAGGAGGAGGAAGAAGAAGAAGAGGATGATCACATTGAGGAAGACGAAGAGGCTGATGCTGCTGCAGCAGCGCCCATGCATGCTGAGGAATCTGGGGAGCTGATGTTTGAGGCTGATGTGGTGGATGCTCTTGCAAATCTGCCCAGCAGCCAGCCTCTTGGGTAATTACACTACGTCTTACCGTCATACGCACGTAAGAGTCAGTATCATGTCACAGTGCTTGCTTGCAAATCTGCCCAGCAGGCAGGCTCTAGGGTAACACACTACGACTTGCAGTCATGTGCACTCGTGAGGCATTGTCATTGCACAATGCTTGCTTGCAGAGTGCTCAGCAGGCAGCCTCTAGGGTCACTCAGTACATCCTGGAGTTATACGAACATAAAAAGCATAGTCACCCCACAGTGATTGCCTCCAAATTGTGCAAGGATTCACTTTGCTGGAAAGCTCGTTTGCAAGGGACCAGTGCGCACTGCCTATGCACATGACCTCGTACAATACCATGCGTAACTGGGCTTAGCCCTTCAGGCTGGCTGCTGGTGGGCAACAGTGCAAGTGATGAATATGCAAGTGACAGCCAACGCAAAGAGCAGTAGTCAGAGATATCGTGTTGATGTGAAACAGTGTTGCCAGCTAGTATGCAGCAGCAGTTTTCTGGACTGCGTGTCTTCAGTATGCACAATCTCCATGCACCATCACTACATAGTCAGCAAACAAGCTTACACACAGTGTTTCCCTGAACTGATCAGCTGGGGAGCATCCTGGATATCCCAACACTGCCTTGCCATTCTTTTGTCTGTTCCCCTTTTGCTTTGATCCTCACGGACATGACGGTACAATCAATGACCTTCAAAACCAGTGCACAATGCACTTCACATTGCTAGTCATGTGTTAACACCTTCCCAAGCTGGCTAGTCTGCATTGGGCTTTGAGATTTGCCTTGATGTCTACCATATACAGAGCATAACACCTTTCTTGTCAAGCAAGCCTTTTTGAGCTCAGGGCTGCTGCCTTATGAGGCTCCCATTTTAATCGCTGAACAGTATAAACCTTTCTTTTCTTTCTTTTTGTAGCCTTTCTGAGGGTGCTAAACGAGGTCCAGGGACAGCAGCGCACCCCTGATGTGGTCTGGCCATCATGTGCTGTGGTGGTCTGACCATCATGTGACGTGGTCTGACCATCATGTGCTGTGGTCTGACCATCATGTGATGTGGTCTGACCATCATGTGACGTGGTCTGACCATCATGTGATGTGGTCTTGACCACCATGTGCTGTGGTCTGACCATCATGTGCTGTGCTGCAGATTGGAGCCACACAGCAGCAGCGAGCCCACCGACCCAGCCATCGCCACAGGCGTGCACCTCCCTCTGAAGGCTCCAGGGCTGACAGCAGATGCTGTAATAAGCACCCCCTTGTCACCAAACACAGGTATGCTCCCAAGCCGACCTGGGCTGTATGCTGCCATCCTGCTTTTCAGGTCGGAGCCAGGGTAGATTACCCTGAAGCCAACGTCAGAACCTAGCAATCAGAGTCCAGGAATCAGAGTCCAGAAAGTCAGCATGCATGTAGCCTTAGTCATGGTGGCTGCATCAGAAACCGCTGTATATGTCAAATTAGTCATGGTGGCTTCATCAGGAACCCTTGTGTATGTAGAATCAGTTGTGGTGGCTGCATCAGGAACCGGTGTATATGTCAAATTAGTCATGGTGGCTGCATCAGGAACCGGTGTATATGTCAAATTAGTCATGGTGGCTGCATCAGGAACCGGTGTATATGTCAAGTTAGTCATGGTGGCTGCATTAGGAACCCTTGCTTCAGAAACACTTGTATAGCCGTAGTCAGGGTGCCTGCATCAACAAGCCGTCCTGATGTAGCCTTGCGCACACCCCTGCAACAGGAAGTGCTATGTATGCTGCCTTAGTCGCAATCCTTGCATCGGAATCTACTGTGTATGCAGCTTTGTCCAGTGCTGTGCATGCATGTTGTCAAAGGCATACCCAGCAGCACTTCTCCTACTGTGCGAACAGTGTTCTGAGCGCCAAAACAGGAATTCATATGTTGAGCCACCCAGGACTGTACGAACAGTGTTCTGAGCGCCAAAACAGGAATTCATATGTTGAGCTACCCAATACTGTACACACCTGACCCTAGGAAAAGACACATGTTGAAGGACCAAAAGAATGACTGAACAGCGTACAACTGAAAGAGTGAACGGACAAATGAATGAGTGAATGAATAGACAAATGACTTATTGACTGAATGAACAAATGAACGGGTGAATGCATGATCACAGGTGTGAGACAGAGCAGAAGGCTAGCAGCGCTTGCAGAGGCCCCATCTCACAGCCCCTCTGATGCTCTTGCTGCCCAGCAGCAGGGACCGCCCCCCCAGCAGCAGGGAGTGGCCCCCCAACAGCAGGAAAGGGCCCCCCAGCAAGCAGAGCAGCTGGGCACAACACAGTCTGCAGAAGTGTTGCAGGCATCCATTTTGGAGGCCAGCGCAAACGTGCTGAAAGGCCTGGTAAGGGTACACAATGACTGTACACCATGCTGCTCAGGGTTCTTGGGTTCACTCCCCAAACCCTCAACTTACATCACGCTGCCGTAGACACTAAAGGCATGCACCCCCAAGACCATACCCTTGATGTGCATGGAGGTCATGGTGTGCTGCAGGGGCCAAGACTGCATCATGCCTAAACCCTAACCACTGGCATACTCTGGGGATTCAAACAATACCCAACCCTAATATGCAGCGGACTTATTGGACAGACCCAAATTTAGTCCATCTGAATCTGTGCAGAAGGCATGATATATGGCAGCAGGCATGATATATGTACACAGAATGCATGCCCTGCCATCAAAATCTGCACCATAGTCACAGAAACATGTGGCCACTGGTTTGCACGGGTTTCCATCATCCATCTATGTGTGCGTGTGTAAGTGAGCGAGTATGGGTGCGAGCGAGCGTGTGTGTGTGTTTGTGTGTGGACTGTGTGACAACAGAGGAAAAGGTTCTGCATGAAATGCTCGCCCTGCCAGCAAGATCCATATCAAGCTCAAAGAGACACCTTTGGCTACCAGCTTGCTTGGGTCTCCAGAATCTGTCTGTGTGTGCGTGCAGACTGTGTCAACAGGGGTGAAGTTCCTGTGCAAGATGCAGCCCAAGGCCATGCAGGGGACCCTGGACGCCCTGCAGGTCTGTCCTCACCCCACCCCCTTCTGACCCATACCCGCGCTCTCTATCCAAAGCCTTGCTGTCTGTCCAAACCCTGGCTCTTTACCCAAGCCAATCGGACCAAACCCTGGCTATTTACCCAGGCCCATCTGACCAAAGCCTTGCTGTCTGTCCAAACCCTGGCTCTCTACCCAAGCCAATCTGACCAAACCCTGGCCATTTACCCAGGCCAATCTGATCAGACCCTTGCGCTACATCCAAACCCTGGCTCTTTCTTTACCCAGACCCTTGCTCTTCACCCCAGCCCTTGTTGATCATGCCCATAAAAGTTGTCAATGCGTTTATATCATTGTATCATGCGCAATATCATACAAATGCAATGATTAATACACGGTGATATACCGCAATGATGGATATACAAAGCCCTGTGACAAGCCCCCCAACATTTGCTTGACGGCCGATGCAGCTCTTTTGCCGGCAGCTGGTATCTGTCTGTGTCACACATATGTACCTGAAGCATGCATGCAGCATGCACTTCTAGTAGAGCAACTGCTTGCCCGTGTGCATCACCCACCTGTAGCGTTTGTGGAGAAGGAGAAGGTATGTCTGCATGTGTGCCTGCCTTGCTTGTTGCCTACAAAAGCCGACACAGGCATTTGTTGACTGTATGTACCTGACCCTAAGGGGGGCACAATTTGTTGGATGATTGAATGAGGGAGGTATGAAGGATGGAGGAATGAATGGGTGAAAACATGGAAGGATGGGCTTCTGTGCCTGTCCTGTCTGTACTTGCTTCACAACAGAGACAGTGCATGTGCAGTCAGCAAATCAAATCATCCAGCAGCGACTGCTCAGGGTTTTTATACGCATGCTGACCAGAGAAATCTGTGTCCAGGGGCTGGACTCTGTCAAGGCAGATCTGCTCAGGGTACAGCTGTTTGGCAGCAGCACAGTGTCACATCAGCAGGCTTTTTCCCAAGCACCACAGCTCCTACCAGCCCCACCAGGGCTGGCGCCAAACTCAGAAGTGCCCTCAGCTGACTTGCACAGCCTTTCAGCTGAGCTTGACGGCCCTTCAGCTGACCCCCAAGTGCCCCAGCATGAGTCACAGCAGGCGCTGCCTGAGAAGGGAACAGCTGGTAATACAGTCATCACATCAAAGGTGCCTAAACAAGCAAGTTCTGGTGGGGATGATCCCCAGCAGACATCCCAATCTGCATCCCCAGATGCTGAGGCAAGCTTTCCACGGCTTGCAGCTGGTGGTACACAGAGCAAGAAGAGGAAGGCCGACAAGGCTGATGTCACTGTAGAAGGTGACGCGGCAGCTGCTGTGGAAGCTGAGCATGCTGAGTCAGCACAGCAGGCTGAGCAGGAGCGTGCTTTGCTAAAGCGAGCTGCTGTCAGAGCAGGCAGTGGCGCAAAGAAGAAGCAAGGGACGCTGCAAGCTGCGTTTGCAAAGGCCAAGGTAGGGTACACTACATTTCATTACACAGCTCGACACAGCAAAACGCGAGTCATCATTTTGACCTACCATGTCCTCAAACAGTTTGATCGATTCTTTCTGTTCCCATTGTGACTGAAAGATCGATCATCAATTTTTTTCTGGCAAACACAGGATGGGCAGAATATTGGCAAAGCTGTTTCCTTCAGGGTAGAGATTGTCAGTGTAGCTCCTCACGACGCTATCCTGCAATCCACAAATTGGTGCAGAGCGCAGCAGAATGCATGATGCATTCAGCAGGGCGTGTCATAATGTCTGTCATGCATACATTGGGCATAATGCTTCTGCTGCAATTCGCTGACTGTTGAGACCTCTCAGAAAACAAGCTTGAAAGCCAAATTCCTATACTCTTATTAGATGTTGTGTGAGCCAGTTGTGACCATTTGGCTGAGGTCACATGCAAGGTAATGCAATCTTTGTGCTTAGGACTTCTCACTGTCTGCAGGATGCTCGCTCACATGGCTTGAGCAGTAATGAAGCTCAGCAGAGGAAGAAGAGAAGCAGTAGAGCCAGAGCAGCGTCCAATCAGGACACAGAAACGTTGCCTGATCAGGCCAGGGACCTGTCGCCAGAACAGGCTACAGAGGAGAAGAAGAGAAGTGCAGATGCAGAGGCAGTGCCTGACCAGGCGACAGCATCTGAACAGCCGAAGAAGAGGGGTAGGAACACCAGGGCCAGGAGGTCGCCTGATCAGGACATGGTGGATGTTGTCATCAGTGATACAGAGACAGAAGAAGAGGATGAGGCTTCTGATACAGACTTTGTGGCCGTCGCAAAGGGCAGCAGAAAGGTATGTCAAGCAATGACGCCGCCAAAACTGTCGAATATATTGTTGCATATGCTATGAAGCAGATCTGCATGCAACACACCGCAATCAACAAGCACCAAGAGTGTGGGACAGATCAACTCTTAATGATTACGTATCATTGTGTTATACACATGCGTATTCATTCATGCATCCATTAAGTATTTTGTTCATTTGTTTGTTTGTTGATCATTCATTCATTTGTTCAGTGAATGCATGGCTTTGCCTGAGGTCATGTTTGTACAGTCATGCGTATGTATTGGTCCATGATGCTAAATGCCAGCAAGGTGGTTCAATTTTGAAACAGCACCTGTCTATAGCCGTTACTTGCCCTGGGCAGCCTGGTATAATACTTGACTTCTCATTAAATTGAAAGGCGTAGTCTTTTCTTTTTTTCTTTTCTTTTTTTTCTAGTCTTTCATTACTTGCATTACAGAATGCAGAGCTGCAGCCTCTCACGGTTTGTATCTTGTACACAGAGGGTCAGGGCTGCTGCGAAAAGCCCCACAAAGAAGCAGAAGAGCAGAGCACGCCCTCAGCCGCAGTCCCCTGCTCAGGCCTCCCCTCCGAGCAGCAGCGCAGCAAAGAAGGCGAAGACCGCCGAGCCGGTCAGCCCTGGAAGCGCTCCGGGCTCTTCTTCTTCACCCAGTGATGCAGTCATGCAGCGGCGCTCAAGGCGACCATCAGTGGTGAGATTTCTGGTTTAGGGTTCAGGCCCAAACCCTATCCATGATGACTTGATAAGTCACGTCATGCCAATGTGTGGCTGGCTTGGTCTACCACCTATATTACTACAACCCTCAACCCTAAACATAACTTGCGTCATTCACATCATGTTTGGCACCTCCCATCAAGCACTACCACACAGGGAAGCCTGATACACCTCACCATCAAGCTTCTCTTGAGGGCATGTGCAGGGTGTATCTCAACATGCATGTCTATACTGATTCTTTGCTGTTTGAGGGGGGGGAGGGGGGTGTAAGTGTGTGTGTGTATGCAATGCCTTGTGCAGATGCATTGATGGTGGAGATGTGCGTCTGTGCCTCACAAGCGCTACATATGAAAGCTTTGACGTGATTCCATACCACTTGGATGTGGCCAGAGCATAGAGTGCACATCTCTGCTTGCCAAGAAGAAGAAGGGCTCTCACGTCTGTGATGAGTGCAGCATAGGATCTGGGCTTTCACAGACAGATGTTGCTTCCTGTGTGGGTAATTGCATGTATCTGTCAGCAAACAGCGGTTAGTAAAGCACGTTTGCATGAGCAGTTGTGCATGCCTGCAGGTTGCAAGACTAGCTGAGGAGGAAGCTGAGCAAGCAGCTGCTATTGCAGCAGCAGCAGCAGCAGCTTCTCCCCCAAAGCAGGTGTGCCTTGATGCTGAACCCCCAACACAGCTTCCTTGACTTGCCGGCAACTCAGTCATAACTATACACACATGATGTGCTCACGTAGTCGTTGAATTATGTCAATCTTGTGTGTGTGTGTGTGTGTGTGTGTGTGTGGCTTTCTCCTGACTAAACCTGCTTATCAGCTTGCACAGCAGCAATCTTGAACAGATAGATTACTTTGATTTCAAAGGCCCTGTGCACTCGTACTGGGATCATGAAATCACAAACTACACAGAATCCCCAGGCGAACAGATGTGTCTCTACTGACAGGGACTGCTTTAGACCTTATGATTGTAGAAGAGCCTTTTGTCATCCTGCTGTACGCATGGGCATACACTCAAACCCTAAACTGCTCTGATCCTGAATCCTTGAAACCCCAAATCTAGTCATGTAACATGCAGTGCCAGCTGCAATGTGAGCGTGACTTCATATGCAGAACAAGGGCAGTGGGGAGGGCAAAAGGGCCAAGGCAGGGTCAAAGGCTCAGGGCTTTTCAGCTATTGCCAGATCAGGCCACACCAACAGAGGCCGTGTGAAGCAGAAGAGTCACAAGGCTGCCAACATTTTGGAAGTGGGCTCTGTCAGGTCGGACGCGTTCTTCTTCCGCCATGCCGTGTCCGTGCATCTGTGTGAAGCAGCAGAGTCCACACCCTGCCAATGTTTCTTGTCTGAAACGGAATGCTTTTGTTCTTACAACACTGCTTGCATGCCTCTATGCTCCTGCTGACCGATGCTCTTCTTCTTCTCCAAACACTGCTTGGACGCCCCATGCTCCTCATGACCAATGCTCTTCTGCTTCAACCTCTGCTTGCATGCTTGCTCAAAATTTTGCTCTGAACATGACGTCGAAGCTTACGTCTGGGGACACCAGCAATTCTTGCTGGTTGGTTTCTTGGAAAAGGCAGAAGAACAGTCTGGAGGTTTCACCGTTTGACTTGAAACCCTACAAACTAATGCACCCCAACAAAAGCGCAATGTTTGCCCATACACCTCACATATGCCAAGGTCCTGCCAGCTGGCTCTATTGGCTTTGCCCTTGTTCAGCTTCTTCTTCGTGTGTCATGCAGTGCTGTTTATGCTTCCAGTCTTGCTCTTCTTCATGTGTCATGCAATGCTGTTTAGGCTCCCAGTCTTGCTCTTGTTCATGTGTCATGCGTTGCGGTGTGTGCTCCCAGTCTTGCTCTTTGCATGGCCTCATTGCATGAGCCTGGCAAGATCTTCCCAAACCAGATGAGATCAGTCAGCTGATGTGATATAATGTGTGGTGTGTAGGGCAGAGAAGGGGTGGTACAATAGCGGGTACATCTTCCCAGAGGGCTTCAAATCTCAGCTGCCCTTTAGGTTTGCCTTTCGCTCTGCCCTTCATTTTGCCTTTCATGCTGCAGGTCTGCCATCTGCTGTGTCCTCTGGCTTGCCCATTGTTTGCCGTTGCTGCCCTTTGTGTACCTGGTCTGCCTGTTAGATAAGATGTGCTTGCCCTTCAAATATCTTTGTGTGTCCTGCCCTTCATGTTGCCTTCTGTCTGGCAAATTTGCCCTTTGTAGACCTGGCTAGCCCATAGTGTATAGTGTGCTTGCTGTGCGGCTTCAGCGCTTTTGTGGCCTGCCTGCTTCGTGCACATGCTGCATGCCCTGAAGACTCAAGGTCCACAGGCATCTGGTCTGCCTATTGACCTTGAAAGCCCCTTTGCTCCAAAAGGCAACTTCATAGAATATCTGCCTTTTGACCTTGGAAGCCCCTTTGCTCCACAAGGCAACTTCATGGAGAATCCGCAAGGTTCCTGGTCCTGACATGCGCCTTTGACTACTTCAAAACTTCTGTTCAGTTCAATCAGTTACACCTGCATGAATGCACCATCATTGGCAAGGGGGCCGCCTTCACAGAAGCGCCCTGCCCTCCTTGCTGCCTTCCTCTGCAACCCCCCCCCCCCACCCCACCACCCACCCCTCTCCAGCCTTGACAGGGGTCTGTGACTGGTGCAGGTCTTCTGTGGAACTGGACCAGCTGTGCCTGCATGAGTGCACCATCATTGGCAAGGGGGGTGCCCACTGGCCCCACCCCACCTAACAAGGTGGTAGCCATGGACAGAGCCGATGAACCCCTCTTGGCCAAATCCTGCACTGGCTGCTGGACTCAGGTGATCAAACTATGCTTTCTGACGCCCTTCAAACATAGGGCTGCTAGGCAAACATAGGGCTGCTAGGTGCACATACCTGATGCACATGCAATGCCTTGCTGCTCAAGCAGGCATTGCCTGTGCATCAGGAGCAATTCAAGGTAGGGCTGCTGAGTGCACACACCTATGCTCAAGAACAGGGGCATCAGGTTCTCTGGGCCAAACTCTGTATCAGCTGTTGGACACAGACAATCAGCCTATGCTCTCTGACGTGATTTTATCATAGGGCTGCTGAGTGCACACATCTGATGCACAGCTGAAGAACAGGGGCATGAGATTCTCTTGGCCAAATCCTGCATCAGCTGTTGGACACAGACAATCGGCCTGTGATGTGTAACTTGCTTTGCACTCAGAGCTGCTGGGTGCTCATATCTGATGACACAGCAATGCTTCACTGTGTAAAAGCATGGGGTGAGATTCCTGTTGGCCAGCTCTTGCACTGGCTGCTGGACCCCGGGGACCAGCCTGTCCCCTCTGACGTGCTCCTCACACAGTGCTGCCAGCTCTTTTCAATCCCGAAACGCCTATTTTAATTCAGAAACGCCATCCCTGAACTGGAAACCTAAACTCAGAAACGCCTGGGGACGGTCAAAACGCGT
>JAABUO010009540.1_pt1 | contig 10842 bp, 10 predicted proteins | sample 5559291 | NCBI WGS metagenome assembly JAABUO01 (sample SAMN10711878, study PRJNA513372) | rock metagenome | isolation source: Antarctica rocks | place: Antarctica: Victoria Land, Finger Mt sud
TGCTGCGTGATGATGAAGCGCTGTGCGTTGATCGCGTGCAGAGTTTTCGCGATCGCGCAGACTTCAATAATCTCAATGCGCATGCTACAAAAGCAATCTGCACGCAGATGAGAAAGTCAAATAGAACGCAGAATTATGAGGGAAATCGCTTATGAAAATCATTCGATTCAGCATCTTGTCATCGTGATGACAAGAACTGAAACAGAACATTCTTGCGTTTGATCTGTTGAGAATGATTAGCAGAAAGAACTTGAATCACGAACATTCTTTAGATCTACGTGCTAACTACGTATAGATCTTGTTAAGACTGCGTGCCTGTTACTACGACATGAGCAACTCACAAGTCTCATTAAGTTCGACATGAACAAACTTGAGAGTCTCGTTAATATCATTTAACAGACGTTCAGACACAGACATTCTATACGTAAATGATACGCTGACGAGAAGACTTCATTAAGAGAAGAGAAACACAAGCGAGTTAGTAAAGAATGATCGAACTACGCTGTCTGATTAGAAGTGTAGCATATGAACATTTCTGCAAGACATGATCGATCTGCACGAGAAAGATCTCTACAGATAATGTGAAACAGATGAGTTGCACACTTTACAAGCGAAGCGAGCGTCTGTGAGACATGATATACAATGATGACAACTGTCGACCTTGAGAATCTCACTTCTTCACTGAACTCTGACTCTTGAATGTCTTGATGATAGAGTCAATTTCTAGTTGAAGACATCATCTGTATAGTTCGAAAGAACAGTAGCATGTGTCGATGTGATTAAAGAAGAAATCGACTGCAATACACATGCATATCGCAGACGAAACATCTGCGACTCATGCTTAAGAAGTAAACTGTCGAAATCTGAGCAGTGAGAGATCTCATTCATCTTGAACTGTGAATCTGTTGCAAGAAAACTCTCTGAGTAATCTCTTGAATCTAAGAGGGAAATCAGCATAGAGATTGTGCTCTATGTATGTTGCATGCAACGTATACAACATATTTTCGATAGTCAAATCGAAATCAGACGTATGAGTTCTAGAGATGCAACTGAACACGAAACTGCGATGAAGTGCGCATCTTCGACAAATAGAGACAAATCACGTCACAAGAATGCTGACACTTAGTCATCTTGAAGTCTTCACATGAAAAGCTATCTTCACAAAAGCGAAACAAGTATACTCAGCAGTAGTGAGATCAGAAATTGCATTTGAAGTGTCAGTCTGACATCAGCGCGACAAGAAAAATGAACTGTCGAACAAAGAATGCAGACTAGAAACACTTCAGAATCAGACTCTGCATCACGTAGCAGAAGCATTCAAAAGAGTAAGCATTGAAACTCTAGAGACAGAAACATACACAAGCTCGTTACATGTTCATCTGAACATGCTACAGAACAAGATCACGCTACACAGTCGAGTCAATGATCGAACGCAAGAGATCAGACAAGCATGCGAGCTAATACACGCTCGTTTGACGAAAGTTAATCGCGTCATTTCTCGCTTACTCGTCATCAAGAAAATAGTACTTCTGAATGTCTTCATTCAACAGAGTGCGAAGATACAGTCGAGACGCAGACGACGCTTCTTCTTCTTCACGATTTCAACAAGCGATAGCATCGCAATAGCGCAGTATCACAAAGATCAATGAAATCAACGATGAGAAAAGTACAGAGAACGCGTCGCAGACGTCAACACAATCTCAGCACAAAGATCGCACCTGAGCAATAAGATGATAAAGATGCGTGATGATCTTCAGAAAGCAGAAAGCATTCTCGCAATGCACATCAGAATCGAACGCATAGATCTGAATGCTTATCTGCACTCTAGAAATATTTCAGACATGAATAGCTCGCGATGTAACTGCGAATGAAGTTATCAGACGACGAAGCATATACTCATGCACTGCTCGAACTGATCGCATCTGCGATCAAGAATGCTACAAGATGCTGACTTCTTAAACTATCAAATAATCGTCGTCATCACGAAGAATTTCAGAGCAGTAGCGAAGATGATGATGAAAACGAAGCTCTTGAAGCAATTTAGAGTGACTAGAATACTCATTCTCTAACGTGCAATCAACGCGAACAAATTTGATACATAGTCTTAAAACTCACTGTTTCGACTGCGTGAAGCAGTCGTATAGACTGTGAGTGATTTTCTATCTCAGAGAGTTTTGTTCACTCGATACAAGTAGCATAGAGTCTCTCATGAGTCGGTTTAATCGATGTCACAAGAGTGTATGAATTTATTATTATTATCAACATCTTTCTTATATTTTAACATGTTTTCTTTAAAACTAACATTGAATCTGAGTAATTACTATATAAAGCATGTTCTTCTTTTCTTTTATATCTTTTTTCTTCTGTATTTTTAAAATCTTAATTCTAACTATCTTTATTGAATCAAACATTTCATTCATGACATAATTAAATTGAATATTTAAACATGATTTTGACATTACTTTAAACATTCATTAATTACATGATACTGATTTTGTTACTCATTCAAATTCACTCAACTGATAATCACATGAGTATAAAGAAGTTTGTGTATTTGATGATCAATGACATCAAAAGACAAAACAACATCAAGAAATTAATAGAATTAAGAAATTAAAATCTTAATTGTTAAAGAATTTACAACTTATTCAGTATGCAACAATTCAAATTAATTAATAAAATTAAAAGATTAAAATCTTAATTGTTTAAAAATTATCAAAAACTTTTTCTTAAATCAGTAATGAAATAATCATAACACACACATCACAAATTTTGAAAAAGAGTACTATAAACAAGACAGAGTGAATCTAGAAGACGAGTGAATGATGATGAATTGCATGAATTGCAGCAATGCTGATTTGAAGACGATTACAAGTAACGTTGATTCATTGCAAGAAAACAAAGATGCAAAGTTGAAATGCTTACATAATAATGAAGAGAACATTACTAACATTATTGATTTACTAATAAAGATATCAACATTAGAGAAGAAGAAAAGCAAAGATCATTCATGAAAAGAGATAGCATTAAAGCTGATTCAATGTATTTGACTCAATTCAGAAGAAAAACATCATGTGAATCAGAATGCATTCATCGCAAAGAATGTATAGAAATTAAAGACATCAGTTCAACTGTTTAATAAGCAGTTGCAAACACAGAGAAGTATGCATCTTTTAACGAAAATCATGTCATGAGCAAACGTGACAAGAGAAGAAACAACGACAAAAAAGTAATGTTTCAAAAATGATTTATCATCACTTTACAAGAAAAGAGAAGTCATGATTAAGATAATGAACAGAAGAGAAATAAAAGAGATACAGAAGAAGTTGATCAAGCAGATTCTACAGAAAATCGCAAGTGTGTTGACAGATCAAAGAAACTTAATCATGTTACTTTGCAAGCTGAGTAGCGATGACATCTTTCTTCACGCAGTTAGCTTAAATGCTTGAGCAAATCTGAAAAAGACTCAAACATAAGCAAAAGAAATCATGAGCTCGACATGCATAACACGTTGAATCTTCGCAATGCTGACACATGAAATATGCATTATAATAGACATGAATAATCAGAAAAAGATCATTGAAAGATTGATAAAAGATAATGCAAGACTTCATGAAGATTTGAAAGTTCTAAGAATAATTTGACTCAAGAAGATAACAAAGAGCGAGAAGATTCATTCATCATTCATTGTAAAAATCATGATTGAAGCGATGATAAATTGATTAATGAACATAAGCATGCTGAACTCATATCAAGAATGTACATGCAAGCTATTTAAAAAGAACTGTTACATTACACAGTGCTTCAAATATCATAATTTTAATCATATGATTAAGTTCTACAGAAAGAATCAGCATTGCAAAAAGTGCGCAGACAAGCATCACATTCTGAAGTGCATAATGTCTTTAAATAAAAGATGTTGCATCAACTGCAATGAAAATCATGAATTTTGAAGATGCATCTGTCTTAAATGATGACAGCAAATGAAACAAGCGTTCAAAATCTATAGAAACAGATTATTCAAATACTCTGAAACATTTAAATACAATTACACATGCTTCTCGCTATTTCTGAACTCTTTAAATTCAATAAACTTTTCAGATTCAATGAACTTTTTCAATTCAATGAATTTCTCAAACTCAGCAACAGTCATATTGAAAACATGCAGTTAAGTTGTTGATGAATTGATCTGACAGATAGTAGAAATCAAGAAAAGATGAATTGATCTTTTCTCTTACGTGAATAGCAACTCAGACGAGACAACATTTGAGCAGACTCAGAAATATTTAATCAGAAAGTAAGAAAGACTTTTAATAATTGAAAGCATACAAAGAGTCTTCTCATTGCAGAGTCAACAACAGTTATGAATAACTTTATGATAAAACAATCTTTTCTATGAATTCTACAGTACAACATTAGAAAATCATTTTTAATTAACAAAGAAGTTCGCGAATTCAACATAGTAGTTATACAGAAGTAAGATCACAACAACAATGATTTACAATCATTTAGCTCAGCACACAACTTCTTTCATTTAGTGAAAAACTCATTATTTCAATCAAGAACATGCATATACATTAACAAATATTTAAGACTCGATCAATGAATAGTAGAAACAGTTGAGTCAGACATTTGCTTAATCAAAATATTAACTCACAATGCAGATGATGAAACGCAGATGTTATGATTTTAGTCTTTGTCTATTCTTTCTAGTCTTCGTCTTGATTTCATTCTAATTGAGTCTAGTGAGCATTCAAGCTAGAAGTGATGTCATTGAAAATCTGCATCATATGTGTAAGACGTCAACTCAATCGAGTCTAGCATAGAGCTGAGAAACACACATATAAGAATTAAGTTCTTTTCTGTAGATACTTTTCTTTCTTAGCATTTATCTATTAGTTAAATGACACTCATATGACTCGCTCTATGCTGATCTTTAATAGCAGATGCTAAAACTTCTAAACATTTACAATTCATGCTCACTGTTTACTACATTCACAGAGAAATCTTCAATCATTTCTCGTTTGAATGAACTATTCAAGAATGATTGTGAACAACTGATTATAGAAGATTTCAATCTACATCATTCTCATTGAGAAAGATGAAAATGCTTCACTCATCATACAATAATTGATACTTTACTAAACATCATTACAAACGCAAGACTGAAATTATTGCTGAAATCAGACATTATTACTCATGAAGCTCACAATCAATTTACGACAATTGATTTAGTCTTTAACAGCGAGAAAATACAGTTCATGATACATAAGTGCAAGATACGAATTGATCTGCATCAGAGATAAAATTATCTTTCAATCATCACAAAGTTATGTTTACAAACAATCTCAGTACAACTCTCAACTCAATAACTTTGAAAGAAAATGAATACAAAAGCATTGAATGCTTATTTGCAAATACATCTATCTTTGAATCGCTTTCTAAATGACAAGATTATGATGAATGACAGAATGTGCAAGATTATCAGAGTGTTACAGAAAATCATTGAGAAATTTACTCTTTTGACAAAGTCATCAAATTAAGCAAGAGACTTTTGAAATCAAAGCTGCTTTGAAGTAGTAATGAAATCAAGATGACTGCGAATCATATGAAAAACGTAAGACACATTAGAAGTGTGAAATGAATATTTGAAGCACAATGATTATAAAAACAAGATCATATGACAAACGAAATGCACACACTTCAGATCACAAATGCATGAGCTGAGCGAAGCACTTAAATCAATATGATGCTTTGCAAAATGAGCTAGAATCGAAAGTCAGCTATTTAAAAAGCTTTCTCAGTTTTCGTCACTGAAGTGAAGCGACATTGATTATATAATAACGACGTTCAAGAAAAAAATCAAGATACTGCAAGAAAAGTTCTTTTTCTCATCTTCTTAAGCGAATGTCAGTAACATTGCAGAGTCATTCATATTTCTGACAGTCTCATTCAATTCACGCATCACAGAAGATAAAGTGAAGCAAACAATCAAATGAGTAAAAGCAAACAAAGTGTCAGATGCTTCAAATATTTTAAACAGAGTGCTTCAAGCGAGTCTTGCAGAACTGATCTCAGTATTGATGAGTTTATTCAACGCATGCATGATACACAAGTATCATTTGAAGCAGTTCAAAAAGACTCAGACAATAGTACTATGCAAATTGAAGAAAAGCAACTATATCAATTCAAAAATGTATTGACTCATGATTTTGTTTAATATCATGAGCAAAGCTCTGAAGTCAATCATGATCAAAAGACTGAGTGATATAATCAAGACTCATTGCATGCTATTTAATGCTCAAATGAGAGTAAGATGTAAGCAATTCATGATTTTAATATTAAATTTACTGATAAATCAAGTTCACACAGTATGAAGTTATGAAATCAAATATGTAATGTTCATGCTAAGTCTAGACGTTGTCAAAGCGTTTAATCAAGTCTCACACATCAGACTTCTGCATACATTGAAGATGAAAAGAACATTAAACTACATAATTGAATGAACATGCAGCTTTCTAAAAGATTGAAAGACTTCGCTAATATTCAATGAACAAATGAGCGTTATGCGCGAGATAAACGCAGACATATCTCAGAAGTCTTTCATTTTATCTATTTTCTTTCTATTTTTCAACGCAAGTTTAATCAAAAAATGCGAAGCATTGAAAATCAAAGTCAAAGTGCTTAACTTCGTAAATGATATCAATATTCTAGTTTATGACAGATTCATTGAAGAAATCTGCAAAATGCTGAGTAAAACACATGATGCATGCGCGAAATGAGCTTGCACTTATGATGCAATGTTCACATCAGAAAAGTACAAGTTTACACATTTCACTAGAAAATCAAAGAGATTTAACATGATAATTAGCATACAGATTGAAAGCTCAATCATTAAGTTGAAATCAGACGTACAAGTTCTAAAGATTCAACTGAACATAAAACTATGATAAGACATGCATTTTTGATAAATAAAAGCAAGTCACGTCATAAGAATGCTGACACTTAGTTATCTTGAAGTCTTCACATGAAAAGCAATCTTCACAAAGACAAAACAAGTATACTCAGCAGTAATGAGATCAGAAATAGCATTTGAAGCATCAGTTTAATATCAGCATGACAAAGAAGAAAAATTATTGAACAAAGAATGCAAATTAAAAACACTTCAGAATCAGACTCTGCATCATATGACAGAAGCATTCAAATGAGTAAGCATTAAAACTTTAAAGACAGAAACATACACAAGCTTGCTACATGTTCATCTGAACATGTTACAAGATAAGATCACATTACACAGTTGAGTTAACAATTGAATGCAGAAGATCAGATAAGTATGTAAACTAATACATGTTCATCTGATGAAAGTTAATCACGTCATTTCTTACTTACTCATCATCAAGAAAATAGTACTTCTGAATGTTTTAATTCAAGAAGATGCAAAGATACAGTTGAAATGCAAATAATACACTCTCTTCTTCACAATGATTTCAACAAGCGATAGCATTGCAATAATGCAGTATCACAAAGATCAATGAAATCAACGATGAGAAAAGTACAGAGAATGCATCACAGACATTAACATAATTTCAGCACAAAGATTGCATCTGAGCAATAAGATGATAAAGATGCGTGATGATCTTCAGAAAGCAGAAAGCATTCTTGCAATGTACATCAGAATTAAACGCATAGATCTGAACATTTATCTGCACTTTAGAAACATTTCAGACATGAATAGCTTGCGATGTAACTGCAAATGAAGTCATTAAATGACGAAGCATGTACTTATGCATTGCTTGAACTGATCACATCTGCGATCAAGAATGTTACAAGATGCTGACTTCTTGAACTATTGAATAATCATTTTCATCATGAAGAGTTTCAGAGCAATAGCAAAGATAATGATGAAAACAAAGCTCTTGAAGCAATTTAAAGTGACTAGAACACTCGTTCTTTAACATGCAATCAACGTGAACAAATTTGATACATAGTTTCAAAACTCACTGTTTCAACTGCGTGAAGCAATTGTATAAACTGTGAGTGATTTTTTATCTCAGAGAGTTTTGTTCACTTGATATAAATAGCATAAAGTTTCTCATGAGTTGATTTAATTGATGTCACAAAAGTGTATGAATTTATTATTATTATTAGTCAATCATACGCAGCTAATCATCATGTTAACATCATTAACATCATTGACAGCTGATTAAATCAAAGATTCAATCAAATATTATTTAATTAAATCATTAATCTTATACTTAAATTTAATAGCTGATAAATTGAATCATTTATCTTTGCACATAAATAATTAAATAATTAACAGCATCATGATTGATAACAAGATTCATTTATATGTAATGTCAACTACAAATCTTTTGATTCTATTCTGTGTTCAAATAGAAGTCAAAAGAGTCAAGAGATCTCAATTCAATGCAGTTCAAATGATGTTAAAACATTATGTGATCAGAAAAGTCATCATGCAGAGTTTTTATTCATATGTCAACACTTTTTCTAACAGTCACAATTGATCTATGAAGAAGATTAATGACATGTCAATGTCAGTAAAAGATGAGAAGATACTGTTAGTGAAAAAGATAATTCAAATGAAGAGTCTGCGAATTGTGATTACAAGTGATTGAAGAATTTGCAACTTGTTGACTGCATTGATATTGAAACATCTTCATCACATCAACAGTATCATCAAGTAATTGATGAAAAAATATCAGATAAAATAGTTGTTTCAAATTATGAGTTTGAGAGTCATGATTACAATGCTTGAAGAAGTAGTGACTCGTTGATCACGCTGATATACTGAGAAAGCTTGAACTCATCTTTTTTACTTGACATCAAGTCATGTATTCATCTATGTGAAAAATCAAGAGCTTATGAAAATGATCAGAATGCATTCTCTACTATTGATCAGAATCATGCATTGAATGATTATGATTGCATGTCTATACTAACAATCTATTCAATGTTTACATGACATAAGTTAAATTAAAAGCAGAATAAAGTTATTTAATACAATTTCACTCTATCTTTTCATCATACACGTCTCTTTTTCATCACATATTTCTCTGCTCAATGAATGATAATCATTGAGCAAGAGAATACAGTTTTCAACATTATAATCATAAGCATCACAAGTGCAAAGAAAACATCTTTCATCTTTGAATCAAGAATCAAGAATCAAATCAAAACATTGTTTGTATAAAATATTATCAATGAAGAGCAGAGCAAAGATGATGCATCATAATCAAACAGTACAGATACTTTCATTAAGAGTTTACTTAAGCATCACATGTTGAATAAAAGCTATAGATTCATTACTGATAACATAGTGTCAATTTTATTGTTTCAACAACGTGAAGTTATCATGTAGTTGATGAGCGATTTTCTTTCTCAGAAAGTTTTGTTTATTCAATATACATAGCATAGTTTCTCTCATAAGTTGAGTTTAAATCAATGTCACAAAAGTGTATGAATTTAAATTAAAATCAAATCAAATTAACAGCATCGTTAAACAGTTTGATAACATCTTCGTTTCTTGCATTCTACATGCTCATCACTTTACTTATCATTCTACATGCTCATCATTCTACTCATCACTTTACATGCTCATCATTCTACTTATCACTCTATTTACTTGTTAATCTACTCGTTAATTTACTCATCAGCTTGCTCACTTCAAAACATGCTTTATATGACGTGTTTAAACACACGTCATTCACTTTATGATTTACTTTATGATTTACTTCATAATATGCTTCATACATGCTTCATAATACATGTTAATTAACTCAATAAAACACGTTCTTCATGACTTAATATTGAACTTTCTATCAAATTTTCTATCAAATTCTTTATCAAACTTTTGATCAAACGTTTTATTAAATTTTCTATTGAGTTTTCTACTGAGCTTCTCATTAAGCTTTCTATTAAGCTTTTTACTGAACTTTCTATCAAATGCTTTATCAAATTCTCTATCAAACTTTCTATCAAACTGACTTGAAAACAGTACTGTTATCTTTATAATTAGTAATCTTCACTCTCAGTTGAAGATTGACGTTAGAAAATTCAGAGAATTCAGAGTATTTACTTCTTCTCACTTTTTTCTTTCTTTATAGTTTTACTTTTCAGAATAACAACAATCATATTTCAATAATGTTAACTAGCTTAATAAAATACACTCTTTATGACTCAATATTGAACTTTCTATTAAATTCTTTACTGATTTTTCTACTGATTTTTCTACTGATCTTTCAATCAAGCTTTTTACTGAATTTTTAATTGAGCTTTCTACTAATCTTTCTACTGAACTTTTTACTGAACTTTTTACTGAACTTTTAATTAAGCTTTCTACTGAGCTTTTTATTAATCTTTCTACTAAGCTTTTTACTGAGCTTTTAATCAAGCTTTTTACTGAGCTTTTTACTGAGTTTTCTACTGAGCTTTCTACTGAACTTTTGATCAAGCTTTCTACTGAACTTTCTACTGAACTTTCTACTTAGACTGATCGCGTCAAGTTGAGTACTTGAGTTCAAGTCAAGTACTCGACTCGAAAAGTATCGAGTTGAATTGAAATTTTTTTGAAAAAGTGTCGAGTCGAATTGTCATGATGTCAGATCATCAACTCAATTTAGAACATAGATCGTCGATGTCTTAAATAATCTCGATTCATTGAATCTGTTTTGCAGTTCAATGAATCAAGTCATTAATCTAGTCATCATCATCTTAATTTAGTTTCAGCAATTCTGTTTTGATCATCTCAGTCGTGTGCGCAGACTTCTGCAATCTTAAGTCAATAAAATTACTGTCTAGTCTTGATTCTGCTCGATTCATGTA
>JAABUO010009544.1_pt1 | contig 10838 bp, 11 predicted proteins | sample 5559291 | NCBI WGS metagenome assembly JAABUO01 (sample SAMN10711878, study PRJNA513372) | rock metagenome | isolation source: Antarctica rocks | place: Antarctica: Victoria Land, Finger Mt sud
TGGGCGTCTCGAGCACCCCCGCCCGCACCCGCTGCTCGAGATGGTCGCGGCTACGCACCTCCAGCACGACGGACTCGATCCCGCTGCGCTCGAGAAGGTGCGACAGCATCAGACCGGCTGGACCGGCCCCGATGATCGCGACACGTGTGCGCACCGCACTACCTCTCCCTTTACCGCCGCGGGTATTCGATAGGCCGGGCATACCCGAAAAGCGCCGGCATCCTCCTGATCGCCACCGATCGGGGCCGCGCCTCGGCTGGCCGCGCGGACGATCGGTGGTAGGACATCGCCATGAACCCCCTGTCCCCGCCGTTTCGCGCCGACCATGTGGGAAGCCTGCTGCGCCCCGCCCCCTTGCTGCAGGCACGCCGGGAACATGCTCAGGGCACCATCAGCGATGCCCAGCTGCGCGAGACCGAGGATGGCGCGATTCGTGACGTCGTCCGCATGCAGCAGGACGTGGGGCTACGCACCGCGACCGACGGCGAGTTCAGGCGGGCGTCCTGGCGCGGGTCGACGGACGCATCGGCCTGGACGCACCGATCTTCGGATCGGACTTCAGCTTCCTGGACTCGCTCACCAAGGGGACGTCATCCACCGCGAAGCTGACCATCCCCTCCCCCAGCATGATTCACTATCGCGGCGGGCGGGCGTCGATCGATCCCGGCGTGTATCCCGATGAGGAACAGTTCTGGGCCGACCTGAGTGCCGCCTACGCCAAGCAGGTACACCAGATCACCGCGCTCGGGTGCCGCTATCTGCAGCTCGACGACACGAGCCTCGCCTACCTCAACGACCCGAATCAGCGGGCCGAGCTCGCCAGCAAGGGTGGGGACGCTGAGCACCAGCACGAGGGCTACATCCGGCAAATCAACGCGGCGCTGAACGGTCGTCCCCCCGGGCTCACCGTCACCACCCACATGTGCCGGGGAAACTTCCGCTCCTCGTGGGTGGCCGAAGGCGGCTACGACTTCGTCGCCGAGGCATTGTTCGGCGGCCTGGACGGGGACGGTTTCTTCCTGGAGTACGACGATGCCCGCTCCGGTGACTTCTCGCCGCTGCGGTTCGTGCCCCTCGGCAAACGCGTCGTACTCGGCCTGGTCACCACCAAGCGAGGGGCGTTAATGCGGTTTCTCCTCGACGGTCGAGGGCAACACCCTGCGCTACGACGAGCAGGTCGCCAAGCTCGCCTTGATCGTCCAGACCGCGGCAGAAATCTGGACATAGGCGCGCCCGAATGTCGACCGACGCGGTACGCAGCGCCGGAGGCATTCTCGGGCGCTGAGGAGCGACGACTACCATCCGGGGGTGATTGCGGCAGACCGGAGGTGGACGGCCTGATGGTGCTCGGCACCCCACGCGCGCCGCAACAGTCAACGACGACGGCTGACCTAGCCCCCGCGTCGGACGACGCGTCCGCCGACGGCAGCTGGCTACGACGGTTCGCGGCAACGCTGCTGCGCCAGCCATGGCTACTCACGTTGCTGGCTGGCACGTTCGTGGTGATCGCCGCACGCCTTGGACCGGACTGGCCGGCGCAAGAGTTCCGTACGTGGCTGGCGCGTCACGCTGGCCTGCAGGCCTGGAACGACCAGTGGTATGGCGGCCACGCGCTCCCCGGGTATTCCGTTCTGTTTCCCCCGATCGCCTACGTGCTTGGCGCGGGCGCCACCGGCCTGATCGCCGCCACGGTCACGGCCTGGCTGGCCCCGCGGCTGGTGGCCAGCCCTGGGGGCCGCGCCGAAGGCCCATTTGGCATCGCCGTGGCGCTCTGCCTCGTCGGCAACCTGCTGATCGGTCAGGTGCCCTTCCTGCTGGGAACCGCATTCGGGCTCGGCGCATTGCTCGCGGTTCGGCGCGAGCGAAGCACCGTTGCCCTCGTCCTCGCGGCGGCCTGTTCGCTCTCGAGCCCGCTGGCCGGATTGTTTCTGCTGCTTGCTGGCGTGTCCTGGATCGCCGACCTGGGTTGGCGTCGCGCGCTGCCGCTGGCCGCGGCCGGGATAGGCAGCCTGGTCTCGGCCGCGCTTGGCGGCGGGGCCGGCCGCTTCCCGTGCGACTGGTATGACGTCGGCGGCGTGCTGATCTTCGCCGCGCTCACCCTGCTGTTCGCTCCCGCACACCTGGCCGTATTGCGGCGCTTCGCCCTGCTCTACGCCGCCACCACCATCGCCTTGTTCCTGGTTCCTAACGCGGTCGGGGGCAACATGAGCCGCCTCGGCCGGCTCGTCGCCCTGCCGATCGCGGCCTACGTCCTGGTTCGCCATCAGCGGCGCCTACGACTGCTGGCCGTGGCCCTCGTCCCCGCGCTCATCTGGCAGTTCCTCCCGGTGACCAGCGCGATCGCTCGCGCGTCAGGCGACCCGTCGAGCAACGTCACCTACTACACCGGCCTGATGCGGTTCTTGGGAACCCAGGACCCGGCAGCCGGCCGGCTGGAGGTGCCGTTCACCCGGGAGCATTGGGAGGCGGCCCGGGTGGCCCCAGCCTTCCCTATCGCGCGCGGGTGGGAGCGCCAGCTCGACGTCCAGTACAACAGCGCCCTCTACCAGCCGCTGACCGCGACGTCCTACCGGGCCTGGCTGGACTCATCGGCAGTCGCGCTGGTTGCGCTTCCCGACGCGCCGCTCGACTATGGCGGGCAGGCTGAGGCGCAGTTGTTGCAGCATCCGCCCCCCTACCTTCGGCTGATCTGGCACGATGCCCACTGGCGGGTGTGGCGGGTGGTGAACGCCCAGCCACTTGTCTCTGGTGCGGGGGTGAGTCTCACCCAACTCGACTCCTCCTCCTTTCAGCTGAACTTCCAAGCGCCCACTACCGCCATCGTCCGCATTCGCGCCAGCAACCTGTGGCGCATCGACAGCGGCGCCGCGTGCCTGCTGACCGGGGCCGACGACTGGCTACGGCTGAGAGCTTTCGCGCCGGGCCTGGTGACGGCCCACGCGCGGGTAAGCCTCAGGGGGCTCGCCGGCGTGAATCCCACCCGCTGCGCCGACGACCCGGGAGCAGTCAACTAGGTTTCGGGCCGTCCAGGCCGCCTGCCGCGCCGACACCGAGCAGCTCCCGCCGGGCGGGTAGCACCTGCGCCGGCGAGGGCAACATCGGCGGGCGCCTGACCGGCAGCCACAGCACCACCGCCACCATCGACAACCCGAGTGCGCCCTCCACCAGCCAGCTCCACACTCCGACCAGGGGAATCGCGTGCTGGCCGCGCAACGCGAAACCCGCGGCGGGGAGATCGAAGATCCACATCGCCGCGAGAATGGCGGCCAGGGCCACCCGCCGATCCCGCATCAGCAACGCCAACAGGACGAACACGAACACGTAATGGTGGATCCAGGCCACCGGCGACAGCAGGGCGCTCAGCAGGCCAACGATGGTGACCGCCGCAATGTCATCACCGGCGCGCCAGGCCGCCGAGGCCTTGCGCAGACCCACCGCTCCGACCAGAGCGGCGAGGGCAATGAACACCAACGTCGCGCTCAGATGGGTCAGGGAGGTGCGCAGTACCAGGCCCCTCAGCGACTGGTTGGTCGGATCGGCGTTGTCCCCCAAACGGTCACTTGCAAACAACGCGTCCGTCCAATAGGCCCGCGACGAGCCCGGTGCCGCGAGCGCCGTCAATCCGGTGAGCAGGGCAAAGCTCGCGGCGGCCATCCCGGCCGTGCGCCGGCGGCCGGTGAGCCACAGAGCAACGATGAACACGCCGGGTGTCAGCTTGATCGCAGTGGCGACGCCGACCAGCACCCCTCGCCAGCGGCCGGTCAACGGGGTCAGCAGGTCGACGAGCACCAACGTCATGAGGAACACGCCGACCTGACCGAAGTGCACCTGCTGGCGCCCCGGTAGCAACCTGGTGGCAACCACAAACGCCGCGGGAAGAACCGCTACCTCAAACCTCACCCCGGCCGTGCGAAGCTGGTACCGGTAGGGCGTGAGGACCAGGCGCAGGCACCAGACCAGGGCCGCGTAGATGGCCACATCCCACAACACCATGACAAGGCCGAACGGGATGAAGGCCAACGGCAGGGCCAGCAGGGCCGCCAGCGGCGGGTAGGTGAACGGCAACACGCTTGCGGATGTCACTGTGTAATGCGCATAGACCGGGTCGTGGTGCAGGAGGGACAGCCCGGCATCCCGATACACATGCAGATCGATCATGGGGTCCACCGACACCCGGATCTGGTGCAGGGGCTGGGGCAACACCACCAGCGCGGCCACTAACCACAACCACGCCTCGGGGCGGCGGCCGAGGGCCACGAGCCGCGCGCGGAGCGTCACGGATCCCCCTTGGGTATGCCGCCGCCTGGCAGGTCGGGCGGATGAACGGTGAGCTTTGGTGGATTCTACGGGTTGTTCGTCGGGACGCCACGAGGCAACTGCTGTGACCCCCACCTCGAGGAAGGACCGCAGATGACCGTCCCGGCCGTCCCCCTTCGCACCTTCAAGCATCGCCGGGGGCGTATCACCACCGGGCAGCAGCGGGCCCTCGACTCCCTTTGGGGCCGGTACGGCATCGAACTGACGACGCAGCCCATCAACACACCGCTGCTCTACGCACGGCGTGCGCCGCTGGTCCTCGAGATCGGGTTCGGCATGGGTGAGGCAACGGTCGCAATGGCGGCGGCCTCGCCCGATGACGATGTCCTCGCCGTGGACGTGCACACCCCCGGCGCAGGCGCGCTGCTACGCGAGGTCAACCGAATGGGCCTGCGCAATGTGCGAGTCGTCGTCGGCGATGCCGTCTCCGTACTGCGCGACATGATCGCGCCTGAGTCGTTGAAAGAGGTTCGGGTGCTGTTTCCCGATCCCTGGCCCAAGGCGAAACATCGAAAACGGCGATTGCTGACCCCGGGGTTCGCTCACCTGGCCGCAACGCGGCTGCTTCTGGGCGGACGTCTTTGCTGCGCCACCGACTGCAAGCCCTACGCCGAGCAGATGCTTGCCGTGGTCGCCGGTGAGCCGCTGCTGCGCAACGAGTGCAAGGGGTACGCCCTAAGACCTGCGGGTCGACCCATTACCCGCTTCGAGCGGCAGGCCCTGACCAACGGCAACCACGCATACGACGTGCTCGCGACCAGGGTCAGGCGCGGCGAGCAATAAAGCGCATGCGGTGGAAGTCGGTGGTCACGCGGGGCTCGGCCCACCCGGCGCTGATGAGCCGGCCCGTGAGTCCGACCGGGTCAACCGGGACGCACGTGTCACCGGCATGCAATGCCTGAAACGCCTCGCTATCCATGCTGTCGACGCCGACGAGGACCCCGTCGGGAACAACGACCCGCGCAAGCTCGGCGAGTAGGCGGTCCTGCATCTGGATAGACGGCACGTGATGCAACATTGTGAAACAGGCGCCGGCCGTGAATGTCGCCGCGGCGAACGGGAGGTCGGTGGCGTCCGCGTGCTGGACCGTGACGAGGCCGCGAAGCCGATCGGCCAGCGCTGCCGCCAGTTGCGGATCCGCTTCGACCGCCGTCAGGTTCCGCACCCGCTGACGCAGAATGTCGGTAGTCAGTCCCGGCCCCGGTCCCACCTCGATCACGTCGTCGCCGAGATCAATGCCATCAAGTGCCCACGGCAGCAGCTGATCACGCAGGTATTCGCCCCATTCAAGGCTGGAGCACAGCACCAGGTGTTGCTCATTCACGGCTGCCCGTCTCCGATCTCTGCGCCCGCGAAAACGGCAGCGTCATCGGCGAAGGCCTTGAATTCCAGCGCATTGCCGGCCGGGTCACGGAAGAACATCGTCCACTGTTCACCGGGCTCCCCGGCGAAGCGCACGTATGGTTCGATGAGGAATGGCACATCGGCCGATCGAAGCCGACCTGCCAAGGCATGGAAGGCGTCGACGTCAAGCAGGACCCCGAAGTGCGGCACGGGCACGTCATGCTCATCCACCGCATTGTGGCTGGTGGGAACCCGGACTGGCGTGAGGTGGGTGACCAGTTGGTGGCCGTAGAGGTTCCAGTCAATCCACCGGTCGGCTTTCCGACCTTGCCCGCAACCCAGCATCTCGCCGTAGAAGGCACGTGCCGCGTCGAGGTCGTCCACCGGGATGGCCAGATGAAAGCGCGAATGCCCCGACATGGCATCAGACCCTAGCCATGAGCCGCCGGCTGGCCCCAGTCGCCGGCGAACCGCCTCACCCCCAAGGGCCGTGGCGGGGCCGCCAGCTACACCGCGGCGACGCCGATCAACCCGTCGCGGGTGACCAGGACGGCCAATTCCTGCTCGGTGCAGTGTTCGGTACCGTCCGGGCGCCTCGGCAAGACCAGGTAACGGGATTCGGCGCTGGCGTCCCACACGGTGATCTTGATTGCCGGGTCCAAGGCGAATCCGAACTCGTGCAAAACCGACCGGGGCTCGCGGACCACCCGGGATCGATAGCCCTCGCTCTTGTACCAGACCGGGGAGGGGCCCAGGAGTGCGATCGGATAGCACGAACACAGCGTGCACACCACGACGTTATGGGCCACCTCGGTGTTCTCGACGACCTTCAGCCGCTGCTGTTGCAATCCCCCGCCCATCGACAGGTCAAGCTCGGGGAGCGCGGCGTTGGCATCGGCGAGCAGCCGGGCGCGGAACTCGGGATCCGTCCACGCCCGGGCGACGACGCGGGCGCCGCTTGCCGGTGAGGCTCGGGCCAGGAAGGCCTCCAGCGCGCGGTCCAACTCCAGGCCGTCGACGAGGCCGCGTTCTTCCAGCAGGGTCTCCACGTGGCGGACCTTCGCGGCCAGGGCCGTCGCCGGACCGTCATGCCGGTCGCTCATGGCCGGGCCTGCTCGCCGGCCGGCGCCAACTTGCTCTCCCACACGTCCACCATCACGTCGTGGTCACCTTCCCCGAAAAGCTCACTGGCAGTGAAGCACACGGTGTAGACGCCCTCCGCCTCGGTCGGGATGCCCTGTGCGCGGTCGTCAGCTAGTGGATGGCACCCGAGCGGCTCGAGCACGGTTCCCACCGCGCCCCGGGCATATGCCGGCAACCTCGTGTGGTGCGGTGGGTCCAGATGGCTGGTCCGGACCAGGTCGCCGTCGGCGAATCGCTCAGCCACCGGCTATCTCCGCTGCCGAGAAGACGCCCTTTTCGACCAGCAGGGTGGTCATGGCGGTGAACCACTTTTCGTAGTACGACGAGGCGAGGTACTCCTGCGGAGGCATCCGCTCGATGGCATCGCGAAACTCGTCAAGGTTGTAGATCGCGTGCCCGAGCAGGGCGCGATTGAGTGCGAAGACGTGCGCCTCCCAGTCGGCGTGAACGGCGGCTCGTCCAGCTCCCGTTCACCGAGCGGAAAGCCCTGCATTCCGCCAACGTCGTTGATCCGGCTCATGACGCCTCCTGCAGCACCCGGCCCCGACTAGTAGCCGCGCAGCCTACCGACCTGGGCACCGTCGCCCGCGGGGTGCCGCGGATTCGCTTGACGGCCCCGGCAGAATGCAAGGGATTGGCCAGCAGCGGACGACGGGCAGGGGGATCGGACATGCTCGAGACAACGAACATCCCGATCATGGCCACAAGGGACCCCGACCCTGCCGTTGCCGTGGCCGATCTGATCAAACGGTATCCGAAATCGCCGGTCAACGCGGTGGACGGCGTCTCGTTCACGGTTGCGCCGGCAGAGGTCTTTGGGCTGCTCGGACCGAACGGCGCCGGGAAGACGACGACCATCGGGGTGCTTACCACCCGGGTACGTCCCACCAGCGGCAGAGCTGCCATCGGTGATATCGACGTCATGCGTGGCCCGGTTCGGGCCAGGAGTCAGCTCGCGGTCGTACCGCAGCGCAGCAACTTGGACCGGTCACTGTCCATCCGGCGCAACCTGATCTTTCATGCCGCCTACCACGGGGTCCCGGCCCGTGAGCGGGCCGCGAGGGCGGACACGCTGCTCGACCAGTTCGGTCTGCTCGACCGTGCCGGCACCAAGCCGGACTTCTTCTCCGGTGGACAGTCGCAGCGGGTGATGATCGCGCGCGCGTTGATGCACTCCCCGCGCGTGCTGTTCTTGGACGAGCCCACAACCGGTCTGGATCCGGCCGCGCGGCTGTTCGTCTGGGACCGGCTACGTGAGCTCACCCAACGGGGCGTCACCCTGGTCTTGACCACCCACGACATGGATGAGGCAGCCGCCCTCGCCGGCCGGGTTGCCATCATGGATCATGGAAAGCTCCTCGCGTTGGACACACCGGCGGCCTTGATCCGCAGCCTGCCCGGGAGCGCAACCCTGGAGCTCACCGCTCAGGGGGACGATGCCCGGGCCGCGTCAGTGGTGATGGGTCAGCTCAATGCCCTGCCGGGTGTCGAACGGGTGGAGGAGCTTTCCGCCGAGCCACCCCCCGGCGCGAGCGCTGCCAGCATGACCGCTCACCCGCCGACCAGCCCGCACCAGTCAGCCACGGCGCACCTGCGCCTGTACCTGTCATGCGAGGCCGCCGGGCTCGTCGCCCCCGCAGCGACCCTGCTGACCGAACACGGCCTGCGCCTCACCGACGTCCGGTTGGGAACGCCCACGCTCGAAGACGTTTTCCTGCACCTCACCGGGCGGACCCTTCGATGACAGGACTCACCCAGGCGCCGCCCTCAGCAGACGCGCTCAGCACGAGCCAGGGACGGACCTTCCTGGCCGTCCTGCAGCGCGACCTGCTGGTCACCGGAACCGAACTCCCGGCCTTTTTGGCCCAGGTGATCCTGCAGCCACTTTTCCTGCTGTTCGTATTCGGCAAGGTTCTGGGCAGCCTGGGCTATACCCGTCCTGGCTACGCGGCGGTGCTGTTTCCTGGCCTGCTGGCGCTCACCACCGTCATCACCGGGATGCAGACCCTCGCCTTCCCGCTCGTCGCCGAGTTCGGGTGGACCAGGGAGATCGAGGATCGCCTGTTGGCGCCGATGCCCACCGCGTTGGTAGCGGCCGAGAAGGTCGCCTTTGCCGCGTTGCGGGCCATCATTGCCACGACCCTCATGATCCCTGTGGGGGTTCTGATCCTGGGCTCCATTCCGTGGCGCTGGGCGGGATTCCCACTGTTCGTCACCGTTTTGCTGCTCGGGTCCCTGGTGGGGGCCGGTCTCGGGTTGGTCCTGGGTACTTTGGTGAAGCCGGCCCGGATCAACATCTTGTTCTCGATCGTGTTTACGCCGCTGCTGTTCACCGGCTCCAGCCAATATCCGTGGCCTTCCCTGGCGAGGCTGCGCTGGTTTCAGGTCCTCTCGGCCGCCAACCCGATGACCTATGTCAGCGAGGGCTTCCGCGCCGCCCTGATCCCGCAGGTTCCGCACATCGCGCCGCTGATCTGCCTCATCGTGCTGGTCTCGTTCGTAGCCGGGCTGATGGCGATCGGCATCCGGGGGTTCTACCGGCGAGCCATCGACTAGCTGGCCGCGCGTTGGCGGGTCTCGTGTTGCCGAGCCTGGCGGCACAACCCGGGTAGCACCCCCATCTCACGGTCGACCTCCGAAAGCGCCCGATCGGTCAGCTTGGCATGGATGCGACGCCCAGCGGTGTCCAGATGAATTCCGGCCAGCCCCAGGCGTCGCTGTACCGGGCCCTGCACCTGGCGGATGCTTTGCACCTTGGCCAGCGGCACCCACTGGGTGATCCGGCGCACTCGACCGCCGGTAGTGACGGCGCAGAACGCATCGCGGCCCCACGACAGGTGGTGGAAGCTCAACGGCGCCTTCCATCTGGCCAGGCTCGGCGGCGGCTGCCGCGGGGCGGATCGGGCGGCCGGAACCACCCGCTGGAGCAGCTCGTGGGCCTGCCGCCGGCTCCCGACCGGAAGGATGGCCCGCAGCTGGCCCGCTTCTGCCTGGTTCTCCTCGCGGCCGCGTTTGCCGGCAACCTCGACCTCCAGTCGGCACCAGCCGAAGGGACGCCACAGGAGCGGTTCGATCAGTCGGGCGGCCTGGATTCGACCAATCAGGATCGTTTCGGCGGTGGTCTGCACCAGCCCGGATCGAAGGCGTAACCCGTCGGCCGCCTCGGCGACCGTCGTGGCGTAGTCGCCGTTGAGCCGGCGCCAGAGCAGGCCGAGCACCCCCACGATTCCGGCCACACCCCCACCGGTAGCGGCCAGCGCCGCCTTCGGGTTGATCACGGCGAGGCCGGCCAGGGCGGCGCCCACCGCAATCGCCAGCAGGCCGCTGCCACTGAGCAGCACCGAGGCGAAAAGTCGCGGCGTCGGCACGGTGAACAGGACCCGTTCCGGGGGGGCAACCGAGGCGTGCGCGGAGGTTTCGGCCGGCCCGTGACCCAGTGCCAGCAGGCGCACCCGAAGGTCCCTAGCCTCCGCGGCTCGAAGGCAGCTAAGCCGTCCCTTTCCCGGCGCCGAACCTCCCATCCTTAGGCGCAGCTCGGCTAGCCCGAGCAGCCGGGCCAGCCCGGTTTCCACCACGTCGATGGCTTGGACCTGACGCAGGGGATAGCGCTGCGAGCTGCGCCTGAGCAGCCCGGTCTCGATCCATAGCGCGCCGCCGGAGACCTGCCAGCGCGTCACCAGCCAGGAGACCAACCCCAGCACAAGCAGCACGCCGACCACGCTCGCGTCGCCGGCCCAGCGTGACAGGCTCCGACCCCCGCCGCCGAACAGTCCTGGGACCAACAGCACCAGCAACCCGATCAGCCCCCGCCCGGCGCGGATCACCGGCGACAACGGGTGCAGGCGTAGCCATGGGGAGGGCTGCTCCGCGGCGTCGGCCGGATGGCTGGGAAGGCTCACAGGCCCGTTGCCCGTGCCTCACCCAGCGCGGCGAGGGCGTCCCGCAGCCGGGCGGCCTCGGGGGCCAGCAGGCCCGGGATGCGCGCGTCGCTCGCCGCCGCCGCCGTATGCATCCGAACGGTGGCGAGCCCGAAC
>JAABUO010009546.1_pt1 | contig 10837 bp, 9 predicted proteins | sample 5559291 | NCBI WGS metagenome assembly JAABUO01 (sample SAMN10711878, study PRJNA513372) | rock metagenome | isolation source: Antarctica rocks | place: Antarctica: Victoria Land, Finger Mt sud
CCGTCACGCTCAGCGGGCGCAACTGCTCTTTCTGTACTCCTGCCATCGTTTTGTTTCATTCACTCCTCCCCTCAGTGTCCGCTCTCCGCTCCCTCACCTCCAGTTAAATGCGGCATGACCCACTAGTGTTTCGTCAAAGGGGTTACTTTGTAGCGGGCCAGTGGGTCCCATAGCAAAGGAAGCCGCTTAATACTGCCCTAGCCATCGTTGGCCGTGTCGTCGCCGGCCATGTCGCGCACAATGGCGCCCCGCACGGCGAGGGAGGCGCCACTATCCGATGTTATGTCATCTTGGCCGGCGGTGTCATCGCCGTTCGCGCGCGGCGGCGCCCCGGCGGACGGGCCGCCCGTCTCGGATGTCGTGTTGTCGGCGCGTCCATCTCTAGCCCTGTCCGCCGGGACGCCGGCCGGTTTCTCGTCACTCATCGGTCGATACTCCTCTTTCCATCGACTTTGCCCCTACCAGTGACGCCGGACCGACCCTTGCGCCGGAGCAGGGATAGCGGTATCAGGTGATCGGCGGAAAGGCGGTCCAGTCGTAGCCGATCTCAGGGTCGTCGTACGGGATGCGTCCCTCCTCGGCGGGGTCGTAGGTGCGCGACGTGACGTAGAGCAGGTGCGTCGGCGCGAGCGCGCGACAGCCGTGCGCCACGCCCGGCGGGATCTTGACGGCCTGGGCGGGATACTGCTCGCCCAGGAACACCTCCCGCAGCTCGCCGCGCGTCGGCGCGTCCGCGCGCGCGTCGTAGAGCGCCAGCTTGAGGGCGCCCGCGGGAACGTACCACCAATCGACCTGCGTCTTGTGGATGTGCCAGGCCTTGGCCACCCCCTGGTGCATGTAGCTGTGGCTGAGCTGCGCGAAGCCCTCGCCGAAGAACGGGTCGGTCACGCGGATGACTTCGCGGAAAAAGCCGCGCTCGTCCGGGTTGGTGCGCAGGTCTTTGATCTCGACGCCCTGTATCACAAGTTCTCCTCTTCCTCTTCACACAGCGACGCGGGACCAGCACGCGTCACTGGCCCCGCGGCACTACCCACGAATAGGCAGGCGCTCGCCGTATTGTTGCGTGTAGTAGGCGGCGTACTCGCCGCTCTTGAGCGGACGCCACCAGGGCTCGTTCGCCTCGTACCAGCGCACCGTCGCGGCCAGCGCCTCCTCGAAAGTGCGCCGCGGCCGCCAGCCCAGCGCATGCGCCCTCGCGCAGTCGAGCGCGTAGCGGCGGTCGTGTCCAGGGCGGTCCGCGACGTGGCGGATGAGATCCGCGGGCTTACCCGTGAGGCGCAGGATCCGGCGCACGACATCGATGTTCTCCCGCTCGTTCCCTCCGCCCAGGTTATAGGCCTCGCCGAGGGCGCCGTGGCGCAGCACATGGTCGATACCGCGGGCGTGGTCGTCGACGTACAGCCAGTCGCGACGCTGCCGGCCATCGCCGTAGACCGGGAGCGGCCCGTCGTCCAGCGCGTTGGTGATCATCAGCGGGATGAGTTTCTCGGGGTAGTGATACGGCCCGAACGTGTTCGAGCCGCGCGTCACCAGCACGGGTAGCCCATGGGTGATGCGGTAGGCGCGCACGAGCAGTTCGCCGCCGGCTTTGCTGGCCGCGTAGGGACTGCGCGGGGCGAACGAATCGGTCTCGACGGAGGCCCCCTCCTCGACGTCGCCGTAGACCTCGTCGGTCGAGACGAACAGCGCGCGGGGCGTCCCCAGGTCCTTGACCGCCTCCAACAGGACCAGCGTGCCCGCTACGTCGGTTTGCACGAAGGCGCCGGCGTCGAGGATCGAGCGGTCGACATGCGTCTCGGCGGCGAAGTTGACCAACGCGTCGCAGTCGGCCAGCGCGGGGAGGACGTCCTCACGCCGCGCGATGTCGCCGCGCACGAAGCGGTAGCGCGGGTCGTCCGCCACGGGGGCGAGGTTGGCCAGGTTGCCGGCGTAGGTCAACTTGTCGAGGACGGTCACGCGCACGTCGGGGTCACTCCGGAGAACAAACCGCGCGTAGGCGCTGCCGATAAAGCCGGCCCCGCCGGCGACGAGGATGTGGCGCGGGGTGAACGTAGCGGGTACGGATGTGTCGGTCACGGACGTGTCGGTCACAGCACTACCACCTTGCTATGGTCCCCGAGCAGCAGCTTGTAGGCGCGGGGCTTGGCGGGCGAGCGACGCACCTCGGCGTAGCGCCCGATCAGACTGTCTTCGATGCGGTGCTCGATGTCCTCGATGCGGCTGTACTCGAGCACGATGCTATTGGCGATCTCGATCCCTTCGAGCAGACAGTCGTGGTCGATCGCGGTGAACGGGCCGACATAGGAATCGATCACGCGCGTGTTCGCCCCGATGATGAGGGGGCCGCGCAGGACGGAATTCACGATCTCCGCGCCCTCCTCGATCGCCACCATCCCCGTCAGCTTCGAGCGGTCGTCGACCGTCCCCCGGACGGACGGACGCATCACCTCGAGCACGAGGCGATTGGCCTCGAGCATGTCCTCCATCTTGCCCGTGTCGATCCAGTAGCCCTCGAGCTCCTGCGCCTGCACGTCGTACCCATGGTCGAGGAGCCACTGGATGGCGTCGGTGATCTCGAGTTCGCCGCGCGCGGAGGGGGCGATGCCCGCGACCGCCTCGAAGATGTGGTGGTCGAACAGATAGACGCCGACGATGGCGAGGTCGCTGACGGGTTCGCGCGGCTTCTCGACGAGTCGCACCACGCGATCGCCCTCGAGCACGGCGACACCGAAGCCGCTCGGGTTGGGGACGCGGTAGAGCAGGATGCGCGCGTTGGCGGCGCCCTCCGCGAAGTCGCGCACCAACGGGGTGATGCCTTCGCGGATGAAGTTGTCGCCCAGGTACATCACGAAGCGGTCATCGCCCAGGAAGCCGCGCGCCATGCCGACAGCGTGGGCGAGGCCGGCGGGCCGGTCCTGGGGAATATAGGTGATGCGGGCGCCAAAACGCGACCCGTCGCCCACGGCGGCCCTGATCTGGTCGGCCGTGTCGCCGACGATGATGCCGATGTCCGTGATGCCCGCGCCGACGAGGTCCTCGATAGCGTAAAAGAGGACGGGTTTGTTCGCCACCGGCACGAGTTGCTTGGCGGCGGTATACGTGAGCGGGCGCAGGCGCGTGCCCTTGCCCCCGCTCAGGATCAGTCCCTTCATACCCCTCCCGCGTCGCGCCCCGCTCACAACCGGCGTGGTGGCGCGTCGTCGTATCTATTCGCGTCTATCGTCTAGTATAATCATCGGCACGGTACGCGCTAATCCCACGTTCCTGGCGCGGATATATCTCCCGCGCGCGTGTACAAACGGGCCGCTGGCGCTCACGCGTACGTTAGATTCATGGCAAGACAGTCCCTATCGACGACCATTCCGCCACCTAGACGGCGACGGGGTGGTCCCCATCGACGACCACCCTGCCGTCGACCAGGACCGTGCGGGCGAGGTTCACGCCGATGTGGTACGGGATCTCGCGATAATCCCGCGCGTCGAGCACGGCGAGGTCGCACCGCTTACCCCTCTCCAGCGACCCGACGTCCCCCTGGCGGCGCAACGCGTAGGCCCCGCCGAGCGTCGCCGCGCGCAACGCCTCCTCGGCGGTCAGCCCCAGCTTGAGCACGGCCAGCGAGAGCGCCAGACCCATGTTCTCGGTGTAGCAGGTACCGGGGTTGCAGTCGGTCGCCAGCGCCAGCCGCACTCCGTGTTCCAGCAAGCGCCGCGCGGGCGCGTAACGCTCGGAGGCCAGGCTGAAGGTCGTGCCCGGCAGCAGCGTCGCCACGGTCCCCGCCCGCGCCATCGCGTCCATCCCCTCCTCGTCGACATAGACGAGGTGATCGGCCGAGGCCGCGCCCAGCTCCCCCGCCAGCCGCGCCGCCCCGACGTCGGCCAACTCGTCGGCGTGCAGGCGCGGTGCCATGCCCAACTCCATCGCGCGCCGCAGGATGCGGCGCGACTGTTCGACCGTGAAGGCGCCCCGGTCGCAGAACACGTCGCAGAACGCGACGCGCCCGGCGGCGGCCGGCAACATCGTCTCGCACAGCAGGCGCACGTACCCTTCGGGGTCGGCGCGGTACTCCGCGGGCACGAGGTGGGCGCCCAGGTAGGTCGGAACCACGCGCAGCGGGGTGGCGCCGCGCAGGCGCTCCAGCACGCGCAGACTCTTCTCCTCCCCCTCCGGCGACAGCCCGTAGCCGGTCTTGGCCTCGATCGTGGTCGTGCCGTGCCGCAGGAACGTCGCGGCCCGCGCGCGCGCCAGGTCCAGCAACTCGTCTTCCGACGCGGCGCGCGTGGCGCGCACGGTGCTCATGATCCCGGCGTCGCCGCGCTCCAACAACTCGTCGTAGGATTGGCCCGCCGCGCGGGCGCAGAACTCCTCGGCGCGCAGCCCCGCGAAGACCGGGTGCGTGTGCGCGTCGACGTAGCCGGGGATGACGAGCCGGCCGCCCGCGTCCAGCGTCTCGGCGTCCTCCAACAGCACCGACGGGAGCGCGGCGCGCGGCCCCACCCAGACGATGCGCCCGTCGCGGGCGACGAGCGCGCCATCCGCGATCGCGCCCAGGTCCCCGCGCGCGCCCTCCACCGGCCGTTCCGCCACGGTGACGAGCGCGGCGGTGTTGGTCACGACGAGCGGGCGGCCCGTTGGGCGCGCCATCACTCCAGCGCCATCGGCAGATCGAGGCCGTGCGCCCGCGCCGTCGCGATCGCGGTCTCGTAGCCGGCGTCGGCGTGGCGCATCACCCCCGTGCCGGGATCGTTGGTCAGCACCCGCTCGAGGCGCTCCGCCATCATCGGCGTCCCGTCGGCCACGATGACCATGCCGGCGTGGATGCTCCGCCCGATACCCACCCCGCCGCCGTGGTGGACCGAGACCCAGCTTGCCCCCGCGGCCGTGTTCAGCAGCGCGTTGAGGATCGGCCAGTCGGCGATCGCGTCGCTCCCGTCGCGCATGGCCTCGGTCTCGCGGTACGGCGAGGCGACCGAGCCGGTGTCGAGGTGGTCGCGCCCGATCACGAGCGGCGCCGCGAGCGTGCCGTCCGCCACCATGCGATTGAAGCGCAGGCCCAGCCGTGCCCGCTCGCCCTGACCAAGCCAGCAGATGCGCGCCGGCAGCCCCTGGAACGCGACCTTCTGGGCCGCCATGCGGATCCAGCGCGTCACCTTACCGTCGTCCGGAAACTCCTCCAGCACGGCCCGGTCGGTCTTGTAGATGTCGTCCGGGTCGCCCGAGAGAGCCACCCAGCGGAAGGGGCCTTTACCCTCACAGAAGAGCGGGCGAATGTAGGCGGGCACGAAGCCGGGGAAGCTGAACGCGTCGGCGTACCCATGCTCCAGGGCCAGGCCGCGCAGGTTGTTGCCGTAGTCGAAGACCTCGGCCCCTCTCTCCTGGAACGCTACCATGGCCGCGCAGTGGCGCACGGCCGACGCCCCGGCGCGGGTGATGTAGTCGCGCGGGTCGCGGCGGCGCAGGTCGGCCGCCGCGGCCACATCGAGGCCCGCGGGGACGTACCCGTTCAGGGGGTCGTGCGCCGAGGTCTGGTCGGTCACGACGTCCGGGACGACGCCCAACTCCAGCAGCCGGGGGTAGACCTCGGCCGCGTTGCCGAGCAGGCCGAGCGAGAGCGGGCGGCGCTCCGCCGCGGCCGCGCGCGCCTGCCGCAGGGCGTCGTCGAGGTCGGCGGCGGCGCCGTCGAGGTAGCGCTCGGCGATGCGGCGCTCGATGCGCGCCGGGTCGACGTCGACGCACAGGGCCACCCCGCCGAGCATGGTGACGGCCAGGGGCTGCGCGCCGCCCATCCCGCCGAGCCCGCTCGTGAGCACGATCTTACCCTCCAGCGTCCCGTCGAAACGCGTGGCCGCGGCCGCGGCGAAGGTCTCGTACGTCCCCTGCAGGATGCCCTGCGCCCCGATGTAGATCCACGACCCGGCGGTCATCTGCCCGTACATCGTCAGGCCAAGGGCGTCGAGGCGACGAAATTCGTCCCAGGTCGCCCAGGCCGGGACCAGCATGGCGTTGGAGATAAGCACGCGCGGCGCCCAGGGGTTGGTGCGGAAGACGCCGACCGGCTTACCCGACTGTACCAATAGGGTCTCGTCGTCGGCTAAACGGCGCAGCGTGGCTACGATGACGTCGAAGCTCTCCCAGGTGCGCGCCGCTTTCCCGGCGCCCCCGTACACCACGAGGTCGTCGGGCCGCTCGGCCACCGCGGGATCGAGGTTGTTGTGCAGCATGCGCAGCGCCGCCTCCTGCTGCCACCCGCGGCACCGCAACGTCGACCCGCGTGGCGCGCGCACGACCCGCGCCGCCGACACAGTTGTGGACATCTTCCGCTCCTCTCTTTGACTCCGTCGACTCCGTCCACTTGTACACAAGCATACTGGACGCCCCGCCGCCTGTCGACTACGTTGACGGGGTGAACGGGGTGGGTGTAGTCTATATGCACAGGGCGGCGTAGGGACAAATAGATAATAAGAACAGCAAAAAGGGGGGCGGCGCTATGCCACGGCGCGTTATCCTCGACGGCGGCGCGGTGCGCGCGCCGGAGGTCGTGGCGGTCGCCCGCCATGGCGCCGCGGTGGCGCTCGGGTCCGAGGCGCGCCGTCGTCTGGATCTGGCGCGGGCCGTTGTCGAGGGCGTGGTCGCGCGGGGCGAGGCGGTCTACGGCGTCAACACCGGTTTCGGCGATCTCAGCCGCGTGCGCATCCCGTCCGACGCGACCGCCGTTCTCCAACGCAACCTCATCATGAGCCACGCCGCGGGGGTCGGAGAACCGCTGCCGCGCGAGGTCGTGCGGGCCATGCTGCTGCTCCTGGCCGCCTCGCTGGCCCGCGGGCGCTCGGGCGTGCGTCCCGTCGTGGCCGCGTATCTCGTCGCGTTCCTCAACGGCGGCGTGACGCCCGTCGTCCCGAGCAAGGGCTCGGTCGGAGCCAGCGGTGACCTGGCGCCCCTCGCCCACATCGGCCTGGTCCTCATGGGGGAAGGCGAGGCCACGATCGAGGACGAGGCATTGCCGGGACGCGTCGCGCTGGAGCGGATCGGCCTGGCGCCGCTCGAACTGGCGGCCAAAGAGGGGCTCGCCATCATCAACGGCACGCACCTCATGGCCGCCGTGGGCGCGCTGGCCGTCCACGACGCGGGGATACTCGTGGAGAGCGCCGAGGTCGCCGCCGCGATGGCGCTGGAGGCGTTGCGCGGCAGCGACGTCCCCTTCGACCCGCGCATCCACGCCGCGCGCGGCCAGGAGGGACAGATCGCGACGGCCGGGCGCCTGCGGGCGCTGCTGCGCGACAGCGCCATCATCCCGAGCCATCGCGCCGACGACCCCCGCGTGCAGGACCCCTACACCCTGCGCTGCATCCCCCAGGTCATCGGCGCGGTGCGCGACACGGTCGCGCACTGCGCGCGCGTGGTGGACGCGGAGCTTGGCGCGGTGACCGACAATCCGCTCGTCTTCCCCGACGAGGATGGCGACGGCGACGGGGTCATGCTCTCGGGCGGCAACTTCCATGGACAGCCCGTCGCCATGGCGCTCGACATCCTGGCCATCGCCCTGGCCGAGTTGGCGGCCTTCGCCGAGCGCCGCGTCTACCTGCTGCTCGACGACCGCGAGCCCCTCGCGGACCGGCTGCCCCCCTTCCTGGCGGTCGAGCCCGGCCTGAACTCAGGCTACATGATCGCCCAATACGTCGCGGCGTCACTGGTGGCGGAGAACGCGGTGCTGGCCGCGCCGGCGGGCCTGCACTCGATCCCGACGTCGGCGGGGATGGAGGACTTCGTGAGCATGGGCGCGACCGCCGCCACGAAGCTGCGCGCGGTCGTGGACAACGCCGCGCACGTCGTGGCCATCGAGCTGCTGTGCGGCGCCCAGGGCGTCGAGTATCGACGGCCGCTGCGGGCCGGGACGGGGGTCGAGGAGGCGTTGCGCCGCGTGCGGGCCGTCGTCCCGCCGCTGGCGCGGGACCGCTCGCTCCACCCCGACATCGTCGCCCTCGCGCGGGCGGTCCGCGCGGGCCATTTCGCGCTCTGACGATGATAGACGACGGCCGAGCGCGAAATGGCCTCGTAGCGATGCGATAGTGATACGGTAGAGAGAGGAGGCGACAGGTGGAACGCGACGACTTGCGCGGGACGTGGGGGATGCGCCGGGAGGCCGAGCTCGGCAACACGCGCGCGCGGGAGGCGATCGAGCGCGCGCTGACCTACGGCCTCCCGGCCGCGCCGTCGATCCGCGACCGCACGATCAGCCTCTTCAGCCGCGGCCGCGCGCCGTCCTACGCCGGCATCCAGACCTTCCTCTCCGCCCCGTATCTGGAAGACGCCAACGGGGTCGACGGCCAGGACGTCGTGGTCGTGGGCGCGCCCCTCGATACGGGAGCGACGGTCAGGCCGGGCGCGCGCTACGGGCCGCGCGGCCTGCGCCTGGCCTCCGCCATCCCTGGCGGCTACAATCTCGAGGCGGGCGTCGACCTCGCCGAGTGCCTCGACATGGCCGATATCGGCGACATCTTCACGATCCCGGCCAACATCGAGAAGAGCTTCGACCAGATCGACCGCGCCATCGCGCATATCTTCTCGCGCGGCGTCTTCCCCCTCGTGCTCGGCGGCGACCACTCCATCGGCTACCCCGACATCCGCGGCATCGCCCCGTATGTCGACGGCAACATCGGCATCATCCATTTCGACCGGCACGTCGACACCGCCGAGACGAACCTCGACGAGCGCATGCACGGCACACCCTGGTTCCACGCCACGAACATCCCCAACGCCCCCGCCACCAACCTCGTCCAGATCGGGATCGGCGGGTGGCTAGGCACGCGCGCCGGCACGACCGTCTGCCGCGAGCGCGGGACGACGGTGGTGACGATGGACGACGTCGATCGACTGGGCGTCGACCGCGTGGCCGAGCTTGCCCTCGAGGTTGCCTGGAAAGACGCCAAGGCCGTGTGGCTCTCCTTCGACATCGATTGCGTGGACCCGGCCTTCGCCCCCGGCACGGGGACGCCGGAGCCGGGCGGCTTCCTGCCGCGCGAGATCCTGCGCCTCTTGCGGCTCGTCGCGCGCGAGGGGGTGGCGGGGATGGAGGTCGTGGAGGTCGCGCCGTCGTACGATGTGAGCGAGATCACCGCGCTCCTGGGGGTACGCGCCGCCCTCGACGTGTTCGGGACATTGGTGACCGAGGGCAAGCTCGGCCGCCGGCCCGGCGTCTCCGACACGCGGCCGGACGCGCCCAAGGAGCAGGGCGGGTCCGAGGCAGGGGGGTGACTGGGCCGCCGCCGCCGCGAGAGGGGGCCATGGGAATAGGAATAGGACAGGACGATCGCGCCTCCCGCCCACGCGTGTCGGCCGATCGTCTGTGGCGGACGCTGGAGGAGTACGCGCGCGACGGCGCGACCGCCGCGGGCGGGGTCGACCGGCCGGTCTTCTCGGCGGCGGACGCGGAGGCGCGCCGGCGGTTCGTCGCCGATTGCCGCGCCCTCGGGCTCGAGACGCGCGTCGACGCCGCCGCCAACGTCGTGGCGACGCGTCCAGGCGCCGGCCCGCTGCCCGCCATCCTGATCGGCTCGCACCTCGACAGCGTCCCCGACGGCGGCCGCTACGACGGCGCCCTCGGCGTGCTCTGCGCCCTGGAGGCTATGCGCGCCCTCGTCGCGCACGGCGCCCCCACCCACCATCCCGTGTCGATCGTCTCGCTCACCGGCGAGGAGGCGACGTCGTTCGGGACCTCGACGTTCGGCAGCCGTGCCCTGGCGGGGCGCCTGCCCGATGTCGCGGACAACGTCCTGCCGGACGGACGCGCCGTGGGGGCGGCGCTGCGCGAGGCCGGCGGCGACTGGGAGCGCCTGTCCTCCGCGCGGGAGGACCTCGGCCCGCTCGCCGCCTTTCTGGAGGTCCACATCGAGCAGGGGATGCGGCTGGAGGCGGCCGGCCGGCCGCTCGCGGTCGTCTCCAGCGTCAACGGCATCTATCGCCAGCGCATTGTGTTCGAGGGGGAGGCGGGCCACGCCGGGACGACGCCGATGGCCGGCCGGCGCGACGCGTTGCGCGCCGCGGCCCGCTGCCTCCTCGCCGTGGCCGGCCTGCCCGCGGCGGCGGCCGCGGCCGACCCCTCCGCGACGGCCACGGTCGGCTTTCTGGAGGTGGCGCCCAACAGCCCCAACGTGATCCCCGGCGCGGCGACGCTCGTGACCGACCTGCGCTCGGCCGACCCCGCTCTGCTGGCGGCGCTGGCGCGGGACGCGGCGGCGGCGGCGAAGGACGCGGCGACAGCGGAGGGGGTACGGGCCGAGGTAGCGACGACGCTCGATCAGGCCCCGATCCTATTCGATTCTAGCTTACGCGAGATGATGCAAGGGGTCGTGGGCAGGCTCGGCGGCGCGGATCGTGAACTCGCCAGCGGGGCCGGGCACGACGCCGTTCACCTGGCGGCGCTGGCCCCCGCCGGCATGCTGTTCGTGCGCTGCGCCGGCGGCCTGAGCCATCGTCCCGACGAGTCCGTCACACGCGAGGACGCGGCCCTGGCCGCCCAGGCCCTGCTGGATACCGTCCTGGCGCTGGATAGCCTATAGCAATTAGTTCATCTTAGCAATAGGAGGAGCGAGGTAGGGCCCCTTCCCCGTCGCCCCGGTTACGCGGCCCGGTGCCGCTGTTGGCGGTCGAGACAGCGGTTGACCAGGCCAGCCACGGCACGCGTGCGCTCCGTGTGCTTGGCCCGGTGGGGGCGGGCGGCCTGACGGATCGCTTCGTAGCGCCGCAGCCGCCGGCTGCCGTGCTCGACCACGCTGCGCTCCCGCGCGCAGGCCCGATTGTAGGCCTTGTCCTCCTCCGCCTGCTCTTGCCCGCGTGGCTTCCG
>JAABUO010009549.1_pt1 | contig 10837 bp, 11 predicted proteins | sample 5559291 | NCBI WGS metagenome assembly JAABUO01 (sample SAMN10711878, study PRJNA513372) | rock metagenome | isolation source: Antarctica rocks | place: Antarctica: Victoria Land, Finger Mt sud
TGAAATCCGTTGCGCAAAGCCTTCATCCCCAGACTGGTAACTACGACATTGTTCTCATTTGACTACTGTAGGTCACATGCACACCATGATTGGACTCTAGTTGTGATTGCAAAGTTACCTTGCATAGCGATGTAGTTGTTCAGGAACACTACAACTGCGAAGTTGTGATGCAGCGTTTATGTTCTGTCAAAGCAAACATTATGAAGTTGCTGCAATGACATCAAGTAACATCTAAAGGACATTCACTGCAATGTAATGATACATGTGCCCATGAGCAATCCATGGGCAAGCCATGCAAAGCAATGCTGATACTATGTGATGTTGCAACTGGTTGCATAGCATCTGTATGTGCATGCCTTATTACTTGACAATGGCTCAGGGTCTATCTTCCATGTTGCTGCTATGGAGTTTTCTGTCATACATTGCACATGGGACAGAACATAGATACACTCAACAATTGACAATCCAGATATATGTCTGCATAGATCCTCAGCTCAGCCTGGTGTCACAACTCATATGCCAACAGTACATCTGAAGTTTCTTCTCCCCTGGCCAGGGTACCAAAGTCTTGCACCAGAGCACTGAATCTGTTGGGACTGAGAGGTGGTGTCTGCATTGCTAGTCGACAGAACAGCTGACAGCTCTCGGTGTCCAAGCCTCCTCCAGACAGGTCTGCAACAATATTACACAAAGCAAGCCTTCATGTATGATGCACAATTGCAAGTTGTCTGTTTTGTTGGTTTGCTGCCCGACACAGGCTCCAGAGAGATTTGCCACAGCTTGAAGCCATGGTGTCTACCGTTAGAAATCATGCACAGGTGAATTTTGTTGAACCTTCCTCAATATAACCTGAATGAAAAGCAATGATGCGGACTTGCAGCATGGCCAGCAAACATCAAGCGCATGTGGTTGTGTATGCATGCTTACCTGCATACTGCTGTGAGCAGAGAACTTGTGACATGAGGGCCTTGACGCCATCTGTCAAGGCAGGGTCCTTGATGAGGGAGTGGAGAGGGTTAGCTAAGGGGCGCAGGAGGTGGCGGGGGCAGGATTGCACCAGGGCCAGGGCAAATGCCTGCACCAGCCCCTGGCCCTGTTGAGTCATGCAATTGTGCAGACTGCCCTTCAAAGCCTGCATGATGAAGGGGCTCTTCACAATTTATCACTCATCATGGTTGCGCTGTGTGCTACGATGCAAGCGAGACAAGCTGCAGCCTGCTGATATCTCTAAACCAGGCAACAGCCTCAGCTTCCAGCAAAGCTTGTGTTGAGTCTGTTGTCAGGGTCTGGTACTGTAGGCTGTCATTTGAATATATGGCAACTTTTAGTGCATGCTGATTGCACAATCCTAAGCAAGAGCACCAGCCACACAGGGTGAGACAGAATTGTCAACAAAAAGTCTACTTGAAGGCAGTTAATTGCTTGTGTGTGTGGCCAGACGAAGCCCTACAGCCCTACCAGAAGGTGTGTCATGAGAGTGATGACCATGATGAGCAGCTAGCTGCAGGTCATGTTGCAAGCTTGGCGTCACTCAATCAGGACTAGACTGAGGGACAGAAAGAGACTGTCAAGGTGCTTGAGCACAATATAAACAGGAAACAATAGCAATGCACGTAAGCACCTGACAGGCAAGGCAATCTGGCTCCCCATAGACTTGCCTGTTTGTCGGCATCAGCAATGAGACTGCTCGTTGGTGCTGTCCAGTGAGACAAAAAGGCAATCACTTTTCTCAGAGGCTCAGCTTCCCTCATTTGCAGACCCTGAACTGCCCATTGGAACAGGCTGGGCAATGCCCCACAGGCCAGGGCCAAGGCAGGGGCAATAAGGATGCACTGATCGGCCAGGTGAAAGAGGGCTGTGACTAAGTCCTGGTTGGCGGCTAAATGGTTCCCCTGCATCAGGAAATTGGACAAGGATTTTGTGACCATGCGTAGACAAAATAGACATCAGCTAGGCAGCTCTTGCATGATGTGCCTGAAAGGTGTCAAAACTAGGTGAAATCAATGCCTTGCATTGCTCCTCATGAATGCTGCATGGCTTGTAATCATGACGCTTGGAAGAGGCTCGATTTTCAAAGGGGTGTCGAACTAGCAGTGTCTGCACTGCGCCATGAGTGAGTGATGGCATACCATTGCACCTTCACACGCTCACCTGGACACTCAATACAATTACACCATATGCACAGATGCCACATGCTATCATTGATACAGCACAGCAATCATTGATGCAGCAAAGCACACCAGCATGACACAAACCCTTGTTGATCATGCACAGATGATTGTCTTTGAGACACAGCTGCTGTGAGGTTGCTTGTGCAACTTACGCTGAAAACCGGCTCTGAGGCAGAGCACGACACATACAGCGCATGAGTCAGCATATTTGCTGCTGTCGGCTGTGGTCCAAACAGCTCTATGCATGTTGCCAGGATGTCCAGGCATGCAGGGTGCTGATGGGTCTGGAACAGGGTCACACAGGGGGTGACAAAAGTTGATAAGAGTGGCTCTGCAGAGTCCCTTATACACGTCAAACTGCCCTGGTACACCTGCACCATTATGTGAATAAGTTCCATGGAACTTATCACACTTGTCGCAAGACAGAGCTCTCATGGCGGCGTTTCATAGGAGGGGGTTGGGAGCGGGGGGAGAGGGGGGGGGGTATAACAAGTAATCATGCATGGTGACCTCATGCATGTCAAGCAGATAAGGAGCAAGCGTATGTACGTTCAAAATCATATTCCCAGCATGAGCATTGTACGCACCACCAGCAGGCACCACAACTGCCATGAGCAAAGGCTGTAGCAGACAAAGAGAGCCATCAGCGTGTGCAGCGCACCTCACACAGCGCAGACACCACTGTTGCATTGGCTTGAAGGGCCGGAGATGCTGCTACCCTCGTGAGCACAGGCTGTGCAGCCTCAAGCATACTCAAGACCGGGTGACCCCCTGCATGTTTGCCACACCTCATCACATGTTTGTGCTACAGAGTGATGTGCTCAGACAGGCTTTGCAGCCCTGCGAGAAAGCATGTGGAGTGAAGCATGACTGAGCATCAGGGCATCATCAGGACATTGTAAGTAGCTATAGCAGGCATCAAGGCCTCATATGGCTGTAAATAAGTAAGTAAGAAAGGAAGCAAGCAAGCAAGCAAGCAAGCAAGCAAGCAAGCAAGCAAGCAAGCAAGCAAGCAAGCAAGCAAGCAAGCAAGCAAGCAAGCAAGCAAGCAAAGGGCATCTCTGCTGTTCATACAGCAGGTGAGTGAACCAAAAAAAGGGAAAGCCAATTGACGCCAGATGTTAAAAAGATGCATGTGAATGACTGCAGACTTGAATCTCCTGCTTGACGACGCACAAGGGAGTGCATAGCATAAACAAGAGCAGGAAGCGCAGCCGCAGAGGTGCAGGTGTGCTGTTTTCAATCCCAAAATGTCTATTTTCATTCAGAAACGTCCATTCTACATCGGAATGCTAACCTCAGAAACGCCTGGGGACAGTAAAAACACGTTTGCACATTGAGGCAATGTTCTAGATGTGCATTACCTGCATGTGATGTGCCAGCTGAGCCAAACTCCATAGACTTGATGGCACAGGCAATGAGGCGCAGCTGTGCAGCCAAGGTTGCTGGTTGCTGGGAGCCGCCTGCACCAGCTGCACTTCTGTAAATAATTAACAATAATATTGACAATGATAAGGATAATAATAATAATAATAATAATAATGATGATGATGATGATGATGATGATGTTTAATTCAATAATTCAAGAAGAAGATAAAGAAGAAGAAGAATAATGATATTAGCGCTTTCCAGCTCATGATGAGTTGGGTATGTGCAGGACAAGGCTTTTTTGGTGTGATCTGCTGGAATATGCAGTGATGTGAACAACAGTCTGAGTATGTTGTCGTCAAAAAGGCCCATATTAAGGGCCCACCTGGGACCTGCAGCAGCTGCACTTCTGTTGTAAGCTGGTCAACACTTATTTCTTTGTGCTGTTCTACAGCTGGGCAGGTGTGCATTCCATGCTTGTGATCTGATGGGCATCTCATGTTGCAGCATGTGTTTGCACTTCAGAATATTCAGCTTATACGAGTATTAGAATGGCATATGGCATGATCCATGTGTCAGACTTGCATCCAGTCGATATAGCATCAGGAATCCCTGATCCCCACATACTGGGATCCCTAAAATCCCAATAGTCATGGCTTCTCCCTCATCTTATCCAGTGCTGTATCTTTTGTGCTGGTGGCAACAGTCACCTGATTCAGAATCAAGGCAAGCTTGGGCTTGTTGAAGAAAAGGGGCGATGAGGTGCTGCCCTGCTTGAGCAGCTTCCTTAGCAGGCAACTGTGCGGTGACACGGGAGAGCCCCTCTATGACATGTTGTCTGTCCTCCAGCCCTTGTGCATCGCCTGCGCATCTGACACGAATCAGACCTACAAACGACACCTCCTGTGTTGAATCACTTTGACAGACATCTGCTGCGCTGAATCACTATGACATGTTGTCTGTCCTACAGCCCTTGTGCATCGCCTGCACACCGGACATGGATCAGACCTACAAAAGACACCACCTGTGCTGAATCACTATGACAGACATCTCCTGCGCTGAGTCACTATGAAAGACATCTGCTGCCCAGAATCACTGCAGAAGAGAATAAGTGTGCCTGCAAGGAACCCAGGATGTGTTGAATAGCAAGCAAGTGTGCATTGCTGATAGGATGCTCACGCCGATTACTATTTATGTAAAAAACACCTTTGGAAAACCATGGGCGGTCAAAATGCATCTATTGTTGATGCATACATTGTCATTGGCCTGGCATCCTGTGGTTTTAGCGAATTTAGTTGTTGAAGTGTTGAAAAAGCAAAAATACAGCCTCGGCTGACGAGTTACACTTTGCAATGCACAGGCAAAGGTCTGCAGCTGAATGTCTACAATGCACAATGGTGCATGCACAAGAAGGGTACAGTTCAGGGTTCAGCTCTCGTCTGCCACTGCATGTCTCATGACATTGCTGCACCTTGCCTTGCTGAACGGGCAGTTTACTGCTGTCTGCTGCTGCATGCCTCATATAGTCCATGTCAGAAGCAGTGATCCAGCCTGAGCTCACCTTGAGCTACCTGTTGACTGTTGAGTGCAGTGTGTGCGAGGCCAACAAGGCCTGACAGCACAGCAGGACTGCTGAGCCTCGCAGCGCAACGGACGCACAGGACATGGAAGGCTTTTGCAGCCGGCAATTGTCCCTGCACACAGGTGTGAAGTGTACGTCTGTAACAACTGCATTGTCATCCACAGAATCCTGATGTTACAGATGCTTTTCGAAGGCGGGGCTCGTTGTTCCCTCTGGGATGCAAGTTGGACCTGAGACTCCTGGTATAATTATGTTATGACAGGGGTCAGCTTGCAGAAGCCAGGTTTGTTAGCTTCAGCCAGACAGTGATGAGTACACCCTGCCTAGCACCACTCCAATTGGTCAGGCTGCCAGAGTATCATCATGCTTTCACACAAGGACAGTCTTTCATGCACTTGACAGTGGTACGTTCAAGTGGAAGGTGCAAATATCTGCTCGAAACAGTGGGGTTGAATGTCTGCGGCTAAGGTGACAAAACATGGATCAAGGCAAGGACTGAGTATGACTGACATCTGATGGATCAGTGATTGAAATTGAGTCAAACATCCCCAAACATGCAAGACATGCCAGCAGAGATGAGTATTAGGAGCAGTGAAGCCAAACAAGCAGGACTCATCGGAACCGTGGGTTATTGAGAGTCTCAACTGTGACAGCCTGACCTGTGAAAGCAACATAGCTTGAAGGAGCAACCTCAGGGCACCCTCCAAGGGCGCTTCTGGTCCCCCTAATCGACTGAACCACATGGCATAGTCCCCAATCAAGCGTGCAGCTGTCGCCAGAACCCAGGGCTGCTGCAACAGCCCTGTCTGGCTGAAGCTGCCCTGCCCTGCGCACAGCTGCCCAAACAGGCTGCTCAGGAATGCCCTGATTGTCTGCTGCTGCGCATTTGCTTGAGGCTGGTCTGGGCTGGCATCTGAGGATGCCATCTCTAGGATTGAAGATGACACACATCTGCAGTCAAGCCACACAGTCAGTGCATGGGTTCTGTGGTGCACAACATCTGAAAATCTACCATGCAGGTCACGTAACAGGATCTCAGAAAAGCACACTTCATATGGCAGACAATCAGCCTCTGTCTGTCTGTTGATCTGTTTGCCTGTCAAACTGCCTGCCTGTCTGCATGCATGTATGTATGACTGTCTGTTTGTTGGTCCGTTTGTCTGTCTGTTTGTCTGCCTGTCTGTCTGTTTGTCTGTCTGTCCGTCTGTCTGTCTGCCTAACGGCCTGCCTGCCTGCCCTTCCATCTGTGAATTTGTCTGTCTGCGTGTTCATCTGTGTGTGTCCATCTGTGCTTTCATCCCTCCCTCCACACAAGGACGCAAGATGAGGATTTCACATCTAGAAGTATCGACAGCGCTGCAGGAGCAGCAGGAGAAGTGCTCATCTACGCTGGGTTCACCTGATGGCAAACAAGGCAGCCTCCGCTGCTTGCCAGGAGGCAGCGCCCTGGAGCTGCTGCCCAAAGTGGACCAAGTAGTTGCCCTTCAACACGCCAAAAGAGATCTCAAGCACCTCCTGCAGACTTTGCTCCCTGCAAATTGCAACACTGATAAAAAACCAGCGTTCAGGGCAGCTTTGGCACAAAGACTGCATGATGAGATGCTGCTTAGACAAGATCAGCAAGCTGGTGGTGCTTCAATGGCCCTGGGAAAGATGTCCACAACATCTTACAGAGCTGTGCTGCAGAGACAAAATGCTTATGAACCCGCTTGAAACATGGGGAGTTTTATGGATGCAGCATTGGCTGCGAGGCGCTAAGCAGGCGTCATTCACTCATCCATTGATTCATTGATTCGTTTGCTTGTTTGTTTGTTTATTTCATTGTTCGTTCGTTTATTCATCGTACATGTCATGCACATCTATTCCCTAGGGTCAGGTATGTAAAGTCCTGAGCTAGCCCCTGAGCAAGGTCCTGTTTTGACACTCAGCAAACCAACTGTAAACCAGCTTGTAAGAGCAAGCTTGCGTTCTAGCAGACCCCTGTAGCCCCAAAACCTCTGCTACAACCTACTGGTCAGCAGGCTTGCAATGACAGACACACATAGACAAAACAAACAGGCAGGAAGGGGACTGGCCTGAATCTAGTGAAAGCCTCCTCATCATCATCCACACACCCATCCCAGTCAGTGAAGTCTGGAGGGTACTGAATGTGGGGAGCCAGGACTTGCAACAGGCTGGAGTACAGAGGCTGCTGCAGCTGTGGCTGTCTCTCTGCCAGTGGGACAGTGCTGAGGGAATCAAGGTAGTCTATGGCAAATTCTGCCACCTGCCTTTCACCTATGACGCAGCAAGCAACATTCATGCTGCAAGTCAACCTGCAGGTCCTGAGTAAGATTCAGGCATAGCAGCTGCAGCTTGCACTCTGTCAGAAGTGAGGATAATGCTGAGACTGTTGATATGGTCTGTCGCAAAACTTGCATCTCTCTCTCCTGTGCAGCACAGCTTGAACAAAGCATGAGCAAACATTCCAATGGTAGCTCTCTGGGGTCAACTGGGGTGGGGTGGGAATGCAAGAGGGGCTGCTGTTTTGACCTGGTAGCACTACTGAGACTATGAACATATTTGATGACAAGCCCTGGCTCCACTTTGCAGTCATGCATCGTAGTTGAACCGGTAACACTGTGCAACCATGCTCATGGCGTGAAGGGCAATGCATTGCCGCCACACTGTCAGACCAGATGCAGAAGCAACATGCAATTGCCCCCTATGCTACTTCTTGCATGGCATCATTCACTCTCAGGCAAGGCCCAAGAACTCAACAAGTCAGGAAGATAGCATGGCGATCAGAGGCATGCACCCACAATGAAAGTGTGCAGCAGAAGATATTACCCAACGATAGGCAGGTAAGCAAGAGCTCTGCCAACTGCACTGCCTCTGGTAGGTCTTGAGCAACAGCCTCGGGGGATCTATCAGCCATGGCTGCTGCAACTTTTGCAACCAGGCGGGCCCGAGCCAGAGCTGCCTCAGTGCCTGGAACATTACAGCAAGACTTCATGCCAGTAGCATGTCAATGCGTGAAGCTTGTAGAGCAGGTAGACACGCTGGTATAGTAGGTAGACATGCTGGTGGACATGCTAGTTGAAGTGCTCGGTTGTGGGTAGACATGCTGGGCAGACGTGCTAGGTAGACATGCTCTGTTATAGGTAGACATGCTAGTACACATGCTCTTGTACTAGGTAGACATGCTTGCTCTTGTCAGCTATAGCTTCTGCCATGCTTGTGACTCCCAAGCAACAGCAGTCCGGCAGCCGGCAACACATGCTGCAAAACTTGGTATCGTGCTGGGGATGGTGAAGTAAAGCTTGTTCTGCTAGAGTGTATGAGTGTCATGGCTGGTGTCATCTTTGCAACTAGGCATTGTATGCTGCTGTAGGTGTGGTAAGCCTGCCTATAGCGTCACAATGCCATGATGAAGGATTCTCTGGGTCTGTCAATTTGCCGCAAGCAGGCATTGCATGATTGTCCGCACCATGGCTGCTGCTCTTGGCATCGTGCAGCAATGCATGCCTTTGGGATTTATGTCTCAATGCAGGAAATCAAGTGCTGTTGATACAATGGGGCAATTAACAAAATGCCTGAATTGCTGTCACTTTCAAATGGTCAAACTCACCTTGTAAGGAGTGTTTACAGCCTAACAGGGCCTGAATGATGGCTGACATGGCTTTCTGGTCTGCTGCTTCGTCAACCTCACCCTCCTCGCTTTCTAAACTCAGCCACATAAACTGCTGCTCAGCAGCATGCAGATATATTGCATGCTTAAATCAGTAATAATTATTGATTTGATTTTGACAAGTGCTTAGCACATATATGGCAGCCTGAGATCTTGAGACGGATAGCTATTGCAGTTGAGCAAGATCAATCTGTACAAAGCACTATCTTCTGGCACAATCTAGACAATGTTGATCAGGTAGGGTGTGAAGCAGAATGGCGCATGTCAGACATCTGGTGTACAGTTTTCTGCTGATAGTCAGTCAAGCATAGCTAACACCCGCAACTGATGCTATGCCAGATCTGTCTAGACATACATGCCGTGGCTGGCACACTGTGCATGCATGTCGCAGCTGTCCTTCTGGAACAAACGCTGCCCTTGTTTGAGCTGATTAACAAGCTGTCAAATGTGATGCCAGATGGTATCGTATATGAGTTATTGGCCATGGCATACATACCTACTACATGCAATGAAACATGGACTAATCATGTGGCGCGAGTGTGTATGATGAATCGTAGGGGCCATGAAAGAGCTTACCAAGCATGACTTCAAAAACTTCTGCTGTAGCATTTATACAGGATGAATCTTCTGCCATGACACAAGCGAGGATGGAGGAGAAGAGCACCCCCTATAAGCAAAGCTTGAATAGTGAGCCCTGCTTATCACATGATCTTTTTCAACTCACAGAGTCGGCTAAGTGAGCTAGAGCATCTCAACCATTTATCGCTTCTTTCAGAAATCTACTGATTGAGGCAAGTGAAGATCTTTTGTAAATCGCTTGTACGTACTCTATGAAAGAAACGAAAATTACAATGTAAACTTGCATCTGTGGTCTTTATGAGCGCCTTTTATATGACCGCTGCAATGCCTGATAGCAATGTGCTGCATGTGCTTGCCCTGAGGGCTGCTACCTGCTGTGCAACAAAGTCATACACACAAAGTCCTGCATGCCTGCGCATTGCCAGCATATGTCACATTATCCCATCCCAGCCATGCGCACATTACTGAACACTGCAAGCGGACACAGAGACAGTGGCACGGTACCCACTGTGTAAGAGACTGCAGGCCTGGAAGCTAGTCATTACTTGCCTGATGGGTTTGTAAGGACCCAGGAGCGCAAGCGCTGTGCCCATTTAGCCCTGGCAAGCTGTGACCTAGCCAAGCTTGAGTGCACTTCAAGGCAGAGATTGCCGGTGCTGATTGCCCTGCCAACATGCAAATTCTCCGGTTGGTGCAACACGTATGGCACCAAATGCTGGCAGTACATATGCTCAGTGTGGGCTGCATCACAGTGCATGAGCTCTTCTGGCGTGAGTCATGTCATAACAAGCACAAGTGATGAATGGGAGGAGCTGATTTAGTCAGGCTGGTGCAAAGTGCGTCCTCAAAAACATGGCAGCACAGACCAGTTGCACCAGACAATCAACATGCGCCGCAAATTGGCAGGAAGTCAGCAATGCTGTGACCTGATGCTGAAGTGCTGCCTTGCAGGACCTTGCCCAAGGTGTCAAACACCCTCGCTGCTTGGGGCTGCATAGCTTTGTTGACGAAGGAGGCCTGTCTTCTGCTGTCCAGAGCAGATGCTTCTTCAGCAAGGCTCAGAAGCAGATCCAGCGTGACCTCAAGGTTGGCCTGAGACCACAGACAGCGCTCTTCTCATAGTGCCACAGAGAGGCGCTGACGTCGCAAGTGTTATGTGAGATGGTGTAAGGAAGACCTATTGTGTGCGTCAAGCATCAGAGCAAGCCTTTGATGTTCACTTCATGCAAGATCCTTTCCACAAGACCTAGCTAGCTGAAGTGCGCAATGTGCTGACAAGGACAACAGGGGTGTCATGCTCTGTACAGGCATTGCTCAAAGAATGCGCTTGCATTACATGCATGTGCGCAACTCACATGGCCAGTGTCAGACAGTGGTTGAGCAAAGCGCATGGCATGTTGTATGAGCTCAGCTCCAGCATCTGCGCCATCTGCAGCAGCCATTGTTGCCAGCAGCAGGCACAGGCGC
>JAABUO010009550.1_pt1 | contig 10837 bp, 18 predicted proteins | sample 5559291 | NCBI WGS metagenome assembly JAABUO01 (sample SAMN10711878, study PRJNA513372) | rock metagenome | isolation source: Antarctica rocks | place: Antarctica: Victoria Land, Finger Mt sud
CCTCTGAAGGGCTTGTTGTAGCGGCAGGTAATGCTCTTGCCCACAGGATCCACATCCACACACTCAGCCTCCAGATAGTTGCCCTGCACCCAGCATCGTGTTGATCCAGCATGCCTGCAGGAGTTGTTTGTTCTGGCTCAATTGTTGGGAGTGCGCTGGGCGAGGTTAAGCCGGTGCTAAAGCCTAGTGGCAGAGTCTTCTTCATGGAGCAAGTCTTGGCTCCAGATCCTGACAGGAAGCTCAGGCCATACAGGCTGGACATCCTGAAGCCCTTACAGCAAGCGAATTCAGACAGCTGTCACCTAAATAGAGGTGTATTGAGCTCCACATGCAGCAGCAACTGTTCATGTGGCACAGAATGCGGCAGACAGGTAAGCAAAATGCATGGGTCAATCGCCATTGATATTTCTGCTTGCAAGCTGCAGCCTGAGGTTGTGACTAGAAGGTTGAGAGTCATGCTCTATTCCACGACATGCCACCTGACACGCAGGTCCACAACATGCCACCTGACATGCAGGCTGACAGAAGGCTAGCTCATACCGTGTCAGGAATGTGGCTCCTGACAGGGTCCACAATGGATCGAGGCTCTACTGTCCCAGTGGCAGCACTAGGCAGAAGAGGAGTGTACAGGAAGTAGTTACGCGGGGACACCAGCGTTACATCATATGGGCCCACAGCTGCATGTAGGCATACTGTCAAGAAGCTGTCGAATAAACTTTGCCAGCACCTCATCTGATGCAAAGCATGATCCATTGGGTGACAGCAGCTGCAGCAGCAGCAGCAGCAGCATCAGCAGCAGACATTTTGTTGTTGACAAACACAAGCAGCAGTCCTGCTGTTATGTGAGGTGCAATTTCTGCAATGAACATCTGACCCTTTGGCAGATATCACAGAGGTGGGTGGCTTACCACTGGTCAGTTTAGGGTCCAAGCTGCGTAGGAAGGATATTGCGCCCCAGCCAGAGCCCAAAACAACAATGCGTGTACGTGGCAAGCCGCTAGGAGTGTGAGTGTCAGCTTCCTGCATCATGTACAAGAAGTACTACAAGGTGCTGGAGGAATGCGCATGGACCAGATGCTAAGCATCATGTGATGGGCTGGATGCTTACTCTGTCTGACACCGACCATCCTTTTGCATGCCGCTGCCAGCGCTGCAGATTGTACAGCTGCACTGTCTCATTTGCCGCATGGCAGGCGAACAGCAGGTAATTGCGCGGCCTGATAGCCAGAGCAAACCGCATGAACAGCGCGCTGTACACACACATAGCTGCAGGAAACACAAGCACGTGTCAGCAGGGATAAGAAGCATATTACCTCCCTGGATGACCCTAAGCAGTTGCCCATACCTCCGGTCATATTTGGAGACAAAAGTGAGGCATCCTTCTGAGTGTCTGCCACCCCCTGCAAGCCACTAGTCCAACTGAAACTTTGTCCTTGTTAAATCTAGTCATGTCCGTCTTTTCATCTTTGCCTACCGCAATGACGAAACCCCAGTTAGCAACTGGACCCCAAAAGTGAGTTGTTTTAGGACCTGTGGGTGAACTCCAAAAGGAACCCAGCCTGCTTGCGAAATTTCGCGAGGAGGCCATCGCGGGCTGCAAGGTTCGAAGAGTCTATGTCACTTTGAGGCTGGGCGAGCGGGGAGTGATCAAGTCGATGCTACATCACTTTGATTTTGCAACCGCTTGATAAGACAGGTCACATGTCTCTGAAACTCGCGTGACAGTGTGCAAGTGTCTTGCCAAAGCAGCAACAGAGATGTGCTGCACAACGGTGCAGCCAATGCGCTAGACAGAGCGTTGACTGTCTACAGGTAGAACTCGCAGACCGAATGCGAATATATGACTAACAGGATCAACTGCCATTCCCATCTTCTTCCACATCTTTGATCAAAGCTCAGCAACTGCGGGAAATGTTAGCAAGAGAAACGCAATTGACTAGCGTGATATGCCCACTGCACCCAGGGCATTGTAAGCGATAGGTGACCAGGCATTAACGCACAAATTGCTTCCATGCAGGCAGCATGGCAGTGGTATATGTGTTGACTGTCTTTCGCATATACAGCTGCTGTTACATATGCAGACACATATGAATGTGTATGTATGTGTAGCTTGCATACACATACGTATGTATAGCTTGAGTGTGATGATGCATTCTGCCCTCTGCTTATATGTTATGCATTGGTTCCACATGAGCCAGGGTCACCTGGCTTTAGCATATCACACACAGCAACATATGCTTATGTATTTGTGCTGGAGCAGCTCTGCAGCTTGCCCTGAGAAATTATGCTTCAGTTGGTTAGTATGCATGGCCCCTATGACATGCTGAGAATGGTTTGGCTTGCAGGCTGCCTGAAACATTGTGCTGCTGGAAACATGCAAAACCCAGTGAATGCTTGTCGATGCCTGTCAGTGGCACAAGAAAGGCTTCACATGTTTGGCATAGACTCTGCAGCCCAACAGTCAGGGATCATGTATGAGCAGAATTGGGGAAAGGCTTGTATGTTACATAGACCTGGTTTACAAGCCAGCAACCTTTCCCTTCTTCCTGAGCAACCTCCTCTGGTAGAACTCAAGCTCCTTGCCTTCCAAGATGTATCCATCACAGCGACCGCATTGTCCAGGGCGGGAGCTGATGCATGCATACAAGCGGCCAGTGGCAAACTGGTCATCCAAGTGGGAGTCCAAAGACCTGCTCTTGTCACGAGCCTTTAGCTTTGTCTTCACTTTGTTGGAGACCTTCTTCTCCTCGACCTGTACATACATGGAGCCTTGTTCTGATAATTATCAGCCTCAGCCATGCCAGCCATGCCAGCAGTGCTGACTCAATGGGTATATCCTGCTGGCCAAGTGCATCAATAACTGTAGTAAAGCCTGACAAACACAAATACTGGCATGCAAGAAGCATTTGACAAATAAGCATGGATGTTTGGCTCGTTTTTGCTATTGATTTGTGCGATGCCATACAAGCTGTCAGCAGGCTTTCACCAGGGAAGTATCAGGGTCTCAAAACAGCAAACTTGCTCAGCCCATGTGCAGACAGCCACCCCAGATTTAGCTTGCGGCTCATTGACTGACCTGCTTCTCATCACCAGCAACATTGGCTGCGCCAACCTTCTTTTTCAGTCCAACCTCAACACCATAGTGCTGGCTGTACCATTGCCTGAAAGGAGTGGCATCAATCTGGATGATAGCGTTCTTGACAAGAGTCTGGGTTCTGACCTGCAAGGATGAGGCCAAGGCTAATGCAACAGCCCATATTATGGCTAAGAATGACAGGTGACAGCTCAGCAGCCACAGTGGGCTTACCAGCTCATTGTTGGAGGCGTTGTACACAACATCCAGGATACGGGTCTTCCTGGAGGTAGCCTGCACATGCACACACCATCTTACACTGCCCACAAACCCCTATATGAGGACAGGAGACATGGTGCTGGTCTTGCTGAGTTTGAGAAGAAGCTGTCAAACGTTCACACTGTGTCTGCACTTGTTAGTTCTCTGCCCAGCTGCCAGTTGTTTATGCAGCAAGGAGGAATCACCTCTGAACCCCAAGAGAAGTTGCCTGAGTCCAGCCTCAATGCCCTGAACTTGAAGTTGCCTCCCCTGACGCGAACTCGTCTAACGGTCACGTTTGAGGACAATTTGGTGTTACCAGGCTGACGGCCCAACTCATACCTGCAAGTACACTATAACATCTGAGCTGATCCTTGCATCGTAGTATGCTGTCTGTCCCCAGGTTGTCAAGTGTCTGTAGGATTAAAAGCAGCAAAATGCTCACTTTCTCTTCTTGCGCCACTTGTTTTGCTTTCCACCAGTTTCCCTGCGCTTGTGCAAGGAGTCACGGGAGATACCTGCAAGCCAGCATAAAGCGCTTGCTGACAACGGGACAGGCGCTGTATCGTATATGCTAATTCATCAACCGAGGCAACTGTGTTGTGTCACAGCGATGAGAACATAGATCAAACAATCAGGACGTGTCAGTGGATTGAAACATGCTTGTTATGCCATACAATCTGCAGCTGCTCAGGCTTTCAAATGCTGCAAAGTGCTCAGCAGCTGCGCCCATGCTCGCATGTCAGCAAAAAATGGAGGCTCACCCATGCTGTCTTTCCCAGCACTGCCAACTCTGCAGCAAAAAGAGAGTTCAGTAAGCCGCCGAGATCCTACATACTACTAGGGTTGCTTCTTCCTCTTTGCTTATTGCTTGGCTAATCTTCTTCTTCCGTTTAAGCTATGCATGAGTCACTCGGTGATGCAACTGCAGATCCGCAACTGTTTTTGCCCCAAAACCAACGACTGTGCTGCTGTCGCATCAGCAGAAGACGCTGCAGCTCGTCTTTGACAACCGCGATATGTAATGGTCGTGTGTCTCACGTGCAAGCATGCTCAGATCGTAGGTTTGAAGGTGACGGGCAGCGTGATGTCCGCTGACACAGCATGCTGATGCGCGAATATGGCTTCAAGTTCTGCAGCTTCCACTGATAAGAGCTTCATGGCGTACCCCAGGTCTGTGTCTCCTGATCAGCAGAGGGTTACCTACCCAGACCTCGAACCCGAACCCGAACCTTTGGTTTGACGTTCTCATTGGGCCTTTGAATCGCAGTGGAGGAAGCAGTTCGACTGTATCAAACAGCGCCATGCAACCACAAGCGTGGGAAGACCAGCGCAAAGAGGTAGCCTGAGTCGAGCTGCGAAAGCAGTTTCTGTTCGACTTGAGCGCTGACACCCAATACGCGCAGGCAAGAAGACTCGAAAACGCTCTTGATGTCAAGCTTGGACAGTTTGCAAAGCTTTGCTCTGGATATGAGCAGTCATACAGTAGAGGGGAGAGTGGGCTTGCTACAGATCAGGTCAGTCTGCTATGTACAACTGCAGTGACTCTATAGCCATTTGCGCCGTCTGCCTGCAAGCAAGCCATGTTCTGACACTCAGCTGTGTGCATGCAGCTAATGGACTCAAAGGCTGCAGAGCTGGAAAGACTGCTATCACAGCTCTCTGATGTGAATGATGGCATGCGAAATGCTTTGGGAGGCAGGAATGATACTCGTGCACACACATTGACACGACATAGAGACATTTTACACGACTATCAGCAGGTGTGTACATACACACACGCGCTTGCCTTGCTAATGCTGTTGGACTTGACTCATCTGCAGCGCTCCTCCATCTCTGGTAGTCATGTTCACTACATTATATGAAGTCACGTCACAGGAGTTCAGGCGGCACAACAGTAGTTTGGGAGCATCACGAGACAGGGTGCAGCTGTTGCGTGGCAGCACGGACAAGAGCCCCTTGCTGGGTGGTCAGGGTCATAATGCATCAGGGGCACTTTTGCGAGAGCGAGGACAGATATCTGGAGCAAATGCAGCGGTGAGATGCTGTTCTGCTATGCTCATGCAACTCTGCGTTTGACCAAGTACAAGCGGCCTTCCAATAAGAGTGGAAGGAATGGAAGTATGCGAGTGGAAGTGTTGCTGCAATAAGTTGCAGGTTGACCTCAGACTCCAGTCCTTGCCAGCACTGTGGCTGCAAATAAGGTGTTTACAGCTGGCATGGCTACTGTGCATATTCATGCGCATGTCATCCAAGCATTGCAAGTGAATCACCTCAAAGTGATACACAGTGACTACATTTACGTCCATTCTTTTTGACATGAGCAGGACAGATTGTGTTCTGTTCTGTGCTCAAACCATTTGGCTGGATGCACTGAGTATGGCAAGGTCAGGGCCCTGTGATTGGTTCTGGTTCTGATCAAAGGGTTATACAGACTTTGCCACAGCAACCTCTAATCTCCTACGGTGCAGTACAGCTCAATCTGTACAAGCACAACTAAATGATAGAGAACACGTCTGCTGCAAGAAGAGCATTTCTCGCATTTGTGTGTGCTGCTTTGCTTCTCCTTTTGTGTGCTGTGCTGCTTTCCACACTTCCTCTTATGCTATGCAGCTTGATGACGTAATGGGCACTGCTACTGCTGTGGCTGGCAGAGTGGGTGAACAAAGCAGAATTTTTGAAAACATCGGCAACAAAGTTCTGGCAGTTGGTGCCAAGTTTCCAGCAATCAACGGCATCATCAATGCGGTCCGCAGAAAGAAATCCAAGGTACATCTTGCCACGATACAGCTGCACAGCTTGTGTCAATGTCTCATTTCTGGTTGGAAGCCACCAGCTTAACTGGACTTTGCGCTGCAGGACACCATCATTCTGGCCTCAGTCATCTCAGTTTGTACAGTCTTCATTCTCATCTACTGGATCAGTAAGCACTGACACAGCTAACAGTGAGCACCATGAGCTACGGACAGGCTTCAAACATCAGCAATGATGCCAGCTGAAGCCAGCAAAGCAGCACCCTGAGGTACTTTGCAAGCACAGTCTGGCAGTACAAGCCACCTTGCACCAAGCAATGCTGCATAGGCATCAGAAACTGCTTCCCTGGTGTGCATGCCTAAAGCCAAAGTGGGGCAGCGACACATTTGCGGTGACAGTATATGTCCTGCTGCACCATTTCACAAAGTACCTATCTTCATGATAGTGCTTGACCCAAAAGTTGAGCAGGTGGCTGAATCCGTGCCATATTCAAGGCACGCAGGAAAGACCCACCCTTGTGCAGCATTGCCAGTCAACACACTTGAAAGGCTGCTAGGAAAGTTTTTCCTTGTTAGGGATGAATTGATGCCTCTGCTGCTCATTATTCAAGTTCATGCAGCAATTTCCACCACAGCACAGATGCGTCTATATGTAAGGTACCAAATTATGTGCCACTCTGTTATCCCATTTGTTGCCATCATGGTTTGCTGGTAGTGAGCTTGCTCCTCATATGAGGTCTGCAATGAGCAGTGGCTAGCATGCATTTGTAGAAGGTGAGACAGTCACTGAGACTTTCTGCAAGCTAACACGCATCGAGACTTTCCGCGTGCTAACATGCACAGCCTCGCATTTCGTTCAAGGACACGATCGATGAAATTTTGAACTCTTCACATAGACGAGCTAGCCAACCCACAGCGTACAAATAGTCAAATTCAAACGTTGTGTTTTGCGATGAGTGCCAAACAGACAAGCCCTTGCCTATGCTGTAGTAATCCCTACATAAGCACCTATGCCATTTGGCAAGACCCTTTGAAATTAAAAAGGCACTTCTACTCTAGGTGGTCACACTGTTAAACGGTAAGATAGAGACAGCTGCGGAGATGCCTAAGCTGCCAGCATGCACAGCATGGTGACAGTTTCACGACAATGTGACAGGCTCATAACTATGCCTCTGATAAGCACTCAGCTGGGGTTGCGCCTCATGCTTCTGCTTTTCAATGTCTATGTCAGATGCTGGTTCAGGTTCTTGGATAGGTTGCTCAGGAGCTGGCAGCTGCCGCTCAGGGACTGACATCGCCTGGTCAGGATTGTCACCCTGCTGTGTTGCACCTACTTCTGCAGTCGCAGAGCCAACTTCTGCTGTACCAGGTGCGGTTGCAGCAGCTGCTGCTGCTGCTGCTGCTGCTGCTGGTGGCACCTCATCAGATGCATCTGGCACAAAACGTGGTAGACTGCTGTCATGCAGGCTGTTGTTGTTCAGAGCCTCTGCAAACTCCAGCACAGTATCAGCAACATTCCGCACAATCACTGGATTGTGTGATCTGGCTTGTGGTGGCTTCAGAGTGGCATCTGCGCCCTGCAAAATGGAAACCAGTCAACTGAAACACTCACTGCCTACAATGTGTATATTGAGCTGTACACAGTCTGCTGGAAGTAACTCATTTGCTCCGACTCGGTGGTGGTTTCTTGCCTAATGATTTCTCCCTTATGGTAGCAAAGCGTTACAAACAGCGTTTTGGAATTGTGTATGCCAATCTCTAGTGGCACACCAGAAAATATAGTTGACGCCTTTTGTCAAAAAACATGCGGGTGCTTCCAGATGCTGGTCATCTACAGGATGACTGCAACCTACTGTTGCAAAATCAAATCATGGAATTGAGCAGTTACCTTCATGATCACAAAGCGGATGTCTGACGACTGCATTTCCTTGCAGACCCGCCTCAGGTGTGGCACACTGCACAAGTCATCTGCGTCTCCAGTCACAAACAGCACTGGCGGCTGCAACAGCAGTAAGGGTCCCGCCTGCAAGACATCCTGCTCTTTAGCTTCTTTGCATTCAGAGCTGATTGCATAGAAGATGTCAACCTTGGTTGAACATGTTGCAAAGCTGACCCAGGGAATGATGCAGAAAGAACGGCTGGTGAATGGTCGTGAGCTGGGCAATGTCAGCAACTGCTTTGCCTTCCCGTAGCAAGCACAGCAGATTGCTGTCAATGGAGAGGTGTGCTGTGCAATACAAAAGAGCGCTGTGGCCAAGCAGCGCAATAGGAGTGTCATGGACAATGTCGACCGGGTGGTGAGTGTGAACAATCACCGAGTCTGGGGGGCCAGGAGTTGCTTCCAAGTTGCGGCGCCCCTTGCCTGGTGGCATGGGCTCTGGCTCCTGCGGTGCCAATGTGGCTTAAAGAGAGCACTTTATGCAATGTGTAAGGCAGTATTTGAAAAATCTTCAGACGTGCTTAATGAACTGTTGGCTTGTGATGACTGTGACTGTTGCAATTTAGAAACAGGCAAAATGCATAGTTTGGACCTTGAAGCAGAAAATGCTGAGAGTGAATGGGCGCTTGAAGTAACTGCTGCTAATCAGGCTTTGTGTAGAAGCTCCCGAGCTGGGAAATTGCTGCAAAGCAGGATTGAGTGTCTCACCTCCAAAGGGTATGACAAGAGAGCAAAGCCAGCAATGGTGCCACGGCACTTTGTACCAACAACAGCAGCAACTCGAGCACCATTGCCAAGACCTGCATCGCACATCCTGCTGCTACTTACATCAAATTTGCTGGTGTTGATATCTGAAAAATGGAAGATTTGCCTCACAATGATAGCCATCAGCCATATGTGGTTTTTTAGATGCGGTATGCAGAAAATGTGCATAGCAATACAGCCTCAGAGTTTATGACAATATCTATCACACGCAAGGGCATGCCAGCAGCACTCTGCCTCTGACTGGCATGCAAGGCTGAAGGGTGTACGACCTCCAGATGCACAGTCAACACTCAGCAGAAGAATGATTGCAAGCAGTCTGTTTCTGTCAGTTGTGCTGCAGTCGCATGGTCTGAAAGGCTGTGGAATTAACGTGGAATGCAAGTCAGGTGACAAAACCTGCTAGCAGCCATCTAGTGACCCCCCTGGCAAAAGGGGAAGTGGCGGCTGCATCCAGAGCCTTCTCAAACATGCGCTGCCGCCTCTGCTCCTTCTGTTTGCAGTAGCAACGCACCACCAGGTAACCTGCATCACAATTCGTTTAATGTGTAAGTTGGGGCATGAATCTGAGTATTGTAAACAACACATGCAATGTGGACTGCTTGCGTAGCCAGCAGCACGCACAGCAATGAGCAAATCTGAGTTTCATTGGCAAGCTAGTACAAGGACTGTAAGCAGACCAAATGATTGCAAGCAAGTAGACTCACATGCATCCACCAGTGTTGCTGTCACGTGCCAAAGACAGGTTGCTTGCCTTGTGATGCCAATGCCGCTGCCAGCTCTGTGAGAAATTTGCCGTTCCAGTCTGCTGCATTGCTGCCATGTCCCAATACTATTCCCACTTCTTTGACCTGCAATGCAACATGTACAGCCTTGCATCTGAAGTCTATATTGAACATCATTCGGACATGGCAATGTTGCTTTATACCTTGTCTGGCTTCAAATAGCTTGGGGGCAGTGTGAGAATAGCTGGTAATGTTTCCTTCTGGCCAGGAACCTGAGGAAGAACGTCGCAAGGAAGAAGTCTGCATCTGAGCAGCAACTGTGGGGGCAGCTGTGGCTGCTCACCTCAATTTCACAAGAGGCTTGCTGAACTTTTGAATCCTTTTGCAGTGTTATGCCATCTGGAGGCATGTAAGCCGACATGCCCTGCTCGACATGCCAGTGGAAACGCACCATGACTGACAAGATAGGCAGCCAGGCACTGTACACCTCGGAACTGAAGCCCGACCAAAACTCTGCCTGTCAAATCTTTGGCTACTGTCGCAGCATGCTGCTGCAAGCAACACTCTCTCGGCAGCGTGTACTGATGAAGCGCTCAAATAATTCACGCATAGGTGTACGCATGACAAGAAAGGCCTTCCAACAAAAAGCACGACCGATTCGTAGTATCGAATTGCTTTTCAAGGTCTGCACCACAACTGGTTTCGGTGCTACCCTGTGCAAACTGGACCCCGCTTGCAAACGCACCAGCAACAGAAATCACAGCGAGTTTCGACACTGTCTTTGAGACACAGGTCGCACCAACACCGCCTCCTGTCTGATAGCGCCTCAGTTGAGCCGTTTTTTGCTGCGCCCTGCACTGTTGACAGATCTGAGTTGCCATGTGGCGGCAAAGCAGGCTGCTAGACCTGAAGCTGTGGCAGAGCGCCTGTCAAGGGGCCAAGCAATCATGCGAGCGTGTTCTCACATTTTCGGTCCGCAACAAGCACTCTGCTGGCAAACAGAAGGTGTTGCAGCTTGAACGGGAGCTGTCTCGATTGAAGGCAACGTCACTAGAGCAGCTGCAAGACCAAGTTAGGCAAAAGGTAACGTTTGCAACACAGTAGGAAGGAAGTCATCACGGCATGACGAAATTTTTGCGGCTCTTGCAACATACATCGTTCATGTATGTTGTAGGCCATGGCTGAGGCTCAAAAACTTGCAGAACCTCGAGTGGATCTGCAAAGTCTGGCTTTGCAAGCTTTCAGAGAGCACAGCACCAGTATGCCGCTTGTTGAAGGACAGCTACTCAAAGGCACTGTGATTCGTGTCGACCGAAGGGTTGTGTGG